>Ga0070706_100000002_pt1 | contig 326510 bp, 269 predicted proteins | sample KBSK5501metaG_FD_65476 | JGI IMG/M metagenome (GOLD analysis project Ga0070706, IMG submission 65476) | Corn, switchgrass and miscanthus rhizosphere microbial communities from Kellogg Biological Station, Michigan, USA - KBS K5-50-1 metaG | ecosystem: Host-associated > Plants > Roots >...
AAGCCCTGGGCCGACCAGATACTGGCCGCCGAAAAGACGGCTCAACAGTGGGTTAACAATGCTGTTGACAAACTAAATGAGATTCTTTCCGGTTCAAAAAAGGTCGAGGAATGGGTTGACGAAAAGTTACGCGAGCATTTCAAGATAAACGCCACCGCGAAGAAGAACGTAAGTGAAATCCGCGACACCTTTGTCGCTATTCAATCGAAGTTTAGCGCCGCTAAATATCAGTGCGATAAAGATTGCCCCGAGTCGGAAGCAACTTTTAAGGCCGGCGAGGTGAAATCTGTGTTGCCGTTTAGTCCGAAGATCTTCTATGGGCGAATTCATCTCTGCTCACAGCTTTTGGACAGGAAGGATGACGCACTGATTGCCGAGACCATTGTTCATGAAATGGCACATCGCTTCGCTGGTAAGACCGGCGAAGTTTATCGCAAAGCGAAAACTGAGGTTGTAGGCGAGACCAGTTACCGCACTATGACTCCGGACCAGGCGCTTGAGAATGCTGACTCTTACGCGCAGTTTGCGAGAACCCTCTTCAACGTCGGCAGCATGAAAGCAGAGAGCGCCAAAGAGACAGCTACAGAAGGCGGCGAAGTAAAACGCAAGGCCATCGATTCCGAAGAACCGGCCGAAGTCCCATCAATCGTCGATGACGTGGTGGGCTCTCCGGGCCGGCCGCTCGATTCAAGCGCGCGCGCGTTGATGGAACCGCGCTTCAATCGTGACTTCGGTAACGTTCGAGTTCACACCGATTCGACCGCCGCGAAATCCGCCCGCGAAGTCAACGCGCTCGCTTACACGGTTGGACAAGATGTCGTTTTTGGCACTGGTCAGTACGAACCAGGCACGGAAGAAGGCACGAGGTTATTGGCCCATGAGCTCACACACGTGGTCCAACAATCCGACAGCGGTCCGAGCACGACGCAAACCGCGAGGGCGATCAGCGAGCCTGACGACGCTGCGGAAGTTGAAGCGGATGACGTTGCCTCGAGCGTGATGAATGGTGATCGGTCTGTAGCGTTAAAACAATCTCCCAACGCCGCAGTGCATACGGAGCCAGCAAGAGGTCCTAAGTCGAAATTGAGTCGCCGCAAGTTGCAGCGGCAACCGAAACCTGAAACAGAATCCGCACCGGCAACAGAACCCGCACCAGCGACAGAGCCTGCTCCGGTGACTGAACCCACGACTGAACCTGCGCCACCGCTAACCGTGCAAACCGGTGGCATACCTCAACTCGACCCAACCAGCGGAATGAAAGGATATCCGCAGGCGGAGTGTCCCGAATTTCTTTGGGCTCGTGAGTATCCGCGAATCTTCCGGCTCGACACGATTTCTGTTGTTGGTCTCAGCGCCAAACCTGCTAGTGAGAAAACCGAGGACGTCCGGAGTGCCAAACGCAAAAACGAAGCCTTCCAGGTCGCGCTTGGGGAAGCATGCTCCGGTTATGAAACCGTGCAACATCCATTCCGTGTGCGCTTCTACTACGTCGATGTGGATTTCAGAACTACGACGCGAGAGAAGGTTACGACTGAAGACGCGAAGAAGAACCGCGAGCTTGGAGAAACACTCGGCGCGAGTCAGGCGAACAGAGTTCTCATCTACGTCGAGCGCGACCGTGTGTCGGAGGAAGATTTTTCGGACGTAAAGACTCTTCAAGCCAAATTGAAAGAGGTGATTGAGAAGGCAGGCCAGTCAGGAACCAAAAAAGGCGCGAAGACTGGAGCGATTGTCGGTGGAATCCTCGGAAGTCTGACGGCGATTGGAGTCGGCATTGGTGTTGGCTTGGCAGTAGGGGGAGGAGGCGCTGAATTAGGTACGGCCATCGCTGCCGGAATTGGAGCAGGTTTAGGCGCAGGAGCGGTTGTTCTTGGTGTGTCCGCAGGACTCGGTGCTCTCTTTGGTCACGTCGGTGGCACCGATCGCGGCAGTGAAGAGCTTGGTGAGGATCGGAAAAAGCAGGTCGTGGCCTTCGTCGAACTGTTACGAAAGACCGGCGAAGTAAAAGGCGATCAGTTGACCTCGAGTGACTCCGATAATCTCGCGCGCGATGCGGTCACATTGTGGATCGACGATCCGAGTACGTTGCCACTAACCGTGAAAGACCGGCGCTTGTTGATTCGAGTAATGCTCGAGGGGCCAACGCTTGACGACGATGAGCGTGCCATCATTAAGCTGCTCGAGAACTCGACGGATGCCGAGATCCTGGAGATTCTCGACACTACTGCCGATAAGAAAGAGCGAGTCACGTTTCAGGATCTCGATGACAACATTCATGGCGCGGAGTGGCGCGAAACAAAAGAGATGCTTACTGCTCGCTTTCCGCAGCTCGGCGCACCGAAAATCCAACGTGAGGGAGAGGCTGGTGCAGGAACGTGTGACGCTCCCCAGAGCGTGCAGGCCGTTGCAGCAATCAAGCAGGCAACTATCCTGCTCCAGAATGCCAGCCAGCGACTCAAAGACTTTGCGGCCGATCCCAAAGCTGTTGAGAACGTCGATGAGCACGTTCAGTGTTACTTCACGGGCGCGACTGCGAGCGACATCACGAGCATCGCCGGCGTCTACGACACGATTCTGAGTCTGTATTCCAGCCGTGAATTTGCCTGCCTCGGAAATCTGCCGGTCGAGATTCCTCTCGAGGAGGGCACCAAGACCGAGTACGAATGCAACATTATTCCCGAAACGGCAATCAGCATGGTCTACCATGATGAGAAGACCGGCAAGATGCGAGCGGACGTGACCACTTACTTTTGCCCGAAGTTTTTCGAGCAGGGCCCACACGAACAGGCACTCACCGTAATCCACGAATGGGTTCATCAAGCGCTGAAGACTCGGACCGATCTGTACCAGCCCGGTTGTAAGGACCTGAAGCTCGCTACTGCGCTGACCAATCCGGATTCGTTTGCATTCCTTACCTCTGCGCTTTGGCAGGGAACACCACTGACTGCCGCGCGCGGAATACCGACAGTAAAGATTGGCAACTTCCGCAACAGCGGTTCACCAACTCCGGAGAATCGCTGTGCTATCTGCCCGCAGATTCCCGGCCTTGGACCAGATCCACGCCGCGGTTTGAATTTCATGGAGCTTACTGGCGACATCTCGGGAGATGTTCCTGGGGCACTCTACGATTTTAAGCGCACTAAGGAAGCCGCGGTTTGGGGACTAACAACGTCCGATTCGTGGATTCGTGGCTCCGCGTATGATCCGCCTGGAACACCCGACGATGCTTTTTGGACCGATGAGGACGTAGCGCCAAAGTTCAATCGGATTTACAGCATTGATGGGCCAGGGCCGGACGTTCCGCTTCCTTCGATGGGTGATCCGAACATCAAGCTGGGATTTTATAAAGGGAATTTCGTGGAGTCAGTCAACGTCAAGGTTGGCGATGGACCGTGGACGCCGAGCTCCAACTTGTTCGAGTGGCATTCGGTCACATGGTTCGAGCGGGCCGACGACGGCCTGCTCCGAAGAACACCGGGAAAGAATGAGGTTGAGCCGGGGCACATTCCGATTGGCCCCGCACCGCCAGGACCATAGGAGAAGAATAGGTCTTATAGGACCTATAGGACCTATTAAAGATGCTTAGGAGCTGCTGATGTCTTTTCGCTCATATCGCGCGGCTTCATTCAATTTCCTGCAATACCGCGGGAATGGTGGAGGTCGTGTGTTGCAGCGTCGCTGCGCTTGTGGCAATCGCGCCGAATCCAACGGCGAGTGCTCGCAATGCGCAGAGAGTGAGGGCTTGCTGAGACGCAAAGCGCGATCGGACCGTCCACAGGAAGCGCCCGCGATTGTTCACGATGTGCTACGCGCGCCTGGAAAACCGCTCGATGCCGAATCGCAGGAGTTCATGGGCGCACGTTTCGGTTACGACTTCAGCGGAGTTCGAATTCACGCCGACGAGCAAGCACATCGCTCGGCGCAAGTAACAAACGCGGACGCGTACACAGTGGGCCAAGACATCGTGTTTGCTTCAGGTCATTACGCACCGAAAACTCCCGCCGGTCGACAACTGCTTGCGCACGAGCTGACGCACGTGGTCCAACAAGACTCCGCTTCATCCTCGGGCCCAATCGCGATGGGCAAGGCTGACGATTACGAAGCCAACGCCGATCGAGCCGCCGCGGATGTTGTTTCAGGCAGACGAGCAGCATCAACAATTCATTCAAGAGGTGTTGGGTTGCAACGCCAACCTGCGGGTAACGCAAAAGCGGCTGCCCCGGCAACTGTTCCTGCTGAGAAACCGTGTCTTGAAGAAGTTGTTGGCGAAGATATTCCGTCACTGCTGCAATCCGGTGTGCTCACCCTCATCGAGTTTGGCGCCCCGTGGTGCGTGCCGTGTCAATTTCTCAAAGCTGACCTCGACGAAATATGTAAGAACTTTCGTACGAAACCCCCTCCGGCCCCGGTTCGCTTCTACTCGATTGATATCGAAGCCACTGGAAATGAAAAAGCCAGTGAGCCGTACATCGGTGGTGGAATACCGCATCTCTACTTCTACGTGGGCACCACGGAGAGAGCCCACTTCAAGAGTCAACCTCCATTCGAGGTGCTTCAAGCCCGCGTGCAAAAGGAAGTTGATTACGCGGCAACTCCCGGCGCAACACGCGGCGCTTTAGCTGGTTTAGGTTGGGGCGCGTTAGCCGGAGGAGTAACAGCGGGTGTGGTTGGAGGAGCTCTTCTCGGAACCCAAACCAATCTCAAGAACGAAGGCTTGGCTGGAGCCATCTTTGGCACTATCGCCGCCGGTTCCGCGGTTGGTCTGGGTATCGGAGCGGCAGTCGGTGCGGGTGTGGGCGCTGCTACGGACGATCGTGGCACTGGTCCAAAAGAGCAGCAACGCAAAAAACTGCAACCAAAATCACGCAACGGCGACAACGACGATCCTGAGGAGCGCGAAGCGGATCTCTGGGCGGCTCGAGTCGTCCAAAGCGACTCACGATCGCTCGATCCGTCCACTCGCGGATCGATGGAGCGCCAATTTGGTTACGACTTCAGCCACGTGCACATCCATCGCGATGGTCCAGCGCAAAGCCTCACCCGCGAAATGAATGCTTACGCGGTCACACGCGGATCCGACATCTATTTCGCCAATGACGGTTATGCGCCAGAAACGCCGTTTGGCCGCGCGGTGCTTCATCATGAGTTGGCCCACGTGGTCCAGAATAGTCTGGCAGCCCCGCTCGCCGGAATAGGGGAGCTCGAAAGTGAAGCTTCACAGGCGACAAACGAGATTGCTGCCGGGCGCCAGGCAACTATTCAGCACGGTGCAAACCAGCCGGCACTCGCGATGACCAGAGCCGAGCATACTGCGGCCAGCTCGGGCATCGGCTTGGGAGGCGGAGCTGCCGTTGGCGCGGGCATTGGTGTGATTGCTGCGTCACAGATGAGGAACCAACCGTTTGGCGAGGCTGCGGGAATCGGAGCCGCGATCGGCGGCGGCCTGGGCCTAATCGGCGGATTCTTCTACGGTCTGTTCGCACGCAATACCACATCAGAAAGCACAGCCGAAGCAGAGGCCCTCATCCAGCAGCGCTACGGGCGGTATTTACGCGGAGGAGCATCTGGACCATTACACAACGCCAGCGTTCATGTTGTGAGTAGAGCAGAACTGTGCGAACGCAGGCGTTGCCGAACACCCAATGCTGACTGCAATCTGATCGGTTGGACCGATGTAGGAGTTCCCGTTCGTCCGTCAGAAGCACCGCAGAATCAGCCGGCGCCCATTCCCGATCAAGCCAACGAACCTACGTGTAATAGCCGGCAAATGGAGCATGCTACTCCCGAACATCCCGTGATCTATTACGTGCGTGAAAGTGAAACAGCAGGCACGTTGATTCATGAAGGACTTCATGCTCATTCGCATCCGGATTTTGCTTTCCTGCATAACTTTGTCAATGAGGGCACAACCGAATATTTCACTCGCAAGTTACAGGACGACATCAACATGCCTTACCAAGGTGGCTACGACGACGAAGTCGTTGCTGTTGAGCAGTTGGTTCGTTTGGTAGGCGAAGAGCGGCTGGCGCAGGCCTATTTCAGCGGCAGTGTGCCGGAGCTTCATCAGGCTGTGAATAGTCAACTGGGTCCATGTGCGCTCGCCGCGTGGGCGTTCTATCTCCAGATGGGTTCGCCGGCCCGCGCCGCTGCTGTCATGGAGAATCGCAATCAGGATTACTGCCACATACCTTGGCCGTGGGGTAGGTCGCCGGCGGAAATGACACCTGGCATGCCGGCTCAGTCACAAAGTCAGCAGCAATCTCAAAGCAGCGCGACGCCGCAACAGTCGCCGGATGGAATGACATGAGTACCTTTCCAAATTCACCATACGTGCTCAAGGGTGGCATCGTCCTGCTCGATCCAACGACTGCCCAGGTGCAGCGAATCATCGTGCTGCAATACAACCCCGACACGCTCTCGCGCAGTTTTCAGATCCAGGCAGTCAGCGAAGGCGGCGATCGCTCGGAAGCGTTGCGTCTCAAAGGACCACCAGTCGAAACCTTCAAAGTGGAAGCTGAGATCGACGCCACCGATCAACTCGAAACCGCTCAGAAAGACAACAACCGCACGGTGATTGACTTTGGCATTCAGCCGCAAATCTCGGTGCTCGAAGGAATCGTCTATCCGAAGAGCATTGAGGCACAGGCAAACTTCCTGCTCTCGCTAACCGGCACACTGGAGATCATGCCGATGGAAGCACCGTTGACGTTGTTTGTGTGGAGCTCGAAACGAATCCTGCCGGTGCGCCTGACGGAGTTCAGTGTCACTGAAGAAGCTTTTGACACGAAACTAAATCCGATTCGCGCAAAGGTCAGTTTGGGAATGCGCGCGTTGAGTTACGACGATCTCGGTTTCTCGACCAAGGGAGGAAGTTTGTTCCTCGCTTATCAACAACAGAAAGAACGCATGGCCGCGATGAGTCAGGCCGGCACGTTCGGAGCGCTCGGAATCGGAGGTATCCCATGAGCGACGCTTTACAAGCATTGATCGCCGCTAACACGACGAAACCAAATCCATATCCGGTCACCAGTCGTTACTACGGAATCGAGATGGCAGAGCTAACTCTGTCCAACGGAAAGACAGTGGTCTATCTGCGTCGTCGCTTCGTGCCGTCTCCCGATCGTTTTCAGTTGCTGCAATTGCACACCGTGACTGAAGGCGAGCGGCTCGACAACATCACCGCTAAGTATCTCGGCGATCCGGAACAGTTCTGGCGCGTGTGTGACGCCAACAACGCAATGCGCCCGCAGGAGTTGACCGAAACGATTGGCCGGCAGATCCGAATCACTTTGCCTCAGGGAATCACTGGGCCAACTTTATGAACCAGCGCTTTTTCTTAACACTCCGAATGGGTTCTGTGAATCCGTCGCCGGTGCCGCAAGCCGTCATCGACGCACTGACCGACGTGTCGGTCAGCACAACAGTCGGAGCGCAAAGCGGGTTTCAAATGAAATTCACGCTCGGTAAAAACTCGCCGATCGGCCAGAGCCTGTTGCCGTCAGGATTTTTCGATCCGCGCCAACGCGTGGTGATCACCGTAACGGTCAACGGCACTTCTGAAGTCCTGATGGACGGAATCATCACGAAGCACGATGTGACTCCGAGCAATGAGCCGGGCAAATCGACGTTGACGATCACCGGTCTCGATCTCTCAGCACTTATGGACTTCATCGATCTGACCGGCATTCCCTATCCAGGAATTCCCAACTTCGCGATCGTCGACATCGTGCTCGCCAAGTATCTGTTGTTTGGCTGCGTGCCGGTCGTAATTCCCGACCTCATCAACATCATCAAGAACCCGATCGAGAAATATCCGAAGCAGCAGGGAACTGACTATCGCTACGTCACCTCGCTGGGCCAACAGAGCGGGTACGTGTTCTACATCGATCCTGGACCAGAACCCGGCATGAGCCTCGCTTATTGGGGACCGGAGTTTGGCGGCTTCTTACCGACACAACCCGCGTTGAGCGTCAACATGGATGCGGCGACGAACGTCGAGTCGTTGAACTTCTCTTACAACGGTCTGGCGGCGACGCAATACATCGCCACGATTCTCGAGCCGAATTCCAAGTTTCCGATTCCGATCCCGATTCCGAGCATCGATTTTCTAAAGGCTTCGCTTTCTTCCAAAGCGCCGACACCGTTGAAGAGCAAGGTTATTCCGGATCTGGCAAGCAAGAGTTTTCCCGAAGCCGCTTTGTTGGTCATCGGCGCGTTGATGGCGACAGACGATGCGATCTCCGGTTCTGGTTCGCTCGACGTGTTGCGTTACGGACACGTTTTGAAGGCGCGACGAAAGGTAGGAGTGCGCGGAGCGGGTGATTATTACGATGGTCTTTATAACGTCAAGAGCGTGACACACACACTCAAGCGCGGCGAGTACAAGCAGAGCTTCACACTCGTGCGTGGCGGTGTGAAGTCGTCAGTATCAACGGTCGAACTATGAGTGACGGACGAACAAAATACTACGGTCTATATCGCGCGTCGGTAGTTAACAACATCGATCCGATGCAAGAGGGTCGCATTCTGGTCACGGTGACTGAGCCTGGAGGTTTGTTTCCATCATCATGGGCCAAGGCCTGTGTTCCCGTGGCGGGAAAACAGTCTGGTGTGTTTGTGCTACCGGCGATCAACTCGGGCGTTTGGATCATGTTTGAAGAGGGTGATCCGGATCAGCCGGTATGGATCGGAGGTTGGTGGGGCTCAGTGGCGGAAGTGCCATCGGCGGCGCTCGCGGGAAACCCAATTAGCCCGAGCATCATATTGCAAACGGGTCTGCAAAATATGGTCATGATCAGCGACATGGCTGGACCAACCGGTGGGATTATTTTGAAGACGATTACGGGCGCGTTCATCAGTATCAACGACGTCTCGGGCATCACGATTTCGGACGGTAAAGGCGGAATGATCAATCTGCTTGGTGGAGTGATCACAGTTAATCAAGGAGCGTTGTTGATTAAGTAAGAAGAACTTAGCCGCGGATGACACGGATTCGATCCGGATCAATCGGTGTAATCAGTGGCTTAAAGACTCGGAGGGAACTTATGCCTGGATTTTTAGTTCATGTTGGCGCGACGGTGCAATGCGCGCATCTCGCTCCGGCACAACCTACGACACCAAATCCGCGAGTGCTGGTCAGTGGCCAGCCAACGGTCACGATCGCGCCGCCGTATGCGATCACCGGCTGCCCATTCAACGTCAGTGGTTCACCATCGCCGTGTGTGACTGCGCAATGGACCACGGGCGCGACCAGAGTTTTTTCAAACGGTCAACCGCTGGTGTTGCTCGACAGCCAGGCGATCTGTGCGCCAAACGGCACGCCACTCGTGATTCTCGCAACACAAACACGCGTGACTGCGATATAGCCACAAAGAAGCACAAAGGCACAGGCCATGATGAACATCGACTTTCCATTCCACTTCGATACGCGTGGGCGGACCGCGACGACCGGAGACGACGATCACGTGCGCGACATGATCGAGCAACTGCTCTTCACCAATCCCGGTGAGCGCGTCAATCGCCCGGACTTCGGCAGTGGCCTGTTGCAGTTGATCTTTGCGCCAAACAGTCCTGAGCTGGCTGCCGCGTTGCAGTTCACTGTCCAGGCCGCGCTGCAACAGTGGCTCGGCGACGTGATTCAAGTGCAGGCGCTCGACGTCACCAGCGAAGACTCGACGTTGCAAGTGGAACTGAAATATGTGGTGCTGCGCACTGGCGAACAGCGCACCGAGACATTTGTCAGAGGAGGTGTGCAATGAGCGTTTCGACTTTGCAATGTCTCGACGAGCGTCGCCGCCAGTTGGTTCGCGATCAGGCAGACGGTGGCTTGAACGGCATCGACTATGTTGAGGTCGTCGAAGGCACGCAACAACACCTGTTGTGCGTGCACTTCTTTGGCGAGCTGCCGGCGCTGGTTCCAGCGAATGTGCGGATCGAAGGTGGTCGTCGCATTCGCGATATCAAAGTTCTCGACGTCGAGCCGCACGAGTCCGACGATCCCGAGCATCAGGATTGTTTGCGCGTTGAAGTCGATCGCGCTGGCGATTTCTCCTGTTACAAAGCTTGTGTCTACGAAGTCGACAGTGAAGGACTGACGACCAGCGAGATTCTCAAAGGCTTCGATCCGCGTTACGCGTGCGCGGAGTTTAGTTTCAAAGGCGAATGCCCGAGCGATCTCGATTGCAAGAACGAAGCGGTGTGTTTGCCGGTCGTTACGCCTGCTCCGGAGATCAATTATCTCGCCAGGGACTACGCGAGCTTCCGCCAGTTGATCTTCGATCGGCTCTCGATGTTGCTGCCTGATTGGCAGGAGCGTCATGTGCCGGACATCGGTGTGGCACTCGTCGAGGTGCTCGCGTACACAGGCGACTATCTGAGCTATTACCAGGATGCGGTTGCGACTGAAGCTTATTTGAATACTGCGCGACAACGCATCTCTGTGCGGCGTCACGCGCGACTCGTCGATTATTTCATTCACGAAGGCTGCAACGCGCGCGCGTGGATCGCGATTCAGACAGGCGACGATCTAAACGATCCCACCCTCACGTACAGAGACATCTACTTCACGGCCGGACCGGATGACTCAGACGCGATCGTGTTTGAGCCGCTTGTGGCCGATCCGAGTGCGCCGATTCAACTCTTTGCCGCGCACAACGAGATCCCATTCTACACGTGGGGCAACGAAGAATGTTGTCTGCCGCAAGGCGCGACCTCGGCGACGTTGCGTGACGGCTGGGAGCGCAAGCTGCAACTGAAAAAAGGTGACGTACTGATTTTTGAAGAAGTCATTGGACCAAAGACCGGAAGTCCAAACGACGCCGACCACACACGCCGTCACGTTGTCAGGCTTACGAACGTAACGCCGATCGAAGATTCATTGATCAAAGAGAAGCCCGAAGGCTCGGAAGAAGAGCTGCCGATTCCGCTGGTGGAGATTGAGTGGGCACTGGAAGATGCGCTGCCGTTTCATTTGTGTCTTTCCGCAAGGCTGCCGGTTCCTGATTGCACACTGGTAACGGGTATCAGCGTCGCGCGCGGAAACGTGATCCTCGTCGATCACGGTCGGACGATCGCGCCGCCTGAATATCTTGGCCAGGTCGAACAGGAGAGCATTCACGGCGAGTGTTCGTGTGAAACGAGCGTCATGGATCTCACCACGATACCAAAAACTTTTCGGCCGGTGCTGGAGCGAGGTCCACTGACGTTTAGCGAGCAGCTCGATTCGATGGCACCTGCGTCGGTGAGTGTGAAACAGGACCCGCGTAATGCGTTGCCGCAGATTAAATCTCTGATTGGCCTTCCCGCGCGATGTTTCACGATTCCGGGCCAGTCGAAGCCTGAGGTCTTGCCTGGCGTCGATCCAAACGACGCACGCTGGCGTTGGACGTCGCGACGCGATCTTTTCGGCAGCGATGGGCTCGATAACGAATTCGTCGTCGAGATCGACAACGATGGTCGCGCGCATCTTCGGTTCGGCGATGGAGAGCTCGGACGAAAACCCGAGGCCTGCACGATCTTTCACGCGATCTATCGCGTCGGCAATGGACCATCCGGCAACGTCGGCGCTGACGTGATCACGACGATCGGTTGGCGCAACAAGACCGTCAGCGGCCTTAGCCTCGCTGCTCGCAATCCGCTGCCTGCAACGGGCGGCACCGCGCAAGAGTCGATGGCCGAGGCACGGCTATTCGCGCCGAAGGCATTTTTGAAACAACTTGAACGTGCCATCACCGCAGACGACTACGCTCGTCTCGCCGAACGTTATCCCGCGCGAAAAGTGCAACGTGCAGGAGGTTCTTTGCGCTGGACCGGAAGCTGGTACGCCGCCGATGTCTCGATCGATCCGCTCGGAACCGAGAGTGCAGACGCGGAGTTATTCAAACGAATCAAGGGGTATCTTTATCGCTATCGACGTATGGGCCATGATCTCGAAGTGGAACTGGCTCGCTATGTTCCACTCAAGATCGAGATGCAGATCTGCGTCAAGCCTCATTACCTGCGCGGACACGTCGAAGCAGCGTTGCTGGACATTTTCAGTGGCAAGCTGTTGGCCGGCGGACAGCTCGGATTTTTCCATCCAGACAATCTGACGTTCGGTGAAGGTATTTATCTGAGCAAACTGGTTGCCGCGGCGCAGGCTGTAACCGGAGTCGAGAGCGCGCGTGTAACCAGGCTCGAACGTCTCGGCGAAGGCGATCGAGGTGAGCTCGAAGAGGGAATTCTCAAGCTTGGACCATTAGAGGTCCCTCAGTTGGACAACGATCCCAACTTTCCTGAACACGGAACGTTGAAGATAACGATGAGAGGTGGGCGATGAGCTGCAATTGCGGATGTGGCGGAACCTTGCCGTGCGGATGTTGTGAAGGCGTCGAGATTTTGACGCCGGCGACGATCGGCAACCGGCCCGGCCTCGACGCGATTGAGTATCGCGCCGGCACGCACGGCACTTTCGTCGAAACCATGAAAGCGAGTTTGGCTGGCAGTGAATTTTTTTCGCTTTCCAGCTTGAAGACTCGCAACTCCGACGATCCGTCGCTTGCTCTGCTCGACGCGTGGGCCACTGTCGGCGACGTGCTTACTTTCTATCAGGAACGGATCGCCAATGAAGGTTATTTGCGCACGGCCACCGAACGTCGCTCCGTGCTTGAGTTGGCGCGCCTGGTCGGTTACTCGTTGCGACCCGGCGTCGCGGCAAGTGCTTATCTCGCTTACACTCTCGACAAACCGGTCGGGATTCCACCGCTGATCGATAAACCGCAGTTAGCGCCGAAACCTCCAGACACTCCAGTAACGATTCCGGTTGGCAGCCGGGCGCAGAGTATTCCCGGACCAGGGGAGTTGCCGCAGTCGTTTGAGACGTCTGCCGATCTTGTCGCTCGCTTTGCGTGGAACGATCTTCAGGTACGACTCCACCGTCCACAAAAGATCGAGGGCGACACGCGCGTGATCTATTTGAAAGGGCTGCTAAACCTCAAGCCTGGCGACCCGATACTGATTATCGCCAGTCCGCCGAATCTCTTTCGCGTCGAAACAGTGACTCCTGACGCCGCTAACGATCGCACGAAGGTAACTTTTCGACCGTGGCTGGAAGTTGAATTGCCCGGGGCGCCTTCAGGCGCGCTTGGTGATGCTGTGGCTGGGATCGTCAAGAGATTCAGCACTCCCGAGCGATTTGGAGTTGTCCGCACCAGCAAGTCTGGTCGCGAAGTGTTGGCCCAACTCGAACGATTGAGGAAACTCGAATCGGACGGCACGCCGGAAGAATTGCGTACTGCACTCGAGCAGCAAGTTCTGCCGAGATTGAATGAGTTGCATCAGGCCGCAATCGTTGGTCGATTCACGCGCGTTGAACCGTGGGTGCGATCGATTGTCGCTGAGCTTGAAGGAGCTCTGCAGGGTCGAACCGAACGGCCCAAGCCGGCGGCTGTTAGCAATGGACCAGCGAAGACCACCGCCAATCTCACCACCGTGCTGCCGTCGTTAGCAAAGCCTCCTTCAATACCACCGAAAACTTCTCAGGATCTTTCGCGGAGTATTGGAGCCACTCTCGGCAGCAACAGCGACATTGCCTCGCAGGTGCTTACATCATTGAAGCCGGAATTAAAGCCCATCTTGTACAAGGCTTGGGAGAATGTGCCGGTCACTGCGGAACCCGGATTCGAAGTCCATTCTTTCAAAGTGCGCGCATCGGTCTTTGGTCACAACGCGCCACTCGAGCCGGTGAGGAACACCGCGGGATTGATCACTGGCAGCAAAGAATGGGACCTGCAATTACCTGCGCCAACCAGCACTGAGAATTTTGAGCTCGTTATCCGCCCGCAGAGCGAGGGACCTTTTCAGACGAGAATAATCCTCGGGCAATTCTTAACGCAGTTCGTGGATTTGAGTGAAACAGCCGCCACCAACATCGACTTTCCCGCAGCCAACGATCGCGTCGACGTGCGAACGACCCGCACTGCGGACGGCACCGTCTCATTTGAATATCGTTTTTCCAGGCGACCGATACGGGTGCGGGTGACAATTAGTTTGCAGCAATCACCCTCAGCAACAAGCGAGGCCCCGGTCACGATCGAACAGCCGACTCGCAACACGCAAACCGGCGACGTCTCGACGCGCGGCCGGCTGACAATCACCGGAACCGGAGCCACCAGAGAAGAGCCGCGAGTGCTCTGGCTCGACTCGCCTTACGATCAAATCCTGCCAGGCGGTTGGGTTGCTTTGGAAAAACCAAGCAGCGTCATCGATACAGTAACTTTCCTGCCGCTCGAATCGACGCTTGTCATAGCGCATGCGGCCGATGTCAGCGAGCGCTCGCGAGCCGAGTACGGAATCTCGCTGAAGAGTACACGACTGCGTCTCGACTCGGATTGGATCGATCCAACTCGCGGCAGAGATTCATTTGATGCGATTCGCGGAACGGCTGTTTTCGCCGGTAGCGAGCGATTGGAACTCGCAGAGGAGCCAATCGAGGATGCAATCTCCGGCAACGAGCTCGAGCTCGACGGTCTCTACGATGGACTTGAATCGGGTCGTTGGTTGATCGTAATTGGCGAACGCGCCGACGTCGTCGCAAGTGTCGCGCAACCGTCTATAAAAGAAGTAGCCACTGAAGAAGACAACACTGAAGTTCAGGTTGCCGGTGTTCCTGCCACTGAGTTGGTGATGCTCGCAGCGGTTGAGCAACGCTTCGATCCCAGCCTGGAAGGCGACAAAACACATACCTACCTGCGCCTGGCGAACAATCTCGCTTACTCCTACAAACGCGACACAGTGATCGTCTATGGCAACGTGGTGAATTCAACTCATGGTGAGACGCGAAAAGAAGTGCTCGGCAGTGGCAATGCCGCGAAATCGTTGCAGGAGTTCACACTCAAACAGAGTCCGCTGACGTTTGTCGCTGCGCCGAATCCTGACGGAGTCGAGAGCACACTCCAAGTGCGGGTTAATGATGTGTTGTGGCATGAGGCTGACACTTTAGCGGACCTTGGTCCAAACGATTACCGTTACATCACACGCACGGACGATCAGAACAAAACGTCAATTACTTTTGGCACTGGCGAGAATGGCGCGCGCCTACCAACCGGACCTGACAACGTCACTGCTGTCTATCGCAACGGGATCGGCAAAGCCGGAAATGTGAGGTCCGATCAGATCAGTTTGTTGGCCAGCAAGCCGTTGGGTGTCAAAGCCGTGACGAATCCGATTGCGGCCACAGGCGGAGCAGATCGTGAATCGCGCGATCAGGCGAAGCGCAATGCTCCTCTCGCAGTCACGGCGTTGGACCGGCTCGTTTCGACGCAGGACTACGCTGACTTTGCGCTCACTTTCGCCGGTATCGGCAAGGCTTCTGCGGCACGATTGTCTGATGGTCAGCGTCGTCTGGTCCATCTAACCGTGGCCGGCGCTGACGACATTCCCATCGACGCGACTTCGGATCTCTATCGCAATCTCAACAAAGCATTGCGCGATTTTGGCGATCCGCATCAGCCGATAGCGATCGTCTTAAGAACTTTCTTGTTATTAGTGATCGAGGCGCGCGTTCGCGTTTTGCCTGATTACCTTTTCGAAAAAGTTGAACCGAAGATTCGAGCTGCGTTACTCGATCGCTTCAGCTTTGAACGGCGCGAGCTCGGCCAGGATGCGCTGCTCAGCGACGCGATGGCCACGATTCAAAACGTCGAGGGCGTCGCTTATGTAGACGTCGATAAGTTTGATTGGATCGACGAAAAGAAAGTCGTCGAACACCTCGCCGGCGGTGATTCGCTCGGCGACATCATCACCCGCAAAGAACGTGTTGTGGTCTCGCTGGCGCGCGTTGATACGAACGAAACTAATCCAGCCGCGCGAATTAAGCCTGCCGAGATCGCGTATATGAACCCATCTATTCCCGACACGATCATACTTTCGGAGATTGCCTCATGAACAAAGCCGATCGTTTATACGAGTTGTTGCCTGCTATCTATCGGATGGTCGATACCGAGGAAGGCCAGTCGCTGCGCGCCTTGTTGGAGGTAATCGCGAAGCAAGTGAACATCGTCGAGGACGACATCAGCCGGCTTTACGAAAACTGGTTCATCGAGACTTGCGACGACTGGGTCGTGCCTTACATCGGCGATCTGATCGGCTTTCAGCCGGTGCACGAAGCAGGTGAGCCGGGCGATCCCCGCACGGCGCAAACACACGCGCTCAACAAGATCCTGATTCCGCGACGCGAAGTTGCGAACGTAATCAGTTACCGGCGTCGTAAAGGGACGTTGGCGCTGTTAGAGGAATTGGCTGCGAACGTTGCGGGTTGGCCCGCGCGCGCGGTTGAGTTTTATAAACTGCTCGGCTGGCGGCAGCACCTCAATCACCCACGACTCCGGCGCGGGCAGCCTGCGAACCTGGTTGACGGACAACACCTCGATTTGCTCGGCAGTGCTTTTGCGACGACGACGCATACGATCGATGTGCGGCGCATCAACTCGCATCGCACTCGAGGTTACTTCAACATCGGCAGTGTTGGTCTGTTTGTCTGGCGTTTGAAGAGCTATTCAGTCACTGAGACTTCGGCGTATTGCATCGAGGAAGAAGGGCCGGAGTGTTACACGTTCAACGCGTTGGGCCATGACACGCCGCTCTATAATGTGCCACAGGCGGAAACTTCGCCCACGCACATCGCCGGCGTTTTGAATCTTCCGACGCCGATCAGACGCCGGCCGTTTGAAGATCGCACGAGCAAATACGACCCCTCAAAACCGCGGCATGCATCGGCAGACTATTACAATCGGAGTCTTCGCGTTTGTTTGCCCGATCGCAACGGACAACTAAAAGAGATTGCGCGCGAGTTTGTGATTCCAGCGAACTTGAGTGATTGGCAGAGGTTTCGACCGGCGCGTGGTTTTGTCGCCGTCGATCCTGTGTTGGGCCGGATTGTCTTTCCGTCAAATCAAAAGCCGCGACACGGTGTGGTTGTTAACTATCAATACGCGTTCAGCGCGGACATCGGCGGCGGCGAATACGAACGTCCGTTGTCGGAAGCGACTGATGCGCAGATCTATCGTGTTGGAAAAAATGAACAGTTCCGCACCATTAAAGAAGCTATGCAGGCCTGGGAAAATCAACAGCCCAAGCCACGCGCTGCGGTGATCGAGATTCAGGACAGCGGCGTTTACACCGAGCAACTCAATGTGGATCTCGCCGAAGGTGAGTATCTGCAAGTTCGTGCCGCACAACGCAAACGGCCGGTACTGCGATTGTTGGACTACCTGGCTAGTCTTCCGGATGCGCTGCGAGTTCAGGGAAAGAAGGGAAGTCGTTTCATTCTCGATGGCTTCACGATCGGTGGTCGTGGTCTTCAGATCAACGGGCAGGAAGAGGCTTCGGACGACTCGATGATTACACCGTCAACAGCCATCAACAATGATCTTTGTGACGTGACGATTCGCCACTGCACGCTGGTTCCGGGTTGGAGCTTGCACTGTGATTGCGAACCGCAACGTCCAAACGATCCGAGTCTCGAGCTGGAATACTCGCGCGCCAAAATTCGCATCGAGCACAGCATCATCGGCTCGATCACGACTGAGGCGAGAGAACGCGCCAGCGAGCCGCAACAGATTCAAATAACCGACAGCATTCTCGATGCTACGAGCGAAGATCGAATCGCGCTCGGGAGTTCGCGCGGCGCCGTCGCTTACGTTGCCTTGACGATTGCTCGTTCGACAGTCATCGGACGTGTGCAAACGCATTCGATCGAGTTGGCCGAGAACACGATCTTCAACGGTCTGGTGACGGTGGCGCGTCGTGGCCGAGGCTGTATGCGGTTCTGTTACGTGCCTGACGACTCACGCACTCCGCGTCGTTACGAGTGTCAACCAGATCTCGTAAAGCAAGCTGTGATTGATGACACCGATATCGCGACCGGCGACAAGGCTGCCGCGATGGAACGGGAAGCGGATCGCGTCAGGCCTGTTTTCAACAGCTTGCGCTATGGCACGCCGACTTATTGTCAACTCGCAGATCGCTGCGCTGAGGAGATCACGCGCGGTGCTGACGATGAGTCGGAGATGGGAGTCTTTCACGATCTGTTTCAACCTCAGCGCGCGGCCAACCTGCGCGCGCGACTGGATGAGTTCACCCCCGCCGGAATGGATGCCGGCATCGTTTACGCAAACTAGGAGGAAACCATGCAAGGCGAATTTAGAGGCGATTTCAGCCGCGACAGTTTTGACCCGATCAAGCGCTTCAGTCGTGTGCTCATGCAACAAGGGCGCGTTCAACTCGACTCCGATTGGAACGAGCAGAACGACATTCTGTTGCATTACTTGCGCTCGCTTGCGGCGGATCTCATTGGCCCACATGGCGGCAGTGGCCAACCTGGGTTTGCGTTAATTCTGACGGACGCTGAAATAGATAACTTGAAAGATGCAAACGGCAACGCGCTGAGTGAAGAGAAGCGACGCAGGTTGAAACAGTCTCTGCGAGATAGTGGTTTTCTTTTTGGTGTTGGCCGCTACTACGTGGACGGTTTGCTTTGCGAGAGCGACAGCTACCTCGGTTTCGCGGAACAGCAGGGCTATCCGTTTTCGGGAAGTCTCACGCTTGACGACATTCGCGATGAGACGGGCACGTTCCTGGTCTTTTTGGACGTTTGGGAGCGCCATGTCTCCTGTAACGAAGACGGAGACATTTGCGAGGTAGCGCTCGGTGGACCAGACACGGCGACGCGAGGACAGATCGTCGCCGCAGTTGTGATTCCGCCACCTGGACCAACCGCCTCGCCGCTCTACGACCAACAACTGCTCGCGGACAGAGTCAAGAAAGTTAAAGACGAGCAGGCGATTGCGAACAACCAACCCAAGATTGATGCCGCCATTGATGAATTGAACAAATTTGCTGAGAAGGTGCGGCTTGCTTTGCATGGCCTGAGCCGAGCTACGCTGCGTGCACGCGCGCGAATCGAGGGAATGCCAGAAGGTGATTGCAACATTCAACCGGAGGCTCAGTATCGTGGTCCGGAGAATCAACTTTATCGCGTCGAGATCCAGCGTGGTGGCATTGCATGGGACGGAACTCCTGATGGAGACGAACCGGGTGGCAATGCGAACACGGCCGCAACGTTCAAGTGGTCGCGCGATAATAGTTCGATCTATTTTCCGATCCTCAATTTGCAAGGTGATTCAGTGAAGCTCGCGACGCTTGGGCGCGACAGCGGTCGCAGTTTGCAGGTTGACGATTGGGTCGAGATCGTGGCTGATGATCTGGTATTGCAGGGTCAGCCTGGCCCAGTGCGGCAAATCAAGAGTATCAATCCTGATGAGCTGACGATCACGCTGACCGAAGGAGTGGATCTGAGTTACGACGAAAGCAGCACGCTTCATCCGGTGCTGCGGCGTTGGGACCAGCGAAGTTCTGACGGCGAGACGGCGGACAGTGTGTTGTTAGTCAGGGAAGGCACCGGTGAGGATCTGAACTGGTTTGAGCTTGAAGACGGCGTCCAGATCCAATTTCCACGCAATCCGGACAATCTCTATCGCGCGGGCGACTATTGGTTGATTCCCGCGCGAGTCGCGACGGGTGACGTGATCTGGCCCAAAGAGCAGCAAGGTAACAAGTCAGTGGCGAAAGCTCTGCCTCCTCATGGCATCGAGCACCACTACGCCCCACTGTCTGTAATCTCCGTCGACGGCGCCAAAAAGATCACCCTCGAACACGACTGCCGCCGCATCTTCGGCCCACTGGCGCATTAGACAGGATTTACAAGATTTTTCAGGATTCTCAAGATGAGTTTTTTGTGCCTCTTTGTGGGCAATTACGGATTCGGTTTGCGGCAGGCGTCGCGCATGGCGTTGAAGGTTATGACGTTGAGGTTGATGTCCAGTTGGTTGGGTTGATCGCGGATGTATCGCGTTAGAATCGCGGCGATCTGTTCGTCTGACATCTTCGCGCTGCACGTTTTCAGCCAGTTCACGTTTTCCTCAGGCGCGCCGAAGAATGGCGCGACCAGCATCCCGTTAATCCCGCCGGTGGCGTAAGCGCGCCGCTCAGTGTCGGTCATGTCGAGATAATCTTTGCCCGTGAAGAATCCCGCGCTGATCGTGACTTTTTGCTGGTGCGCGTAAACGGTGACGACTGCGATGAGTGCGAATAGTGGCAGAAAACGCTTCATAAGTGCCTCCGCGGCTGAAAGTCTCAACAGTCTACACGCAGAGACTTCAGCCACAAAGACACAAGAGACTCGATTAATTACTGAGTGATCGTGCCACACGCGATACGCGCGCCGGAGTTTCCTGAGGGGTCAGTCTTCTGGTCGTCGGCGGTGGCGTGAATCACCAATGCTGTGCCGCCATTGGTGAACAGCGAATGACCATCAGTGCCGAGATTCACTCGCACGTCAGTAACTGTCGCATGTGCAGTTCCGTTGGCGCTCACCACGAAATTGTTCATGTCGCCGGCGTGTGGACCTTTCGGATTCTGGAGTCCGTGCATTTTGGAATCCGGATTGAAGTGGGCTCCGGCAGATTCAAACCCCGGTCCTTCACACTTCGCCATCTGATGGATGTGAATCGCGTGCTGGCCCGGCGGAAGGTTTTTAAGATCGAGCTTAATCCTTACGCCACCTTTCTTGTTAATCGCGGTCAACGTGGCGGTGCCGACTGATTCGCCCTTTGCGTTCTTCAGCTCAACTGTGTGTCCGCTGGTATGTTGCGCAGCGACATACGACAGCAAGCTTCCCATGATTACTCCAGCAATGATCCACACAATGAATTGTCTCTTCATTTCTTGTCCTCCTTATTGGTAAGACTTCTGACTTCAGCTCTTGGCGCTTTCAGGCTTAAGCGGTTTGCGCGGGCGCCGTGTTGTTTCACTATCGACGCGCCGCCTGCCAAGAGTCAAGAATACAATCAAACCTGAGAGCAATAATACCCACAACACGGGCCTAATGCCCCCGAAGAGTCGATGGCGCCAATTATAAGCTGAGCCGAGCTCCGCGGTAGTAGCCGTTAAGGGTGATCCATCGATACTGGTCTTTGAATGCTCCAGAATGCTTCGCAAAGCCGCGAGTGCTTTCTTCTCGACTACGCCTCGTTTGAGTCTACCAAATGGTCCTGTGATGCCATCGGCCAGCGAACGATTCTCATAAATAAGATAATTGCCATTTGCCGGAACACTCACGAATCCGGTCAACGCCAGCGACGCATCGAAATAGTGGCTGGCGTAGATCTGCTTTTCGGCGACGAGTACTTGTGGCCCAGCGTCGCTTTGGCGCTGGTACACGGTGATGTGGTTGATCGCGATAACGGGCTTGAGACCGAACTTGATCTTGGACCACACAATCGCGTCGTCGATCAAACGCAGGCCTGAGTCCTTGTCAGCAAGAATATCGTTCAAATAACTGGATGCCCCGGCAAGTGCGCGTTGCTCAGTGGCGAGACTGACTTCATCTCTCTTGTCGTTGTACTCGATCAGCGCCGCGTCGCCGCGAGTACGATAGTCACTCACATATTCCACGAGCATCTGTTTGAAAAGCTTGGTTGCATTGAGTTGATAATCAGGCGCCTGCCAATCGATCTCTTTGCGGAACCTGTCCATCATCCGAGCCGATAACTTGACGGGACAATCGCCGACAACACACTGCTTCAAGTCTTCAACATCCTGCGTCTCAATGGTGAGATTCTGAAGGTCCGCGAGCGCCGGCTCTTTTGCAAAGCTACCGATTTCGAGAATGGCAGCATTGTTCTTTCGCGCCATGTTGTCGAGATAGGAACGCAGAAACGCGTCGGCTCCGCCGCGGACGTTTACCAGTCCGGTGACGGCAATCTCTCTTTTATCGGAGACCGGCGCCAGCCGAACGACGGTTTGGTCTTGCTGGAGGGCGGCGAAATCAGCCGCAGCGAACGCGGCCTTCTGCTGCAATAGCTGTTGAAGCTCTGCGACGGACGTTTGGGCCAGGGCTGAGGTTGTGCCAAATGAAACCAGCAAGGTTAGAATCAGGAAAGAATTAAGACGGGTTACCATACGTCAAAGTGCTTTCACCACTCTGCTGGTGAATTCTTTCGCTACGCAAAATGGTTTTCGCAGAGAGCCATGGCATCACCTGTGCCACAGTCGTGGTTAGCTGTTGAGTACAATACAGATAGAATAAATGGCGGCTTCCAAGCCGACCCGACGCTACCGCGTTACGGTACTGACCCGATCCAAGTACCATTAAGAAATCGGGTCAGTACCGTAACGCGGTAGCGTCGGGTCAACCGCAGCTGCTAATAACGTCGATTAAGAAAGGAGTTCTAATGGAAAGTGGAGCAACGTCTGAGCTGGAGACGCTCAAGACAAAACTAAAAGCGACCTGGATCGCTGGAGATTTCCATCAAATTGCGAAGTCTTATGCGGACGGCGCTGAGGATTTCATCAAACGGCTGAACCTGAAGCCGGGAACGAAGGTGCTCGATGTAGCTTGCGGCACCGGCAATCTGGCATTGCCGGCGGCGCGTGCCGGGGCGGTCGTCACGGGAGTTGATCTCGCGCCGAATTTAGTCGAACAGGCGCGAGAGAATGCGAAACGGCAGGGATTGAATGTTCAGTTTGACGAGGGGGATGCCGAAGCCCTGCCGTACGATCAGGCCAGTTTTGATGCAGTGGTGACGATGTTTGGGGCAATGTTTGCGCCGCGCCCTGAACTGGTCGCGGCTGAACTAAAACGCGTCTGCCGGCCAGGTGGTTTCATTGCGATGGCAAACTGGACACCGAGTGGTTTCATCGGACGAATGTTCAAGATCGTGGCATCGCACGTTCCGCCGCCGCCAGGCATGACGTCGCCGGTGTTGTGGGGCAATGCAGAAACCGTGCGGGAACGTTTCAGTGAAGGCATTTCAAACGTGGAGACGACGCCTCGAATGATTACGTTTAGGTTTCCGTTTTCGCCGGAGGAGGTCGTCGAGCACTTCCGGCTCTACTACGGTCCGACAAACAAAGCATTCGGCACGCTTGACGAAAACCGGCAGGCTGCGTTGCGGAAAGATCTCGAACAACTTTGGACTGAAGGCAATCGAGCTGCAGACGGCACCACCTCGGTTGACTCAGAATACCTGGAAGTGATTGCGACTCGAGCTTAACAACAGGGAATTTGGGGGAGGAGAGGAAAGATGTTTCGCAGGACGGCTTTGATTTTACTACTCGTCCTTTTGTCATTATCGGTTGTCTCTTCCCAAAATGTTACTCCACCATCACAGCCGTTGAGTGGTCCAGGTGGCAAGCAGTCCGTGCATGCGGGCGTCATCAAAAACCGCTACGGCAGTGGTGGCCAGGAGTATTGGATCTACGAACCTGACTCACCGAGGCCACGTTCAGCGCCCGTGATCGTTTTTCTGCACGGCTGGGGTGGCATGAATCCGCTGTATTACGGAGCGTGGTTGGATCATCTCGTGAAGCGTGGAAACATCGTGATTTATCCGCGCTATCAGTCAAACCTGCTGACATCGATCAACGACTTCCTTCCAAACACGCTGCACGCGATCAAAGACGCTTTGAATCGTTTGCAGACCGAGCCCGGACATGTCACTCCGGATTTGACTAAGTTTGCGACAGTGGGCCATTCGCTGGGTGGTCTGTTAGCCGTAAATGTAGCTGCACTCGCGAGCGAGTCGAGTTTACCGCAAGTGCGTGCGGTCATGTCTGTCGAGCCAGGGATCACTGACGCGCCCATCAACGTTCCGCTAGCCGATTTGAAAAAGATTCCGGCGGAAACGCTTTTACTTGCGCTCGCCGGAGATCAGGACACGCTGGTGCGCGACACGGATGCGAAAAAAATCTATTACCAATCGACGCGAGTTCCTGCCGACAACAAGGATTTCATCACGCTTGTCTCGGACTCGCACGGCAGGCCCGCGTTGCAGGCAAGCCATCGTGCGCCAACTGCGTTTGATAAAAGTTACGACAGTGGTGAGGGTGTGAGTGGCGCACCGGCGGACGACTCAAATCGCGTCGGTGACACACCACAAACCGATCGACGCGCGCGGTTGGAAACGATGATGGTGAACGCCTTGGATTTTTACGGCACGTGGAAACTCTTCGACGGCTTATGCGATGCTGCCTTCTACGGCAAGAATCGTGAATACGCTCTCGGCAACACACCCCAACAACGTTTCATGGGCGTCTGGAGCGACGGCGTACCGGTGAGGGAGCTGAAAGTCACAGACAAACCTTGAACAGCCACAAAGAGGCACAAGAAATTTGATTTCGCAATGTAGACCCGACGCTACCGCGTTACGGTACTGACCCGACCCAAGATCGAGCCCTTGACATCAAAGTGCACTGGTACGTCAAAAGGCAGTAGTAATGGTAACGCGAGTCGTGCCTAGAGGTGGCGAGATCCAAACCTTAATCCTATCCCACGCTTCCGCTGATGATAGCCACATTCCGGTGACGGTGGTGCTAACGTGGGCGAGCTCCTTCCTTTAATCCTATTCTCGCGGGTCAGGAGGGACTATGATGCGTACAATCCTGCGACTTACGGTGGCGATACTCACGTTCGGTTTTGGATTAGTAGTCGACCGCGTTTTGATCTCAAGAAACTACGAAGCGCCGGTCCAACAGTCTGTCGAAGTTGAGCCTATAACTCCAAGCATGGTCCAGGCTATTCCAGTAGTCACCACACCGTCGCCACCACAAGCGACCCCAACGCCGAACCAGATCTTCGATTTCAACCCGACGAAGTTCAATCCAAGTGGCGTTTACTCTATCCTGGGTTCCAAACCAAAAGAGTTTCAGGACTTTGAATACGTTGAAATATGGGTGGAAGAAATTGAAGGCAATTTATCTGGAGGTGTGTACTTCCAGAACCACGTTAGCGATACGTACGACCCTCAAATTGCTGCCTTCTCGGTGGTCACTAACCGTCGCTTCGTTTTCATTACTTCACCGCGGGAAGACGGACTTGTGTACTGGTTCGACGGCGAGTTTCTGCACAGAAACCCATCCTCAGTGACAAACAACAAGAAGGCAGTGCTTCGTGGCACGCTTACAAAGTCTATAAATGGCCGAAAGGTTGCTGAGCGAGTCGTCAGTTTTTGGATCGACACTGAGGACCATTGTTAATACTGTCAGCGGTTCGCTCTCGAGCGGCGCAGCATCCACGAGTACAACCACACGATTACGCCCACGAAGCCGAGTACGCCGAGCCATGGTCCAGGTGCGAAAGTGTCGGGAACAAGCCCGATCGGCGCGTCCTTTGACAAGCCCACAATCAGACCCGCGTTGAGAACACCCCAGAGACTCTCGCCTACGATGAGACCCGAAGCCACAAGCGTGCCCAATCGCTCTGCACGTTCAGGATCCGGCGCGGATCGTATCCGGCGGTTGTACCAGTGAGAGATCACTGCGCCAACAACCACAGCGAACGTTGCCGACATCGGCAAATAGATTCCGATGCCGACCGCAAGCGGTGGGATGCGCAGTTTGTTCATCGAACCGAGAAGCGTGTCGAGCAGAATAAGTCCCACACCGACAAGCGCGCCGATACCGATCATCTTCCATTCGAGATTGCCGCCAATAACACCCTGGGCCAACGCGGAAATGAGCGTCGCTTGCGGCGCGGGTAACGGATTGGGCGCAACAACGTTTACGTTCGCAGCGCCAGCGAAGCCGTACGCGGTTGCCAATAGATTGAGTACAAACGGAATCACTGATGCACCGGCCGCAACACCGACGATTAGCGCGATCTGTTGACGCATCGGTGAGGCGCCCACGAGTTGACCAGTCTTGAGATCCTGCAAGTTATCATTCGAGATCGTTGCGCACGCGAAGACTATGGCGGTAACGAACAGCGCGAATGCGACAAGCGCGGGGCGTGTTTCAGGCGTCGGCGACACTGCGAGAATCAGTACCGAAGCGCACATCACGATCGACAGAATGCCGACGCCGGAGATCGGACTATTCGACGCGCCGATCAATCCCGCCATGTAACCGCAGATGCCGGCGATCAAAAAACCGCCGAGCAGCACGAACGGAACTGCAATCAGTGTCAGTGTGATCGCATTTGGCGCAAGCACGGTCGATCTTGCAAAGGTAAATGCCAACCAGGCGCTGATGAGGAGACATGCAACCGTAAGGATGAGAATCCACGCGGGTGAGAGATCGCGATCTCGATCGTCCCGCGTGTCACGAGCGCGCGAACTAGCCAGCGTGCTGACGAGTCCACCGACAACCGGTTTTGCGAGACGGGCCAACGTGTAGATCGCAGCGATCGCTATCGCGCCTGCGCCGATAAAACGAACCTGCGTGCGCCAGACCGTAAGCGTGTGTGCGGCCAGGGTTACACTTTCCGCGGCTGGTTGCATTGAAGTCAGAATCGGAACGGCGATGGCCCAGGCGATTATGAGTCCGGTCAACATCGCCATTCCCACTGACAACCCAACGAGATGGCCCGCGCCGACGAGTGCGAGTGAGAAAGCGATGTCGTAACCAGTCGACGCCGCGGCGCCGACACGAAAGAAGCCTGTGATCTGAGCTGCTGCGATACGAGTCGCAGTTACAACCGCGAGTCCTGCCGAGGCAACTGAACCGAGGATCACGGCAATGAGTCCTTCTCGCGCTTCGCCAGTCTCATCTTTAGTTTCGCCGCGCGTGCCGGATCCAACTCGCAACACTTCCGCAGCCGCAACGCCTTCGGGGTAAGGCAGATCCGAGTTTGTCACGAGAGCTCGTCGCAGCGGAATGGTAAACAAAACACCGAGCACCCCGCCGCTGAGACAGATGAGAAACGATTGCCAGAAAGGAAATCCGGTCCACCAGCCGACAATCACCAATCCCGGCAGCACAAAGATGATCGCAGAGAGCGTGCCCGCTGCTGATGCAACCGTCTGGACGATGTTGTTCTCGAGAATCGACGAGTCTTTCACAACGCTCAGGATGGCCATTGAAATCACCGCCGCCGGAATTGACGAAGCGAACGTTAGACCAACTTTGAGACCGAGATAGACGTTGGCAGCGGTAAAGATAGTTGTGATGAGCGCGCCTAAGATTAGGCCGCGAATAGTGAGTTCTCTTGGTTTCATAGACGATTCAAGCTTGGATCAGAGTTTTTCGTTTCAACCACGGGAACAGTGCGAGATTAATTAACAGCCATTGGAGCATTGTGAGAATCACGCCGAGTTGATCCCTCGGGCCATGAGGCTCGCCAAATCTCAGCAGCAAGAATTGTACGGGTAGCAAGCTCAGCACAATCAGCAGCAACACGTAATTAGCACGATTCCATTCCGGTACAACTTTTTCCCGTCTTCTTCTCAGATCTCGGACCACCCATAACAGAGAGAGCAAAGCAAACCCGCCAAAGAACAGTGGTCCCACCCAGGCTAACGACACATCGACGCCGAGTGTGTCACCACGGAAGCGGTAGTCGTCAGGAAAGGCGAACGCGTTGTAGATCGCTTGCGCCGCTAGCGGGATATGCCAGAGCAGAAGCAACCAGTGAAACGGCTGGCGAGCGCCTCGCCATCCCAAGTAAAGGAGAGTTATTCCGAATGCGGCTTGCAGCAGCAAAACCCAATATTGACCATGTAAACCGTATCCACCGACCTCAAATCCCCAGACCAAACCACCCCATTGATAACTCTCACCATCCATCAAGCCACGCACCAACGGTAACCAGACCAGAAGCAAGGTGATCATGGTCCAAATGAGAATGGCTTTAAGGAGTCGGTCGGGTCTCCACATCATTTTTGTGACATCCTCCTGTGCCTCGTTGTGGCTTAATTCTGCTTTGGTTTCAGTACTGAGCGAAGGTGTATGAACTATCCGCGGTCTCTCTTCAGTGCGAGGAACACACCTTGCCAGAGCATCAGCATCTCGTCCTCGTCAACTTTAATAAGCAGACTTCGCGGAGGTTGCCATCCACCCCCGTCGCAGGTCACATTTATAGTCTCAACGGAGTCTGCATTGACACCGATTGAGTTCAGTTGAATTCCAAACGTCTGAAACAACTCGTCCTTTGTATATTGCCGATTTTGAAGACTGAATGAATTGCAAAGTGCCGTTCCGACTTCCGCTCGTGCCGGGTAAAGATGCACGCGAGTGCCGATTAACTTTTCCAACTCCCGCGCGGGTTTAACTTCGCGGGAGTTTCCTTCTGCGTATCGATAGGTTTCAACCTTCCAACTACCGAAAGGTGGTAAGCCGAGTGCGGCGCCTAACATTCTTTCCGTCACGCCACCGTTCTTGAGAACTCTCCAGTCTTCGGAAGTCAAGGTATACGATTGCAACTGCTTGCCGTTGGGATCCAGCAACGTTATTTCAACTGGGCGATAACGCCGCTCATTCAATTTGAAGTCGATGGTTTCGAGTCGACTCTTGTACTTAGCTCCCGGGTTTCCAGTAATAGTTTCTGGTTTTGACAGTATCGTCCGGAATTGCACTCGAAGAATATGATCCGCTTCGAATCGCAAGCTGGAGACGTTAATCTCGATGACCGAGTCTTCACCCGTGTACACGCGCTGCCATTTATCCTTTGTCTGCGCGCGGATGCCCGCTGGGCCACACAGCAGACAGAGACCAAGCCACAAAAAAGCACATAAGGCACAAATACTCCGGCTTTGCAATAGTTGAATCATTAAGGACGCAGGCGACCCATCACCATCGAGTCTACGTATTGGCCATCGCGAAAGGCATGCTGTCGTAGTGTTCCTTCAACGTGAAATCCAAAACGCTCATACAAGCGAATTGCAGTTTCGTTGTCGGCAAACACTTCGAGCTCGAGTCGCGTTAGGTTTACCCAGTGATCCGCAAGGTCCACAATTGCGCGGATGAGGGCTGTGCCGACGCCTTTGCCCTGCCACTCCTCATGCACGCAAATGCCGATCACGCCGGCGTGTCGACGCCGAGGCTTGTTGGGAAAGGTGTCGAGGCTGATCATGCCGACTACGCGGTCGCCAATCACTGCCACCAGGTTGTATCTGCTTTCAGGAGTCTCAATCAGCCGCCGGCGCCAGTCTTCGCGTGAGGGATACGGCAATTGAAGCGTACCGGGGACGACCCTGAGAGAGCAAAATATCTCGTGGATTCCAGAATAATCGTCCGGCTCGGCACGACGAATATGCAGGCCCTCGACTGACATCGACTCTCCTCGTGAACGTCGATATTGAAACGGCCATCACAATACCACTTTTCTTCTGTTTTTTGTGCTTCTTTGCGGCACGGTATCAGCGGTCTGCAAGTGGCAGACGGAACGCCGCCATTTCTTCGCCATTGCGAACCAACAGGATGTCGCCGACCAGCACCGGGTGGTTCCACGTCTTACCCTGAATCGCTGCGAATTTTGCACGCTCGACAAACTCGTTGGGAGTCGCCTGGACCAGCGCCAGCTCACCCTCTTCCGACAGCACTAATAACAAGTCCTGATCGGGAAGGAGAACAAGTTGCCCGTTGCCATAGCGCCCACCTTTCCAACTGCGCTGACCGTCTTTGAGATCGATACAAGCGAGGATGCGACCGTCAAATCCATAAGCGTGATCCTTGTGAACGACGAAATCGTTGAAATACGGCTTCAGTCCATTTGAAGTCCAGCGTTCCGTTGTGGTCCAACCACTTGGGCCATGTGTGATTGCAATGCGGCGCGTGCCGTTATCTTGACTGGTGATCAGAACATCGCCATCGGCGGTTAGGGCCGGCTGCACGATGCTGTTGCTTGACCAGGTGTGTTCCCACAGTTCTTTTCCATCCGTTAACGAGACGCTCATCGCGCCTGTGCCGCCCATAAGCAGCACTTGCGCTACTCCGTCGATCGTGGCGAGCTGTGGTGAGCTGTAGCTGCCGCCTGCGGATGGGCCAAGCCAGCGCCGATTACCATTGGCCGCGTCATAAGCTATGAGTTGGCCTGAAGCGGCGACGATCACCATATTGCCGATTACAAGCGGCGAGCTCGAGAAACCCCAGAACGGCACTTTGACGCCGGTATCAGAAGAAACATTTCGCGACCAGGCGACCGCGCCGGTTTTTGCATCGAGCGCGTTCAGGATTCCAGTCGCACCGAAGGTGTAAACGCGGCCGTTGCTGAGAGTCGGAGTTGCACGCGGGCCGGCGCCGGCGTTTGATTCGAAGAAGCGGGCAGCATCGCGATGTGACCACACCGGATCTCCGGTGCTGGCTTTGTAACAAGCGACGACCTCGTTGTCGCCGCGCTGCTCCTGCGTGTAGAGGAGATCGCCGCTGACCGCAAATGACGACCAGCCTGGTCCAATCGGACGACGCCACAGTTGTACTGGCGGTGAAGTGGACCAGTCGGTCTTGATTCGCACGCCTCGAACGATTCCGTCGCGCTTTGGTCCACGAAAGCCGGGCCATTCCGCTTGCGTGTTTGTTGCAGCAGGTGCTGGTTGTGCGGCAGAGTTTTTGGAAGCCTCCGGCGAAGCTGAAGGTGATGCGACGGGTGCCGGGGTTGCTGTGGGTGCGATTGACGTTGGAGTTGCGGGTGTTGGTTCGTCAGCAACCTGGGCGAGCAGTCGTTCTTCCGGACTGGCCGTCCAGCGCCAACCGAATTTCGCGTTGTGATCGCCGTTTATGCCGTCTTGTCGCAGGAACAACCATACTCCGCAGGCGACAAGAATTGTGGCGACCATTGTCACTCGCCGGACTCGATTGGAGAGCCCACGCGTGACTACCGCCCACGTGACGAAGGCGAGCGACAGGACCGGTATCGCGTAAGCAAACAGCCACGGCAACCACATTGATTGGTGTTTCAGTAACCAGGTTCCGCCCAGCGCAAGCGCCAGCAGCGCAAGCGCGCCGGCGCGCTCCCAGCGGCGGGCGCGACTGAAGAAGACCCACCACACGAGGATGACTAACGAGAAGAAGAGTGAGCCCAAGACCGCGTAGCCAAAGCCGCGTATTCCAGGCACGAGCGCTTTCACACCGAAGCGAAATATCCATTGCAACGCGACCGCGACGATGCCTGGCCAGACTCTTAACAGTTTTGGGGGAGCCGCTACCCCAGGCGGAGAGATAGTCATGAGGCTCTATACTTCTGCCACGCACGATTTGTTTCATCTTTGCATTTGTGGCTTATGTGCTTTTTTGTGGCTCAATTCGATTCGTGCCATTTGCGAAGCAGCGTTTGCTCCTTCTCCGCATCAATGCCGGCTTTGAGCTTCTCATTTGCACGACTTGTTTGATACCAGGTTAGCGTATCTCCGATCGTGTCGCGCAACGGTCGAAGAGTGAGACCAGCCCCAATGGCTTTATCGCAGTCGATGAACATGAAGCCTTTCAAATGCGGTGCCACTTGCTCCGGCAGCCAAAGTGGCATCTCGCTCCATGCCGCAACATTCTCTCGTAGTAGGAAATCTTCCGTGACCCAGGTAAACGACGCATCGCTATCGCTTGCCGATCTGGATTCATCGAGCACAGTCTGCATGGTTAAGCTTTGCGTGGGACCGTTGGCGTTGTACACACCCGTTGCCTTGCGCTCCACCATCTTAACGATCCACTCTGCCAGGTCGCGCACATCGATGAACTGAACATGACGCTCCGGCGGCCCGGGAGCTAATACTTCGCCACCCGCAGCGACACGCGCGACCCAGTATGTAAACCGATCGGTATAGTCGTATGGACCAACAATCAAGCCAGGCCGAACAGTCAATACTCGATCGGGCATAACCTCCTCAGCCGCTTGTTCACAGAGTGCTTTCAGTCCGCCATACAATTCGTCGTAAGACGGATCACCTGATGTGTCGATGGCGTTAGCCCGGTCGAGTTGTTCGTTAGTTAGCGCTTTAAGCGGAGAGGTTTCATCTAGGCCAGGCTTGCTGACATCTGCATAAACATTTTGAGTGGAAACAAAAACGTAGCGGTCGACGGAGTCAGATAAAACTTCTGCGGCGGCTCGTACGGCGCGCGGCAGCATCCCTGACGTGTCTACAACCGCATCCCACCGGCGCGTTCGAAGTTTGTCCAAGTCACTGTGTCGATCTCCGTAAATCGTCTCGACAACTGTTGCCGCTTCAGACGAGTGTCTCCCGCGATTGAAGAGCGTGACCTCATGATTGCGTGCGAGCGCGGCCGTCACCAAATGACAACCGAGAAACCTCGTCCCACCGAGAATTAACAACCTCATCTGCTAGACGAGTTCCTCTCCACCAGGGGTCAGGATCGAAGGCAAATCATGCTCGGGATGAGCTCGCAGCAATTGATAAGCAACTCCTCCCAGTCCAGGCAACAGGCCGGGCGTGAAGGCATTTCGGCCCATGCCGAAGGATGGTCCATGTTGCTCCAGACTCGTCAGGATTATGTCGAGCAGGTATGAGGCGCTTAGCTCTTTCGGCGCCTCTCCGGCGGCGATTGCATGATCCAGCAATTCCCAGGCGCCGAGATCGCCATGACACGCGCAATGATTCCAGCCCATCCCCAGCCGCCAGGTTGCTGCGGCGGCCCGACGCACAAATTTCCGTGTCGATGCGTGAGTAAGCGTTGGATCCAGATTCAGATGTGCCAAACCGATTCCGACGGCGCCGTGGCACCAGTGTGCCGCGGTCTTCTCTTCGAGCATGCGCAGGTCGCGCCAATTCTGCTCCTGCTCGTCAAAGAGGGCGTCTTCGAAGGCGAACGCCTCTTCTGCCAATTGCCCGTGCCGTGCGCTTCCGGTTGCGCGTGCAAGCCGGGTCAAGGCCCAGCCGATGCCGGTTACGCCATGTGCAAAACCGCCCATTCCTTCCGACGAGAGGGGGTGGGGCCAGTAAGTCTGTCCGTCTCGATGTATAGCGCGCTCGTGCAACAGGTCGCCAAGTTGCGAAGCCATGCGGACGAAATTCTCATCTCCTGTCTTGCTGGCGAGCATCAACAATGGAACGATGGCACCTGCGCTTCCCGAAAACAAGTCGTTGACATCGTCCACTGCAGCCGCTGCGGGAATCTGGTCCGCCAGTTTGCAGGCGCGCTGTAAACCATCGCCGCCATCCAAACCCCAATGCGCCAGCACAATATAGGTCCAGATCTGTGAGCCAAGTCCGAGATATGCGCCGGGTGGAAGGGGCCTGATCTTCAGCCCTTCGTCGCGCACACGTTCCCGCTTGGCCTCGTCCAAATGCAACGTATGCAACGCCGCTGCAAACAACGTGTCAAGCTCATGGATGGCATCGGCGCGCCCGGCTGCTGTTTCGTGGAGATAAGCCCCGAGCAACAACGTGAGCCCCGAGATCCCGTTGTAGAAATCCTGCTGCAAGGGCTGCACTGACCAGCCTGTTGTAGTGAGCACCGGTGCAATCCAGGCCACGCTGCCGTCGTCGGCATGAATCGCATTTGTCACTATGGATTGGATGAATTGCGCGGCTTGCCGGCGGCGACGTGCTTCCAGATCGCCGCCGCGTCCATGCGTCTGCAATACCGATGTGCCATGAGACTTCCAGCCATCGTTGATGTAAGCGCTCACCAGCGACGCCTGGATAACTTTTCGCTCGAGAGCGAAATCTGCACTGCGCCAGTCCGCCAGGGCAGCTTCAACCAGATGACAGGGCGGAAGCCAATATGTGCCGCCCGGCCCGGACAAGCGACCGTCGCGCACCACAGCGGAAAAGTATGGAACATCGCCCTCCAGCAATTCGTCGATCTCGGCATTGATGACCGCCGGATCGCTCGGCGCCGCGGAAACGTTTGCGGCCATTTTCTGCAACAGTCCGAAGGCGCGCTGTCGCGCCGGTTCAGGGTCATGCAGCGATACAGGATGCCATAGCATCCGACCGATCTCGGCGTAGACCTCCGTCGCGCGCAGCACCATGCGGATGCGGCAATCCTCAAACACTCGCAGCCGCGGCCGCAGGCTGCCGGCAGCATCCAGGCGTTGCAGCGTGGTTGTTAATTCATCAAACCCGCGCAGTACTTCTGGCCAGTATTCAGCGAGCGCCGGCTTCGGGCTGGGATGATTCTGCGACACCGGCGCTTCAACAAGGATCGTACCGATATGCGCTTCGTCCGTACCCGCGCCAAGGATTCCTTGCTGCTGCTGCATCGGCTGTTGTCCAGGGAGCATGCCCACAGCGGAAAGGTCAACACCTCGCCAACCGAGACCCATTCCGCGACCCGGCAACAAGCCCACACTGAGTACAGTTCTACCTATAAGTTCGCCGGCACGGTCGAACGCCCCTCCGTAGCCAGATGGAGACGGTGGAATTTTGGGCGTGAAAAGGGTTTCACAATCCACAACAACCGGGGTCCCGCCATCGGCGATCACATTTTCAGCGTGCAGATCGCTGCCGCTGAGCAACCGCATTAATGCCAGCAAGTGGCCGATGCCACGATAGAAGCTCAGCAGTTGCTCATTTCCTGCCGCGAAGCGGTGGGTCACAAATTCGACCCACCCGTAATCGCCACAGTCCATGGCTTCAGGAACGCGGATACTCACCGCGCTGCCATGATCGTTGGCAAGCTCGGCCACGAAGCCGCGCAAAGTGCGGTCGATTGCCAACGAACGCGGCTTGTAAACAACACGCCAGCCTTCACCGCGCACAATTGCCACGGTCGACCCACCGCGATGGCTGTCACCGGCTCCGAAGCTGAGTTCGTTCAGCTCGCCCGTGTCACCGGCGCACAGACCTTCCAGCCGGTGCCGATCCGCAGTCCAACGCTGCGCGAAGCGCAGCGTTGCCATGCACCGCTTCCGCACGATCGCGTCTACTCGCGATAACGAGGGATAATGACTGGCTAAGTCGTCCCAGAACGACTGTTGGGACGAGAGCTCCAGGAATTGCTGCCAACGCTGTTCCGAGTTCTCGCCGCTTAGTCGCCCACGTACCCGCGCGGCGTTGAGCTCGAGAACTAGCAACCGGCTGACTTTACTTTGCAGCACTGAGTAAAGCGATTCTCGCGTTGCATCGGTGATTACATCGCGCTCTCTCGCGCTCAATCCTGCGACGAAAGAAAGCTGGGTTGCCAGTTCGTCCAGAGCGGGCGAGACCAGGCAACCCAGCGACTTATCAAAATGACGCCACGTCATGTCAATTTTAACAGCAGTAGCGCGTGTACGAGCCGGAGCAAGCGGTGCCACAGGTCCAATACTCGGAAGTTGCGTTAACGATATCTGCTTCTGCGAACTCCCCAGCAGCAAATAGCGGACCTGCGGGATTATCCTGTTCTCCTTGATTGCGCCACTGTGCAACCAACTCCGCACTATCTAAGTTGTCATTCATGGTATTTTCCTTTCGTTCAAAGTAAGAGAGGTACTGGGACGGAAGGGAGGATTGCGATTTGCCTGTCGGGATGGCAGACCGGATTATATCACCCAAAGCAACAAAACTCTCCAGCCTATTCGACGATCGGCCCGAGGTGTTGCCGTGAGCCATGAACGACAGCTAACACTTCTACTCGCGATTCCGAGGTCTGAATCAAGTAGATGATTCGATATGGCCATTCAAGCATTTCACGAATTTCATTTAACTCGTACTCGGGCACCATTCGCCCGGAAAAAGGAAACTGAGCAATCTGTATGGAGCGATTAGTAAGCCGATCGATCATTCGTAACGCATACTCTGGTGAGGTCTCAGCTATGTAGTCATGAATTGCCTGAAGCTGTGATAGGGCGGATTCTGTCCAAAGAACTTTCACGATGGTAGCCCAAATTTCTCACGTACGTCAGCTACAGGCACCGTCTTTCCTGCCTTGCTATCAGCTAAGCCGGATTCAATCGCCTGTCGCACGTAGATCTCATGCATCAATTCATCCCATGTGAGATCGTCAGGCAATCTTTCCAACAAACGTTTGGCTTCATCCTTGATATTTTCTGTGCTCATGTCGGTGACTATAGTATTGGCCTTTTGCAGTGGTCAACCCGCAGCTCTTATTGCGGTCGCCTGCCTGTACTTCGCAAGGCCGACACGCTGCATTGCAAGGGGGAGCTCGCGGTTTTGCATGAACCAGCGCCAGATGTTGCCGGTGCGCATGTTCTCGGCGCTTAAAAGAATTATTCCGACATTGATCCCGATCACATCGGTGTCGATCCAACCGATCTGCGGATTGAATGCGTCGACGAAGCCATACTTACCGTAAACCCTCGTACCGTACTTCTCCTGCATCGTGCGCAGCGCGCGAGTCGACAACTCTGGTGTGAACATCAACGAACCACCCGCCGCGGAAGGCACGATTGTTCCATCGATGTCAGGATCGCGAGGTGGACCACCCCACGCGAGATAGCCCTTTGCACTGTCAGACGCCGTGATGCCCCAGACGTCTGGTCCAAAGGCTGGGAAGTCGTGTGACAGGTTCATGCAAAAAGCGCGATGCGCCAGTGTTGCCTCGATCGAGTTCTGAAAGTAGTCAATGCGATCACCACCAGTTTCGCGCCGGTTTCGATAATCGATCCAGGCATGCGTGTACTGATGCATGAACAACGGCACGCCGATAGTCGTGAAATAAGCATGACCCTCGTAGCGATAACGATCGCGCCACAAAGCGCGCCATGACGCCGGCGAGATCGGATGAGTCGGCGATCCGATCGCGAGCAGGTACAGAATCGTGTCTTCACTGTAAGTGTCCCAACGCGGACGCAAAAAACCAGTTTCCGGTCTCCAGCCGTGCGACAAAAGCAGTGGATCGCCGTTTAGCATCCAGCGAAAGTCAACGCGTTCATAAATCTTCTTCGCCAGCCTGACGATTTCATGATCGTCACGAAAGCACTGCCGGACGGTGAGAGCACCAGCCAGCAATAACGCAGTGTCGATTGACGAGACCTCGCTGTTCCAGCGACGCTCGCCGGTCTTTGCGTCCAGCCAGTGATAGAACCAACCACGTTGCTGAAAAGCGCGAGCGTCGAAGAATCGTAATGTGTTGCGTGCGCGTTCGCGCGCCTCGGCTTTGGAAATCCAGTTTCGATCAGCCGCGATGCAGAGTGACGTGAGCCCAAAACCGGTGGCAGCGATACTCGCCACATTTTGATGAGCTGCGTCGAGAGGTGAACCGTTCATACGCGCCCGATCGGGCACGAGGCCTGTTTGTGGATCCGCTTGTTCCCAGAAGTAACGAAACGAGCGCTGTTGCAGATCGTCGAGGAACGCTTCAGCACTCTGCGCCCTGACGGAAAGCGCCGAAAAAACGAGAACAAAAATTAGCCACGAAAAGGCACAGAAGTCACAAAAGTTTTTCCTCGTGCTTTTTGTGCCTCTTTGTGGCTGCAACAGCATCTATTACTTTGCGGTTACTTCGAATTTAGCTTCAGTGACATCTACCGAGTCGGCCCCGACCATGACGCGAAACTCACCGGGCTCGACAACATACCGCATCTCACGATTCCAAAACCCAAGATGCTCGCGGTCGAGCACGAACTCAATGCGTCGCTTCTCGCCGGGTTGTAACGTCACTCGCTGAAAACCCTTCAGCTCCTTGACTGGTCTGGTCATGCTCGCCACAGGATCTCGAATGTAGAGTTGGACCACCTCATCGCCCGCTCGACGCCCAACATTTTCAACTTCCACACTGACGGTCAACTTGCCATTTGCATCGATGCGTGGCGCGCTGAGCTGGAGGTCAGAGATCTTGAACTTCGTGTAACTCAATCCGAAGCCGAAAGGGAAGAGCGGCGTCCACGGCGCATCGATATATTTCGACGTATACCTGTTTTCAGCTTCAGGCGGACGACCGGTGTTCATGTGGTTGTAGTAAATAGGAACCTGGCCCACAGTGCGCGGGAAAGTCACGGGCAGCTTGGCCCCGGGATTCACATCGCCAAACAAGATGTCGGCGATCGCATTGCCCGACTGCGTCCCACCCATCCACGACTCAAGAATCGCCGGTGCATTGTTAACGATCCAACCAATCGTCAAAGGACGTCCATTAACCAGCACGACGATCGTGGGCTTGCCTGTTGCGTGAATCGCCTGTACGAGCTCGAGTTGACGACCGGGAAGATCGAGTGAGCTGCGAGAAGCAGCTTCGCCAACCATTTCCGCCAGTTCGCCGACAAAAACAATGGCTACGTCTGACTGCTTTGCAAGATCGATCGCTTCCTGAAATCCAGCAGTCGAATCGCTTTTGACTTCGCAGCCTTTCGCGTATCCAACTTTCGTTTGCGCCGACACTTTTGCTTTTATTCCGGCCAATGGCGTGACGGTGTTGTCCTCTTTGCCATCACCAGCCCACCAGCCTAACGGCGCGCGACGATCGTCAGCCAGTGGTCCAATCACCGCGATCGATCCGACGTTCTTATCGAGCGGCAACACGTCACGATCGTTTTTCAACAGGACCATCGAACGACCGGCGATCTCGCGAGCGAGACGAATACTCTCCGGTCGCAGCAACGACGTCGGTTCGCGTCCTTCATCAGTATAAGGATGATCGAACAGTCCGAGACGAAACTTGATCCGCAAAATGCGCCGGACGGCTTCGTCGATCGTGGCCATTGTGAGTTTGTTTTGTTTCAAGAGCTGTGGGCCGAAGGCGTTGAAGCTGCGACTCACCATCTCCATGTCAACGCCGGCGTTGAGTGCGGACGCAGCCGCCTCTTCTTCGTTGGCAACAACGCCGTGGTTGATCAGTTCTTTTACGGAGGTGTAGTCGCTCACCACAAAACCATCAAACTTCCATTCCTGTCGCAGCACTTTCGTCAACGTGAAAGCATTGGCCGAAGCCGGAACACCGTTGATAGCGTTGAAGGAACTCATCAACGTGCCAACGCCTGCATCGACGGCTGCTTTGAATGGAGGAAAGTAGATCTCGCGCAGCGTGTTTTCAGAAAGGTCGGTGGTGTTGTAGTCGCGGCCGCCTTCGGCAGCCCCATAAGCAACCCAGTGTTTCGCGCAAGCTAAAATCTTATCCGGCGCGCCGTAATCGTTACCTTGAAAGCCGCGCACGCGAGCGCGCGCAAAGGCCGCACCAAGATACGGATCTTCACCCGCACCCTCAGTGATACGTCCCCAACGTGGATCTCGTGCGATGTCGACCATCGGCGCGAAGGTCCAACGCAGGCCCACATTGTTTGCCTCCTGCGCAGCGACGGCAGTGGAACGTTCGGCCAGCGATGGATCCCAACTACTCGCTTCACCAAGAGGAATGGGAAAGATCGTCCGATACCCGTGGATCACGTCGAAGCCAAACAAAACCGGAATCTTCAAACGCGATTCGTTCACGGCAACGCGTTGCACTTGATTCGTGCGTTGCGCGCCGCGAACGTTGAGCGTCGAGCCAAGCAGACCTTTGCGAATCAGGTCAAGGTGTTCGGGGCGAAAGTTACCGTTGCCCTCACCGTCGAGCTGCTGGAGTTGTCCGAGCTTTTCTTCGAGTGTCATCCGCGCGAGCAGCGCATTGACACGCTGCTCGACGTTTTGAGGTCTTTGACTGAAGGAAGTTGGAACAAGAAAAAGGCTGATCAGCAGCAGGAGCAAACTGAAACGGATGGCTCTGGAGGTCATATCGTTTGTTATCCCGCAAAGGCGCAAAGGCGCAAAGAAGAGTTCAAGTTAAACTTTGCGTCTTTGCGCCTTTGCGGGGAAACTTTCTAAAAGTTAAACCGCGCCTGGAATTCCACTACGCGTCCCGCCAACGCACTCTGCGCGCGGCCAAAGTCATTGCTATCGACTGTCGGCGAGAAGAATCTAAACGGAGCGAGATTCAAGTTGTTGAAGGCATTAAAGAAGTTTGCCTTGACCTCGAGAAACGTTCCTTCACCGAGAAACGACGGCAGGCCGGTACGCTTTGCCAGACTCAAATCTACCGCAAAGTATCTTGGACCACGGAATGAGTTGCGACCAATGCCTGGCGGTAGTAGTCCGTTTGGATTATCTACAGCGAAGTAATGCGATCCGCCACCTGGGAAATTCCCGCCAGGCCTGATGAACGCTTCATTGTTAGTGTCCGTCAAGTTGCCGCCGAAATATCTTGGCGGACGCGACGGACAGACGAAATTATTGGAATTCGCGGAACGCACACACTGTCCAGTGTGTGGCGTCCATGGAAAACCTGTGTGCGCTGTAAGTATGCCGTCGATCTGCCAACCGCCGAGCGCCTTACCCACAAAATCCCTGCGGTTGCGAAACAGCGGCAGATCCCACAGACCAGAAACGTTAAAATTGTGTCGCACGTCGAAATCGGATGGACCACGCTCCTGGCGCAAATCCTGTGGAAACGTCTGATTGGTTTCAGCACCCGGACCTTCGTTGGACAGTGTGTCGATGCTCTTGGCCCAACGATAGAGAACGTCAAACTGAAAGCCACGGGCGAATCGCCGTGTCAGTCGTGCATTCAACGCGTTGTAATTTGCGTTCACGTCAGGCGTGGGAATGTACACGGCAAAAGCAAAGTAGTTTGAAGGAATCGAAGGCTGCACGAAGAGTTGATTAACGAGACGAATCAACTTGTGACTCGAGCTGCCCTGGTATCCGACCGTCGCGGTGAGGCGGTATGGCAATGCATACTGCGCATCGAGTGAATAGCCGTACACGTAAGCAACTGGTGTTTCAGGCAGCGTACCGTAGATCTCAACTGTTCGATTCGGAGGAGTTCCGGTCGCCGGATCGATACCAACTGCCAGCGCTGGGTTTGGCGGATAACTGAATGGCGAGCTGCTCGTGCCCAGCTCGTAAAGAATCTGGCCGCCGGCAAAAGGAGAACCGAAGTCGGTCGCCGCGGTACCGCAGCAGATTGAATAACGTGCAAAGAACGGCGGGTTGCCACGAGTGTTTGAGAAGACTACTTCGGGAATGCGGTTGTAATAAATTCCAGCTCCACCGCGGAGCACCAGCTTCTCCTGAAGATTGAATTCTTTCGGACTGTAAGCAAAGCCAAAACGCGGCGCGAAATTATTCCGATCCGGCTTGTAGAGCTGGCTGGTTGGGTCAACTCTTGAACCAGCCAAGCCACCGCCTGGACCAAAAACAAAGTTCGACACCTGATTGTTTTGCTCTTTCAGGACGCCGAAGTATTCATATCGCAGACCAAAATTCACCGTCAGGTTTGGACGCACCTTCCAATCATCCTGGAAATACGGCGCATAGCTGTTGGAGCGGAAGTGTCGTTGCGCGTTTGCCGGCCCACCTGTCTTCGGATCAGCGTTGATCTGATAGAAAAGCGGCGCATCGTTTGCAAAGTTGAATACACTCGCAAACGTGTACAACGGGCGCGCGGCGCCGTTGAGGTTATTGTCGTTAAATTCCCGGCGAAACTCGAAACCGGCCTTCAGTCCGTGATTGCCATGCACCTTGCTGACTATGTCGCGAAATTCCATGGTCTTTTCCGAAAAGATACCCGGCGTGGTTTCAGACTGGTTGGCGCCGAAGCGAATGCGACTGCCGTCTCTCAACAGGCTTTCAATTTCGATCCTCGGAATGCCGAAATTTGTTTGGTTGGAGGATTCGACCTCGTTGAAGGCGAATTTAGTGAAGTTGAATCGCGCTTCGTTCAGCAGCGTAGGCGAGAACGTGTGGTTGAAGAGCACCGCATAGGCTGTGTTGTGTGGCGCGCTGGTGATATCCGCTTGAGGGCGTGCCGCGCCTCCGGTATCGCTGCCAACAAAGAAACTCCGCGTGAGATACGTGCTGAATGTTAATTGATTGTTCGAGTTGGGAAGGATATCGAAGCGCGCATTGTACTGGTTTGGTTTGTTCGTGGTGGGAGCTCCAATGATCACTTTTTGAATGTCGGGTATACCGTCAAGTCCTCCGCCGCCAAGATTTGAAAAGGTCAAATACTGGCCCCGTGCTCCGCTTATCGATCCAATATCCAGACCGCCGCCAACAACCTGACAGGGAATTCCACCGTTTATGTCGGAGCATAAGGGCGTCAGGACGCCGATGATACGTGGCTGAATACCGTTGCTGCCCAGTATCGCGGCGGTAATTCCGCCGGGGCGAGCGTTGATAACGGCTTGCCGGAACTGCGGCGTCTCGACATAACCGGTAGAGGGAGTAGTTGTGTTATCTCGCAGCCCTTCGTAAGAGAAGAAGAAGAACGCCCGGTCCCTGCCGCTGTAGACCGCTGGTCCACCTTCACCGAAACGAGGTAGATAAAGTGGACCACCCAGACTGCCGCCGAATTGGCGGAAGAAACGTTCCACTCTTTCGACGCGACCGCGTCCAAAATCGTTGGGATACTTGTTAAAAGCGTTCAGCTTCGGGCTGTCGTATTTGATAAAGGCACTTCCGTGGAAGTCGTTGGTACCGTTCTGCGAAACCACTTTGATTTGAGCGCCGGAGTTTCTGCCATCTTCCGCGGAATAGCTGGTCGACGATACGTGGATCTCTTTTACCGATTCCTGGTTTGGTGTTACGACAGCGGCGCCTCCGTGGCTGAGACTATTCACACTCACGCCGTCGACCTGAAAATTGTTGGCGGAAATGCGTTGACCGTTGGCGGTGATTTGTGGCTGGTTCTCCGCCTGAAAGATTGAGTTGCTCGAGCCTCCTGGTCCTGGAGAATTAGGTAGACCAGAGGAGTTCCCGTTTGGGCTGCGACCGGCGTCTCCAAAAATTCCTGGCGTGAGCCGGATCAACTCGTATGGATCTCGACCGATCTGCGGCAACCGCTTAACTTCGGTCGTCGTGATTCCTTTGTCGACGTTTGCATTTTCAGTTTCGAGTTGTGCGGTTACTTCCTCGGTGATGGTAACGGTGGCAGTGACCTCGCCGATTTCGAGTATGACGTCGAGGCCCTGAATATTCTCGGCGCTGACTGTTACATTTTCCGAGAGGCTTTTCTTGTAACCAGCCTTCTCGACCGTCAGCTCGTATTTTCCTGGGGCAAGGCCGGTGATGCGGTAAAAGCCCTCGTCGTTCGTTGTGACTTCCTGAGTCTTTCCTGTTTCCGTATCTTTAAGAACGACTTTGGCAGCAGGTACAAGTGCACCACTGGAGTCCGAAACTGTTCCCTGGACGCCGGCCCTGAACTGGGCGTGGGCGGTGATCATTGCACACAAAAGAAAGAACCCGCAGACAACGATGCGGGAAAAACTAAACATAGTTCGCGGCATTGCGAGGCCCCCTCCCGGGCCGATAGGAATTTTTGGGGTTTTATCGGGGAACAAAACTGGCCTGAGATTATCGCACACCGCATCGGTTGGGCCAGCATTTTTTGCGTTGGGTAGGCAATTGACGATTTGTAGAGACTCGCGAAAGAATGATTGCTTTAAATGTCTCAACTTATGACATGGTCGGGGCCACCGGAATTGCCGTCGCTTCAAACGGGTGAAGTGCATGTTTGGCGCATCGAGCTGGAGCAACGTGACGACTTGCTTGAAAGGTTTCGTGCCACGTTAGAACCTGACGAACTCGAGCGCGCCGGTCGCTTCCATTTCGAGAAACACCGGCGACACTTCATCGTCGGCCGTGGTTTCCTGCGATATGTTCTCAGCCGTTACCTGAACGCCAAACCTGCGGCGCTGAGATTTTCCTACGGAACGTACGGCAAGCCCGCTTTGGCTGGCGAACACGAAGACACCAGATTGCGGTTCAACATGTCGCATTCGCACAACGTCGCGTTGCTTGCGATTACAGAAGGAAAGCATCTCGGCGTCGACGTCGAGCACATTCGCTCGGACTTCGCCAGCGAAGACATTGCGCGACGTTTCTTTTCGCGTTTTGAAGTCGAGTGTTTCAATGCGCTGTCACGAGAAGAGCAGGTTGCAGCGTTCTTCAGATGTTGGACGCGGAAAGAGGCGTTCATCAAAGCGACAGGGAAAGGTCTGTCTCAAGGTCTGGATACGTTCGACGTGACGCTCGAGCCTGCCGTGCCTGCTGCGCTGTTGCGCGTGGAGGATGACGACACATCACGCTGGTCGTTGAGTGATATTAAGGTGGGAGGCGACTACGCTGCGGCATTAGTGGTCGAGGGTGTTCTAATAAAAATAGAATGCTGGTCGGCCACGGATTAGGAAAATGGCACAGATAAAACCAGTTCAAGTGGATCCAGTTTGCGGTATGACGGTCGATCCGGACACCGCCGCGGGTTCTTTCGAGTATCAAGGCAAGACTTACTACTTTTGCAGCACGCACTGCCTGCACCGCTTCCGCGAAAATCCGGAAAGCTTTCTAGCAAAGCCAGCGCCACAACCGATCGGGATTACGCGCCAACCCGGGCCCGTAGCAGTTGGACCGAAATACACCTGCCCGATGCATCCGGAGATCATCCGCGATGGACCAGGAAGTTGTCCGATCTGCGGCATGGCGCTCGAACCCATGACCGCCTCACTCGACGAAGAAACGAACCCCGAGCTCCTCGACATGACGCGCAGGTTCTGGACTGCCGTCGTGCTCACGATTCCGGTCTTCGCGCTCGGCATGAGTGAACTCATTCCCGGCCAACCGTTACAGCAAATGGTGCCGATGTCGACATTGGCATGGCTGCAACTGATCCTCGCTTCACCGGTGGTGTTATGGGCCGGCTGGCCGTTCTTCGTCCGTGCCTGGCAATCGGTCGTCAATCGTAGTCTCAACATGTTCACGCTGATCGGCCTCGGTGTCGCTGTGGGCTACTTGTTCAGCGTAGTCGCGGTAGTGGTGCCACAGATCTTTCCGGCGTCGTTTCGCGATGCGGAAGGAAACGTGCCCGTTTACTTCGAAGCTGCGGCTGTGATTGTGACATTGGTGTTGTTGGGCCAGGTGCTGGAGCTGCGCGCGCGCAGTCAAACAGGCACGGCGATCAAGGAGCTGCTCGGTCTCGCACCCAAAACAGCGCGTCGCATCGGCAACGATGGACATGAAGAAGATGTGCCGTTGGACCACGTGCGTGTTGGCGATCGTTTGCGGGTTCGTCCCGGCGAGAAAGTGCCGGTCGACGGCGTGGTGCTCGAAGGTTCGAGCACTGTCGATGAATCGATGATCACGGGCGAGCCGATTCCGGTAGAGAAACACGCCGGCGATCGCGTTGTTGGAGCGACGATCAATGGGAACGGATCGTTTGTGATGCGAACTGAGCGAGTGGGTTCAGAGACATTGCTGGCGCAGATCGTGCAGATGGTTGCGGAAGCGCAGCGCAGCCGCGCCCGCATACAAAAACTGGCGGACGTCGTCTCGAGTTATTTCGTGCCGGCGGTTGTCATCATCGCCGTGGTCACTTTCATCGTGTGGAGTGTGTGGGGACCTGAGCCGCGAATGGCCCACGGTCTGGTCAACGCCGTCGCGGTGCTGATCATTGCTTGCCCGTGCGCGCTTGGACTGGCGACGCCGATGTCGATCATGGTAGCGACCGGCAAGGCTGCGCTGACCGGAATTCTTTTCAAAAACGCGGAAGCGATCGAGGTGATGCGCCAAGTCGACACGTTAGTTGTCGACAAAACGGGAACGTTGACTGACGGCAAACCGCAAGTCGAAAGCGTCGTCACGAATGGCGTGGTTGATGAACAGACGTTATTACGTCTTGCTGCAAGTCTCGAGCGCAGCAGCGAACATCCACTGGCCAACGCGATCGTGTCAGGCGCGCGCGAACGTGGTGTCGAACTCACGGATGCGAGTGGATTTCGGTCGTCGACGGGCAGAGGAGTGGTCGGGAATGTCGATGGTCATCGCGTGGCGCTCGGCAATCGTTCGCTGCTTGATGAACTGAAACTCGACCCAGGCAAACTGGCGACACAGGCGGAGACGTTGCGCGCAAACGGTCAGACGATCATGTTTGTTGTCGTCGACGATAAACCGGCCGGCTTGATCGGTGTTGCAGATCCGATTAAAGGCACGACGCCGGATGCAGTCAAACAACTACACGCCGAGGGCATTCGCATCGTCATGCTAACTGGCGACAGTCGCACGACGGCGGAGGCAGTCGGACGCAAGTTAGACATTGATGAAGTCGTAGCGGAAGTGTTACCGGATCAAAAAGTGGAGGTTGTAAAGCGGTTTCAGGATGCAGGCCGAATCGTGGCGATGGCCGGCGATGGCATCAACGACGCGCCCGCGCTGGCGCAAGCTCACGTGGGAATCGCGATGGGCACTGGAACCGACGTCGCGATGCAGAGCGCTGATGTCACTTTGGTGAAGGGAGACCTTCGCGCGATCGTGAGGGCACGTTCACTCAGCCGCGCGACCATGCGCAACATCAAACAAAATCTCTTCTTCGCATTTATCTACAACACGTTTGGCGTGCCGATCGCTGCCGGCGTGTTGTATCCATTCTTCGGGATCTTGCTGAGCCCGATGATCGCCGCTGCCGCGATGAGCTTCAGCTCAGTGTCGGTGATAGGCAATGCGTTGCGCCTGCGGCGCTGGACTGGATAATCCCGCCTCTATTCCAACGAAAAGCCCCACAACCTTCGATGACGTGTGTACTCACGCACCGATCCATCGTGCTCTCCAGTAACTAACCGTTTTCCATCTGGTGAAAATGCAAGCGCATAGATCGGCGAAGTATGCGTTCCGATCGTCGCCAGAAGTTTGCGACGATTCACATCCCAAAGCGCAACCATTTTGTCATCGCCTGCTGAAGCCACTTGCGTCCCGTCAGGTGAGAACGCAACCGCTTTGACACGCGCGTTGTGTTGTCCGATCACTGCGAGTTGGCGCAACGGTTTGATTGTTCCCCAACGAATTACCTTGCCGTCCTCGCCGGTGACAATGTGATTGTCGTCCGCTGAAAGACTCAAAGTTACAAGGGGTGAGCTGCTCCATTTTTGCCGGTCGATCAACTGCCATGTATTCGTGTCCAGGACTAACACCTCTCCACCATCCGTGACTCCCACCAGCGCATTTCCATCTTTCGTGAAAGCCGCACTGTAGACTGCCCGCCAGGTAGGCGACGGCCCGAGCATCACGGCGCCTGTCTCAGCGTTGTAGACGAAGAAGGACGTGGCGATAAACCGCCCATCCGGTGAAATGGCCACGCAATAGCTTGCGTACGATCTAGCCGGAAGAGCAACGAACCTCGGCCGTTCCTGGTCCAGGTCGTGTCGGACCATCATGCCTGATTGATCGGAGGATGCGACCCAACGTCCATCAGGTGAGAACGCGACCGCACCGACCCGGGTATTGTGATCACTCAGCACGGCCTCTTTTCGGCCGCTTTCAGCGTTCCAAAGAATCACGGACTGATCCTCACTGGCGGACACTAATCTCCTCCCGTCAGAGGAAAAAGCAACGGCCCGAACGCCGCCGCTATGTTCCTTTAGATTCGCTTCTAACTCCCGATTCGACACATCCCAGATCAGAATGGAGCCGTCACCGTGAGTAGAAACCAGCCAACGTCCATCAGGAGAGAAGGCAACGCTCCAGACCACCGACTCGTATTCCAAAGGCACTAACCTCGTCATTGAAACCGCATCCCACAACACTACGCGCTCAGCCCCGGTAGCGAGCAATTTGCCGTCGGGAGAATACGCGACAGCGCGGCCATGATCGTGATGAGCGTGTGCCAGGTAGAGAGTTTTCCGGTCTGTAGGATCCACAAATCGCACATCACCGTAAGCGTCAATGCTCGCGAGTTGTTTGCGATTGGGTGATAACGCCGCCCAATTTCCACTCCAATCCGATGGAAGACCAGTCATCGACGCGCCGGTGTTTAGATCCCAAACATGGCCGTGGTTGTCTTGAATCAAGCGATTGTGGTCAGGAAAAATAAAATCGCCGTAGTAAAGCCAGCAGGGAAGCTCGCGTAGTTTTTTCCAGCTTCCTGTCTCACGAACTACCGAGACCTCACCCGCCGCGTAGATCAGCAAACGTCCGTCTGGTGAGAAAGCCGATGCTCGGATCGGTCCTAACTGATCGTGCCAGATTGTTTCCGGTTCGAGCCGCGCTGCATTCCAGACAATGGCTGTTTGTTGTTCATCTCCGGTGATAAACCATTTGCCGTCTGGCGAAAAAGCCACGGTGTTGACCACGCCCAGGTGTTCAGTGATCGTCTTCAAGGGCATGCGTCGCGCAAAATCCCAAACGATTGCCTGATGGTCCTCACCAACCGAAACCAATAACTTGCCATCGGGAGAAAACACCGCGCGCCTGACGGCGGCGGTGTGTCCGTCGTGAAAGATCTTTTCCTCCCATGTTTCATTCACCGAAAGAAAGGCAGCGATACCTACGACAGCGAGAGCTATCAGGACTGCCAGTGCGCTGACGCGAACTATCCTTCTGGTCGTTCTACTCTCCAGTCGCTGTTTGTATGAGAGCAGATCGTCTAACAACTCACCCGCTGATGCGTAACGTTCTTCGCGGATGCTTTGCAACACGCGCCGCAGAATACGTTGCAGCTCCCTCGGAATATGGCTTGATCTGACGCCTTGCCGGACAACATCCTCACCATGCCGAAGACGTTCGATCGCTTCTGCACGCGTGGTGCCGGCAAAGAGTCGAATACCTGTAATCATCTCGTAGAGCAGGATTCCAAGTGAGAAGAGATCAGTACGACCATCCAGTGGTTCGCCGCGCGCCTGTTCAGGAGACATGTAGCTCGCGGTTCCCATGATGACGCCTGGAATCGTCAGTGAGGGATCGTCAGATTGAATGCCCTTGGCGAGTGGCGTCGTGCCTGATTCATCGCCAAGCTTGGCAATACCGAAGTCGAGCACCTTCACCAGGCCGTCTGTGCGGATCATGATGTTGTCGGGCTTGATATCTCGATGAATGATCCAGGCGGTGTGCGCGGCTTTGAGCGCTCGCGCGATTTGGATTGTGATGTCAAGGGCTCTTTCAAGACTGAGGCTGTGTTGTTTGCCCTGTGGATCAGTCAACAGCTCGCGCAAGGTTTGGCCCTCGACATACTCCTCGGCGATGAAGTGATTTTCCTCCTGCTCGACAATCTCGAAGATGGTGATGATGTTTGGATGATTGAGACGAGAAGCTGCGAATGCTTCCTGCCGGAAACGGCGGACGCGTTCGGGATCGGAAGTGAACTCGACGGGCAGCATCTTCAAAGCGACCACGCGACCGAGAGTTTCGTCGTATGCTTTGTAGACCTGGCCCATACCGCCGGTGCCAATGTGACTTTCAATATGGTAGTGACTGATCTGTGAAGGCGGCTCGCTGTCTTGCTGTAGAAGCTGAGTCACCGCAGGCGACTCCATAAAACTGCGTGCCTGAGTCTCGCGATCGAGCAAAGCTTCCACCTTTGCCAGCAAGGTTGCGTCGCTGAGGGAAATTTGTTTGAGGAAGGCTGCGCGCTGACTCGGTTCAAGGTCGAGTGCCTGTTGCAACACTTCCTCGATTTCTAACCACCTCTTCTCGTCCACGAGCGCCTCGCTTGGGAAGTTATTGTGCTTTTTGTGCCTCTTTGTGGCCCAACTCCTGGAGCAGCCAGAGTTTTGCTGTACGCCACTCGCGCTTCACGATGTCGGTTGTGACACCCAGTACGACCGCCGTCTCCTCGATGCTCAAGCCGCCAAAGAAGCGCAGCTCCACCACTCTGGATTTGCGCGGCGCAAACTCTGCGAGATGATCGAGTGCCTCGTCCAGGGCAAGCAGATCAAACTCTCTCGGCCCCGTGCTTATCTGCGCTTCATCCATCTGAATGCGCGTAAACTCTCCACCTCGCTTTTGGTTGAAGCGCTTGCGCGCGTCGTCTACTAAAACCCGTCGCATCAGTTGCGCTGCGATGGCGAAAAAGTGAGCGCGGTCGTACCACTGAACCCTGCTTGAATTTACCAGCCGAAGATACGCCTCGTTGACTAGCGCTGTGGCTTGCAAAGTGTGCCCCGCGCGTTCGCGCCGCATGCACTGGCGTGCCAACCGGTGCAACTCGTCGTACACCAGTGGCATAAGCTGCTCCAGCGCTGACTCATCGCCATCGCGCCACTTCAAGAGCAATTGTGTGATCTCCGGCATGATTCAGGCGGAAAAAACTGCGTTACCGATCCACCATTTGAGCAACAAATTGCGCCTACAGTAGTAAGGGTCAGTTTTACAGGATTTCTTTAGAACTAAACATGTAAATCCGGCCTAATTCTGCAAATCCTGTAAAAAAAGACGAAATGGAGAAGCGAGCCATGAAAAGAGTCAGTGCAGCCTTGTTGCTGTTTATCCTCGCAGCTTTACTCGCAACGCCCTCCTCGACGGCTGGTCCAAGTGCGCCGAGCTTCACCACAATTGACGCGCCGGGCGCCGGTCTTACTATGGCCCATGGCCTGAACAATCGTGGTGAGATCGCCGGTATCTACCGAGCCGGCGGTTTAGGAGGACTCTCCCGCGGTTTTCTGTTCTTTAAGGATGCTTTTACCACAATCGATGTGCCAGGCTCACCTGAAACTGAACCTCACGATATCAACGACCGTGGCCAGGTGGTCGGGGTATACTTTGCAGGACCCTTTCCAAGTCCACGCCATGGTTTCCTGATGGACCACGGCAACTTTACCACTATTGATTTTCCGAATGGAGATCATACTCACGCACTGGGATTGAATGATCGTGGTGAGATTGTAGGCATCTACGAACTGTTCGGCGTCCTCCACGCGTTTGTATTGGACGGGGGCAACTATACGACTCTAGATGTGCCAGGCGCCTCACGCACCGACGCCTACGACATTAACAATCGTGGTCAAATCGTTGGTATCTATCAAACGGCTGGAGTCTTTCACGGATTCCTGTTGGAGGACGACGTCTTTACGACAATCGATGTCCCGGGCGCGACGCAAACGTTCGTGACATCGATCAATGATCGAGGCCAACTGTGCGGTGTCTACGAGCTCGGCGGCGTGGAGCACGGCTTCATTCGTGACGAAAATGGTATTACGACTATCGACGGACCTGGCGCATCCACAACTGAAGTGCTCGCAATCAACAATCGTGGCGAAGTGGCAGGCTACTACATAGCAGCCGGAATCTACCACGCATTCATCAGACGGTGAACTCCCGGAGGAATCTCATGAAAACTCTAAACTCTCGAATACTCCCCCTTTTCCTATTCGCGGTCATCGCCTTACTCCCTCTCTCGGCGAATGCACAGACAGTAGTGAGCCGCGCGCGGATCGGTGGCTACGCCGAAGACATCGCCTTTGTCACTTCAGGAGCACTGAAGGATCAGGTTGTGATGACCAACGGCTACGAGTTGTACTCAGTCGCATTCGGGAAGAAAGGTGTACTGACCAGGGTCTGTAAGGTCGACCATCCGGAGATGGATCAGTTGGTCAACGGCTTTACATTCGTCGAGTCGGAAGGCTTGTTTGTGATGAACAACGACCCGCATCCCAACAAGCTGTACTTCTTCGATCAGGCCTGTGGCTTCAAAGGTACGCGTCCGATTCAATATCTGAATAGCAACTACCGCCCCGCACACCTTGAGGGGATGGCTTACATTCCCACGTCGTCGCCGGTGTTTCCAGATCATCTCATCCTGGTTGCATGGGACGATCTCAACGTGTCGGCAATGCGCCTCGTGATCATGAGACGCGATGGAGTGCAGGTCGCTGAAATCTCTCGCTCCGATTGGCCCATACAGTTTTTCGAAGGTGGAATTGGCGATGTCACCTTTCTCGCGCCAAACCGTTTGCTCGTTTCTCTCTATCACACCGACAGTTTGTGGACCATGGATTTCAACGGAACCATCCTCTCCGGTCCGCTGCCGCCGGCGGGTGACGGTATGGGCGAGGGCATTGTGCAGATGAGCGATGGCCGTGTAGTTGCCACTAACTATCCGCAACGGCTGCTCGTGTTTGATAAGAATCTCGTCCGGCAGCCACAAAGTGATCGAAACGATTTGATTGGATTGAATCTCAACACGCCGAGGGGAATTGCATGGGACAGTGACGCAAATCGATTCCTGGTGACCCACGATACACCTTTGCCGAGCTTGGCAGCTGGTGTTGCGGGGATATCGACGACGTTGGACAGCTCAACTCCGATCATCGATCTGAGTGCATTTCCGTTCGCGCGTCAAACGGTCTACCTGCCGCAGGAAGATCTTATCGCCGTGTTGAACTTTGGCGGACCAAACCAGCGGGCCATCCTGCTGTTCAACCTCAACGGAACGCTCAACAGTCAGATTAGTTTGAGTCCCACAAATCTTGGTCAAAATTTCGGGCAACCGCTTACGCTTGCATATTTGCCATTGACGAATGAATTCGTGGTTGGTTTCAACGGAATTGCCGGCAGTCCCGATCAGGTTTTCGAACAACGGCGGCTTCGTGTTATCTCACGCGCCGGCACACTGGTGCGCACGATCGACTTCAGCGCGACTGGCACTGCGGGAGTCAGCGGAGTCGAATACTTCGAAGACGCACAGGGGGCCGGCCGGTTAATGATCCTCGGAGGGTTGGGTCGCGTTTTCATCACAGATCTCGACGGCAACTCGCGTAATGCCGACGGATTTCTATTTGGTGAATTCAATCTTCGCGTCAAGACCGGTTTGATCACGCGCCACGATCTTACTGCTATTACCTCCGGACCATTGGCAGGCGCGTTTGCAGTGGTTGATAGTTCCGGCGGGGAGATCGTGATCTTTAGGTTAGATTAGAAGAGCTTTGCCTGAAATGTTTGCTTCAGCGTGCGGAGCACGAGATGTCTGCTTTTAGCCTGCGGAGCACGAGATGTCTGCTTTTAACCTGCGGAGCAGGCGCAAGCATAAAGCCTGGGGTGGAGCGAGGCTTTGCGAGCGAAACCCCAGGACCAATCGTATTAAGAATTGTGAGCCCGCGAAGCGGGCGATAGAGGTTGCGGGATCCCACGCTGTCACCCGCTTCGCGGGCTGAAATGTTTTGTACCGCACGTTACCTGGGGTTCCGCTCGCAAAGGCTCGCTCCACCCCAGGCTTTATGCCTACGCCCGCTTCGCGGGCTAAATCGACTTCGTGCAAAGCCGGATCAGACGGATCAGCGTAGTCTGTGGCTCAGTAATCGATTGCCCGACGCAGTGAACATCAAATCGAGTGCTTCGTCAGTCACGAAGCGCTCGTCGAGATCCGAGAGGCGCACTTCGCGTTCGGTTCTGCCGTTGTTGACGTTGACGCCTGCGAGGCCGTTGCCGTCGCGAGTCTGTAAGTCAGTGTAGAAATACATCCATTGACCGCGCAGTGTTGCGAGTCGCTCGCGATGCCAGAGGAAACGTGAGAGACGGTCCAACTGGCGTGAAGGATCCAACCTCGCGGCAATGCCGAATTGTTTGAAGCGCGGTGTGCGACGATTGCGATTGGATGCGGTCGCCAGCGACTGAAGATTTGAGAACGACGAGCGCGAAGCGAGTCCCGACCAGCTCAAGCTCGTGACTACGCGCGCGATCTGCACGCCGCGAACAGCCGTCATCGCAGTTCCGCCATAACGAAAATAGAGCGACGCCGCACGCGCTGCGATTGCCGCGATCGTGCGAAAAACGCCGCGACCGGGTGGCGTGTGACGCGCGCGCCAGAGTTGTTGTCCACGCACCGGATCGAAGCCCGCGATCTCTGACTGCCCACCAATCACAATGTCGCCGCGTTCATTCAACAATCCAAACGACGGTCGCTCGATCTTGTGTGCGACGCGTGTTGTGCGTTTGCCGTTGGTGGCGTCCAGGAAGATCAGGTCGTCACGATCGGCGATCGCGATCGTGTTTCGATCCGGAAGCAAAAGATTGGTGATGCCCTTGTCAGCACCTTTGTAGCGCCAGATAACTTTGCCGGAATTGGCATCGATCGCGCTCACGCCATACGAGCCGCGCTCGATCGTCTCGCCATCTTTGAGTCGAGTGAATTGTCCGCCGGTGCGCACGTAAAGAACGTCGCCAACGAGAATCATCTCCGGCGTGAGTCCGAGATCTTTTGCTGCCCACTCGGTGTCGCCGGTCTGCCGTGAGATGGCTCGCACGTGCCCGCGTCCGGAAACGTAGATGAAACTCTCCGTGAAGATCGGCTCAGCTTCAGTGAGCGCCAGGCCTTCTTCGTTGACGCGATACTTCTCACGCAGTCGCTCTTTGCCAGAGCGTGCGTCGAACGAAGTCACGCCTTCGTAGAAAACGTAGAGACGTCCGTCGACGAACACAGGCGGATAATAGTTGTCGAGCGTGTAATCAACCTCTTTGCCTGAGTCTTCCGGCCACCGCGCCGGCATCATCTCGACTTCACCCACTTCATACTTCCAGAGCTCGTCACCGGTGGCGAGATTCAGAACGTGCAACAGCGGGCGACGTTTGAATCCATCGCGCGCACGATTCTTGGCGTCTTTCGCGAGCACCACCGCGAGCAGATTCGATTCCGGATCGACGGAGATCTGCATCACCGCACCCTTGATCTTTTCACTGCGCCAGATCGAATCACCCGTCAGGAGATCAACGGCTTCGATGCGCGCCTTGTCGCCTTTTTCAAAACTGAGAAGCAGCAGGTCAGTGCCTGGAACCGGGGCGACGTCGGTTTCGTCGAGTGAAGTGTCTTTGCGACGCCAAAGCGTGTCGCCCGTCGAACCATCGATCGCGTAAAGGGACTTTTCGGTGCCCGCGATAACAACGCCCATCTCAGTCGTCTGATAAAAGCGGATGTCTTTATCGAGTTTGGTTGTCCACGATTGCGCCGAAACTGAAAGAGAGAAGAAGAGAAAGATCACGACAGCACAACATGACTTCATGCGACTAGGATAACTCAGATCTGATATGCTTTGCGGCGAAATATGAAGGTTTTCATCATCACTTTCGTGATGTTCGTCGCGAGTTCAGCGGCCGCACAGTCGCTGGATCCAAACGCGCCTTCACCGGTACGAAATAATGCGGTCACTGGCCGGATCGCCGCGCGCGATCTGGGAGACTCGCGGCTAACGGATCACTACTACGCCCTCACCGGCACGCCAGGTGATCTGCTAATCACCGTTCAGAGTAGTAATCTCAACGGCGATATCGACGTATTCACTGCCGGTACGTTGCGCCCGCTTTTGAAGCTCACGGTTTATGCGGAGATCACGACGCCGGTCACGAAAGGAATTTACCTGCGCAGGCGTGAAGACTTGATTCTTCGTGTTGAAGCACGCAGCCCGAATGATGATGAAGGAACTTATCGCCTGTTTTTCGGTGGTTCGTTTGAGCCAATCATTGGCGGGCCTGACATTGCTGAAACTGAAACGCCGACGCCGGCAACTGAAACTCCGGTTGCCGGTCGCAAAACAAAGCGCGTCTCTTCAGTGGGGGCGAGAATCGAAGAGCCCGAGCCACCGGTAACCGAAGTGGCAGCGGCGCCGACACCCGCGCCAACACCGGAACCCACTCCTGAACCGCCCGTCGAGACGGCGAAGACCCCCGAGAAACCCGCCGAAGCGGAGAGCGAGAAACCAAGGCCCGCGCCTCGCAGTGCTCGGACACGCAGACCTGCCGGACGCCGCACGACTGTCACACCGACACCGAAACCTCCACCGGCGGCGCAGCCCGAGCCTGAGCCGGAGATTGGACCACGACTCGTCATCGAGACTAACGACGGAACACTAATTAATCGTTCGATGAGTACGGTAAGGCGGGTGACGATTGAGAATGGTCAGGTGGTTGTGATCGGGAAGGACGGTAAGATCGATCGCATACTGCTGGTGAATATCGTGCGCATGTCGATCTCACCTTAGCCGCGGATTTACGCGGATGAACGCGGATCAGAAGAACTGCAATCCGCGTTCATCCGCGTAAATCCGCGGCCTACTTCTTCGCTTTCAAGGTCGCTAATTTATCCCGGAACTGCGGCAGGTCCTGGCTATCGGGAGCGACTTTCTCGAGTTTCGCGATCGCATCCTCAGCGGCTTTCGCGTCACCCTTTTCCAACCTCGCTGCTGCCAGTCCCGACAAAGCCGTCACGTCGTCTGGCTTCATCTTCATCGCCGCTTGATACCACTTCTCAGCCTGGTCGTAATGCTCGGCATCGAGATTAACCATTCCCAATGTGACGACAGTGTCGTAGTCGGTAGGCTTTATCTGATTTGCTTTTAGCAGAAACTCGATCGACTGGTCGTAACGCTGAATCTGATAGTAAAGCTGCGCGGCTTTGATCTGCGCGTCGAAATTCTGTGGCTCCTTGCGGGCTTTCTCCAGCGAAGCTTGAACTTGCGCAAAAACAGCTTCGGAATTGGGAGCGTTCTGCGCGCCGACTGGCGGATGGTCCGGCGGCATCGCTTGCGTGCTCGCCATTGCTTGCGGCGATGCCGTCTTTTGGGCCATCGAGCTGGCGAACATAAAACCGACGATGAATCCTAAAAGTACTCCGATGATTGCAAACAGAAGATTTTCTCTCGACATGATTTTCTCTACTTACCGGCAGCCAGCGTCTTCGCCTCGTTGATGCGCGATGTGATCTCCTGGGCCACATCGGAGCTTGGCGGCACCTGCTTCAACACGTGCTCCCAGTAGTCGACCGCTTTCTTGTAGTCCTTCGCCTGGAATGCAGCACTGCCGGCGAGTTGTAGCGCTTTCGGATTGTTGGGATCGATCTTCAACGCGCGATCGATCAGCTCCATCGGTTTTCCTTCCAAACTACGCCCGTTGGCCATCGCAGTGGTGAACGCATACTCCGCCCACAGATCGGCATCTTTAGGTGTGAGCTCGGCAGCCTTCGCATAGGCATTCGCGGCGTCTGCATATCGTTCCATTGAGTTGTATGAGCGCGCCAGCATGGCCCAACCCGGCGCATCGGAAGGATTACTCTTGAGCCGTTCCGCGAGCTTGGCGACGTTTGCTTCGATCTGTTCCTGCGTGCGTTCGGGCGGAGCCGGCGAGGTTATGTCGCTCGAGGGACTCGCGACGGCGGCGTTGGTAACGCTCTTAGGACTGCCAACAATCGCGTAGAGAACGACGGCGAAGAGCGGCAGCCCGATTCCGAGAGAGTAGGCTGTGATCTTTGCGACACCCGAAGCTGTTGCTGGTTTCGCTTTAGTTTTTGTGTTGGTCGCTATGTCCTCGAGCAGACGTCGTTCGATCTCGTCGCGATCCTGCGCATATTGCTCCTGACTCACGATCCCGTTTTGCAAGTCGGCTTCCAACTCAGAGAGCTGATCGCGATAGACGGCGATGTTTGCCTGTTTGCGCTCGTCCGCAATTTCACGCTCTGATTTCGCGGAACGCTGAAGCGCGGGCGGCAACACAAACGCCAGCGCAATCACGAGCAACAGTGCACAAATGACCCAGAAAAGAATCACGCCGGCCCCTTTCCAGAAGCTGAAGCAAGCAGCTCTTCGGCGCGTCGCCGTTCATCTGCGCTCAAAGGTTGTTCGGGGATCAGATCGCGTCGCTGTTTGATGTAACGAAAAAGAATAATGACACCACCGAGGAGTAGCACGAATGGTCCAAACCAGAGCAGATACGTTGTTGGCGTGACGCGCGGACGATAAAGAATAAACTGGCCATAGCGTTCGGTGAGAAACGCGATGATCTCCTTGTCGCTCTTGCCTGCTTTGATCTGCTCGCGGATCTCGCGACGCAGGTCTTCGGCGAGGTCGGCGCGTGAGTCTGCGAGCGTCTCGTTTTGACAGACGAGGCAGCGAAGCTCCTGCGACAGTTTTGTTAGTCGTTGCTCGACTGCCGGATCGTCGCCCAGCGGCTGCGCATCCTTCGCGAATGCGGTTGAGACGATCACGCAGACTAGTAACAGTGAAAGAAAACGCAGGCGAGTCATTTCGAAATACCCTGGCGATTTAATTCCTGGACCAGCGGGAGTATTTTCTGCAACCAGACGTCCTCCGTGACCGCGCCGATCTGTTTGAATCGGATCGTGCCGCTTTGATCGATAACGTAAGTCTCGGGCGCGCCGTAAACGCCGTAGTCGATGGCGACACGGCCGTCGAGATCCGCTGCGCTCAGGACGTACGGATCGCCCAGCTCGTCCAGCCATGCGAGAGCGTCCTCACGTTTGTCTTTCCAGTTAAGACCGTAAATCGGAACCGCGCCTGACTTGGCGTATTCGATTAACAACGGATGCTCTTCGCGGCAGCTAACACACCACGAGGCCCAGACGTTCAGGAGCCAAACCTTGCCGCGCATTTCGTCGGCGGAAAAGGTCTTGCTTTGTTCTTTCAGTTGCGGCAGGCGGAATGTTGGCGCGGCCTTGTTGATTAGAGGGGAGGGAACTTCATGCGGATCGCGGTAGAGCCCGATGCACAGGAAGACAACGAGAACGCCGAATACAGCGAGTGGAGTTAAATAACGAAGCATATTTTCACCACAGATTATACAGATTACAACTTATGATTCTGCTTGTACTGAAGCAGCGACGGTGCTCGGGACTTCGGCGGCTTTTACCGCTTGTCGCGCTTCGCGTTCCTTTCGCGCGGCAAGTGCATAGCGCCGGTCGCTGAGTGCGAGACCGCCGCCGATTGCCATCAATACCGCGCCGCCCCAAATCCAGCCGACGAATGGCTTGTAATAAACACGCACGCTCCACGCGCCGTTGCTCACAGGCTCACCCAGCGAAACATATAGATGGCGAAACACGCCGAAGTCGATGGCGGTCTCGGTCATCACATTGCCAGTGGCGGTGTAGTTGCGCTTCTCCGGATACATCTTCTCGATCTCTTCGCCATCGCGAAGGACAGCGATCTCCGCGCGCGCTGCGATGTAGTTTGGACCAGTTACATTTGTGACGCCGTTGAGTTGAAACTCATATCCGCCCGCGCGCGCAATATCGCCGGGCTGCATCTTCACATCCTGCTCGGTCTGGTAACCAGTGACGATCGTCACTCCGACGATAAACACTGCAACCCCCAGATGCGCGACCTGCATGCCGTAGTAGCTGCGACTCTGCGTGCGGAGTTTTTGCCACGTAGTGAGTTGTCCCGAAGTCACGCGAACTCGTTCCCAAAGGTTCACGAATACAGTCGCGACGATCCAGATCGCCAACATCAATCCAAGGCTAACCAGCCATTTCCACTGTCCAAACACAAACGGCAGTGCCACTGCGGTCACGACGCTGATCACAAACGCCCAACGCAGCCGTGCGGCGAGATCCGGAAGACTCGCTTTCTTCCAACGTGCGATTGGTCCGATGCCCATCAAGAACATCGCTGGCGCCATCAACGGCACAAATACTGTGTTGAAATAAGGTGGACCAACTGAGAGCTTGCCCATGCCGAGCGCGTCGACGATCAACGGATACAGCGTGCCGAGCAGCACCGAGCCGGCAGCGACTGTCAACAGCACGTTGTTCGAAAGTAACAACGACTCGCGCGATATCACGTCAAACTTGCCGCCAAGTCCCACCTGTTTCGCACGCCACGCATACAAGACCAACGAGCCGCCGATAACAAACACCAGGAACGCGAGGATGAAGATGCCGCGCTTCGGATCGGTCGCGAACGCGTGAACTGAAGTGAGCACGCCGGAACGCACAAGAAACGTCCCGAGTAAGCTCAAAGAAAATGCCGCGATCGCGAGCAGCACCGTCCAGCTTTTGAAGCCGCCGCGTTTTTCGGTAACAGCCAGCGAATGTATCAGTGCCGTGCCTACGAGCCACGGCATAAACGAAGCGTTCTCGACCGGATCCCAGAACCACCAGCCGCCCCAGCCGAGCTCGTAATAAGCCCAGAAACTTCCCAGCGCGATTCCGCACGTGAGAAACATCCACGCTATCGTGGTCCAGGGTCTTGACCAACGCGCCCAGGTTGCGTCGAGCCGACCGCCGATGAGCGCGGCGATCGCGAAAGCAAAGGCGACTGAGAACCCTACGTAGCCCATGTAGAGCATTGGTGGATGCGCTACCATCGCCGGATCTTGCAGCAGTGGATTGAGGTCGCGACCGTCTGGCGGTATGGGAGACAAACGCGCGAACGGATTCGACGTCAGCAGCATGAACAACAAAAAGCCGACGCTCACGATTCCCATCACGCTCAACACACGCGCCACCATCGCTTCGGGAAGATGACGGCTGAAGAGTGAGACGGCGACAGTCCACACTCCGAGCATCAGCGTCCACAACAGCAGTGAGCCTTCGTGCGAACCCCACGTTGCAGCGAGACGGTAATGTAGCGGCAGTTGTGAATTGGAGTTGGTCGCGACGTTGAGAACTGAGAAGTCGTTAGTAATAAACGAATAGCCGAGACAGCAGAAAGCGATTGCGACGAAGATAAACTGCGCCTGACCGGCTGGCGCCGCGAGTGCGGTCCAGGTGCGATTGCCGCGCGATGCGCCGATGAGTGGCAGTGTGGCCTGCGTCAGTGCAAGCAGCAGTGCGATGATTAATGCGAATTGCCCGATTTCTGGAATCATATTTCTTGCCACAAAGAGGCACAAAATGCACAAAACAAAAAATTCAACTGTGCGTCTGGTGCCTTTTTGTGGCTAATTCTATTCTTGTGCCTTTTGTGGCGAAGCTAATTGTCTATCACAGTCTTCGCGGCTTCCCGAGCCTGCTTGGCTTTGTCGATCGCCGCACCTGCTTCTGGTGGCATGTAGTTCTCGTCGTGTTTTGCCAGCACCTGCTCGGCTTGAAATACGCCGTCTGATCCGATCTTTCCCTGCGCCACGCAACCGCGACCTTCTTTGAATAGATCGGGCAGTATTCCTTTATAAACAACCGGAACGCTCGCGGCGGTGTCGGTAACCACGAAGCGCACCGTCAGACCATCGCTATCGCGTTTCAAACTTCCGTTTTCGACTAATCCGCCAACGCGAAACGTGCGATTGAGCGGCGCCTCTTTCGCTGCCACCTGCGTCGGACTGAAGAAGAAAACGAGATTGTTGCGAAACGCGCTCGCCACGAGAACCGCCGCGATACTGATACCTGCCAGTCCGGCAAGAATGAAAGCGATTCGTTTATGACGTCGTTTCATTGGCACTACCTCTCAAAACAGAAGCCGAAACCGAATTAGATGATTGCCGCTGTTGCGCGAGAGCCTTCTTACGCTGACTCAAGCTCACGAGCTCCCAAACAATGGCTATCAGTGAAAACAGATATGATCCCCAGACGTAGAAACCATAACCGCCCATCGATAAATCTGGCCAGTGCATAATTAGACTCCAACTTCCGCGAAGCGGGAAGCGCTCTGCTCTCGCTCCAGAATAATGCATCGCAACCGTATGAGCACGACCGCAACCGAGTAGAACCAGCAAGCGGCGAGCATGATCAACATTGCTGCCAGCATCGGCGGCGCGATCGTTGGTTTGCCAAGTATTCGAATGGTAGCGCCCTGGTGCAAAGTATTCCACCACTGCACCGAAAAGTAGATGATCGGAACGTTGATAACGCCGACCAGCGCCAGCACCGCGCCCGCGCGATCGGCGCGTCGCGGATCGTCAATCGCCGCTTGCAGCGAGATGAATCCGATGTAAAGAAACAACAGGATCAAGGTGGACGTCATGCGCGCGTCCCAAACCCACCACGTGCCCCACGTCGGTTTGCCCCAAAGCGCGCCGGTGACGAGTGACAGCAACGTGAACATCGCTCCGGTGATCGCGATCGACGACGCCATCATAGATGAGAGGCGGGCGTTGAAAGCCCAACCGATACCGGCGTAAATCGCCATCAGCACGTAGAGAAACATTCCCATCCACGCTGCGGGCACGTGAATGAACATGATCCGGTAAGCATCGCCTTGCTGAAAGTCGGTGGGTGCAATGAAGAAGCCGACAAAGAGACCCACAGCGAACAACAGCGCCGCCGGAATCGCGAACCACGGAATCATTTTCCCGGCGAGCGGGTAGAAGGTTGCGGGAGATGCGTATTTGTAGAGGTTCATCTTTGTGCTTCTTGTGCCTTTTTGTGGCCTCACTCCAATGAAATTCTCAGTGCCGCCGCGGCCGCCCACGGTGAAAACAGCAGCGAGACGATCGCAAATGCTCCGAGCAAATAAATGTTCGCCGCCGGACTCGATCCCATGATCTCGGCTTCAACCGCTCCAGCACCGAAGATCAGCGCCGGGATGTAAAGTGGCAGCACAAGCAGCGAGATCAATACGCCACCACCGCGAAGTCCGAGCGTCAACGCTGCTCCAACCGATCCAATCAAACTCAACACCGGCGTTCCCAACAAGAGACTCGCAAACAGTATCCACAAAGTCTCGCGCCCGAGATCGAATTGCACTCCAACAAGCGGCGCAATCAAAACCAGTGGCACTTCCGCAACGATCCAGTGCGCCAGCGTCTTTCCCAACACGACTAAGAACAGCGGTTGCGGCGTCAGTAACAACTGCTCCAACGTGCCGTCCTGATAGTCGTTGGCAAACAATCTTCCGAGCGAAAGCATCGAGGCCAGCAGCGCTGCGACCCAAACAACACCCGGCGCGATCGTTCGCAGTAACTGTGTCTCCGGTCCGATACCGAGCGGAAAAAGACTGACGACGATCACGAAGAAGAACACTGTCGACAGCATGTCTGAGCGGCGACGCCACGCCAGCGTCAGATCGCGCCAAACGATCCAGCGCAACATCGATAAGCTCGAAGGTGCGTTCACGTTGTGAGTTCGAGGCGTTTGCTCAGGCTTGCAGACAAGTCCAGTTCCTGATGCGTTGCGACGATAGCCATGCCGCCGTCCGCCAGGTGTTTTTCAATCAAAGATCTAACAAGGGCGACGGCGCCTTTGTCCAATGAGGTCATGACCTCATCGAGCAGCCAAAGCTTTGTGTTGCAGACGAGCAGTCGCGCCAGTCCCACTCTTCTTCGCTGTCCTTCTGACAACAGTCGTGCCGGAAGCAACTCGCGGCCGGCAAGACCCATTTGCTCGAGAACAGCGCGAGCGCGGTCTTTACTGATTTCAATACCGTTCAGAGCGTTTGAGATCCGAAGATTTTCAACCGCGCTCAGCTCGTCTTTCACGCCGTGGCGGTGACCAAGGTAGGTGACGAAAGTGAAATATTCCTCACCTAACGAGCGAATGTTCGCACCATTCCACTTGACCTCGCCTTCGGCTGGTGCGAGGAGTCCGCACAAGATCCGGAGCAAACTGGTTTTGCCGCTACCGTTTGGTCCGGTGAGCTGGACGAACGTTCCGGGAGACAGAGCAAAGTCGAGTCCGCTAAAAAGCCTGCGATCTCCGCGCACGCATCCGAGCTTGCTGACCTCTAATATGCTTGTCGTCCTCCGGCGTCATTGTATTTAAGTTTCGCCCGAAACGCATTCGGTTAACGCCGAAGGCGTTCGCTAATTGAAGCCCAGGGTTCAAGCGTAGCGAGAACCCTGGGTAATAATTTAAAATATTTTATTAACCCTGAAAGGGTTCCCAGCATGCTCCCCAGGGTTGTCGCTGCGCTCCAACCTCTGGGCTGGAATTAGCCAACGCCTTCGGTGTTATTTAACCCTTTGGCTTCGATTGCACGGGGCCGTTTACTCTCAACCATTCATTCCAGCCGCCTTGCAAAACCTTCACGCGTTGGAAGCCGGCGGCCTGAAGAATCTGCGCTGCGGCGATACTCGACTGATCTTTTGGACAAGCGCAGTACGTAACGATCTCTCGATCTTTTGATAGATCTTTCAATGGCGGAAAACTCAAACGCGACTTTAGTTTTCGCACCTTAAAGTGAAACGAACCCTTGACCGTGCTGGTGCTCGACGCGAACCCTTCCGAGCTGCGAACGTCGATGATCGTTACCGGCTCGTTATTGTTTAGTTTCGCTTTAAGCTCTTCGGCCGTGATAGTGGCAACTTCAGGAGTTTGCTGCGCCACGGCGTGGGCACGCACGACCTTACGTTGGTGGACCATGCCGGGCTTCGGCGCCTCACCCTTGAACGTCTTCGGGTCGTACCACGAATAAGTGGAGGAAGCGTAGTAAAGATATCCCTGATTTCCTTTGAGCGTCTCGCCGATCAAGTCGCCTTGCGGTCGCGGTAACTGTCTCCCGCTGTTTGCACTCACAAATTCTTTTCCTGTGTGTACGCGCAGATCGCTGCCGGCGACATTCTTGAGCACGAACGTTTGCGTCGCTTCGGAATCGCGCCAGTCATTCGCACCATATCCGTGAATCACTGCCAGGAGTGTTTCATCCTTCTCGACCTTCAGTGGCGTCCGCGGAGATTGACTGGAGAGCGGATCCCGCAACAGCCACGACGGATACTGTTCATTCATTTGGTCCAACTTCGCTGGCTTGACGATCACTGCGATGTCTTGTGATGCATCGCCGTTGAAGTCGCCGGCGACAAACTGCGGGCTGTACCTGGTATCGATGACCGCAGCGTCTTTGAAGACTCGCTTTACTGCTTCCTGCACGTCAGCCAATTTCGGCGCTGACTTCATACCCATCTCTACCGGCGTCGACTGTGGAGTGGGTTGGTAAGCCGGTGGTAGTTCTGCGGCCACGCGTTTTGTCGAGTTGCATGCGCCGACCAAAAATATCGTGAATAGTGAAACAGTCAGTAAACAAGCTGCTGTCCGTCTCATGATCGATTTTGACCTCGTTAAAGGATTAGCTGAAGGTAAGCCGAAGCCCGCCGGATGGTGTCTTCCGGCGAGCTTCGGGATGTGCCTCATTAATTCGCCTGTCGCATTAGATCATAACGACAGTACGAAGGCAATGAGGTCGTTTCTCTGCGCCGCCGTCAACGCGTTGAAGTTATTCCTCGCCGTCGTCGCCTGGCCGGCATGCAGTTGAATCGAATCGAAGATAGTGATGTTCAGGCCTTCATGCATGAATCTGTTGCGAGCGCGAATCCCCCAAAGGGGCGCCGTTCGCATCATGTTGGCTGAGCCCTGCCCGGCGTTTTGAACAATTCCGTCCCCTGTGCCGATGTCGTGCAAAGCAAAATCGCTGAAGGGATGGATGATCTTGTTGCCGAGAGCTGTTGGCACCGTGAACGCGCCACCGTTGATGGACGTTCCAGGAGCGGCGGTCGTTAAGGTCCGCGTATGGCAAACCGCGCAACCGACACTGTTGAAGAGCGAGTCGCCTCGGGTAGCGGCTGCCGGAATCGGATTCTGACGACCAGGAGCACGTGTTGCAGCCATGAAGTCTGCGAAAGCAAGCACGTCGCCTCCATCATCCTCTGGATCCTGGACCGGGTCGAAAGGTGACGGGAAGGTCACATCGATCACACCTTCAGCCGTGCTGGCCGGGTTCTCGTGTGTTCCGGCGTCTGCGGCACTCGAACTGCGGCCGCCGAAACCGTCGAACTTGTTGGTGATGCCCATTTCGTTGAGATAGGCATCGCCGGCGAACGAAAGAAGGCTCGCCTGTTGGGCCTTCCAACCGAAGCGGCCGTGACGAAGCGTATTGTTCGCCTCTACGACGGGCACGTTGGTGAGAGTTCCACGTTGTCCGGACGGCTGTGCGGCGACGTTGTTTTCAAGTGTCTGATTGGCAACACACTCGACAAAGCCATCGCCCAGGGTGCTGGTCACCACGCGGAATGCTTTAACGGTCTCCGCAGTGGAGATGTGCTCCACAATGTCGGAATCCGTCCCACGAGCATGAATCAACTGTCCACCAGGTGCATCGACGAACGCGCCATTCGTGATGTGGCCGGCTCTGAATTCCATTTGCTGGCCAAACGCGCCGACGTCCACTGACTGATGACATTCAACGCAGCCTACGTCGTTGTAGGTTGGTCCAAGGCCATCAGCGACCGTCTCGCGTTCGGAAAAGATGAATTTGTTGTCCTCAAACCTGCCGTTACCGCGCGCGGTAGGCGGTACAGGATCGGCCACACATTCGTTGATCGGCGTGCCCAGTGCGCCAAAACCATTAAAGAGGTCGTCGGTCTTGGCATCCATGTCGGTGGTCAACGCCTCAGTTGCGCCTTGACCTTCGACAGGATTGGGCGAGCTCAAGGGTACGACGAGCGCGACCGCGAACAAGATTAGAGTTAGGATAGGCAAAACTTTCCTCATGAGATATCCCTCCTAGGAGCTACAAACGGGTTGCGACACAAAACCGACAATCTGCCCGTCGGCAAATTGCACAGTTCTGCCTTAGTTGGAAACCCTGCTTGGACTGGGAGTTATTGAGGCAACTCAAGTCATGGGGGGACCAGAGTGATCAGTCCTCTCACAAAGAAGTTAACCAGAGCAAGTCCTGGTTGTGAGAGAGAGGCAGAGGCAAAGAAAGCTCTGCGCAAAAGTAAATCGAATTAGCTGGGCTAACTGTGTAAGTCGGGAGTTGCGGCACTCTATTCCCGTTTCGGGGCAATGTCAAGAAAATTATCCGGAATTTCGTTCGCAGATTACACAGATTACTCAGATCAGGTAATCTGTGTGATCTGTGGTTACTAAAACCTTTCCATTCACGGCCATCGTCGGCCAGGACGAGATGAAGCGTGCGTTGATTCTCAACGTCGTCGATCCATTGATTGGCGGCGTTTTGATCATGGGACACAGAGGCACGGGAAAGTCGACGGCTGTTCGTGCGCTGGCTGATCTGCTGCCTGAGATCGTTGTCGTCGACGGTTGTCCTTTTAATTGCGATCCGCAGAATCCGTGCGAGCAGTGCCGTCAGAATATTGCGCTGACGCCGAAGCGCGTGCCGGTGCCGGTGGTTGAGCTTCCTTTGGGAGCGACTGAAGATCGCGTTTGTGGAACGATCGACATCGAACGCGCGCTTTCCGCAGGTCGAAAAGCTTTCGAGCCGGGCTTGCTCGCGCGCGCGAACCGCGGCTTTCTTTATATCGACGAGGTAAACCTGCTCGAAGATCACCTCGTCGACCTGTTGCTCGACGTAGCCGTCACGGGAAGGAACAAGGTCGAGCGCGAGGGAATCTCGGTCGAACATCCGGCGCACTTTGTTTTGATAGGCTCGGGAAACCCTGAAGAGGGTGAGCTCCGGCCGCAACTGCTCGATCGTTTCGGTCTTCACGCCGAAGTAAAAACGGAAAACTACCTGCAAAATCGCATTGACATCATCGAGCGTCGCGACGCTTACGACCGGCACCGTGACGGGTTCTGTGAGTCGTTCGCAGAAGATCAGGAACAGTTGCGCAAACGGATCACGCGTGCGCGAGCGAGTTTGGGTCGAGTGAAGGTCGATCGACCCGTGCTCGAGAAGATCGCGCAACTCTGCGCCGACCTGAAAGTCGATGGCCATCGTGGTGAGCTGACGATCATGCGAGCGGCGCGCGCGCTGGCTGCGTTCGAAGGACGACGCGCGGTTAGTGTCGAACACGTGAGACGAGTTTCGGCAATGTCTTTGCGACATCGTTTGCGGCGCGATGCTTTGGATGAAACGGCGACGAGCGAGCAGATCGAGCAGGCAGTTGAAGAAGTCTTTCCGGGTGCAGCGCCACCGCAGCCATCCGCTGGCGATGGAGATCACGATGACACAAAGCAGGACGGACGTGGGAAGCCTGACAATTCAGGTTCGCGACAACGGTCCTCGGTTGCTGGAACGCGGGCGAACACCGTCGATGCTCCATCGCCGCCTGCTGTTGAAAAGAAGTCTGGTGAAGTTCGGTTGGACGAACATCTCCGAAGGACTCAACGCGCTGAAAAAGCACGCTCGCAGAGCAAACGTGCCACCGGAGCAAAGGCCGCGTTGGACCAGCGGCGAGGACGATACACGCGCGCTGTTAGTTTCAAGAGTGCGGGTGCCAGAGTCGCAATCGATGCGACGCTGCGTGCGTTTGCGAGCCTGGAGTCGAAAAGCTTTCAAGCCGGGCCACTCGCGCCAATCGATGCGCGCGCACTGCGTTACAAACTGCTGAAACACAAACAGGGAACGCTTTATGTTTTTGCCATCGACGCGTCAGGGAGTATGGCTGCGAATCGGATTGCGCGTGCGAAGAGCACCATTCTCAAGCTGCTGCGAAGGTCGTACTTGAATCGCGACAGCGTGGCGATTGTCTCTTTTCACGGGATGGGTGCGAATGTCGATCTGCCGCCGTCGCGAAGTATTCTGCGTGCGCGGCGCGTGTTGGATTCGTTGCGTATGGGAGGGAGCACACCACTCGGCGCGGGGCTTGTCACGACGATCGAGTTGGTGCAACTGGTGGGGAACAAGTTTGGCGAGACGGTTGTGCTGTTGTTCACTGATGGACGCTCGAATGTTCCGTTGAGACGCAATGGTCTCAACCTGCGCGCGTTCCGACAGGTGAAGATCGAGTCGGAGCTGCGCGAGCTCAACATTGCTTTGCAGCGAACGCGCGCGCGCGTGGTTGTTGTTGACACGCAGAGAGAGTTTGAATCGAGTGCAGAGACGAGGCGGCTTGCAGAGATCCTGCACGCCCAATTTATAAAACTCACTTAGTGGAGAACAGCGGGGGCAAGCCACCCTTCCTGACTTGTTCTTCTTTCAGTAGCTTTGTTCTTTTCTCGACTGCAGGAGAACAGGAGAGTCAAGGGAATTTGGCCCCCGGCTCCAAGAGAACAAAGAGTCAAGGGGAATTTAACTCGCTCCAGGAGAACAAGTCAGGAAGGGTGGCTTGCCCCCGCTGTTTTGTAATGACTAATCAAACAAGACAAGATGCAGCGGAGCGCGATGCGCGGGTGTTTGCGCTTTACGAGCAATTGCTGGAGATCGAGCAGCGATTGATACCCACGGGTCTGCACATCTTCGGCCGCCCGTCGTCCTCAGGCGAAAAGACCGATCTCCTAAAAATGATCGCTTCTTTTGATCGGCCTGAAGCGGGCGTGCAGGCGTTGCCGGAGCCGTTGCTCGACGAAGCGATCGGCGAGTTTGTCATGGCAGGCACTGACGCGGCGGTTCGTGTGCTGGAGCAAAAGGCGGGTTTGAGCGCTGAAGCAACTCGCCCGGTTTTCGAGCTGCTCGAAACCGTCTCAACGAAGCTGCAAACAAACAGCGAGCTCGATTCACTTGTGCGCGCGCTGCGCGGCGAGTTTATCGAGCCTGGTCCGGGCGCTGACATCATTCAAAATCCTGACATTCTTCCGACCGGAAGAAATACTCACGCGATCAATCCCTACGGCGTGCCGTCCGCGATCGCGTTTGCGCGAAGCGAAGCAGTCGCAAACAGTTTGCTCGATCGCTACAAACAGGAGAACGACCGTTACCCCGAGGCGATGGCGCTCGTGCTCTGGGGACTCGACAACATCAAGACACAGGGCGAAGGCGTGGCCCAGGCGCTCTGGCTGCTCGGCACGCGTCCGGTTCGCGATGCTTTGAATCGCACCACGAGCGTCGAGGCGATTCCGCTGTCTGAACTGGGCCGCCCGCGAATCGACGTTGTGATGACTGTGTCGGGGATCTTTCGGGATCTCTTTAGTCCGACAGTGCAGTTGCTCGACAAAGCGGTTCGTCTCGTCGCGCAGCTCGACGAGCCGTTGGAAATGAACTACGTGCGGAAGCACGTTTTGGAACAGGTCGAACAGCATGCGTGCGAGATGGACGACGCTGCGGTTCGTGTTTTTTCAAATGCGCCGGGCAACTACGGCACAAACGTCAACTTCATGGTGATGGATTCGCAGTGGGAGCGTGAAGAGACGCTCGGCGACCTGTTTGTCACGCGCAAGTGTTTTGCCTACGGCCGTGACTCGAAAGGACGCGCGATCGAGGGCAGGGAAGCGCGCGTGGCGATGGACCGCGCGTTGTCGCGGGTTGAAGCGACTTACCAAAATATCGACACGTTTGAAATCGGGCTTACGGATGTGGACCACTATTTCGAATACCTCGGTGGCGTGTCGAAGGCGGTTGAGAAAAGAGCGAAAGCGCGACCGGCAATATATCTCTCAGACACGCTTTCACGCGAGGTGAAGATTCGCTCGCTCGAAGAGACAGTGCGGTTGGAGACTCGGGCGAAGACGCTTAATCCGAAGTGGTACGAAGGAATGTTGCAGCACGGCTTTCGCGGCGTGGCGGAGATCGAGAATCACGTCTCGAATACGTTTGGCTGGAGCGCGACCGCGGATGCAGTTGACGATTGGATCTATTCGGAAGTGGCGAATACGTTTCTGTTTGATGAGTCGATGTTGGATCGCTTGCGGGATTTGAATCCGCACTCGGCGCACTCGATGGTCCAGCGATTGTTGGAGGCGAATGGGCGAGGCTATTGGGACGTGGATGAAAGCACGCTCGAAAAACTCCGCGACATTAGTCGCAGCCTCGAGGATCAGTTGGAAGGCGTGACTTAGGTTCTGTGAATCTTGTAAATCCTGTCCATTCTGTGGCGAATATCACTTTTCTCTACGTCGGATCGAGCTTACTCGCACCGCTCAAAAACGCGGAGCGCGAGATCAATCGCGCTCGCGATCTGCGACTGCGCGTCGCCGCCTACAACTTCGGCTCGCCACTCAGCGATCACGAGTGGCTCGACGTCCACCGCGACCTCACAAACGCGAACATTGTCTTCGTCATCCACGTCATGGACGGCGAGAACGCCGCGCGGCTGGTCACCGCACTCGACGAACTCAAAGATCGGCACGACGCGGTCATCGTCATCAACTGCATGCCCGAACTGATGCGCCGCACGCGCATGGGTCGATTGAACGTCAGCGCGCTCGCGGGAAAAAAGAGCGGCAAAGGGCAAGCTTTACTTAGATCGGTAGGCTCATGGATCGGGAACCAGGCCCAGCGCGGCAAGTCGCATCGCAGTCACGGACAGTATCTAAAGCTGATCGACCATCTTCCCGGCGTTCTCAAATTTCTGCCAACCGCCGGAGCTTTAACTGACGCGAAACACTATCTGTATCTCTTCTGCTATTTCCTGCAACCAACACCTGCGAACATTCAATCAATGCTCCTTTATTCGCTGGTGCATTACGTTCGCGATAAACGACTGAAGAATCTGCGTGTGCCAAATCCGCAGCAGATGCCTGCGGTGGCGATCTATCACCCGGATGCGCCGAAGTTGTTTCGATCGTTGGCTGAATACCGGAAGTGGTATCAGAAACCACTCGATCGGCAGTCAACAATCGGGCTCCTGTTGATGCGCCCGCAAGTCATTAGCAAAACGACCAAACACTACGACGCCTTGATTCATGCAATCGAGTCTGAGGGGTTGAGCGTGATACCCGCGATCGCGACGCTGATGGACAATCGCGAGGCTGTCAGCAAGCTCTTCATCGAATCTTCAAAACCGAACGTCAGTCAAATCGTTTCGCTAACCGGTTTCAGCTTTGTTGGCGGTCCGGCGATGAACGACAGCGCCGCCGCCGCACAGTTTCTGCGCGAGTTGAATCTTCCGTATCGCTCTGCCGTCAGCCTCGATACGCAAACAATCGAAGCGTGGAACGATTCTCAAACCGGCTTGAATCCGGTTCAGGCAGGAATGCAGATAGCCATACCTGAAATCGACGGCGCCACAGAACCGTTTGTCTACGGCGGCATCCCGGCGCGAGGCCAGGAACCGGTCGCGCTTGACGATCGCTGCCGGCGATTGGCGCGACGCCTGCGACGTTGGAATGCTTTGCAAACTTCTCCGCGCGAGCGTGTCAAGCTCGCGATCGTTCTGTTTTGCTTTCCGCCGAACAAGGGCAACATCGGCACCGCCGCGGACCTCGACGTCTTTCCGAGCGTCTTTGACGTATTGCAGCGACTGCGCGCTGAGGGTTATCAGGTCGACGTTCCTGATTCCGCAGATGAGTTGAGAGAAAGGCTGCTCGGCGGCACTTATCTAATGAGCGTCGCGGAATACCGGCGTCTCTGTCCTTATGTTAAAGAGATCGAGAATGACTGGGGCGCGGCGCCAGGAGCGATCAATTCCTTCGGCGGGAATTTGGTAATTCAGGGTTTGGCGCTGGGGAACGTCTTCATCGGCGTGCAGCCGACGTTTGGTTTTGAAGGCGACCCGATGCGGTTAATGATGGCGCGAGGTGGCGCGCCACATCACGGCTTTATGGCTTTTTATACGTACGTTTCGCGGGTTTTTAACGCTGACGGCGTGATTCACTTCGGCACGCATGGGGCGCTGGAGTTTATGCCCGGCAAACAGATCGGACTCTCGGGCGAGTGCTGGCCGGATCGACTGATCGACGAGCTGCCCAACTTTTACGTCTACAGTGTGAACAATCCTTCCGAAGGCTCTATCGCGAAGCGACGGTCTTACGCGGAGCTAATCTCTTATCTCACACCGCCAATTGAAAATGCCGGCTTGTACAAAGAACTCGCCGGCCTCAAAGATCTCGTCATGTCCTACCGCCAATCCTCGAGCGGAGCCGAACGCGCCCGTTTGTACGAATCAATCGACGAACTCAGCCGCGAAGCACATTTCTTTTAGCCACAAAAAGGCACAAGGAAGCACAAATCGTTTCGCGCGATCGAAATCAACGCCGAAGGCGTTCGCTAATTCCAGCCCAGGGGTTGGAGCGCAAGCGACAACCCTGGGTTTACGTTCCAAAACAAGGCATAAAACCCTGAAAGGGTTTGCTTTCAATCCCAAACGTAACGCTCGTCGTAATCAACTCCATACGCTTTCAAAAACGCTCGATACTCATCCTGAAATGTCACTCGCTTGTGATGTTCCTCCTGGTTCTCAATATAACGAATCACATCAGCAAGGTTGGATTGACTCACCGAGAACGCCGCATAACCACCTTGCCAGTGAAACTTCGAAAGTTTCCGCGAAGCCTCTTTGATCCAACCTGACGAGGTCCTCTTAACTTCCTTCACCACTTTTGCTATCGGTAACGTTCGCGAGAGAGCGAAGAGGGCGTGTGCGTGATCTTCGACGCCACCAACAATCAGCGTTTCGCAATTGTGGTTTCGCAGCATCTCTGCGAGGTATGCATGCATTTCAACGCGCAAGACCTTGTCAGTTAAAAACGGGAAACGGTTTTTCGTTGAGAAGATGAGATGCGTCCAGAGACGCGCGAGAGATTGAGCCATGGTGAGGCGGCCTCCTAGTTTAATTTTTAACCCTTTCAGGGTTGGGCCGGAGTGTAGCATTGATCACCCTGGGTACTTTCAAGGCAGAATGCTCCAACCCTGAAAGGGTTAAGAGCTTTGGAAGAACGCAAACGGAAAGAAACCCTTTCAGGGTTAACTGGTTGATTTGTGATGTATACCCAGGGTTGTCGCTCTCGCTCCAACTCTGGGCTGAAATTAGCGAACGCCTTCGGCGTTGAGATGAAGAGATAGCAGGAACGCCTCGGTGTTGAGACGAAGAGGTAGCAGGAACGCCTCACTGTTGAGATGAAGAGGTAGCAGGAACGCCTCGGTGTTGGAGATGTAAAAGCAGCGAACAGCTTACCGCAATTGGCGGTTGCCTCCGGCGAAGAGATGGAGAACTGCCAGCGGATCCCTTCGGTGTCGAGATGGAGAGTGGCGAACGACTCACCGCAATTGGCGGACGCTTTCGACCTTAGTGCAAATTATTGGTTGTTGATGATATCTCTGAATACCTGAGCGTCGAGCCGGTGTTTGAATGCCTCAACGCCGTTGATCGTCACGACTGGAATGTCGTACTTATATTCTCTTAACAACTCATGATCAGATTCGATGTTGATCTCTTCGAAGGTGAATTGATCCATGCAACCTGAGTTCAGGATGACAGCTTTCGCTTCGTCGCAGAGATGGCAACCCGGATGCGAGTAAACAATCACATGGGGAAATCTTGCAAATCCTGTCATAACCTGTTGCCAGCGAATTAGGAAATTAGGTATAAATACGAGCGCCGACCATTATTATATTTGTTTTGCAGGTGCGGCGCTCTTCATGTTTAAGCAAATAATTCGATTTGTTGCGCAGAGAGCGATCCCTGTCCGAGGGGGAGTTGTATAGTCTTCGCTCTCTTAGTAAAGTCGAAGTGTATCCACAGAAGTTCGCAACATCTGGCAATTCGGATTTGATTTGACGGAGGTCTCGACTTGGATACTCAAGCCGATCAATTGTCCGCTCCAACCGCAGGCACACCCGCGAAAGCGCAGCCCCGCGCTGTTGCTCCGGCACAGCCGGCAACGTCTGCGCCCGTGCTGGAAGCGAGTACCGATCCTCCAGTCAACAAAATGCGACGACGGATCGTTTGGGCTACCGTCGCCGGCTCCCTCATCACTTTCTTCCTCATGTTCGTGCGGTTCTTCCTGCCGCGCTCAATTCTCGAACCTTCCAGCATCTTTCGTATCGGATCGCCAAATGATTATGCGCTGGGCGTCGATACGAAATGGCAGCAACAGTATCGCATCTGGGTGACGAGAACATCCGATCGACTGTTCGTGATCTACGCGCGCTGCACGCATCTCGGTTGTACGCCTGACTGGAAGGCAAGTGAGAACAAGTTCAAGTGTCCGTGCCACGGCAGTGGCTACGACAGTGAGGGAATCAACTTTGAAGGGCCCGCGCCAAGACCGATGGATCGCGCGAAGGTCGCACTCGATGCGGAGGGCCAGGTTGTAGTGGATACCGGCAAGCTGTTCTCGTGGCCGAAAGGCGAGCCGAGCCACTTCGACGACGACGGCGCTTACATAAGAGTTTAGGCCACGGATAACGCGAATGGACACAGATCCAAAAGATCCCAAAGATCCAAAAGAGACGAAGCAACTGACCACTGGCGAAGAGGGCAGTCGCAGCCTGATCGAACGCGTGAAGGAAAGCGGCGGCGCACTGAAGCAGCGCGCCATCGACGAGGCGAAGGAATACAAAGATCCGCAGGAGACGCAGCTCTGGAAATCGATCTTTCGTGTTTCACACGATCGTTCCGATCCGCGTAATCGCTCGCTGGCGATTCTTTCAAACGTCTTCCTGCACCTGCATCCGGCCAAGATCAATCGCGACGCAGTGCGCTATCCGTTCACGTGGGGCATGGGCGGCATCACGTTTTATCTCTTCATCGTGCTGACCTTCACCGGCGTGCTGCTCATGTTCTACTACCACCCAACGAAACTCGACGCGTTTCGCGACATTCTTTATCTCGAACACGACGTTCCGTTCGGAAAGTTGTTGCGCAACATGCATCGCTGGGCCGCGCACTTGATGGTGATCACGACCTGGCTGCACATGTTTCGCGTGGTGCTGACTGGATCTTATAAGAGGCCGCGCGAGTTTAACTGGTGTGTGGGTGTCGTGCTGTTAGTGCTGACGTTGCTGCTGTCGTTTACTGGATATCTGCTGCCCGACGATCAACTCGGTTTCTGGGCGGTTACGGTAGGAACTAACATGGCGCGCGCGACGCCAATGCTCGGTCACGAAGGCCCGTTCGGACCGCAGTTAGGTTTGACGGCCTATAACGACGTGCGCTTTGGATTGCTCGGCGGTTCGATCGTCGACTCGAACGCGTTGTTGCGATCGTACATCTGGCACTGCATCGGCATTCCGCTGGTGGCGTCAATATTTATGGCGGTGCATTTCTGGCGTATCAGGAAAGACGGCGGCATCTCTGGCCCAGCGCCGGTGATGCTCGAATCGGAGATGAAGGCAGTAGCTAAGAAGAAATGATTTTAGCCGCGGATTTACGCGGATGAACACAGATAAATCCGCGTTCATCCGCGTAAATCCGCGGCTCCGATAACTAATTTCAAATCCATCTACGATGCGAAGATTCATCAACAAGTGGACGATCCTGGTGATTGCTTTGCTGCTGGTCGGACTCTGGGCGCTCAACGTTCAGGATTGGCACCAGCTTTGGACCATCTCTTCGGCGCCCGACAACATTCCGATCGTCGCGATGCTTTTCCTCGTGCCCTTCTTCACCTGGATGGGCGTCAGGCAGGCGGTTGCCAACGATCGACTAGTCACTCAGCTCGAAGCCGACCCAAAACTAGCGAAGACGCATCATCGCAAAATCGAGCCGTGGCGGCCGGGCTGGGCACGAGAGCTGCACGTTTGGCCCTATCTGGTTCGAATCGAGTTTCTTGCCACCGTGATTGTCACGGTGGTTCTTTTTGTCTGGTCGATCACGCTCAACGCGCCCCTCGAGGAGCCGGCCAATCCAAACCTGACGATGAATCCCTCGAAAGCGCCGTGGTATTTCCTCGGTCTACAGGAGATGCTGGTCTACTTCGATCCGTGGATCGCCGGCGTGGTGATGCCTTCGATCATCATGGTCGGGTTGATGTGTTTTCCGTACGTCGACTCGAATCCACTCGGCAACGGTTACTACACTCTGAAGCAGCGTCGCTTTGCACTGTGGATGTTTGGCGCCGGCTTTTTGATGTGGATCGTTCTGATCGTGATCGGCACGTTTATACGCGGACCAGGCTGGATCTGGTTCTGGCCGGGACAAACGTGGGATCACAACGCGGTCGTGTTCGACAAGAACGTCGACCTGCACGATATGATCGCGACGAGTAACCTGGGCAAGACCCTTCATCTCGGTTTTCTCGCCGCGAACCCGTGGAAGTTTCTGTTTGGAATGTTTGTCGTCGGCGGTTTCTACGTAATCGGCGCACTCTTCTTCCACTGGTTAATGACCGTCGACTTCAAGAGGCTCAGGTTTCGGCGGCCGTTTCTCAGAAATCTGTTTCCAAAGAATGAGTTCGAGCAGAAGATCCTGGCGCGCACGAGTCTACTGCAATATCTGACGTTCCAGTTTTTCGCAGTGAGCGTGCTGTTGGCGTTGCCGGTGAAATTGATTTTGCGTTTAACGCTGACGATTAAGTACGTGTGGGTAACTCCCTGGTTCAACATCTGAGTAGCGTGGAGGAAAGATCATAGTGGCGGACTCTCGCGAGCCGGGCGAATCGTTAATTAAAAAGGAAGCCGAACTGCCGGCGCACGATCCCATCGTCAGTCATTCAACCAGCGGCTGGATGCTGTTTTCCGCACTGCTGTTGACGATCTCGATCGCCTGGGCGCTTTACGATGAAGCGTTCGGTCAGCGGCCGTGGAAGGGGATGCAGAGGGAGTTTGTCAGTCGCTACACTCGCTACCTCAACAGCATTAAGTCGCAAGCCGGAAAGAGCGAAGAAGAAGTCAAACAGGATCCTGAGTACCAGCAACTTGACGCGGAAACGAAAGCGGCCCGCGACGAAGTCGATCCCGAAATAAAACAGATCGATACCGAAGTGAAGCTCGTTCAGAGCAAGCTCGACGCGATCACAGATACATTTCAAAATCAGCGCGGGCGCCTCACTGTCATCAACTACAACGTCGAAACGACAAATGGTTCCGCAAAAGACCGTTGGCGCCGTCGCGCGGAAGAAAAGAAAAACGAGCAAGTGGCTGTCGAGATACCATCAGACGACGGCAAGTCAACTAAAACTGAAAAGCTCAACTACGCTCAACTTGAGAAGCTCTACAACGATTTGCGCGACCAAAAGGCAGACAAGCTCGGGAAAAAAGCTGAACTGTTGAAGAAGCCTTCCGAGCTCGCAAAGAAGCGTGACGACTATCTAAAGAATCACCTGATCGGTCTTGGCCCAGCTGCGATTGAGGGTCTGAAGACAAAGATGGCCAACTACGATTATTCGATCCTTGGCCATCAGATTAGCGTCAATGCTTACAACATCGTCGACCGTTGCGAAGTTTGCCACGCGGGCGTCCGCGAGCCACTCGATTTGACGCCGGCGAATCTTGCTCCCGATGGGCCAGGCAAAAAGCCTGATGCTCTGGCACGTGCATTTGTCAGTCATCCAAACAAAGAGATCCTGCAACTCCACAATCCCGAGAAGTTTGGTTGCTCGAGTTGTCACTGGGGCAATGGGCGCGCCACCACGAGCGAGATCAAAGGTCATGGTCGACATCGTTTCTGGCTGTGGCCGATGTTTGAGAAAGAGAATACGGAAGCGGGCTGCCAACAGTGTCACGCGCGCGATCGCGTCACACAGGGCGCTGAGACGCTGAACCTCGGTCGCGATCTCTTTTCGCAGCGCGGTTGCATGGGTTGTCACCGTTACGAAGGTTTCGATCGCGAGACGGATGCGCTGGCTGCGGCGCGGCAGTCGATCGGCCAGCTCGACGATCAGATGGTCGCGAATGAGAAGCAGACTCGTGCCGACACAAAGTCTTCGGAAAACCCGGATATAAGTAATGAAGAGGCTCAGAAATTCCTGGCCCACGCCGAGAGTCTGCGCGTCACGAATAGTCTGCTTGCCGCGCGTGTCGATCAGTTGAACCTGCAAGCGAAGTATCTGATGCAGGACCAGAAGAAGGTTGGTCCAAACCTGAAAGACGTACGCGTCAAGTTGCGTAAGGAGTGGATACCGGTTTGGTTGGAGAATCCGCAGGCGTTTCGTCCGGGCACGAAGATGCCGACGTTCTGGCGCTTTGGTTCATTGGGTGAAGGAACTATCGGCGCGCCCAAGCCTGACAAAGACAGTGCAGACCAGATCAAGGCCATCGCCGCGTATTTGTGGCAGGAGGGTTTCGATTCGAAGCTGCCGGCTCAACCTCAAGGTAACGCCGGTCACGGCAAAGAGCTGTTTGAAGGTCGTGGCTGTCTCGCGTGTCACTCGATTGGTGAGGGCGAGAGCAAAATGGGCGGCGACTTTGCGGCGAACCTGACGCGCGTCGGCGAAAAGGCCAACTTCGATTACATCGTCCGCTGGATTCACAACCCGCGCGAACGAGTTGCGCCTTACTGTCCCAAAGAAAAACGCGATCTGACGCCAGACGATTACGCGAAGAAAGGCTTGCCGTTTGTCTTCGACACCGAGCTGCACTCGCGCTGCCCGAACGACGGCGCGGAGTTGCAGGTGCAGAACATGACGGTGATGCCAAACTTCCGGCTCTCCGAATCAGACGCGCGCGATATTGCCACCTATCTCTTCTCGCTCTCTTCGCCGCCAAGCTACGCCGCGGCAGATTTTGTGAACGATGCGAATCTGAAAGAGAAGGGACGCTTACTGATCAAGCAGTATGGCTGTGCAGGTTGTCACGAAATCAGAGGCTTCGAAGAAGAGCAGCGTATCGGCAAAGAGTTGACTGTTGAAGGCGCAACTCCGATCGAGCGACTCGACTTCGCGCTGCTGACAAAGAAGGCGGAAGAAGGCGAAGATCCTTTGAAGCTGCACGGTGAGAAGGCCGAAGAGAAGCCGTGGTACAACCACAAAGGTTTCTTCGAGCGCAAGATCTGGCGGCCGTCGATCTACGACGAGGGTAAAGAGAAAGACCCGAAAGATCGTCTGCGCATGCCGCAACCCTATCTGACTCCTGAATGGCGCAATGCGCTAACGACGTTTCTGCTCGGCAGCGTCGGCGCCGAAGGATCGAACGTTCCGAGCACGCTCTTCTACGATCCGCAGGACCAGCGACGACAAGACATTCAGAACGGCTGGTGGGTGGTCAAGAAGTACAACTGCATGGGCTGTCACCAGCTCCAGGTCGGACAACGTTCGGTGGTGATGGACTTGCCGTTCTATCAAACACCGGAAGGCAAAGATCTGCTTCCGCCACGATTGACGAGTGAAGGCGCGCGTGTCGATCCCGCGTGGTTGTTGAAGTTCCTGCACGATCCGTCGCTGAGTGGTGAGAAGACTCCGGAGCAGGCGAAACAGATCAACGCGCTCCAATCGCCGAGTCCGCAGCCGGCAGGCTCGCCTTCGTCCCAGGTTCAATCGCAGCCTGGTGCGAGTCCGGCGTCGAACAATCAAGCCAATAATCAAAGTGGGAAGTTGCAGCCGCAGCCTGGTTTGGATCGGAATGGCGTGCGTCCGTATCTGAATTTCCGCATGCCGACGTTCAACTTCTCGCCCAACGAGTTGCAGGTGTTGGTGCGGTTCTTCATGGCGATGTCAGGCCAGCAGGATCCGTACATCAAAGAACCGATGCAGCCGTTGACTGAACAGGAGAAAGTCGTAGCGCGAGAGATGTTCACTTCAGGAACGCCTTGCTTGAAGTGTCACATCACGGGCGAGCCGGCTCATGACGCGAAAGCGATCGCGCCAAACTTCCTGTTGGCTTCTGAGCGACTGAAACCTGATTGGACGTTCCGCTGGCTTTTGGATCCGTCACAGATTAGTCCGGGCACGGCGATGCCGAGTGGACTGTTTCGACGTGAAGGCGATCGTTGGGTCGTGAACCTGGCGAATCCGCCCGCAAGTGCCAACGCGTATCACGACGATCACGCGCGTTTGCTGGTGCGATACATGTTTATGTTGAATGCGGATGAGCAGCGGAAGTTGTTGGCACAAGGGCCGGCGGCAACAGCGGCGCCGGCGCAAGCGACGACACAGAACCACGCACGAGCACGGCGCAAACGCAAGGTGATGAATCACGTAACCACAAAAGAGCACAAAGAGGCCACAAAGAGACACAAGGAGCCCGCAAAGGTTCGCTTGAGTCTGTTGTGATTTTTTGTGCTTCTTTTTTGTGCTTCTTCGTGGCTCTGTTCCGTGTTCACGCGGCTTCCGTGCTACAGTTAAGGCGCAAGTATCTTAGTTTGGAGGAACTGATCAATGAATAAGCAGACAAAGGTCTGGCTTGTGTTATCGATTGCACTGTCTCTGCTAGCTCTCGGCTCTGCGTGTGGTGGTGGGAAAACACCCGACACAAATACGCCCGAGACCTCTGCTGCTGCCGGACCGTACAGTGGTCCAACCGGAACGATTTCCGGAGTGATTGCCTTCAACGGCACTCCGCCCGCTCCAAGGAAGATCGACACCACGGCCGATCCGGAGTGCGGTCGCAAGAACCCGAACCTGTCCACAGACGACATACTCGTCAAAGACGGCAAGCTCGCCAACGTGTTTATCTACGTCAAGGAAGGCACCGTTGAAGGCGGCAAGAAAGTCGGTGACTATACGTGGCCCACACCGAGCAGCGAAGTTCAGCTAGATCAAAATGGTTGCCACTATGCGCCTCATGTGCTGGGTGTCCTGGTGAACCAAAAACTAAAAATCACTAACAGCGACAATACTACGCACAACATTCACCCGACGCCCAAAGTCAATGCCGAGTGGAACCAGTCGCAGACCGCTGGTGCGCCACCACTCGAAAAGAGCTTTTCGCGCGCAGAGGTGTTGATTCCGGTCAAGTGCAATCAGCATCCCTGGATGAAAGCCTACATCGGCGTGATGAAGAGTCCGTTGTTCTCGGTGAGTGGCACTGATGGCGCTTACGAGATCAAAGGTGTTCCGGCGGGCAGTTACACTGTCGTGGCTTGGAGAGAAGGCGGTGCTGCGGGAACAGAGAAGACGATGCAGGTGACTGTGCCGGCTAACGGAAGCGCGAAGGCTGATTTCGCTTTCGGTGAAGCCGCTGCTACTTCGATCAAGCCGTCACTGCAAATGATGCCGGCGATCGAGTTTCCAATGCTGCACAAGCACTAGAGTTGTATGAGCAAGTTTCCCGCAAAGGCGCAAAGGCGCAAAGGCTGAATTTAGACTTACTATCATCTTGTTTTCTTTGCGCCTTTGCGCCTTTGCGCCTTTGCGGGAAACAGCTCCTCTTGATTGGCAATGAACCGGGGTCTTAATCGTTTTGCAATTCTCGTCGCTTGCGCGACGTTTTTCTTAATTATCGCCGGTGCGTTGGTGACGAGTAACGACGCAGGACTGGCGACATCCGACTGGCCGCTTTCAAATGGACAGGTTTTTCCGAAGATGGTTGGCAACTTGTTCTGGGAACACGGTCACCGGATGGTCGCCACCACTGTCGGCATGCTGACGATCGTGTTGACGATCTACATCCTGTCGAAAGAAAAACGACAGTGGGTTAGACGGTTAGGGATTTTTGCGTTGCTGGCGGTGATCGCGCAGGGATTGCTCGGCGGACTGACGGTGAAACTAATGCTGCCGCTCGCAGTCTCATCAGCGCACGCCACGCTCGCGCAACTGTTCTTCTGCACGACGGTGAGTCTTGCTGTGTTTACGTCGAGAAGCTGGATCGAGGCGCAGCCGCTTCATGAGGAGAAGGAAAACCGGCCACTTCGTTATTTGTGCACCGCTGCGTTGGTGACGATTTTTCTGCAACTGATTCTCGGAGCAACGCTGCGTCATTCAGCAACGTGGGATCAGCCACTGCCAACCGAGTTGATTCTCGCGCATATTGGTGGAGCATTTGCCGTAACACTCATATTGGGTGGCGCCGCGGTTTCGGTTTTGCGCCGGCACAAAGGCGAGAGTTTTCTTACGCGACCGGCGACTGTGGCATTGGTTTTACTCGTGATCCAATTGTTCCTTGGTCTCGCGGCTTATCTGACGCGTGCGGCTTCGCCAAAGGATCCGCAGCCGTTGAATCCGATGATCGGAATCACGGTGGCGCACGTTGCGTGCGGCGCGCTCGTCTTCGCGACCACGATCGTTCTGACTTTAAGAACGTTTCGAGTTTTACCGGCCTCCGCGAGTGATACTGATATGAGCCACAGATTAACGCTGATTGAGACGGATGGCTATCCGTAAGAATCTGCGTTATCCGTGGCTAAGAAAGCTCAATCTACAGGTTACTGAATGGAAGAGTTTGCAATCGATTTACGCGGTCCGGCAGTCGGCGTCATCGAGCGCCTGTCGTTCCGTGAAAGAGTAGCGGCTTACGCTGAGCTGACAAAGCCGCGCATCACGTTTCTGATCGTGCTGACCTCAGCGGCCGGATTCGCGCTCGCTTCTCCGGGGCCGCTCGACTATCTCGCACTGCTGCGCGCGTTGCTCGGGATCGGTCTTCTGTCGTCAGGCATAGCAACCCTTAATCAATACGCAGAACGCGATCTCGACGGCTTGATGCGGCGCACCGCGAATCGACCGTTGCCCGCAGGCAAACTCGCGCCGTGGGAAGCGCTGGCATTTGGTGCGAGCATGACGATCCTGGCCGAAGCGTATTTACTGATCCTCGTTAATCCACTAACAGCTTTGCTCGGTCTAACGGTGATCGCCGGTTATCTATTCGCTTACACGCCGCTCAAAACGCGAACGACATTGTCAACACTCGTCGGCGCATTTCCCGGCGCAGTACCGCCGTTGATCGGCTGGACCGCGGCGCGCGGTTCAATCAGTCTAGAAGGCTGGATACTCTTTGCGATCCTCTTCCTGTGGCAGTTTCCACACTTTCTCGCAATCGCATGGATGTATCGCGAAGACTACAGTCGCGCAGGAATTCTGATGTTGCCGGTCGTCGAGCCAGATGGCCGCGTCACCGCGCAACAGATTGTCGTCTACACGCTGATGTTGCTGCCCGTCAGTTTGCTTCCGACTTTGATGGGCATGTCAGGAAAGATTTACTTCGTCGGAGCGATCGTGCTCGGACTGCTCTTTCTCTACAGCAGTCTTCGTGCGGCGTTCTCAAGATCGCGGCAGCAGGCACGTCGCCTTTTGCTGGCGTCAGTACTCTACTTGCCGCTTCTGTTTATCTTGATGGTTTTGGATAAGTAAGAGCGCACCACAACAATCAAAAGGAGATGTAACCGATGGGACGAGTTCTTGCGGTTATTATCTGGATCATAACGCTGCTGTCAGTGCTCCTGTTTGTGAGCGGGAAGTGGTGGTTTCCAGCCGCCATCTCCGCACACGCTCCAGCCCTGGATCGGCAGTTCATGATTACGATCATAGTAGTCGGTCTTTCCTTTACTGCCGCTCAAGTCGGCCTCGGCTGGATGGTCTGGAAGTATCGCGACACCGGAAGGAGCGACGATCGAGCAGTCTACTCGCACGGCAGTAATCGTCTCGAGGTGCTGTGGACGGTGATTACTGCCGTCATTTTCATCTCGCTGGCTGTGATGGGCCAGAGTGTCTGGGCTCAGTTGCGTTTGCACGATGCGCCGCCGGGCTCGTACACCGTTGAAGCGGTTGCACAACAGTTTCAGTGGAACTTTCATTACGCCGGCAAGGACAACAAGTTCGGTCGCACCGATCCGAAGCTGATCGACGACGGCACTCTGAACTTCATTGGTCTGGATTCGTCAGATCCGGCTGCGGCTGACGATGCAGTGACGAGTGCGCTCGCGATTCCAGTGAATCGTCCGGTTGAGTTGCGTCTGCGTTCGAAAGACGTGATTCACAACTTCTGGGTCCCGCAGTTGCGCTTCAAACAGGATCTCGTGCCCGGCATGGAGATCAAAGTTCACTTCACCGCAACCAAGGTGGGAAAGTACGAGCTGGCGTGCGCCGAGCTGTGCGGGCAGCTTCACTTCAAGATGAAGAGCTACATGCTGGTGCTGCCGGAGGATGAGATCCAGGCGCTTCAGGTGTTACCGCAGGAGCAGTTTCAGGCAAAGATCGCGGAGTATTTGGCGAAGTATCCACTGCCGACGTACTGATTTGAAAGTCTTCTCTGTGCAACCTCTGTGTTCTCTGTGTCTCTGTGGTTTTCTAATCAATACAGACACACACCACAGAGACACAGAGAACACAGAGGTTGCACAGAGAATACGATGATGAGGAGATGACAGATGTCAGTTGAGCATCACGAGGGCGTGCACCGGCACCCGGCGCCGACGAGCTTCATACGTAAGTACATCTTCAGCACTGACCACAAGGTCATAGGCATCCAGTACATCCTGCTGGCACTGGCAGCGGTGCTGGTTGGCATGGCGATGTCGCTGCTCATGCGACTCAACTTGTCGTGGCCGACAACTCATTGGCCCATTCTCGCGACACTGTTTCCGACCGGTGCGCCGGGCGGCGTGATGACGCCTGAGTTTTACTTGTCTCTGGTAACAATGCACGGCACGATAATGGTCTTCTTCGTGCTCACGACCGCGCCTCAGGGCGGCTTCGGTAACTATTTCCTGCCGATACAGATCGGTGCGGAAGACATGGCGTTTCCGGTGCTGAACATGTTGTCGTTCTGGGTCACGTTTGTCGGCTTCATCGTGATACTCCTGGCGATTTTCGTGGAGGGCAACCAGACGATTGGCCAGTGGTTCGCCGCGCTTGGACCATCGTTCAGCGGAGGTAGTGGCACTGTTGGACCAATCGGTGGTTGGACCGGTTACGCGCCACTGAGCGCAGTTGGCAAGATCGCCGGGCCCGGCCAGGGCGCGGGCATGAACCTCTGGGTGATCAGCATTGCAATCTTTTGTATCGGTTCATTGCTGGGTGCGTTGAATTTCATCACGACGCTCTTGAACATGCGCACTAAAGGCATGTCGCTGATGCGCATGCCGCTTACTTGCTGGGCCTGGTTCACCACTGCGGTTCTGGCGTTGCTCTCGTTTCCGGTTCTGCTCGGCGGCGGAATTCTCCTGCTGCTCGATCGCATCGCGGGTACGAGCTTCTTCATCCCGAGCGGTCTATACATCAGCGGAATTCTTTCCGGTAGCAATCCAAACTTTCCGTTGCACACCGGTGGCTCGCCGATTCTCTGGCAACACCTCTTTTGGTTCTTCGGCCATCCCGAGGTCTACATCGCAATTCTTCCCGGCATGGGCGCGACGTCGCACATTCTCTCGACCTTCGCGCGAAAACCGGTCTTTGGTTATCGCGCAATGGTGTTTGCGATCTTTGCGATCGGTCTGCTCGGATTCTTTGTGTGGGGCCACCATATGTTCATTAGCGGCATGAGCCCCTACTCGGCAATCGCCTTTTCGGTCTTGACGCTTTCGATTGGCGTGCCCTCGGCAGTGAAGACGTTTAACTGGCTCGGCACGTTATGGGGCGCGCGCATTCGCTTCACCACCCCGATGTTGTTTGCACTCGGATTTGTTTCACTCTTCGTTGCCGGTGGTATTACAGGTCTGATACTCGGTCAGAGTTCGCTCGATCTCCCGATGCACGACACTTACATCGTGACGGCGCACTTCCATCTGGTGATGGGTGTGGCCTCAATTTTTGGAATGTTTGCGGCACTCTACTTCTGGTTGCCCAAGATGTTTGGTCGCTTTATGAATGAGCGACTCGGCAAGCTTCACTTCTGGCTCACGTTTGTCGGCGTCTATACGATCTTTGTGCCGATGCACATCATGGGTATCGTCGGCATGCCGCGGCGTTATGCGAGCTTTGGCGAATACGAGTTTTTGAAGACGTTGCATCCGCTGGTGTTGCTGGTCTCGGTGGCAGCAGTCATTACGATCTCGGCACAACTGATCTTCTACTTCAATCTGATCTGGAGCATCTTCAAGGGTAAGAAAGCCGGCGACAATCCGTGGGAGGCAACAACGCTCGAGTGGACCACGGCGACGCCTCCGCCGCACGACAACTTCGCCGGCGTGTTGCCGATTGTTTACCATGGTCCATACGAGTTTGCGGTGCCAGGCGCGCCGAGAGATTTTGTAATGCAGACTGATGTCGCAGCCGACGTGCCAAGCGGTAATGGCCACAATGGTCACAAGCACTAAGAAAGTACCTACAAGGGGAGTCGGTGCCGGCGGATTTCCCGGACCGAACGGCAAGAAGCCAGGCGGGAATGGATGGAAGGGCGGGGACGGATCGCCGCGAAAGTTTTCACCGGCGACCTACCGCATCACAATGTGGGTTGTGCTGGCCGCCGTTGTGATGATGTTTGCAGCTCTTTCCAGTGTTTACATCATGTCGTCCGAAGAGCAGTGGCGCCCGGTGGCGATGCCACGAATGTTCTTCGTCAGCACGGGATTGATTCTGATAAGCAGTGGCACGTTTCAGCGGGCCAAAAGATCTTTGCAGCGGGAACGACCAGGCGCACACCTCAGGTGGTTGCTCGTGACACTCGCGCTCGGAATTGGGTTTTTAATTTCCCAGCTCATCGGATGGCGCGAGCTTGCACGAGCGGGCGTGTACTTTGCTGACCATCCACGTAGCACGTTCTTTTATCTCGCTACGGCACTGCACGGCGCGCACCTGATCGGTGGCATCGGGTTGGTGTTCTACCTGGTGATCAGGAGTCTCAAACGCGCGTTACCGCTGACCATCGCGAAGGATTCGACGTGGACCAGCATCGTCGGACTTTACTGGCACACGATGGACGGAATCTGGCTTTGGCTGTTTCTGGTGCTGCTGGTTTTCAAGTAAGGACAGGATTTATGAACGTAGCAATAAAGACAGAACGCTTGCCGGGATCGAGTTACCGCATCGGCGTGTGGGTGTCGCTGGCGTCGATGGCGATGCTGTTCACATCGCTCAGCAGTGCGTACATCGTCAGGTCGGCTTCGTCGTTCGATTGGATTCCGCTGAGAGCGCCGCGGGTGATGTTTGCCGGCACGGCATGCATCCTTCTCAGCAGCGTCGCACTCGAATTTGCGCGACGAAGACTGAAAGAATCTTTCCACGAAGCCTACGCGCGCTATCTGCTGCTCACTGCGTTGCTCGGAGTAGCTTTTCTCACTTCGCAACTGCTCGCGTGGCGGCAATTGGCTCGACAGGGAATTTACCTCGCCACTAATCCGTACGGCTCGTTCTTCTATCTATTGACCGCCGCGCATGGAGTGCATTTGCTCGGTGGATTATTGGCGCTCGGTTTTCTGTGGCTGCGTTCACGCCGGCAACAATCAGACGATCCTGATTTCGTCGCCAGGCGACAGGCAAGAGCCGACGCAGTGGCGATTTACTGGCATTTCATGGACGGTCTTTGGATCTACCTATTTCTACTCCTATTCCTTTGGAGGTGACAGGTGAGCACTGAAGCACGTGCGGGAACTTTCCCCGCAGTGGATTGGGAAGGCGGGACCTTTCCTTATCGCGTGGGCCATCGCAAGTTGGGGATGTGGCTGTTCATCGTTTCCGACTCGCTAACGTTTTCGGCGCTACTCATTGGCTACAGTTATCTACGCGCGTCAAACGTCTGGCCGACTCCATTTCCTTTCTATCCGAGCATCGTCTTTTCATCGGTGATGACTTTCTGTCTGCTCTCGTCGAGCTTGACAATGGTGTTTGGCGTCTCGGCATCGAGCAAGGGCGAGAAAGCGAAAGCACGGAAATGGATCCTGGCGACGATATTCTTCGGCGTCGCTTTTATCGTGCTTCACTTGATCGAGTGGCGACACCTGATTGAGGAAGGCTTGCGACCGTTCTACCTGCCCGAGCACTGGGTACAGGTGTTTACTACCACCGAGGGCGCGCCGCCTTCACCGTTGTTTGGCGCGACGTTCTTCACGATTACCGGACTGCACATGTTTCACGTTGCTTCGGGCGCGGTGTATCTCGGTATCGTCGCAGCGCGCGTCAAGAAGTTGACGCATGAAGACATCGAGATCAGCGGCCTTTACTGGCACTTCGTCGACCTCGTCTGGATGTTTGTCTTCCCGCTGATTTACATCATGTCGGTTGACGTTGGCGGACACCTGGCTCGTTAGCATCGTGGAGGAAACGAATGGACGCACACGCACACGCTGAAGAACACTTCGCCGGCAGCAACAAGCTGTTTATCTCGATCTGGGTTTGGCTCGTGGCCTTGACATTCGTCGAGATCTTCCTTGCATACCGGCCGATGCCGATTCATTATATGTTGGTGATTCTGCTTGGGCTCTCGATCATTAAGGCGGCGCTGATCGTGGCTTACTTCATGCACTTGAGGTTTGAGCGACTGAGTTTGATCCTCACAATCGTGCCGATGCTGGTCGTCTGCATCTGCTTGTTGTTTGTCTTCTTCCCCGACAGTTTCCGCTCCGCTGGCTTGCGTTACCAGTTCAAGGAATCGCCGCCAGTGGCGCCGGCGCCAGTGGAGGAACCGTAATGCGATCCAATTGGTGGCGAGCTCTGGTAATGATCGTTTTGGCAGCGGTGGTTGTGCTGCTCGCGCACACTTACGCTGAGGCGCAGTGTTCGATGTGCCGCGCGTCGCTGACCAGCGTCACCGATGGACGATTCATTCGCAACTTCAATATAGGCGTGCTGGTGTTGTTGGCGCCACCCGTTACAATCTTCTGTTCGATCTTTATCGCCCTCAAACGTTATAAGCACACGGATGAGGACGAATAGATACGGATGTCCGACAACAACCCTCTAGCACTCGATGTTGAAAAGCGCACGACGCGCGGACGCCTTTGTCCGCGTTGTGGTGGTAAGATCATTCCGTCGAATCGTGCGGTTTACCAATCGGGTACCGACCCCGAGGGCTCTTTTCCGATATGGCAATGCGAACGATGCGGGTATGAAGAAATGAACGAGCGGCGCAAGCCGGCTGGAAAGGCAAAGCACTAAAGACGATAATTGACCTGATGCGCAGAGAACTTGGATTGCTAAACTTTATTTGCATGATGGTGGCGCTCGGTTTTTTAGCATTGGCGGTTATCAGCGTGATCGACTCGGGCGACTTTCTCACCACCGACAACCTCTTCATCATCGCCGTCAGCCTCGTAATGGCGCTGCTGTTTGGCATCAATCCCTTGCTTTACCTGCGATCTGAAGGCCGTTTGCGCATGCCGTTCACGAAGAAGTCGATTGCCGCTGCGCCGGCTGGTGAATGGGGCCAAATCAGATCGGTGGCGCCACCATTGCTCGACGCCAAAGGCCGCGCCATGCCGCCTGACGTGAGGCAGATTGTCTCGCGAATGGAAACCCGCAAAGAGGCGTAGCCACAAAAAGGCACAAAAAGCACAAAACGAATTGGGAAACCAGGCAGGTGACATCCAAGAACATTTGTGCTTTTTGTGCCTTTTTGTGGCAAGATCTCAGTGCTTTTTGCGGCCGTTCTAATGCGTGATTACATTTCTTACTTGCCACATCTCAACGCTTGTCTCAACGGCACGAGCGCGTTGTTACTGTTTTCAGGTTACACGTTCATCAGGTGGCGAAATGTAAATGCCCATCGCGCGTGCCAGATTGCGGCGCTGGTGATGTCGGTGCTCTTTCTCGCTTCTTATCTCACTTATCACTATTACCACGGCACCACGCGCTTTCAGGGAACAGGCTGGGTTCGTCCGCTCTACTTCACGATCCTGACAAGTCACACGATACTCGCGATCGTGATCGTTCCACTCGTTGCCATCACCTTTTACCGCGCGCTGCGCTATGATTTCACGCGACACCGCCGCATCGCCCGGATTACCCTGCCGCTCTGGCTCTACGTGTCGATCACCGGCGTGATCGTTTATCTTATGCTTTACCAGATCTATCCTTCCTGAACTGTGTTTTGCTGATGGCTGACAACGGCAATCATCCGGAAATTAGAGTGGCCGAGGCGCGCAGGCGCGTTCCCGGCTCTGGCCCAATTCTGCTGCTTGCCGCCTTGTTTGTCGCCGCCACTTTTCTCGCATGGTATTTCTCGTGGTTTGGCCGCGAACTTTCTAACGCCGACATCTCGAAGTATCTCGCCGACGAGAAGAACCCGCGTCACGTGCAACACGCGTTGCTGCAAATTGAACAGCGCATGGAACGAGGCGATCCGAGTGTGAAAAACTGGTATCCGCAGTTAATCGCGCTCAGCGACAATCCTGAAACGGAGTATCGGCTGACGGTTGCCTGGTTGATGGGCTTCGACAACAGCTCGCAGGAATTTCATAACGCACTGCTGAAGCTGCTCGCCGATCAGGAACCCATTGTTCGGCGCAATGCGGCGTTGGCCCTGGTGCGATTCAATGACGCGAGCGGGCGCGAAGAGATTATTTCAATGTTGAAGCCTTATTCCTTGAAGGCGCCGGCTGATGGTGTGATTGCGAGTAGCATGAAAGAGGGTACCAACGTAACGCGTCGAACGTTGATGGCGCGTATTCAACAACCCGATGGGAAAGTGGTCGAGCTTCGTTCTCCGCTGCCGGGCCGTATTAATAAAATCGCGAAAGCCAACGGCTCGCAAGTGACGCGCGATGAAGAAGTGATGAATTTGAATTCAGACGAGCAGAGCGTTTGGGAAGCGTTGCGAGCGTTGTCGATCGTCGGGACGGCGGATAATCTTCCGCTGGTGCAGAGTTATGCAAACTCGACAGAAGTCTCACCACGCATCAAAGAACAAGCCTCATTGACAGGACAAGCCATCCATTCATCACACAAATAATCCGCGTAATCTGTGGATGGTTTTAAGCGGGTGGAGCAGGTGGAGCATCCGGCAGGGTGATGCCGTGGAGCGCCTCCCAATCGTCGGTCGGAACCATTTCGATCGCGTCCCACGGACAGCCATCGAGAAACGCACCGTCAGGACCTTTGCTCGTGCACTTCTGACAGCCAATACAGAGATAAGGATCGACCTCGATTCGACCAAACGGCGGATGGTCCTCGTCGGGCACCCAGAACATGCAGGCTTCAATCGGACAATACTCAATACACGCGGGCGATCCGGCGCAGCCCGTGCAGCAATCGGTGGTGATTGCCAGGATGCGCGGCCGCTTCTTTCGCGTCGCCTTTCCGTCGCCCTCCGACATAGGCCAATGCTTCTCTACAATGTCGTACATCGTGATCCGACTCTAACATAGCTTTGCGGAATTCCTCAACGATTTGTGTCGATAACCTTCTTTGCTTGCTGTGGAATGTCAGTAGCATTAGAAGGTAGTTGATAACAGAATGGAGGACCGAACAATGGAAGCAATTACGGGTGTATTTAGATCGCGAGAGGATGCGGAGAATGCAGTCAGCCAGTTAAGAGCTATTGGAATACCAGAAGACAAGATTGGAGTACTAACGCGAGGCAGCGAGCCGGACCGAATCGAGGAAGGTGTTCCGGTCAGTGACACTGAAGAGCCTGGAATGGGCAAAGCGATGGGCGCTGCGGTTGGCGGGGCGATGGGCGCTGCCGGTGGCGCGACGCTGGGTCTCGCAGTTTCGAGTCTCGCGATTCCGGGCATTGGACCAGTGATCGCTTTTGGCATGGTTGGCGCTGCATTGCTGGGTGTTGTTGGAGCAGCCGCTGGCTCGGCAATCGGCGACACAGTGGAAGAAGAGCTCGGCGAAGGCATTCCACACGAGGACATCTACCTGTATCATGACGCACTGCGAAAAGGTCATTCCATCGTTATTGCCTACGCTGACGACGAGGACCAGGCAGACAAAGCCAGTGAGGTGATGAACAACGCCGGCGCTGAAGATCTCGATGCGTTGAGGGAGACCACGAGAGGTTGAAGGATTTTCTTTTGAACGCCGCTGTGTTGATCGGTATTCTCGGCGTCAGCGCGGTCATCACCAGTTGGTTCGCGCGTAACATGTACATTCGTTGTGCAGCCTGCGGCACTCTCAACGCGCGCCGTCGCGTGGAGTGCCGCTCGTGTAATACGAGACTTCATTAACATCTACATCTCTGTGTCTCTGTGTCCTCTGTGGTAGATCGTTGGTTTACCACAGAGGACACAGAGACACAGAGACGAGATTCGCCTATGTCTACCACACCAATACCCCCTGAGTGGCGCACGCACGCCGAGCTCACCGATTATCGCGAAACACCGAACTACGACGACACCGTCGCATACGCACGACGACTCGCGCATGCGTCACCGGCGATTGATTATGAAGGTTTCGGGCAAAGCGGTGAGGGCAGGGAACTGCCGTTATTGATCGCGTCTGAAGCAGGTGTCTTCACACCGGAAGCCGCACGCGCGCAGCAGAAAGCCGTGGTTTTGATTCAGGCCTGCATTCACGCAGGTGAGCCTGACGGCAAAGATGCCGGTTTCGCACTACTTCGCGACATTGGTATCACCAAGACCGCCGCCGGCATACTCAACAACGTCGTGCTGCTCTTCATTCCGATCTACAACACAGACGGTCACGAACGATCCAGCCCATACAATCGCATCAATCAAAATGGTCCAACTCCGATGGGCTGGCGCACGACCAGCACCTATCAGAATCTCAATCGCGACTACATGAAGGCTGATACTCCAGAGACACGTGCGTGGCTTCATCTTTGGAACCAATGGCAACCGGATCTGTTTATCGATTGTCACGTAACCGATGGCGCCGATTATCGCTGCAACATCACCTATCATCACGAACATCATGCGGGTGTTGACAGCGAAGTGGTCCAGTGGGAACGTGATGTTTTCGGCGGTAAAGTCGCGCCTGCGACCGAGGCTGCCGGAAACGTGATCTCATGGTATCTCGAGTTCATCGACAATCGTGATTTGACGTTGGGTACGAGAGACTTCAACGGCTCGCCGCGCTTCTCGACCGGATACGTTCCCTCCCGAAACCGACCCGGGATTCTGATCGAAACGCACATGCTCAAAGACTATCGCTCGCGCGTGATCGGAACGTACGACTTCCTGCGGGCCGCGTTGACCGAAGTCAATCGGAATCATGAGCGTTTGCGAACCCTGGTGCGTGAAGCTGATGAGCGCACAGTCGAAGCGGGCCAGAGGTTTGATCCAACCAGAAGCTATCCTCTGGATTTCGAACTAACGGAAGACGTGACGCTGTTTGACCTCAAGGCATATCAGTACGAGACGGAGCATAGCGATGTCTCAGGCGACCTGCGCGTGATTTATGGTCGTGAGCCGTTGGATTTGACCGTGCCGATGTACCAGACGTTTCGAGTCACAAAATCAGCGGCGCCGCCGCTGTATTACATCCTTCCGGTTCACTGGACCAACGTCATCGACGTCTTGAAAGCGCACAGCCTCGAGATGAAAGCACTCGCACTGCCAACGCCGATCGAAATCGAGAGTTATCGTTTCACGAACGTGGCCTGGTCGTACGGTCCATTTGAAGGACGGCACATGCCGCGTTTTGATGTCGAGCGGACGATGGAGACGAGAGTGTTTCCGGCGGGCTCAGTGATCGTGCCGATGGCCCAACCCGCGGGGCGAGTGATTCTGAACCTGCTTGAACCCGACGCCCCCGATTCACTGGTGCGTTGGGGATTCTTCAATGCGATTTTTGAGGAGAAGGAATACGCAGAGCACTACATACTCGAGGCGCTTGCGCGCGAGATGATGGAGCAAGATCCGGCCTTGCAGCGCGAGTTTGAAGAGTTGCTGGCGCAGGATGCGGAATTCGCCGCCAGTCCGTCTGACCGTCTGCGATTTTTTTACAAACGTTCGCCCTACTGGGATCCACAAATGAATCTTTATCCAGTAGGGCGAATCATTAGTGTGTTGAATCTACCACTTACCTGATATCTAAGACGCCCGACGGTGCTTTCGTCGGAGTCAACGGATGTCGGGCGTCGAGCAGGGCAAACAGTGTGTTAGTTTGCCTAAACCACTGTGCGTCGACCTCCGATGATGTTAATGAGTAAAACTACCAGCGCCAGCACCAGCAGTATGTGAATAAAACCGCCGATTGTGTAGCTACTTACCACGCCGAGTAACCACAGCACCAATAGGATCACAAAAATCGTCCAAAGCATTTTGTCTTCCTCCTTTTGTCAACCACGCCCAAATTTCGTTGGTACAAAAGCAATCGGATTGGGATTGAGCAACGACCATGCCGAATGGGTAATTGTTGATGTTTGGGAGCTTTTGCTGGGAATGGGCGATTGAATGCGTATGAAAACATGGCACAGAGCTGGCTGACGAAATGATTTCAATCCAGAATAGGACAATAGGTCCTATAGGACCGATAGGACCTATTGTTTTCCGCCGCAATTCTTCTGGACTTCAACATTGTTGGCTGCTAAAGTGGGCACTAGCGTTCGCACAGGCGGACGCGCCGGAGTTTTAGAGCCTGTCTCAGTTTTCGCGTGCGGGTCCTTCCTTTGAAGTTCCGTCGCTTTCTCCTAACTCCAAAACCCGACACCAAGCTTTTTTAGATTGTTGGAGGTTCTGTTTTATGCCCACCCCCCCGCCGAAGGTATCGCTTCGCGCTCGTAGAGTCGCGCTCGCCATCCTGGCAACAATTACCTTTTCGCTGGTTATCGCTGCCACCATCGTTACCTATCAACGGCACCAGCCCCCGGTTCAGAAGATCAACTACACGCAGCTCTATAGTCTGGCCGAGACGGGTGGCGCCGTCGCTTTGCAGGTTGACGGTGAGACGCTTACGGTCACCAAGGCTGATGGCTCGCTGGTCGAAACCACTGTGCCCGGCGAAACGACGCAACACGACGTGGTGCAACTGTTTCGTAAGAACAACTTGCCGGTGGAGTTTCGGCCGTTGCAGCCTGGCTTCCTTGCAACCTTTTTGAATTGGTTGCTGCCGATACTAATGCTCGCGATCATGGCGTTCGCGGGTTGGCGAATCTATGCAAGCATGAGCGGACGCGGCTCGTTTGAGTTGGAGAATCACAAGGGTAAACAGGACGTTGGGTTCGCTGATGTCGCCGGTGTGGATGAAGCGCGGGCGGAGCTGACTGAAACGATCGAGTTTTTGCGGAACCCTGAACGATTCAGCCGTCTCGGCGGTCGTGTTCCGCGTGGCATTCTCCTTTACGGACCTCCGGGCACAGGCAAGACGTTGCTCGCGAGAGCTGCCGCCAAAGAAGCGGGCGTCGCTTTTCTTGCAGCGTCCGGATCGAGCTTCCAGGAAAAATTTGCCGGACTCGGCGCCGCGCGCGTCAGACATCTCTTCGCCAAAGGCAGAAAACTATCGCCGTGCATCATCTTCATTGACGAGATCGATGCGCTCGGACGTCAGCGTGGACGAGGCGGCGACTCAGCCTCGGCCGATCAGGATCAAACGCTCAACCAGTTGCTCGTCGAGATGGATGGTTTCGATCAGTCGACGGCGGTTGTGGTCATCGCTTCAACCAACAGGCCTGACATTCTCGACAAAGCGCTCACCCGACCGGGGAGATTCGATCGCGAGATCGCAGTGAACCTCGCCGATGTCAGCGGTCGCGAAGCGATTCTCAAAGTGCACGCACGCAACCTCAAGCTCGAATCAGGGCTGGATCTCAAATGGATTGCGCGTGGCACTCCCGGATTCTCCGGCGCCGAGCTCGCGAATCTTATGAACGAGGCCGCAATCGCGGCTACACGCGATGACGCCGAGGCGGTCGGTCGAAAACACGTCGAGTTTGCACGCGATCGCATCTTGATGGGCGCCGAACGGCAAGGCTTCATGATGGACGAAGACGAGCGTTATGCGACTGCCGTCCATGAAGCAGGACACGTCGCCGTCGGATTGGCGGTCGAGAATGGCGACCCGATTCACAAAGTATCGATTCTGCCGCGTGGCCGTGCACTGGGCGTGACGCAATCGTTGCCGGAACGCGATCGGTTCATGAAGAAACGAGAATACCTCGAGGACCAGATCGCTCTGTTGCTTGGTGGACGTGCAGCCGAACAGATCTTGCTTTCGACGATGACTGCCGGAGCTTCAAACGACATCGAACGCGCGGTGGAGATCGCGCGACGCATGGTCAGCGAGTTTGGCATGAGCCGGCTTGGACCAATTCACCTGGGCCAACCCGATCAACCGCACAGCCAGACCCTGCTGGACAAAGTCGAAGACGCTACGAACGAGTTGATCAATACTCAACTCGAGCGCGCATGCGCAATCGTCAGCGCGGAACGAGAGTCGATTGGACGTCTGGTGGAGTTATTGATGGAGCGCGACACACTCGACGCCGAGGAAATTCTCGGTTGCTTCAAACGCGAAACCGTCCGCGCCGCGTAAACCAAGTTAGCCACAAAGAAGCACATAGTTAAGCCACAAAGAGACACATAAAACACGAATGCTCCCCGTGTTTTATGTGCCCTTTTGCGTCTTACTTGTGCTTTTTTGTGGCCCGCGATCGACTGCGCGCCATGCCCTTTCAATGGCCTCAATCACCGAGTCAGGACGAGTTTGAGGTAGCTGGTGACCGGTCTGAGGCAACACTAACAATTCAGATCCTTTTATCGATTTATGAAGCTTGTATGCATGCTTCTCAGGTTCAAGCAATAGATCGGCGGAGCCAGTAACGATCACCACCGGCAGTTGAATGTCTGAATATCTGGGACTCAAAGCTTTGAGACTTGAACGCAGAGTTCTTTCGTCGTACGCATAAGCTCTGACCTGTTCCGGCCTGGTCCACATCTCCGCAGACTGCTCTGCGTAGTTCTCCTGCACGGCTTGAGGATGGTAAGCGTCTTTCAAGTTTGCCTTCACGATCGCTCGCCCAATTACTGGGGTCAGCCCATGGACAAAGAACTTCCCGAGTACCGGAACGTGAGGAAGCATCGACCACCATTCGATGCTCACGGTTGGATACGCCGCCGGAGCTAGCACGACAATACCGGAAAGCTCGTCCGCATGAGCAACTGCTGCCGCCAAAACAACAGAGCCGCCCCACGAATGACCCACAAGGATCGGCTTCTGGATGGAGAGCTTCTGTAGCGCATCGCGGATAAGCTTAGCCTGCACCTCAACAGTGGTCCCCACGGAATCATGACGTTCACTGTAGCCGTGCCCGGGACGATCGAACGCGATGACATGAAAAGATCGGGATAATTTATCCAGCACCGCCATCGTGTAATCCTGGTGCGAACCGGGGTTACCGTGAATCAACACTACAGGCCGGCCTGATCCCGCACTGACATAGTGAAGCTTCAGTCCATCGACTGAAACAAACTGCCTTGACCAGTCGGAACCGGAAGACTGGGCACGAGCCTCCGAGTTCGTGACACCGGCTCGGCGGTCCTTTGCGAAGGTCACTTGCCGCCACACACGCCGAACCTGTTGAGCAACCAGATCAGATGCGCCGGCAGGTATTACTGCCTGAACAAAAGCGGAAATGATCCTGGGCGGAGCTGTGATGTTTTGCGATACGAGGGCATATTCACTCTCCCACCAACTCGGCGCAAACTTAGCTTTAAAGCGCCTCACCCCATCGAAGTTGTAGAAGATGGAGAAGACTCTGGCGACAGCTCGCGTCACTTTCGAAAGCCTGGGACTACATCGGATGAACGGATCAATACTACCTTCCATCGCCATTGGCGCAGTGCCAAGCGTTGCAAGTTTAGCTCCATCACGCTTCAGCCATTTCAGCACTTCCACGACGAGCAAATCGGCAGTGCCGTTGGGTGCATCCGGCAGTCGCAAAACATCTTCAAGGTACCAACCGTTTCGTGCTGGAATCGGACTGGCAGCAAGAAAGCCCACCAGCCTTCCAGTTGCATCACGTGCCGTGAAATATTTCTTTCTTTCGCTATGTTGAAAAAGATCGAGCGCAAACAGCCAGCGAAACTTGATTGGACTCCGGCGTGTGGTCAGCCAGCTCTTGCAGAGACAGTTCGTTTCCCTAATCAGCTTTTCGTCTATGTTGACAACGTGCGTCACTCGGACCCCAGCCCGATGCGCCTGGTTAATGCCGGCTCGCGCCTTTTTACCGCGGTCGCCGCGCGGAGCCCAGGTAGCGAGATCAAAGTATGGAGCTGACCCGATCTTTACCGCGCGTAGTCCCAATTGACTGCTGTGTTTTGCAAAGCGCTCCGTGACGGGTAGGAAACCGACACTACTCCCCTCTGCGCTCGCCGCTTGCAGAAAACGATCGGCCAGACTCGCCTGGCTGCCGGCGCTTGTCAGGGGTTCCCCAGGCACCAACCATACTTTGCCAAAATCGTTGAAGACGACTGCGCCCTCCGTTTCCCTACAGGTCCAGAGACGGGCGCCTGAAGTGATAGCAACCAACGAGTGGGCGTTATACCCATACAACTCATGTAATTGAAGAAGTTCTTCAGTTGGATCCGGTGGGATGACACGGTGAGCCTGACGGGTGCGCAGCTTGATATACCGCCCCACAATGCTGGCGCCCCCGCTTGCCGGAATCAACCAAAGAAGATGGCCTAAATGGAAGAACATCGCCTAATCAGTACTATTTGATAATACCAATTACTGGTTTGTTGCCTGTAACGCCGCGGAAGGTGATGCTTATGTGGAAGTCGCCTTCTGAATCGATTGAGTCGGGCAGTTTGACGACGATTTGCGAGAGCCAGTCGAAGTTTGGAACTTTTCGTACGTCCTCCACGACGAGCGGGTAAATGCGGTTCTGATTGTCTTCAAGCCGGACCATGATGGCTGAGGCAGTCTCGTCGGGCAGCAACTCGATCCCCGTAGCGAAAAGCAGGATTCGTGTGCGTTGGTCCGAGCTGAAGTTATGAAGGTTTCCCAGCGAGAATGGATCGCGCAACAGCACCACCGAATCCAACGCCGCGGCTCTTCCTGTGTTTTCCTCTGTTGCGATGAGGGGCCTGTCGTCGTCCAGAATTGTGATGGTGCTCCTGAATGGACTTCCTTCCGCGCCGCCGAGACTGGGAGAGCTCAAGATCAAATTGATGTTCTCGGTGCGCTCCACGACAGCATCGTTAACGATCGGCACGACGAAAGACTTAAACGTTTCTCCGGCAGCGAACTGTAACGACCCGGACGTGTTGATGTAGTCACCGGGCTGTTCGGCGCTTCCGTTGCTGGTTGCGTAGTTAATCGTCATCGCGGTTGACGTATTGCCGATTCGTGTGACGCCAACGGTAACGCTGCCGGCACTTTCATTCACAATGTAATTGGTCGCATTGAATTGAAGGCTGCTGGTTGATAAAGACAATCCGAACTGTCCTCTTATCTCGCCTGTCGGAAAGATCGAGCTGTGAACATTGATGTAGAACAGACCGTTCTTAAGATCCTGCACCTGGGAAGAAGTCAGCGTGATCGGGAAATCGCTAACCTGGCCCAGCGGCAGAGGAAAAATCGCGGGCGCGCTGACGCCTGGTCCAGCCGGACCGTGAATATGAGCGTCGGTTTGTCCGCTTGAGAGACCGGCAAACGTCAGCGAAACGCGCGCAGTTTTTTCGTCGGGGCTGAGAAGAAGCGTGGCCCTGCCTGTGGCGGTGGAGTTGTTTGGTGGCGTTTCCTGCGAACCAGTCAACGTCGCCGTAAATAACAAACTCGGTTTCGACTTGATCTCGTAAACAGCTCCATTAGAAAGCGAAACGATAAACAAGTCTCCGTTCGGGCCGGTTTGAATGTCGGTCGTAATACCAAAGTCTCTTCCGACAAGCAGGCTCTCACTCTCGGTCTGGTCAAACTTATCAGTGTTGTCGGCGACTCGATCCGCGAGTCGAGGATCGGTGAAGGAGAAATGTTGTCGGTCGGCCGTGAACTTGAAGCGGAACAAATAGCCGTTGAGCAGCGTCGTGCGCGAAGCACCGACGAATAGATCTCCTTCAAACTGTGGACCGAGTCCTCTGCCTCTTACAAAACCGATGGGTGACGGCGCCAGCGCATACTTCCAACTGAATTCCGGATCGATGTATTGCGCACCCGGAAGCATGAACATTCTCGACAGAGCTTGCTGCGGAGTGCTCGTCGTGTTGCTCGGCGGCCAACGGATCTGCTGAAGGTTTCCCGCGCCATACGTCATCTCTATTGACCTAAATTCGTCGACGCGACTCACTGGACCCATGGTTTGTATCCAGCCACCGTTGAAGCCCGGCACGACGCGATTGATTTCATCGAATGCGTCGTCGCCGTTCTCCTGCGTCCACAAGGTGCCGCTCAGAGGATCGAAGTCCATTCCGAAGCTATTGCGGATTCCGTAGGCGAAGACTTTTTTGATATTGGCCGCGGCTTCGCCAGCCAAGGTTGTAGTCGCATCGAAGAAAGGATTGTCAGTGGGCGTCGATCCATCATCGTTAAGCCGGAGAACCACTCCGGTGAGGTGCGCGTTATCTGGCGCTGGTCCACCAAACTGATCGTCAGGAACTGGACCACCGCTGGCAAGGTTTTGCAAAAAGCCGCGTCTGCCGTTGTCGCCGAAAATGAAGTAGAGCTTGCCGTCAGGACCAAAGCGCAGAACACCACCGTTGTGATTACCACGCGAAGGTTGGCCGGCGTCTTGCTGCAACGCTCGCAACTTGATCAGGTTTCGATCGAAGGTGAGAGTCGAACCATTCCATATATAACGGTCGACGCGATTTCCCAAGAGCGGTACTTGATCGATGTTTGCGGTGTCGCTGCCTGTGCTGCTTTCAGTCCAGTAGAGATAGACAAAACCGTTCTGAGCAAACCTGGGATGGAGGGCGATACCCAGCAGCCCTCGCTCCGAAGCATTGTTGACGGCGAGATCGAGCGGCGTGCTCTGCAAAACACCATTGACGATTCGCTGCACCTTGCCCGTCGCCTTTTCCAATACGAGAAAATCATTCACTCCGATAAACGCCATGCTGGTTGGCTGATCGAGTCCGGCAACTACAGTGCTCACTGTGAGATTGTCATCCAGCATTGTTGGCAGTGGGGCGGCGGGTTGAATCAGAGTCGTGGTGCTGGCGATGTTGTTAGTCAAATCGAAGTCGGTTTCATCTCCAGTGACCGTCGCGGAATTGATGACTTGACCGAGCAAAGCAGGCGTCACGACGATCGTAACGATGGCGCTGCTGCCAACCGTCAGCGTACCCACGTTGCAATTTACCAGGCCACTGCCGTTGCAATTGCCCTGAGTGGTAGTTGCCGAAACAAAGGTGAGACCAGCAGGCAGTGTGTCTGCGACCCTCACATTTGTGGCGACTGCCGGGCCGTTGTTAGTTGCGCTGATGCGATAGGAAAGGCTGACACCGGCTTGTCCAGGGTTCGGGGATGCAGTTTTGGTAAGCGATAAATCAGCGCTCGATGGACTTACAACATTCAACATCGCCGAGACCGAGTGCTGCGTAGGCCCCGACTGTCCATTGATATTAAAAGAAAGATTGCCGATAGGAGTGGTCAAACCCGTTCCCACAGAAAGAACTGACGTCTTCGAGGTGGCGTCTGTGATGTCGACAGACGCCGGAACAAAAGCAGCAACAGCTCCAGTGGGAAGGGAACTCGTGCTGAGATTTACCTGACCAGTGAACCCGGCTAGCGGTGTGACTGTTACTGTGTACTGTGCGACACCGCCCGGTACGACGCTGGGCGACGTGGAACTGACGCTGAGCGCAAAATCCGCAGTGCTCGAAGCAGGAGCTGTAGTGACAAACGTCTTGTAGATGTAGTCGCCCGAGGTGTTTCCGTCGTTGTTAGCTTGATTGCCGGCAGCATAAAAGGTTACTGGGCCAACATCCGTGGCAGGCGCGGTCCAGTTGAATGTCCAACTGGCGCCGTTTTGCTGACCGACAAACGTACCCGCGGAAGTATGTTCGATGTATTGTCGAGCAGACCCTGGACCAGCGTTGTTCAAAACCTGCGTCAGGCCGCTAATACTTTGCAGCTCGCCGGCTTTTTCGTCGGAGGCGGTATCGAGAACGGTCAGTTCGAAGCCCCAGCGAAGTCGAGTTGGATCCGCATTCGTGTGGGTGACAGTGATCGGGTAGGTTTGGCCCGGAACGTAGGTTTGAGGCGCGGTAATAGAGATTTTGCCCGTTCCAGCATCAGGCGGTACGTGGCATTCAGCGCAAGCCTCAGGTTCTTCCTGCGGAGCAGCGGTGTAACCTGCGGGTGGCCCAGCGGAGAAGGCGTGCACCGGCGGCGTTCCGATATTGTGAGACAACACGAATCCGAGAATCGCCGCGAGCGCAGAAGCTAGCACGATCAGTCGAACCAGCCACAAAGAATCACAAGCAGCACAACTGCTTCGATCAAGAGATCGTTTGTGCTTGGTGTGCTTCTTTGTGGCCATCGTGCTTAGGCCATGAATCCCAGGTTCGAAGTCGAGAAGCGTCCAATTAACGGAAACACAGCGGTCAAATCTGCGGTCGATAAGCCATACCAGGTCGCCAGAGTTGCGGCGTATTGCTCCACCGATGTGGTCGGTATCCAGCGACCACGCGGATTGGATCCACCGTCAGTATCATCCGGCCCACCTAATGCTAACGTCGGATATGTACCGTAAAGCGTACGTCCCAACACTGACCCTCCAACAATCAATTGGTGATTTCCCCATGCGTGGTCGGTACCAACTGTAGCAACACCGGTGCCAGCAGGCTGAAGCGTGCGCCCAAAATCCGACATCGTAAAGGTCGTCACTTTGTCCTGGACGCCTAGTTCAACAGTCGCCGCATAGAACGCATTGATCGCCTGACTCAGTTGAGTCAGGAGGTTTCCTTGTCCGCCGATTTCCGCTGAGTGTGTATCAAAGCCTCCGAGCTGAGTGAAGAAGATCTGGCGCTTCATGTTTATTGCGGCAACCGGATCGGTGCACGCCTTGATCAGCAAAGCGACTTGTTTTAGTTGCCTGCCAAGCGATGTATTTGGAAAGAAGGTGGCCAGAGTCGGGTTGACACTACTAAGCGCGTTATCCGTCTGGATCGAGCTCGACCGTATATCGCTCGCCGCTTTCACGAGTTTGAATTCGTTATCGAGCATTCGAAGCTCGTTGAAAGAAACGAGCCGCGAGGCCTGTTCGCTCGCGGTGCCGGACATGTTGAGTTGCAGAACGTTTGCCAGCGACACACTTGAATCAGCTACCGCAAGTTGTCTGGTGTCGACGCCGCTCAGATAGAGATTGATCCCCGCGATCGATACATTGCTCGGGAACGTCGCAGAGCCATTCAGTCCTTGAGTTTTGTCAGCAAGTCTGCCACCCCAACCTGTTTGACTCACGTTGTTCGCAATAGCTGTTTGAAACAAACCAACTTGATCCGAATGGGAAAAAAGTTGAAGCGGCTTTTTGCCGGTGCCGTTCTGATAGGTGGTCCTCGTGAGAGGCTCGACGAGCGGACCACTGTTGCAGAGCACTGCGAGTTTCCCCTGATTGAAGAGATCCCGCATCTCCGGCATGTTGGGGTGAAGACCGTACGACCCGCCGCTTACAGGCGAGATCGGAAGCAGACTTGCCTGAGCTATCGCAAGACCTGAAGCACTACGCACATTCGAGTAGCCCTGAGTGAGACTGCCGGCTGGTCCATTGTACTGATCGAGCGAGACCAACATGTTGTTGCCATCGTTGCCGCCGTTCAGAAAAACGCAAACCAGTGCTCTGTAATCGGTCGCGGATTGCGGCGTGAGCGCGTGAACGACGCCAAAAGTATCGATGCTCGAAGCCAGCGCCATACTACCGAGCGCGCATGCGCTTGAACGTATAAAGTCTCTGCGTGTTATTCCCATGGTCGTTATCTCTGAATGTCGTACTGCGAAGAAGACGCTACCAGATAGACTGCCGCTCGCGCACGTTTCTGGTTACGCGTCGCGATGTTTGCGTCGTTGATAGTGTTCATCGCCGTGACGATCGAAGTGCGCATTTGCGGGTTCATCGCTCCGTGCAGCAGCAACGCGTCGAGCGCGTTGGCTACATCGATCGGATTTCCCGCCAGCGCCTCAAGGTTTGCGATATCGATCGACGTACCGCGCGGTCGATCCGGACTCGTCACCGGCGTGGTGGTGATGCTGACGCCTGTGTACACGAGCGTGTTGATGTTGTTCGCGCGGCGCAGCGTTGTCGTCGTCGAGAGAATGCCAAATGCAGGTCCCAATAACTTCGTGCCGGGAACTTCGTATCCGGGCTGGTAGTAACTGAAAACAGTCGGTGGTTGGAAGATCGGCTGATCCAGGCTGCCGGTAAAGTCAGTAGTTGATCTGTTGCCCAACACGCCGTCACTGGTCGAAAGCTTGTCAAATGATTTTGCGTTGAAGGCACGGAGAAAGCCGTTGATGTACTGCGCCGGCTCGCGTAGCTTGCCGTAGTTTGGATCTGTCTTCACGTCACCACGCGCCTCCGGATCGAGCAAAATGGCTTGAACGACGAGCTTGAGGTTGCCACGAACGTTCGAACAACCTTGCGCGTAGAGACCACTACAGTCGTTGTCGAAGACTTTTGCTACGCGCTCGACATACGCGGGACTGGGATTACTTGTAACCAGGTGTTGAATAAGCTGCTTGCTGAGAAATGGACCAACGTTGGGATGGTTGGCGAGATGAGTCATCACCGCCGCCATGTCTGACTGTGCACAGGCGATGTTTGCAGCGCTGTTTGGACTCGAGCATGCCGCGATCGTGAATCCATTCAAAAGCGTCTTTGCGCCTGCGTCGTGATTCTGAGCACCGCGCGGGAACATCGGATCGCGATAGTTAGTGATACCTGCGCCGAGCGCCGTCGCGAAGTTCCAGCCGGTAAACACCCGTGTAAACTCGTTCACGTCTGCCTGCGTGTAGGTCGGAATCGTCACGCCCTGCGCATCGCGCTGCGGTGTGCCGTCGGGATTGAGCACGTCTGTGCCAAGCGAAAATAGCTGAAGCACCTCACGGGCAAAGTTCTCGTTCGGGCTTGTTCTCGTGCTGAGACGCATATCGAGATACTCACCCATCGCGGGAGTAAGCGTGATCTCGTTTAGCAGCGTCCTGTAATTGCCAAAAGCATTTCGATCGAGCGCCTGAAGATACACGGTCATCCAACTCGGACGGTTGACCTCGCTGTTTGCAGAAACGACCAGAATCTGGTGCAGTGCAAAAGCCACGCGCTGTCGCAACTGATCGTTTCCGTAAAGCGCGTTGCTAAAGAATGTCCGATGCACCGGATACATCGTGTAGTTATCACGAATGCAAACCGTCTGGTTGTAGTTGGGATCTGAAGGATTGCTCGTCGGACATTGCTGCGTGGAATCGTCGAGCGGAAATACCAGGTCCGGATAATTTGAACCCTTTGCCGGATTAGCCGGCGGAAGGTTGAACTGCTCGTTGAGATAGGCCATGAAGCCCATGGCCTTCACTCGTGCGACTTCAGCAGGTGTTGGTCCCCAGCTCGCCTGTTCGAGGAAACGCACTGTGTCAGCGTCGCTGGCTGGCCCTGTATACGGATCTGGAACCAGCGGCGGATCGGCGGGTGGCGGAGTGGCAGGAGCGGGTGTCGCTACGGCCCCAGAATCATCGGCTGGCCCACCGCCGGAATGACCAATCGCAACACGCACTCGATTACTCGACATGCCGTGCAGATTGAGTCGCAGCAAGACGTCGCCGACTTCGCCTAAGTCGTCGGCGAGCCTGACGATAATCATGGTGATGCCTGGAAAGTTTGGGACCTGGCCCACGTACTCAACGCGCAGAAGGTATAACTTTCCGCTGGCATCCTGAACGTCAGCTGAGAAGGCGTTTGCGCCTTCACCTGGCAGCAGTTCGAGATTCATTGCGAAGAAGCAGATTCGAGTGCGGGTATCGGGGCTGAAAGGAACTCTTGCCGTTAACGGAAACGGTTCAGCTATCATGGTGACCGATTCGAAGGCCACGGCTCGAGTGTTGGCAGCCTGACTGATTAGAATCGGCTTTTTGTTGGTGGCTGCTATTGTGGACCAGCCACTGAAGAGAACACAGAGCAGTAAAACAAACGTATAGATAAAACCCTTTGCAGCGCAGCGCAGAAAGCTGGTTTTCATAAAGGACGAGCTCCGTCGCGTTTCCGAAATGACTCCCTGATTTCAGGTGAGGTCTTGCACTCGCTAGAGGGGCACCTTGGTCAGTAACCCAGGTTCAGGCCAATATACCATTTGAACTTTTCACCGACCAATACTTTTAGACGAACGGCAGCGAAGGTTGGTCTAAAATTTGTCGCCCGTAGGCTACAACGTTGCGTAATGCTATGAATCATCAGCGTATTCAAGTGTGGTTGTTGCGTTTGGCAGGTCTGCTGGAAATACTCGCGTTTATCGCCGTGGTGATGCCGCGCTCCTGGATGGAGACAGCGCACACGTGGCTGGGGCTGGGGGTGATGCCGGGCGGGCCACTCATCATGTTCATGATTCGCCAGGCATCCTATAGTTACGGCCTGCACGGAATCTCTCTGTGGGTCATGCCTCGGACGTAGAGCGGTTCCGGCTGTTGGTAATACTCAATGGCATCGCGTATTTACTCGCCGGACCAGTGTTCTTCTTAATCGATCAAACCTCGGGCATGCCTTTGTGGTGGACACTGGGAGATACGTTTGGATGCGCGTTTCTGGGCGCCGCTCTGCTGTGGTTCAGCCGCGAGAGAGGCCACAAAAAAGCACAAGAGGCACAAGGGTGAAAAATCTTCCTTGTGCCTCCTGTGCCTCTTTGTGGCTTAGTTCTTAAAACGTAAAGCGAATTCCAAACTCAGCCGACAAGCTGTGCGGCACCGTCACTCCGCTGGGAGTGATGAAGTTTGTAGGTTTCGAAAAGGTTGACTGTCGAATGTCTGTACCGAAATTGTTTCCGAAGTTAGCCCGATTTGTCAGATCGAACACCTGGAAGATCGCCTGAAGATTGGCGCGCTCGCGAATCCTGAAGTTCTTCGTGATGCGTGCATCCAACTGGAAGAACGGCTGGCCTCTCAGGTTGTCAAACGTCGCGAAAGTGCACTGGCCCGATCGCAAACAGTTCCTGTACTTCACTCGGTTCGCATTAGAAGCACCCGGATCGCCGAACGCAGTTAGAGTAGCCTTTAGATCGTCAGGTCTATCGTTGAATACCACCACGTGAGACGTTCCGCGTCCTCCGCCCACACCTAAAATGTCAACCGCGCCACCGTAACCCGCCGTGTAAGGACGTGCCGACTCCAATTGCACAATCGGTGCTACTTGAAATCCGCCGGGAAGGTTGACGACACTCCCCATCGAGAAGCGATGACGTGAGTCATTTGGCGTTGGTCCAAGCTCGTACGGCGCGAAGAAATTGAACGGATCCCAAGCTCGATTTCTAAACGCGGCTGAATTTCCGTTGTAAGCAAGGGCTCGCGAAAGCGTGTAGGTGGCATTCACGGTAAAGCTCTTGTGCAATCGGCGACGGTACGAAATGTTCATGCCGTCGTAACGCGACCGACCAGACGATTGCTCGAGGTCGATTCTTCCGAGAATAGGTTGATGAGCTGCGGTAAGTGCAGCGGTTAAAGGTCGCGACGTGATCTCAACGCCGGCGGAGTTCAGGAATATGGCGCGAGTCGGATTGATGTTGACGGTCTTCGACTCATGCAGCCCGAGAATATGTGTGTACTCAAATTCCAGCACCGAATACGAATTGAGTTGCCACGCATAGCCGAGATTCCATTGCTGCGTTAGTGGGTTTTGGTAATCGGGATCCATGATTCGTCCCGTCGAGTTGTCAGGTAACTGCGTCGGCGGTGGCGGAATAGTTGGCAAGGGATCGATTCCAAAACGCCAGTTCGAGAGCAGGATCCCAGTGCCTGGCACGACGTCGCCGCTGGCGATACTGAATACACTCACGAAAATCGTTGGATTGATCTGCTGGATCATGAACAGTGGAATATTCAAGAAGGTTTGGCCGTAGTAAAGGCCATAACCCCCGCGCAGAATATGTTTTCCTGTTGACTTAATGTCCCAGGCAAATCCGACACGCGGACTGAAGTCGCGGCTATCATCTTTCGGCAGGGACGCGGCCGCCGGATGATTAATTGCTTTAAGAGCAAGAAACGTTCTGCTTCTATCCTGCGCCTTCGTTCCGATCAAATTAAAGTCTTTGTCCCATCGCAATCCGAGATTGAGAGTGAGATTGCGTTTCGCTTTCCAGTCATCCTGGAAATAGAGGCCGAACATTTTGGCGCCGCCGGGTAAATCGAAGTAGGGATTGCCGGCGGTTGCCGTCATGCCACCAACCAATCCTGGTTTGGAGAAGGTTCCCGGCAAAGTTAGGATCTTGCTGGGCAGCTCGGTGAAGTCGATCTCCAACGTTGGATTGAATTCAAAGAAGCCACCAAGCTTCGGCTCCCACAGATAATCAACACCGGTTCTGAAGGTGTGATTGCCCCGGCTGATTGAGAGGTCATCCTTGAACTGGTATTTGATTTGGTACGACTGTTGAGGCACGTTGACGTTGGTGCCAAAGCCAATACCTGTCGGGAAGGTGAACGTGGTGGTCTTTTGTTCACTGTCGATCAGGTTGTTCCAATACTGATAGCCCAGAGTCACAGCATTGACGGTATTGCTGCTCAAACTGGAATTCAGCGAGAAGTTGCTGAGTATCAGACGGTTTTGCGTAAAGTTACCTTGCGTAAGATCGACGCGCCCGTTTGCCTGATCGTTGAGACCAATGTTCGATTGGTCGTTATACGTGAAGAACATGTTGTGTTTTGAGCTGAAGCTGTGGTCGATTCTTGCGTTGATACGCCAGTCTTTATACGGGGTTGGCAGCACGGTTGCAGGCCGTGCGCCCAGGAATTGCACTAAGTTCAGCTCGTTGAAGGCATCGGACGCGACCGGAATCGAGGTCGCTTCGTTCTGACGCTCGAGCGCGAAGAAGAAGAACGTGTTATTGCCAGTCCGGTAGTAAGGTCGCCCGCCTTCGCCAAAACGCGGCAGATGTAATGGTCCACCGATCGAACCTCCCCATTGCTTCCTGTTGAACGGCGGCTTCGATTTGATCGATTGATCGGAGGGCGAGACTTCACTGGCATTCAGTTTCTTGTCTCGAAGAAAGTAGAAGACAGAACCATGAAAATCACTACTGCCCGATTTCGTGACCACATTGACAGCCGCGCCTTCACTCCGTCCATTCACGGCTGAGAATCGCGCCGTACTAATCACAAACTCCTGGATCGCCTCGAGTGGAAACTGCATCACCGGCCCACCCACAGTATTGTCCTTATTATCAATGCCGTTAACCGTGACGTTGACGTTGCGACCGCTGGAGCCATTAATCCCGAAGACAGAGATGCGACGCTTCGTCGGATCGTAAGAGTCAACAGGCTTCGCTCCAGGCGCAAGGTACGCCAGGTTTCCCAGGTCACGACCATTGAGAGGCAAGTCCTGAACATCACGTGGTGTGATGTTGAGACTTATGTCGGTTTTCTCTCTACTGACCAGTTCGCCTTCGCCTGATGTCACCGTGACGGTGGCGGTCTGCACACCCGGCTCCATAGTGAAGTCGAAGTTGTTTGTCTTTCCGACCAGCACTTCTGAGTTTTCAACCTTCACCTCGCCGAATCCGGTCGCCGTGACGCTGATGTCGTATCGTCCTGCGGGTAACAAGTCGACTCTGTATTCGCCGTTCTCATTGGTGGTTGTCGTTCGACTTATCCCCGTGGATTTCTTGACGATGGTTACGTTCGCATTACTAATGGCGGCCTGGTTTTTATCTTTTACGGTACCAGCTATCGATCCGCTGGCAGTGACTTGCGCTGGCGCGTTTCCGCATAAAGCCAGAGTAAAGCTCAAGGTAAAAAGGGTTCTCCATACAACTTTTGAAAACAGGTGTGCGTGATGGGATTTCATGGAAGCCTCCTTCAAGGGGGACCGCGATCGAATTGTGAATTCGGAATGGCGCGAACTACGCCGTGATTACGCGCAGATTAATGCTCCTAAGCGAGGCAAAAGTCAACGAATTTTTGGAAGATGGCGCAAAAAATTGGAGGACCGTAGAGGATTTAATCGATTTTTCAGGATTAACAGGTAAATCAGGCTGCACTGCAGGCGGTGATGGTGACCACCGTTCCACTGAAAGCTGCGGTGCCGCAAAGGGCGTCGATCGTTTGTGTATCCGTTAGATCGTTGATGCTTGCGCCCGGGTGTTGCTGGGCCACCTCTAATTGATTTCCCGGGCGATCGTGTCCCCAGCCGTGCGGAATGCTGACGACGCCGGGCATTATTTCTTCTGAGACTTCGACCGGTAATACTATCGATCCTACTCTCGATTGCACCACGACCTTTTGACCTGACGCGAGCCGGCGGTGGGCAGCATCGGTCGGGTGCATGAGAATTGTGCATCGAGGTTTGCCTTTAATCAGTCTTTCGACGTTGTGCATCCACGAATTATTGCTGCGCAACTGGCGTCGTCCAATCAATAGCAGATCACCGTTAGATAGTATTGACGCATTATCGAGCAGTTGTTTCTTTACACGCTCGACATCTCTGACGAGCACTTCCGGCGCCAATTCAATGCATTTATCCGCAGTACGCAATCGCTCAGGCAGGCAGGGCTTCAATGGACCAAGGTCAATTCCATGCGCCGCTTTCTGAACTTTACGCAAAGTCAGACCTTTGGAAAAAGGGTTTACGCCGGAGCCATATGGTCCAAAGCGCAGAGCCAAGTCCAGGATCCTTTCAGGGCTGAAGAATTGTTTAATGAACCTACGCTTCAAGCCTCCGAAGAGACTGCCCAATCGGCCGTCGTGGTCCATGCGTGTTTGCAGTTCAAGTAAGATTTCCCAGTCATCGCGTGTGTCATCGCCGCGTTGAAATAAAGCAGGTGAGAACTTAGTCGTGTTGCGAATTGCCAGGAGATGAAAAGCCAGATCGTAGTGTCCACGCTCCAGAGATGATGTCGGTGGCAAGATGATGTGCGCATGCCTGGTCGTCTCGTTGACATAAAAGTCGATTGAGACCATGAACTCGAGACTTGCAAGCGCCCGATCCAGTTCGCGACCGTTGGGCGTCGATAACGCCGGATTACCGGCGTAGGTTACAAGAGCCTTAATCTGCCCCGGACCTTCGGTCAAAATCTCTTCAGCAAGTGTGGCGACTGGAAACTCTCCGGTAAACTCCGGCAGCTTCCGCACGCGGCTGTGCCAGCGCGCAAAGCTGCCTCGGGCTGCCAGTGACTCTGGGGCTGATACAGGATCAAAAGCAGGCAGGGTAAACATTGCTCCGCCCGGCCGATCTAAATTACCAGTCACAATATTCAAAACGTTAATCAGCCACTGACACACCGCGCCGAACTCCTGAGTGCTGACCCCGATTCGTCCGTAGCAAACAGCGGATTCAGCGGAAGCAAATTCTCTCGCGAGCTCGCGTATTTGACGCGAGTCGATTCCGGTAATTGACGCCACTCTCTCCGGTGGAAACTCGCTGACAAGCTCAGCCACAGTTTCGACACCCTTGATGGATGGAGCTAATGCGCTCATGCGGGTTAGTTTTTCGTCAAAAACAACGTGCAGTAAGCCCAGCAGCAATAGAACGTCTGTGCCTGGACGGATAAAAAGATGACGGTCCGCCAGGCGAGCCGTTTCGTTGGATCGCGGATCGATGAGTATTACTTTGCCTCCGCGCCCGCGAATCTCTTCTAACCGCCGAGCCATATCCGGAGCAGTCATCATGCTTCCATTTGAGACCGCAGGATTCGCGCCCAGGATCAGAAAAAAACGTGTACGGTCGAGGTCCGGAACCGGCAGAAGAAGCTGGTGACCGAACATCAGGTACGCTGCTAGATGATGGGCGAGCTGGTCGACGGACGTCGCGGAAAACTTGTTGCGTGTATGCAAACTGCGCAGAAATGCCGGTGCAAATAGAAGAGCGCCATAATTATGAACGGTGGGATTACCGAGGTAGGTTGCGATGGAATTTCTTCCGTACGCGGCGTTAATACGCTTTAGCTTCGCAGTTACCTCGTCAAAAGCCTCGTCCCATGCAATGCATTGCCAGCCGTTAGGTGTGCGGCGCACCGGATGTCGAAGGCGGTCTTTATCGAAATGAATGTCTTGTAAGGCAACAGCCTTCGGGCAGATGTAACCTTGGCTGAAAGGGTCGTCTTTGTCACCACGGATGTCTAGGCGTTCTTCGGCCCGAGCAGTGATCTCGATGCCACAGATCGCTTCGCAGAGATTGCAGTTGCGATAATGAGCCACAACTTTGTCCCTTCTGTGCCTTTTTGTGGCTACTGACTCATACCACGAGGTAGAGCGGGTTTTCCAAAATCTTCTTGAACGTTTGCAGGAACTTTGCGCCGGTTGCGCCGTCGATGACGCGGTGATCGCATGACATCGTCACGCGCATCGTCTGCCGGATCACGATCTCATTGTCACGAACAACCGGCTTCGCGGCCATTGCGCCGACGGCAAGAATGGCGCCTTCAGGCGGATTGATGACGGCCGTAAACTCGTCGATTCCAAACATCCCGAGATTGCTGATGGAAAAACTCGCGCCAGTGTACTCTTCGGGCTTGAGTTTTCGTGAACGGGCACGCTCGGCGAGTTCACGCACCTCGGCGGCGATCTCACTCAGCGATTTCTGATCGGCCGAGCGAACGACCGGAGTGATCAGTCCTTCCTCAATCGCCACTGCCACGCCGATGTCGGCGTGTTCGTAGTAACGAATAAATTTCTCCTGAAACGACGCATTGACTTGCGGATGTTGCAGCAACGCTGCTGCTGCGACTTTGATGATTATGTCGTTGATGCTGATCTTGAGATCGGGATCGAGTGCGTTGATGCCACGCCGCATCTCGGCCGCACGGTCCATCTCGATCTCGGTGGTGAGAAAGAAATGCGGCACTGGTCCAAGCGACGTAACCAGTCGTTTGGCGATTGTCCTTCTTATTTCACTTGCAGGTTCGTCACGATAAGCTGATGCCGCGGCTTGTGGGAATGCTCCGCGCTCAACCACTCGCGGAAATGCCGGCGCGGCAGGTGCGGCCTGAGGCTGACTCAACGCGGCTTCGATGTCTCGCTTGACGATACGACCGCCTGGTCCACTGCCTTGAAGAGAGCGCAGATCGAGGCCGGCTTCTGCTGCCATTCGCGCGGCAAGCGGGGAAACGATGAGACGTGCTGAATCTGACGTTGCAGCTTGCGGCTGGCGGCCGTCGCCAACCGTGCCCGCCGCAGCCGCGGCAGCTTTGGGTTGTTGTGGCGCCGGTGCCGGAGCAGGTGCGGGTTGTTGTTCCGTCTGCTTTGGCTGCTGTTGTTCGGGTTTCGGTGCGGCTGCGGGTACTTCAGCGAGCAGGGAAGCGATGTCTTCGTTGGGCTCGCCGATTACCGCGATCGTTTGTCCGAGTGGTGCTGACTGTCCGTCGTTGATCAGAATCTTGCGCAGAACGCCGTTTGCGAGTGCCTGCATTTCCATCGTTGCCTTGTCGGTGTCGATTTCGGCAAGCGGCTCGCCCATGGAGACTTTGTCTCCTTCTTTTTTCAACCAACGCGAGATCTGTCCCTCCTCCATCGTGGGGGAGAGTTTCGGCATGATTACCTTCGTTGCCATTCGGCGTTCCTTGTCCGTCTAATCTGTGTAATCTGTGGAAAAGTTAGTCTAGATAAGCGACTTCGCGCACGGCGGCGACGATTCGATCGACATCCGGTATCGCCAGATTCTCCAGATTCTTCGCGTACGGCATCGGCACATCCGCACCCGAGACTCGTTTCACCGGCGCGTCAAGATAATCAAACGCGCGCTCCATAATCTGCGTGCTAATCTCCGCATTCACGCCACAGATAGGATGTGATTCCTCGGCGACTACAACTCGATTTGTTTTCTTTACTGACTCGACAATCGTGTCGATGTCCAAGGGCCTGATGGTCCTCGGATCGATCACCTCGCACGAAACGTCCTGCTCTTGAAGTTTCTCCGCGGCCTTGAGCGCAACCGGAACCATCAGCGACCTCGCGACGATCGTCACATCTTTTCCTTCGCGCTTGATATCAGCCACGCCGAGCGGAATCGTGAAGTCAGGATCGTCCGGGACCTCGCCTTTGTTGCCGTACATCCTCTCCTGCTCGATGAAGATAACCGGGTCGTTATCGCGAATCGCAGACTTCAAAAGACCTTTCGCGTCGGCCGGCGTTGACGGCATCACGACTTTCAGGCCAGGGAAGTAGGCATACCACGATTCGAGTGCCTGCGAGTGCTGCGATGAAACCTGAAACGCCGAACCGCCTGGACCACGAAATACGATCGGAATGTTGAACTGTCCGCCTGACATGTAAAGCATCTTCGCTGCGGAGTTGATGATCTGGTCAGTGGCGAGAATCGAGAAATTAAAAGTCATGAACTCGACGACTGGTCTGAGTCCCGCCATCGCTGCGCCAACTCCGAGGCCGGCGAAACCGAGCTCAGTGATCGGCGTGTCGATCACTCTTTTCGCGCCAAACTCGTGGAGCAGGCCTTTAGTGACTTTGTAAGCGCCATCGTACTCGGCGACTTCCTCGCCCATTAAGAAAACTTTTTCGTCACGGGCCAACTCTTCCCGTAGTGCCTGATTAAGTGCTTCGCGTATCGTGATTGTCGCCATGATGTGGGTAAACTATTTTCGACCGGGCTCGATCGGGTCAGCATAAATGTCTGTATAAAGCTCGCTCGGATCGGGCAAAGGACTCTCGTCCGCAAAACGAATCGCGTCTTCAACCTCTTCACGCACTTTTTTGTCGATCTCTTCGAGCGTCTTGTCGTCGACGATCTTCTTTTCGAGCAGACTGGCTGAGAACAGCTTAATTGGATCGCGCTCCTGATATTTCTCGATCTCGGCTCGCGTTCGATAGTTGCCGGGATCGGACATTGAGTGGCCCATGAAACGATAAGTGCGAACTTCGAGCAGCGTCGGCAGATAGTCCTTACGCGCGCGCTCGACTGCACGTAGCGTGGCTTCGCGAACGGCAAGCACGTCCATGCCGTCTACAAATTCCGAAGCCATCTCGTAGGCGCACGCCTTCTGCGCGATATCACTCAGCGACATGGCTCGCTCGAGGGAAGTGCCCATGCCGTATTGATTGTTTTCGCAGATGTAGATGCAGGGCAGTCTCCAGAGTTGGGCCATGTTCAGCGACTCATGAAACGCACCCTGATTCACAGCGGCTTCACCGAAGAAACAGAGTGTTACCTGATCAGTGCCGAGATACTTCGTGGCGAAGGCGGTGCCCGTCGCGAGTGGAATCTGGCCACCGACGATCGCATGGCCGCCGAGAAAGCCGAGATCCTTTTCAAACATGTGCATCGAGCCGCCCTTGCCCTTCGAGCAGCCGGTGGCTTTGCCAAACAGCTCAGCCATGATCGATCTGGCTGACATTCCTTTCGCGAGTGCGAGACCGTGTTCGCGATAACTGGCAAGCACATAGTCTTCTTTGCGAATCGCGGAGATCGTGCCGACGCCGACCGCTTCCTGGCCGATATAAAGGTGACAAAACCCGCCGATCTTGCCGGCAACGTAAGCCTCCGCCGACTTTTCTTCGAACCGGCGAATTAGAAGCATCTGCCGGTAGAGTTCGATGAGTTGATTGGAATCGAGGCCGCTGAACCGGTCTTTTTGTCGTTGCTTTGCCGTATCGCGTTCCTGTTTGAGTTGTTGCCGATTGACTTCGGCGGGCGCATCCAGCACGCCCGTAGAGCTTTGCTGCTCTTCGGCTTGGGCGGCTGAAGGTGGTGCTGCTGTTTGTTTGCTCATGAAGCGAGGGATTATAAGCGAGAGAAGGAGACGGGGCAAAAGAAGCCGCGGATTTACACGGATAAACGCAGATCTGATCCGCGTTCATCCGCGCAAACCCGTGGCTCAGGTCATCATGTCGATCGAGTGGACGCCGGCTTCAGCAACCGTGAGGACAGTCTTGCGGCTGTTCTTGTTTTGCTGCATTCTGCGCGCGGCCGTCGAGAGCAATTCTTCACTCGTTTCCCCATCTTCAGGGAAACAGGCCACACCGAGGCTCACACCCAATCCGACCACCGTGCCGGCGCGCACCGAGAATAGTTGCTCTTCAACCGCATTTCGCATGCGCTCGCCAATCGAAGCGGCCATCTTGCTCGACGCCATCGGCATAATCGCCACGAATTCATCGCCGGCATAACGCGTCAAGATGTCCATCTGCCTGAGCTCGCGGCGAACAACTCCCGCAACGCTGGCGAGCAAACGATCGCCGATCGAATGTCCATACTTGTCGTTTACGACTTTGAAGTCGTCAATATCCATGCTCACCACGGCGAGCGGTTCCTTGTTCATTCGCTGACACTCGGCGATCCGCTGCTCGAGCATCATGTAGAACCCGCGCGCGTTTGGCAGTTCGGTGAGAGGATCGATCAACGCGCTCTCACGCGTTCTCTCGTAGGTCAGCGCATTGTTGAGCGCACTGGAAGCGTGCTGACAAACTGATTCCAACAAGCGCACGTGCTCGACCGTGAACGAAGTGCGACTCTGCGAGTACAAGGCAATCGCGCCAAATGCGCCGTCTTCGCGTGTTAGGGGCGACACCAGCACGCCACGAAAACGTTTTACCACTTCATCAGGAACGCCAACGAGATCCAATTCCGGCGACGCGTTGCACATCGAACGCCGGTTTGCAATCACCCAGCCAGTGATTCCCTCACCAATGTTGATTCTTCGTCGATTGAAAATCTCAACCTCTTCACCAACCACGTGCGCCGCGATCGCTTTGCCGGAAGGTTCATCGACCAGATAGATCACACACGTATCGAAAGGAACGATCGCTCGCAACTTATTCGCGACCAGCGTCACCGTGTCGCTCAAGTTGAGTGACGACCCGATCGTCTGCGCGATCTCGTGCAGCGCGAAAACTTCTCGCTGCGCCTCAGTAATGAATCGGAAAGCGGAAGGTTCATTCGCAACACCGAGAACGTCCGGTGCCAAACCCGCATCGGGCTTGGTGCTTGTTTGATTGTCGACGGTTGGCGTGGAAGCGACCTGCTCCTGGATATCATGCGAATCGATCAGGCGATCGAATTCTACGACGTGCTCGATGAACCTCTCGACGACTCTCGGATCGAACGCCGTTCCAACCATGCTGCGGAGCAGCGCTAGCGACTCCTCGCGTTTCATCCCCTTGCGATACGGTCTATCGCAACGCGTCGCGTCGTAGAAATCGACGACGGAAATAATTCGCGCCACCAGTGGAATGCCTTCGGCCTTCAGTCCTTTTGGGTAACCGCTGCCGTCCCACTTTTCGTGGTGATAACGAACGATGTCTTCGACTGGGTAAGGGAAGTTGACGCGTTTGAGAATATCGCCGCCGACAGTCGGGTGAATCTTCATCTTGGCAAATTCTGCTTCGGTGAGTTTGCCCGGCTTGTTGAGTATGTACTCAGGTACCGCGAGCTTGCCGATATCGTGAAGCAAAGCGCCCGCATGCAGTGCCTGCAACTCCTTTTCAGAAACGTTGAAGAGTCTTCCCATCTCTTTCGCGTAGATTTGTGTGCGACGCACGTGGCCGTGAGTCGTCTGATCCTTCGCATCGATCGCGATAGCCAACGACTCGATCGTGTTCATGTGAATCTCGGCCATCTCTTCGACGTGACGGCGTTGCTCGGCTTCTGCGCGCCTGATCTCTTCAAGGCGACGCTCGTTGAAACGATAGAGCAGATACACCAGTGAAGAGATAAGCAAACCCAAAACAGCATAAGCCAGGCTCTTGTTTAGGAAGGCTGTATAAAAGAGTACTGCCGAGGCAGCGCCTGCAAGTTTCGTGGTGAGTGTCCAGACTATCGTCTCCTGAGTCGGAACGAGCGTCAGCTTGCCGGCGTCGAAACTGAGAAACCACGCGGTGACGATCGTGCTCAGCCCGTATTGCAACGCAGCCAGAACGAGTAGCGGAACTAAAAACTCATTCAACGAGAGAGCGCCTTGTATCGTTGGTCCACTCGCCCCCGAGAACAGATCGACCAGCTCGCCATAAAATGAGGCCGCGACAAAAGTCGAGACCACGGCCATCGCCGTCTTCAATATCACTTCGCGATTCGTTGCGAGTTTGTACGTCGAAACGAAGCCGACGAGTGCGGCGAGCAACACGGCCGGGCCCGCAGAGTTTGACGGCGGAACGGCGTAAAGCATGACGGCCAGCAGCACAAACGAGTCGGCCATCGATTCTCTGCTGCTGAGAAACCCGTCCGTGCTGACGACGCGGACCGTTAAGCGGCTGGACGCGAGCGCGAGCAGGAGGAGCAGTAGCCAGGAGTCGATACCGAAATCGGTGAAGAGCGCCAGGTGGAGGGTCATGACGAACGCGGAGAGCAGCAACAAGATGCTCACCATGGAGATACCTGCGAGGAGAACCGTGCTCTTCGAATTCTTTTCCAGCATTGCCTTTGGGTGATTACGAGCTTGGGCGAGGTGCCAACACTGTTGGCACGAGCTAAACTATAGCCGCTGAGCAGGGTCTAGGTCAATAAAATCGTGCGCTTCCTTGGAGTGCGGTGCCTTGGCACCGCTTTGGTACGCCTTAAATCGACATTTACCAAAGCGGTGCCAAGGCACCGCACTCCAAGGAGGCGCATCAATCCGACAGCTGGTCGGCGAGGGCCGAGGCGCCATTTACAGGCTGTTTGCAGGCGTAATTTATGCAAACGTACGCGGTTGGCTGCCCGTTTTGGAGTGGCCGATCGGCAAGGAGCGGGATGTTTTCGCCGCCGACGCCGGGTGCGACAACCTTGTTTGGTAAGTACCGGCGCCAGGCTTCGCTCAGCAGCGGCTGAATATCTTCTCGAGAACTGCCGACAATCGCCACTTCCTTTGGCGTCGAAAGCAGAAAATCCACAGCCGAAAGCGCGTAGCCGAAGGCGGAAGGATATCGTCTGGCCGCATCGCCGATCTCTCGAATGACTGTCGTCGCGAGTTCGCGATAGTTCTCTTTGCCAGTCAGGATTGCCAATCGCAAAAGAACTCCGGCCGCAACCGAGTTACCTGAAGGCGTCGCATTATCGAAGTAGTCTTTCGAACGAACAATCAAACTCTCGTGACTCTTACCGGTGAAGAAAAAGCCACCGCCATCGCTGTCCCAAAACTCGTCGATCATTCGCTCAGTTAACGTCTGCGCTTCCTCGAGCCAGCGAAATTCGCCCGTCGTTTCATAGAGGGTGACAAGTCCCTCGATGAGAAATGCGTAGTCTTCGAGATAACCATTAAACTTCGCAACGCCGTCTTTCCAGGTACGAAGCAACATTCCATCGCGCCGCAAATTCGACAGCACAAATTCCGCATTTCGTCGCGCAGCGTCTGTGTAATCAGCACGGTTCAGAACTACACCCGCTTCGGCAAAGCTCGCCATCATCAAACCATTCCACGCGGTTAGAATCTTTTCATCGCGATCGGGCTTAACGCGGTTCTCGCGCAACTCAAACAGTTTGAGCTTGCTTTCCTGCAACGACGCTTGCAGCTCGGAAACCGAAACGCCTTGCTCTGCCGCGACCTCCTCCAGCGAGCGCGTGACGTTTGGAATGTTCTTGCCTTCGAAATTGCCTGATTCGGTGATGTTGTAGTAAGCGCAGAAAAGACGAGCATCGGCTTCAGCAAGCGCCTCTCGAATCTCCTTGATGTCCCAAACGAAAAACTTTCCTTCGTGACCTTCCGAGTCGGCGTCCTGCGTTGAGTAAAAACCACCCGAGGCATCAGTCATCTCACGCAGCACGTAATCGAGAATGCCCTCTACAGTCTCGCGCGCAAGTGGCGATTGGTTTAGCTGAAAGTAGTGAAGGTAGAGACGCGAAAGCAGGGCATTGTCGTAGAGCATCTTTTCGAAGTGCGGCACTAACCATTGCGCGTCGGTTGAATAACGATGAAATCCGCCGCCGAGTTGGTCGTAAATTCCACCCTCCGCCATCTTTTGACACGTGTGACTGGCAATCTCGAGCGCATCGCGATTACCGGTGCGAACGTGTGTTCGCAACAGGAATTCCAACGTCATCGCCGGCGGAAACTTTGGCGCGCCGCCGAAACCGCCGTTCACTGAGTCGTAACTTCTGACGGTGCTTGTGTAAACGGCATTGAGCAGCTCAGTCTCGATCGGATGATCTGAACCGCTCGTGATGTTGAGACGTTTGAGCTCGTTAACCAGCGAAGCGCCTGTTTCGATGATCTCGCTTTGTTTCTCGCGATAAGCTTCAGCGACGCTGATCAGAACTCGAGGAAACCCCGGCATGTTGTAGCGGTCCTGAGGCGGGAAGTAAGTGCCACCATAGAACGGAACTGCATCGGCCGTGAGGAAGACAGTCATAGGCCAACCGCCGTGATGAGTCATCATCTGCACAGCGTTCATGTAGATCTGGTCCAGGTCGGGGCGTTCTTCACGATCCACTTTGATATTCACGAAGAGCTCATTCATCAGCTTGGCAATCTCATCGTTTTCGAACGACTCGTGGGCCATCACGTGACACCAGTGACACGCCGAATAGCCAATGCTGAGCAACACGGGTTTGTTTTCGCGGCGCGCCTTTTCGAACGCCTCTTGCCCCCACGGGTACCAATCGACCGGATTGTGTGCGTGCTGCAAAAGATAAGGACTGGTTTCTTGAATTAGATGATTAGCCATAATCCACAGAGTACACAGATTTCACTGTTTGAAACAATCTGCGCAATCTGTGTAATCTGTGGATATGGAAAGAGAGACTCTGGAGTTTGACGTCGTGTTTGTCGGCGCCGGTCCGGCCAATTTGAGCGGTGCACTTCATCTCGCACGTCTGGTCAAACAAAACAACACACTCGGCGACATCGAGATCGCCGTTATCGAAAAAGGCGCCGCGGTTGGTTCCCACATACTCTCCGGCGCGGTGATGGATCCCAAAGCTCTGCGCGAGCTGCTTCCGGATTTTGAAGCGCAGGGCGCGCCGCTGGAGTCACCAGTGAAGGAAGATTACTTCCTCTATCTCACACCGAGGCTCGCGCTGCGTTCGCCGATAACGCCGCCTCCGCTAAAGAATCACGGTTACTACATCGTTTCACTCAATCGCTTGACTGCATGGCTCGGAGAAAAGTGTGAAGAGGCTGGCGTCAACATCTTTCCGGAGTTTCCCGGCGCCGATCTCTTATACGACGAAAACGATCGCGTGCTCGGCGTGCGCACCGGCGACAAAGGCATCGATAAAGAAGGTAAGCGAAAAGCCAACTACGAGCCTGGTGTCGATCTCCAGGCAAAGATCACCGTGCTCGGTGAAGGACCACGGGGTTCACTTACAAAACAACTCACCGAACGCTTAGGACTTGACGAAGGCTGTGAGCCACAGGTCTACAGTATCGGCGTGAAAGAGTTGTGGGAATTACCGGACGATCGTTATCCAACCGGTCGCGTGACGCACACGTTGGGTTTTCCGTCTGACTCAGCCACGTACGGCGGCGGCTGGATCTACGGAATGCAGAATCGTGTGTTGAATATCGGTTACGTCACCGGTCTCGACTACAAAGATCCGCTGATCGATCCACACGCGGAGTTTCAGCGTTTCAAAACTCATCCGTACATCGCGCGTTTGCTCGACGGCGGCAAGATGATTCGCTATGGCGCAAAGACGATCGCGGCCGGCGGTTACTTCGCAATGCCTCGCATGTATGCCGATGGAGTGCTTTTGGTTGGTGATTCCGCCGGCCTTCTCAACGCGCAACGGCTGAAGGGAATTCACTCGGCGATCAAGAGCGGAATGCTGGCGGCTGAGGTGATTTACGACGCTTTGCTCGCCCGCGATTATTCGGCAAAACAGTTGCAGTGTTACGAACAGGTGGTGAATGAAAGCTGGATCATTCCGGAGCTGCGTAAAGTGAGAAACTTTCACGCCGGCTTCAGGCACGGTCGCTGGCTTGGCCTGGTCAACGCCGGACTGCAATTCGTAACTGGCGGGCGCGCGTGGGGAATCTTCGATCGAGATCACGGTGTGGCTGGTCACGAAGAGATGAGACAACTCTCAGCGTATGGTTATCACGGCGACCGGCTCGAGCAGCGTTACAAAGACTTACGTTTCGACGGCAAGGTGACTTTTAACAAACTTACTGACGTCTACCACGCGGCCGTGGGCCATGACGAAGACCAGCCGGTCCATCTACACGTGCTCGACACGAATATCTGCTCGACGCGTTGTGCTGAGGAGTATGGCAATCCGTGTCAGCGATTCTGTCCGGCGGCGGTTTATGAGATGGTGGAGGACGGTGGCAATGGAAATCGGCGCTTGCAGATCAACTTCTCAAACTGTGTGCACTGCAAGACGTGCGACATCATGGATCCCTACCAGATCATCAACTGGGTGACGCCTGAGGGCGGCGGAGGGCCAGACTATAAGGGCATGTGAGCTGCGCCACGAAAAAGCACAAACAGACACAAAGCAGAAAAGGCACATGAGCGTTCGCTTGATCATTATGCTCCTGTGTGCTTTTTGTGGCTTTGTATTTTGTGCCTCTTTGTGACGCTATTCTGGCGGATTCTTTCCGTTCTCTTTAATATCGAAATGCACTCGGCCGCGCATCACCTCTTCCAGCGCGATGCGCGTCGGTTTGTGCTTCTGCGGATCGATCTCGATTCTGGGCTGCGCTCCCCGCTGTAGTTGTTTGCTGCGCTTCGCCGCGAGGATTATTAAACGGTATTTCGAATCAATCGCCGGGCCGCCCGTCCCCTCAACTTCACCTTCAACAAACTCTGTCGTCGTAGCCACTCGATTACTCCTTCTGTTATGAACGTATGATTGAATTACTCTTCTCCCGACATGAATTCTTTAATCACTTCACGCACCACACTGTCCTGCCGTACGCACCGCGCCCGTTCCGCATAAATGATCGAGGCAAGCTGGTGCGCTGCTCGCTCGACTTGATCATTGATGATTACGTAGTCAAAAGCCGAGTACTGGCTCAACTCGTCCGGCGCATTACGTAAACGAAGTTCAAGCTCCTCCGCGGTGTCGGTGCCTCTGGCCAGCAATCGTTCGCGCAAAACTCGATATGACGGCGGCAGGATGAAGATGCTCACTGAATCCATCAACAACTGCCGCACACTCGCCGCGCCCTGAACGTCGACTTCCAACAGAATGTCTTTCCCTGAAGAAGTCTCTTGCAGAATCTGACGTTTAGAGGTGCCGTAGAGGTTTCCATGAACGCAGGCCCATTCAAGAAACTCGCCCGCGTCGATCATCTCTTCGAAGGTTTCGCGGCTCACAAAGAAATACTCGCGGCCATTCGCCTCACCGAGACGTGGCGCACGAGTTGTGAACGACACAGAATAGCTAAGATTCTCCACAAGCTCCAGCACGTGGCGAATGATCGTGCCCTTGCCGCCGCCTGACGGTGAGCTGACAACAAAGAGAGTGCCTCTCGGCGTGGTTGTATCAACTGGATTCGCCAGTCGCGCTTCTTTCACTTTACTCGACATTCTGAACCTGTTCGCGAAGTTTTTCGACTTCCGCTTTTATCGCCAGTCCCGCTTCCTTGATAACGAGGTCGGTGGATTTTGAGAGCGTCGTGTTAGCTTCACGATTGAGTTCCTGCAATAGAAAATCGAGCATCTTTCCGGCTTCACCCGGCGCATCAAGTGCCTCCTGAAACTGCGAAAGATGACTGCGCAGCCGAACCATCTCTTCACTCACATCACTACGATCGGCGAGATATGCGACTTCCTGCGCCAGTCTCACCGGATCGATCTCGATTGTTTGTCCGCCGCGATTAAGCAGCTCGCCGATTCGTTTTTGTAAACGGACGCGATAGGCATCAGCGAGGCCTGCGGCGGAGGCTTCGATCACCGGCACCAGCGCCTCGATCTTTCGCACGCGCTCGCGCAACTCCTGCTTGAGAGCTTCGCCTTCCTGTTCGCGCATTTTTTCGAGCTCGTTCAGAGCCTGGTCCAACGCTTGTTCGAGCGCGGTAATCATTCGGTCATCGATGCCGTTTCGTCCGGGTTGAATCGCGCCTGGAATTCGCGCGAGCACGTTGATGTCCAGCTCGCCGGCGAGATCGAACTCTTTTTGCAGTTGTCTCAGCGCGGTGACGTAGCCGGCGATCAGCGGGCGATTGATCTCGTATCCGATCTGCGAAACTCTCTCGATGTTGACGTTAACGTCGACGCGCCCGCGGGAGAGACGCGACGTGATCCGTTTCTTGATTGATGGTTCGAAAGCAGCCAGCTCTGACCCGACACGCAGGTGGATATCGAGGAAGCGATTGTTGACGGTTTTGAGATCGACCGAGACGGAGAAATCCTCGCCCGCCACCATTCCCTTGCCGTATCCGGTCATTGATTTCATTGCTTTAAGAATAGGAAGCCTTAGGTCGTCACCAGTTCTTCTTCATCCGCAAATTGCAGCTCGTAAAGCCTTCGATATTTCCCGCTTTGCGCCAGCAATTCCGCGTGAGTGCCCATTTCAATAATCCGACCGGCTTCCATCACGACGATCACATCCGCGCGGCGCACGGTCGAGAGCCGGTGAGCAATCACGATCGTGGTCCTGTCTCGGACCAGATTGCCGATCGCTCGTTGGACCAGGCGCTCAGATTCCGCGTCGAGCGCCGACGTCGCTTCATCCAGAATCAGCACCGGCGCGTTAACCAGAATTGCACGCGCGATGGCAAGTCGTTGCCTTTGACCACCGGAGAGAAAAATGCCTCGTTCGCCGACAATCGTATCGTACCCATCCGGCAGTTCGCGAATAAAGTCGTGCGCAAAAGCAATCAATGCGGCCTGCTCGATCTCCACATCGCTCGCTTCAGGCTTTCCGTACGCGATATTGTGCCGAACTGTATCGTTGAAAAGTACCGTCTCTTGCGTGACCAACGCAATCTGACGTCGCAGGCTGGCGATCGTCACGTCTCGAATATCAGTTCCGTCCCACAGAACCGCGCCCGCACTCGGATCGTGAAAACGCGGCAACAACTTGGTCAGCGTAGACTTTCCACCACCTGACTCGCCCACCAGCGCCACCATCGTTCCTGCCTTGATTTTCAAACTCACATCACGCAAAACAGAGCGAGATTCGTTCGCGTAGCCAAACGAAACGTTCCGCAGCTCGATCTCTTTTTGGAGTGTCGGAAGTTCTTTGGCGTCCGGCTTCTCGGGGATGGCTGCGTGTTCATCCATCACTTCCCACACGTGATGTGCGGCAGCAAGCGCCTGCTCCATGCTGTTTTGCAGTCGCGACAGTTTGCGCATCGGATCGTAACTGCGAAAGAGAAAGAACAGAAAGGTGACGAACTGCGCGGTGTTCATTCGACCCGCGATGATCTCGCGCTGGCCAAAAAACAGCAGCAGCACGACAAACAGAATTCCGATCATTTCGATCGTCGGCGGGGAAGCTCCGGCGATACTTGCGCTCCGAAGATTTGCCCGGACAATTCTCTTGGCTACATCAGTGAAGCGTTCCGACTCGCGCTTCTCCGCGCGATACGCTTTCACTATTCCCTGATTGGCAAGCGCCTCCTGGGCCGTGTCGGTCAATTGTTTGTTTCCTTCAAAACTCTCTCGCGCGAGATTGCGCAACGCTCGACCAAACTTCGCGGTGAGCACCGCAATCACAGGTGCGATTGCCAGCGAGCCGAGCGTGAGTCGCCAACTGTAATAAAAGGACGCCGCGAGAAACGCGATCAACGTGAAGCTCTCGCGCAGCATGTCGCGTATCGTGCTCGTCACCGCTGTCTCGATCGCGGCGGCGCTCGACACGAGTCGTGAAACCAGATAGTTAGTCCGATGCCGTTCGAAGAATGTCGCTGACTGTGCGAGCAGGTGGCTGTAAAGATCCTGTCGGAGTTTCAACACCGCTGACTGGCCGATGCGCGCCATGAGATAAGTCGACAGGTACTCCGCGATTCCCTTGGCGAGCGTGAAGACGATCAGCAGGATCGAGATCACCTTCCAGGCGCCGAAGGGAGCCTGGGGAATTAATCGTTGCAGACCGAAAATCGTAGAGGTACGCTGGCCGCTGCCCTGAACAAAGGCCTGATCGAAGATCGGAACAATCAAACCGCCAATGGCGCTCTCGAGCACTCCCACGAGAACCATCGCCAGTGTGGCCACGGTGAAGATTGGCCAGTGAGGTCTCAAATACTTTAACAGGCGGCGAAGATCACGCATCTTTGGTTGCGAAAATCTCTGATCAGTTGCTATAAGGGAAGGCAGAAGCGGTCCTAAACCTAAAGGAAGAACTATACTTACCCCCACTTATTTGCGTCAAGGCTCAACGATTTACGGTACTACCCTAGTTTCAGGTTCTCTGTGCAGCCTCTGTGTTCTCTGTGTCTCTGTGGTTAAAATGCAGACAAGAAACCACAGAGACACAGAGAACACAGAGGCTGCACAGAGAAAACTCTGACAGGTTAAGTCCCCTGGATGAGTCTGCGCACAAGTTTTGGGTTATAATTCTGCCGTAATCTTGTGGCGTAATCAGATCCCCTCCGACAGGATCAAGAACATTTGGCACAGCAAGCGACACCAAACAGCAAACACGCAGGTAAACGTCTTCTGATCGCGGATGACGATACCGACATGAGACTCCTTCTGGCCGAGTATTTCCGGCGGCTGGGTTTTCAAGTAGACGAGCGCGAGAGCGGGCAAGCGGCCCTGGAAGCCGCCATCTCCGGAAGATTTGATTGCTTTATCTTCGACGTCTCGATGCCGGGCATGTCGGGCATCGAGCTGCTCAAACGGGTGCGAGATCGAGGCATTCAGACGCCGACGCTTTTCCTGACTGCGCACGACGCACTTTCCGACAAGGTCGCGGGCTTCGAAGCCGGAGCCGACGATTACCTGGCCAAACCGTTCAGCCCGCGCGAGCTCGAGTATCGCGTTGAGGCACTGCTTCGCCGCGGCGGATCCGTCGAGCAAGAGCCCGATGGCGAACGGATCGAGGTTGGCGATCTCGTCATCGACAAACGGCGTCACGAAGTGATACGCGACGGATCTCGGGTCGATCTAACGCCGCTCGAGTTTCAGATTCTCGAACTGCTTGCGTCAGAGCCGGGTCGCGCCTGGTCGCGCAACGCTCTGCTCGATCGCGTTTGGAGCACGGACTACGAAGGCTATCAACGCAACATCGATCCACACATCAATCGTTTGCGTAAGAAGCTCGAGACGGATCCCAAGAATCCACGTTACGTTCTCACCGTTCGTGGTGTTGGTTATAAGCTCAACGAGATTCCCTGATCGCGATGCTGTGGGTGATTGGCAGCGGGCTAATAGTGCTCTGGATTGTCCTTGAGCTGGTAGCTCCGCGCGGCTGGGTACCGATGCTACTAATTTCCGGAGTTTCCATCCTCATTATCCAAACAGCCGCCTATCGCAGGACAAAGATTCACAGATTACGCCGATAATCTGTGTAATCTGTGGATGAATTCACCTTGACCTCCTCACACCCTTCGGCAACAATGCGCCTGTCGATAGCATCAAGAGCATTACAGGAGATGTTTGTCATGACTTTCAGCCGCATTGGTCGACACCTCGTTTTTGGGCTCAGCGCTTCCTTGTTGTTTGTGTCTGTAGCGATTGCGCAACAGGACATCGAACGCAAAACCGTAGCTATAACCTACCCACTGGATGAAACAGTCACAGTCAAATTTCGCGGCACGACTCTGTTGCCACGTCTGAAAGGCGAGGCGAAGGTAAAGCGCGCCGGTCGCCGCGGCACGCGCGTCGAGCTGAGCGTCGAGGATCTGCCTCGTGCGTCTGAGCTCGGTGGGATCTACACGACTTACATCCTTTGGGCCATCTCGCCCGATGGGCATGTCGACAATCTCGGCGAGATCAAGCGCAGCGGCAGTACCTTCATCAATTCAAAACTCGACGTCACCACGCCATTGCAGACGTTCGCGATGATCATCACAGCGGAGCCGCACTTCCTGATGAAAGTGCCGAGCCGCATGGTCGTGATGGAAAACCTTCCGCCGCAGCGGCCCAATGGCAGCCAGGTTGAAACTGCCGATGTTCGTTATATCGGAAACGCGAGTGATTACTTTCGCAATGCACATGTTCCCGAGATAGCCGATCCAGATTATCGACAGACGCCTGTGTCGCTACTCGGGGCGCGCCAGGCCGTCGCTCTCGCCAAATACGCAGGAGCATCGCAGGACGCACCAGATGAACTGCAAACTGCTGAGGACCAATTGCAGTCGGCAGAGAAGAAATGGCGCTTGAATGAACCGTTGAACGAAGTTGACATCGAAGCACGGCGCGCGACGTCAGCCGCTGTGCACGCTGAAGAGCTGGCCGCCGACCGGCGCGCGGCGCGCGTTCGTCGCGAGGAGATCCGGCGTCGCGATGAGGCTGTGCGAAGTGCGGAAGAGAGTGCTGAAGCATCACAGCGCGAAGTTGCCCAACTTAAGGCCGCGCTTGAAAAGGAACAACGTGCACGTGAGTTAGCCGAGCGCGATTTGGGCACGGCGAACGATCAGTTGCGTGAGAAGCGTGTCGAGATTGCTCAACTGCGCGACGAGATTCAAACGTTGCGTGCTGACAGTGACGCAGCAAAGTTGAAGCTGGCGCGATTCGAGGGCGAGAAACAGGCTGAGACTGCGCGAGTCGAAGCCGAGCGACGTACAGCGGAACGACGAGCTGCCGAAGCGAATCTCAAAGAGACGCTGGCGAAGTACGGAACGCTCAAAGAAACCGCGACGGGTTTTCGCTTGGTGTTGCCGGAGGCGATCTGGACCAACGCGCGCGCGGCTACGCTATCTGCCGCTGCCGCTGCCAAACTCGAACCACTCGCGGCGCTGGTCGCAAGCAATCCCGATTATCAAATACTGATCGAGGCTTACACTGACAACAAAGGAAACGAAGTGCAGTTGCAGCAGTTGACGCAGGAGCGCGCGCGAACGCTGTCAGAACGCTTCCAGTCAGCGGGCGTCGATCCGATGCGCATTCAGGCTAACGGCATGGGCGCGTCAAATCCGTTGGCGCCGAACACGACCGTGGCTGGCCGGACGAAGAATCGCCGCGTCGAGATCACGTTTACGTCGCCGCTGCGAAACACTGCGGCAAACTGAAGAGTGTTTCCCGCAAAGGCGCAAAGGCGCAAAGACAGGATCCGAGGTGTTCTAACGGCTTTCTTTGCGCCTTTGCGCCTTTGCGGGAAACTATTCTTCTTGTACCCTCGACCACAGAATGTCCCCACTCGATCCGCTCGAAATCCTTCAAGTCATCGGCTACAGCATCGGCGCGCTACTGCCGCTCTGGATGCTGTTTCAACTGGTCACCCACCGCGATAAACTGACCAGCATCGAGCGAATACTCGCCGCACTCGCACTCACAATGGGCGGATGGCACACCGCCAATCTCATCGTCACGCTTCACAATCTCTTCGATCTCGGTCCCGACACATGGACCACTTTGCTGCGCGTCGCCGACACGGTGGCGGTCGTCAGCATCACTTTCGCCTACTCGTTTCTGCTTCACGTCCATCTTCATCTCTGGGCCAACGCGCACGGTCGACTGTTGACGAAGAGCGAACGGATCCGAGTCTATCTTTCATACATACCGACAGTCTTTCTCTTCATCGCCGTGTCGCGTCTTTGGACCGGCGATTACGCGCCAATGTTCGCGAAGCTCTCGCCTTTCGTTATCCCGTTCGCGTTCTGGATTGCTTACGTACTTGGCTTGATTGCGTTGACTGAGTTGCTGATCGCCAGAAAGGCCGGCAACCGCAGCGAGAAGCGAATCATGCAGACGCTGGCTTTCTCGTTTGTCGGCATCGGCGTCGTGATCTTTGCGGCGCTCGCCGCGGGCGTGGGCGAGGGAACTACGGCGGGCGCTTACCTGAAGACGATTGCTAATCTCGGATCGCTCTTGCCGTCGGTGTTGCTGGCCTACTACATCTATCGTTATCGCTATCTCGAGATCATCATCGAAGAGAGTTTGGTCGTCGTCACGTTCGCAACGGTTGTGCTCACGGTCTACGTCTTCGGCATTCGCACCATCGGCGACTGGATGACACAGCGCTACGGAGTTAGACCGGGTCTTGTCGAGGCTCTGTTGATTCTCGCTCTTGCGCTTCTCGCGGCACCATTGCGCGGATGGCTGGTCCAACGATTTCGCAAACTTTTTGAGCGTGAAGCTACGCTTTACAAAGAGATCGTGGCGCGCATCGGCTCTTACGCAGGGCAGTACAGAGATCTTTCCGATCTGCTTCACTTCGTCGAAGAACGCACCACCGGGGCGCTTGGTTTGCGGCGGCTCAAGATCTTTACAGACGGATCTCAGGATGAGTCGTGGGTTGAACAGGTGCTGGAGCGATCGAGGCAGAGCGGGTGGCTGCCGGTTGAGGATGATGCAGTGCTGGCGGAGCAAGGTTTCAAGCTGGCGTATCCGCTGCGGCGTGAAGACAAAGTCGAAGGACTGCTGGCGCTCGATGCTGCTTCTGCGAGTTTGACTTCCGATGTGCGTTCAATCATCGGTCTGCTGGCGGATCAGATCGCAATCGCCATCGACGACTCAAGGCTGTTGGGAGAAAACCTGCGACTGGAACGAGAGCTTGCCGAACGAGAACGTCTAGCTGCGCTGGGACGCATGGCCGCGACTGTCGCGCACGAGATCAAGAATCCGTTGTCGGCGATCAAGTCGATCGCGCAAGTGATGCGAGAGGATGAAGGACTGCGTACTGAGTACGAACGTGACCTGGGTCTAATCGTCGGCGAAACGGATCGACTCAGTCAAAGCGTGACGCAGTTGTTGAGTTTTGCGCGGAGGGAGAGTCCGGCGGCGCAGCCGCAAAGTGTCGAGGAACTGCTTCGATCGGTTGTGGATCTTTTTCGGGCTAATGCGCGCGAGCAGGGGATTGCGCTCGAGTACGAGGTGAAGGTCGAGGCGGAGCTGGCGGGAAGATCTATTTCCGCGTTGCGTGCTGCGTTGTCGAATCTGCTGCTCAACGCGTTGCAGGCGACGCCGTATGGTGGAAAGGTTCAGTTAAAGGCTGCGGCTGCGAATGGGGAATTGGTGATCAGTGTTCAGGACAGCGGTTCGGGTGTGCCACCTGATTTGCGGGAACGCATCTGGGAACCTTTCTTCACGACGAGGCAACGAGGCACTGGACTGGGATTGGCGATCGTTCGCAAGCGGCTTCAGGAAGTCGGCGGATCGGCGACGCTTGACGCAGCGCAGAATGGCCGCGGCGCGTTGTTTCAATTGCGGATTTCTCTTGAGCCTGCAACCACAAAAACCACAAACTGAGGCCCACAAAGAGGCACAAACAAGAAATGATTAAGCTCATTTCTGCTTCTTGTGCTTTTTTGTGGACCTCCGTTTGTGGCTTTTGTGGTTCCGGGTTCCGGAACTTTGTGGCTTAGCGCGCGTGTTAGGTCTGACTTTGGATCGAAGGAGACGATTGCATGAAGAACCGAAAACTTTTGCTGCTCGTGCTGTGCGCCGCGTTGTGCCTGACTGCCGGGGGCTTGAACGTTCAAGCGCAGACCACCAGCAGCACGCCGCAGGCAGATACCAACAAAGACGATGAAACAAACCTCGAGACACAACTCTATTTGATCGTCGGCACCAATCAGGACGTTGTTGAATCGAAACTGCCAGCCTCGCTTGACACCGTCCTCAGGCAGTTGCGGGCCACCTTGCCGTTCAAGAACTACCGCCTCGCTGCGACACTGATCAACCGTGTGAAGAATGAAGGTCGTTTGGACCTGAGTTGGATTGGTGGTCCATTTGCCTCGCCGTCAGGTGCAGCAACGGCGTCAACACCCAGCTTTAGCCAGTTCAAAGTGCGGCTGGTGCGATTAGTACGAACGAGCGAAGGTCAGCAGGTTGTGCAAATGCAGGGATTCAACTTTGGCGCTCGCTTTCCGATTCAAACCATCGGCGCAGTTGCGGCCAACGGCACGATAGCTCCGGCTTTCAACTACGAAAGCACCGGCTTGTCGACCGACATCAGCATGCGCGAATCAGAGCCGGTGGTTGTCGGCACGCTAAACGTTGGTCCATCAGGCGACGCTATCATTCTGGTCGTATCCGCGAAACGGACGCAGAAATAAGTCGTGGCACGCGACGCGCTAGGAGTTTAGGGCCGCACGGCCCTAAACTACTGCGGAAGTGAGAAAAGACGCGTTGCGATTAATGATTGTTGACGACGAGGAAGCCGCCCGTTACGGCATGCGGCGAGCCCTCACGACTTTAGGCTATAACATCTCTGAAGCCGGCTCTGCTGAGGCAGCGCGGGCGTTGCTGAAACAACACGAGCCCGATCTACTTCTACTCGACGTAAACCTTCCCGGCCTCAGCGGGCTCGACTTCCTCCGCGAGTTGAAATCCTCTTCAAATGGCAACGGCCCGCTGGTGATCATCGTCACCGCGCATGGCTCCGAGCGAATGGCGGTCGAAGCCGTCAAAGCCGGCGCTTACGACTATCTTTCCAAACCATTTGAAGTCGATGATCTGCGGCTCGTCGTTAAGAACGCAGCCGAGACAATTCAACTGCGACGCGAGAACTATTCGCTGCGACGCCGCATCGAGGTTGAACGCTCGCAACGAGGCGCGCTCATCGGCAACTCAGACGCGATGCAAAAGGTGCGCGCGATGATCGAGAAGGTTGCCGAGACTGACGCGACCGTCCTCGTGCGCGGTGAATCGGGCACCGGAAAAGAGTTGGTGGCACGCGAGCTTCACGAGCGAAACAGCGTTCGCCGCAATGCTTCTTTCGTGGCGGTTAACTGCGCGGCGTTGCCGTCAGAATTGATCGAGTCGGAGTTGTTTGGTCACGAAAAGGGCGCTTTTACGGGTGCCGCAGCACGGCGGGAAGGGAAGTTTGAGCAGGCCCACGGCGGCACGCTGTTTCTCGACGAGATTGGCGACATGAGCTCAAACGTGCAAGCCAAACTGCTGCGCGCGCTTGAAGAAAGACGAATCGAACGGCTCGGCGCAAACGAGTCGATTCCGGTTGATGTCCGGATCGTGAGTGCGACGCATCGACCGCTCGAGCAGGAGATCACCAACGGTAATTTCCGCGCGGATCTCTTTTATCGTCTGCGCGTCGTGACCGTTGATATTCCACCGCTGCGCGATCGGCGTGAAGACATTCCGCTACTCGCCGAAACATTTCTGCGCCTGGCTGCGGAACGTTATGAACTGCCGCAGCGAGCGCTGAGCCAGGGCACTTTGCGACGACTGGTCGAATACAATTGGCCTGGCAATGTGCGTGAGCTCAAGAACACGATTGACCGGGCTGTGATCATGGCTGAGGGCGACGAAGTAACCCCGAAAGATCTGCCCGATGAGATCACTGCGGGAATGTCGAAGGCCAGCCTGGTTGAAGGCGCGGATCCCGAAGACGCTTTGCGGGTGCCTTTCACCGCGGATTTTCGCGAGGACCGCCGCGAGTTCGAACGCCGCTACATCACGCGCTGCCTCGAGCACACACAGGGAAACGTGACGCGCGCGGCCGAGATTCTGGACATGCACCGGCAATCTTTACAACACAAGTTGCGGCAGCTCGGACTGGGTCGTCGCTACGTTTCCGTAAGCGGCGATCCGCAGGATAATCCCGACAGTTGACCGAAAAATAATGAAAGCTCGAATCGACGCAATCATTCAGCGCGAACAAGCGGAATACCTGGACCAACTGCTGCCGCAACGCGATCCGTTGCTAACGGAGATGGAGACTTATGCGGCGGAGCATCGCGTGCCGATCGCCGATCGTGAGGTCGCTGCGTTTCTGGAGATCACGGCGCGCGTTAGTGGCGCTCGCAAGGCGTTGGAGATTGGGATGGCGATTGGTTATTCGGTGGTCCATCTCGCGCGCGGCATGGGTGAGCAGGGAACGGTCGTGACGATCGAGCCGAGCGAAGAGATGATTCGCGCGGCGTCGGGTTATCTCGAGCGCGCTGGTCTAATAGATCGTGTGAAGATCGAAAGAGGCAAGGCACTGGAAGTGATGCCGCGTCTCGACGAAACCTTCGATCTGCTGTTCATCGATGCGCTGAAGGAAGAGTACAAGCAGTATCTCGATCTGGGTTTGCAGCGCTTGCGAGTTGGTGGCGTCGTGATCGTCGATAACTTGCTGTGGGGCGGCAAGGTTGCCGGCAGCGATACGGAAGCTTCAACGGTGGCGCTGCGAGAATTCAATCCTTACTTCATGAACCATCCTCAACTGCGTGCAGTCGTGTTGCCGGTCGGCGACGGGCTGGGTTACGCGGTCAAGTCAAACTAACAGACAGGATTTCAAGATTATCAGGATTAACACGATGTGATAATCTTGGTAGTCCTGTCTCTAGCCGTGCGCTTGGAGGTTCATGATGAGCAGTGGCAAGTTTCGACAGATCGTCGGCCTGATTTTGATAGCGTCACTCGCCTACACCACGCTGTCCTGCGCGGTTGCTTCCGGTAATGAATTCTTCGGCAAGACTGTTCCACCTGAGCGAAACATCCTTCGTTACGTGACCGGCGACGAACCCGAGTCACTCGATCCAGCGATCAGCAACGGCCAACCCGAAGCACGAATTTATATGGCGTTGTACGAAGGTTTGGTTGAGTACAATGCCAAAACACTCGCTCCCGAACCGGCTCTCGCAGAACACTGGCACATAAACAACGATTCATCCGAATTCACTTTTTACCTGCGACACAATGGCCGTTGGTCCAACGGCGATCCGATCGACGCAAATGATTTCGTCTACAGCTTTCGCCGCGCGCTCGCCAAAGAAACCGCGTCTCGTAATGCTTATCTGACTTACTATCTGAAGTACGCTCAGGCTTATAACGGACAGGCCGTGTTCGTACGCGACCCTGCGACGGGCCAGTTTCTGCTGGCAAAAGATTTCGACGACAATCTGCCTCCTGAACCAATCAGCAGCAGTCCGGTTGATGGCGCGAAAGGTGAATATCCTGCCGATGCCGGTTCAGCTCCCGAAACGCCTTTTCATCGGCAAATGCACCAGCCAACGCGACTGACGTTGCCTGGCGACGAAAAGGCGCGCGCAAAGCGGCTCGCCGCGGATGCAAAGTTAAAAGCTGCTGTCGCGGGCAAAGAATTGGTGCCGGTGAAGGGTGAAGATGTCGGCATCGAAGCCGTTGACAACTACACGTTGCGACTTTACCTGGTCCAACAGGCTCCTTTCTTCTTAGGACTGCTGGCCCATCAGGTGTTTCGTATTGTTCCGCAGAAGGTTGTTGAGAAATACAAAGAACAATGGACACAACCGGAACATATCGTTACTTGTGGTCCATTCAAAGTGAAGTCGTGGAGACCGTACGACAAACTTGTGGTAGAACGCGATCCGATGTATTGGGATGCCGCCACAGTCAAGCTCGACGAGATCCACTTCTATCCGATGTCTGACAATCCGACGATCATGAATCTTTATAAAGTCGGAGAGGTTGATGCGGTCCTAAATCACACTGTACCGAATGCGTGGCTGCACGTGCTGAGAGAGAAGAAAGACTACATGAACGGAGTCGAGGCGGCGATCGATTTTCTCACTATCAACACGACGAAGCCGCCGATGACTGATGTTCGTGTCAGAAGGGCGTTCAATCTTGCCATCGATAAAGATGCATGGGCCACCTGGCGCCGAATCGTGAAGCCGTTAACTGCGTTTACTCCCGAAGGAATCTTCCAGGGCTATCCGCAGCCCAAAGGCGATCAGTTCAATCCTGAAGAGGCGCGGCGACTGCTCGGCGAAGCCGGTTTTCCTGTCGTGAAGAAAGGTGATGGAAGTTATTCGTGTCCGAAGTTTCCGCTGGACCAGGTCGAATACATCTACAACACTCAGGAATCAAACAAAGCGATGGCCGAGTGGATGCAGGCACAGTGGAAACAGAACCTCGGCATCACCGTCAGTTTGAGAAACATGGATTGGAAGACCTTTCTGAACGTAAGGGCTAAGCTCGACTACAAAGGTTTTGCTCGCAGTGCGTGGTCTGCCGATTACATGGATCCATTCACTTTTCTGAGTCTCTTCTACATTGGCGGGGAGAGTGGCACTGGTTGGGTCGATCCGAAATATGTCGCCATGCTTGACGAAGCCAATCGCACGCTCGACAACAAGAAGCGATACGAGCTGTTGGCCCAGGCTGAGAAATACATGATCGACGCGCAACCAGTTATTCCGATCGATACGGCTTCGGTGAACTGGGTCAAGAAGCCGTATGTGAAAGGGATGTATCCGAATGCTGGTTCACTCTTTCCCTGGAAGTATGTTTACATCGAACGCGATCAGGCCAAGTGGGACTACGGCACCCCGAGCTTGGCCGCCGATTGACGCGGAAAGCCATCCACAGATTACGCCGATTATCTGCGTAATCTGTGGATACTAATACATGCTTCGTTTCATAATTAGACGTCTTCTGGTCACGATTCCAACGATCCTGGTGGTGATTACCATCACCTGGGGCTTGATCAAGCTCGCTCCCGGTAATTTCTATTCCGGCGAGAAGCGTTTGCCACCCGCCATCGAGAAAGCCATCCGCGATAAGTACGGCCTCGATAAACCCTGGTATCAGCAATACGGCAAGACGATGTGGGGAATCATTCGCCACCTCGACTTCGGTACTTCTCTGCGTTTCGAAGGTCAATCGGTAAACACAATCATCAAGCGATCGTTACCTGTTTCAGCGGCCGTTGGAATTCTGGCGTATTTGTTGGCGCTGATCGTCGGCATTACTGCCGGATCGATCGCAGCACTCAAACAGAATTCAAAGTGGGACTACAGCTCGATGGCGCTGGCGATGCTTGGCATTTCAGTGCCGAACTTCGTGCTTGGTCCAATTCTTGTGCTCGTTTTTTCTCTTGGTCTCTACTGTTTGCCGCCTTCGCGCTGGGGTGGCTTTCCGAGTCGTAATCTGATTTTGCCGGTGCTGACGTTGTCGGCAATTTACATGGCCTACATCGCGCGTCTCACGCGCGCGGGCATGTTGGAGGTCTTGCGCTCGGATTACATTCGCACTGCGCGAGCGAAAGGTTTGAGCGAGAAAGACGTCGTGATCCGTCATGCGTTGCGCGGCGGGCTGATGCCGGTGGTGTCGTACACCGGACCTGCGTTGGCGTTCCTGTTAACCGGAACGGTGGTGGTTGAAAGAATCTTCGCGTTGCCCGGCCTGGGAAACTATTTCATCCAGGCTTCACTGAATCGCGACGAGCCGCTGATCATCGGCATAGTCGCATTTATCGCCATCACGCTCTTGTTGATGAACATGCTGGTCGATATCGCCTACGCGTTTCTCGATCCACGCGTTAGATACCACTGATGGCCACTGATAAGAACACCGATCCACCGGATCTGATCCATGTCGGCCCAGAGATGGCGGTGGCTGAAGCTGACTTGCGGCCCGAGGAGGCTGGTGACTTTGTTCGCGGCACGTCGTTGTGGCGCGATGCGTGGCGCCGCCTGCTGAAAAATAAACTCGCGGTGTTTGGTCTGATCGTTGTTGGCGTCGTAACTCTCGCATCGATCGTTGGACCGACGTTGATCAAGCGAACCTTTGGGTTCACGCCTGATTATATTCCGACAGACTACCCCACGCTCATCAGATCCTTTCCACCGTTTACCGGTCCCAACGGTGAATTCACATGGGCGCATCCGATGGGGACTGACAACGCCGGGCGCGATCAACTCGCGCGTGTGCTTCAGGGCGGACAGATTTCGCTGTTTGTCGGCATCATCGCCACGCTTGTGTCGCTCTTGATTGGTGTCAGTTATGGTGCGATTGCGGGTTATTTCGGTGGTCGTCTCGATAATGTGATGATGCGTGTGGTTGACGTGCTCTATTCGCTGCCTTACGTGATCGTCGTGATCGTGTTGCTGTCGATGTTTCGCAGTCAAACGCCACGCGGACAGTTGACGTTGCTTTTCATCGCGCTTGGCTCAGTTTCGTGGTTGACGATGGCGCGGATCGTTCGCGGTCAGGTGTTGTCGCTGAAGAACCAGGAGTTTGTGCTGGCGGCGCGCGCCACCGGAGTTTCAGGCGCTCGCATAATCTTTCGCCACTTAGTTCCGAATACACTTGGACCAGTGATTGTCTACGCCACGCTCACTATTCCGCAGATCATGTTGAGCGAGGCGTTTCTTTCGTTTCTTGGAATTGGCGTGCAGGCGCCGCTGGCTTCGTGGGGCAGCCTGGCTGCTGATGGCGTACAGAACATCGCGATCTTTCCGTGGCAATTGATCTTTCCCGGCGTGACGATGGCGCTGACGCTTTTCTCGTTAAACTTTTTAGGTGATGGATTGCGCGACGCGCTCGATCCGCAGATGAGGACAGTTTGAAGCTAAATAAGACCACATGATTACTGAGAACGGCAATCTTCTCGAAGTAAAAAACCTCCGAACCTACTTCGAAACGGAAGACGGAATCGTCAAAGCCGTCGATGGCATCTCGTTTCAACTCAAACGCGGCGAAACGCTCGGCATTGTCGGTGAGTCAGGCTCAGGTAAATCGGTCACAAATCTTTCTATCATCCGCCTCATTCCCGATCCTCCTGGAAAGATCGTCTCCGGCGAAGTGATCTTCGACGGCACTGATCTCCTGTTGCTGCCAAACGAGGCCATCAGAAAAGTCAGAGGCCGGCGCATCGCGATGATCTTTCAGGACCCGATGACCTCGCTCAATCCATACATGAAGATCTCCAGACAGCTAATGGAGATGACTCAGCTTCACCTGGGCCACAGCAAAGCACAGGCCCGTGCTCACGCCATTCGCATGTTGGAGACTGTCGGCATTCCCGACGCACGCACCCGTGCAGACAACTATCCGCACGAGTTCTCGGGCGGCATGCGGCAACGCGTCATGATCGCGATGGCGCTTTCCTGTGAACCGGAGCTCCTGATCGCGGATGAGCCAAGCACCGCGCTCGACGTCACGATTCAAGCGCAAATACTCGAGCTGATAAAAAATCTCAAGCAGGAAACCGGAACGAGCGTGATCCTGATAACACACGATCTGGGCGTCGTCGCCGGCATGACCGATCACGTGATCGTGATGTACGCGGGAAAGATATTCGAACAGGCACGAACTGCGGAGCTCTTCGCTTTATCGGGAAATCCCTACACGAAAGGCCTGCTTCGCTCTGTTCCTGATCCAACTGCGGAACAGGGCAAGTTGTATCAAATACCGGGACTGCCGCCTGACGTGGCGCATCTGAAACCGGGCTGTCCGTTTGCTCCGCGTTGCGATCACGTTCAGGAGATTTGTCATCGCGAGTTTCCACCATTCGTACAACTCACCGCGGATCATCATTCACTCTGTCACTTTGCGCGTGAAGTCTACAGCGAATCCGGAGGGTCACCGGCCGCAGCATGAGCACAAACGGATCGACATTGATCTCGATCAGAGATCTCAAAGTGCACTTCGACCTGGGCGGTGGTGGACCACTCGACAGGCTGCTTGGCGTCAATCCGGTCAAGCGTGTCGTGAAGGCAGTGGATGGAGTGTCACTCGATATTCAGGAAAGAGAGACTCTCGGACTTGTCGGTGAGTCAGGCTGCGGCAAGTCGACTCTCGGACGCGCGATACTCCGTCTGACTGAACCGACCAGCGGGCAAGTGTTTTATCGCGATCGTGATCTCGCGCATTTGTCTACACGGCAACTACGCGAGCAACGCCGTCACTTGCAGATCATCTTTCAGGACCCTTACGCATCACTCAATCCGCGCATGACAGTTGGGCAGATCGTAGGCGAACCTCTCGAAACGTTTCGTTTAGCGCGAGGAAGGGAAGCTGAGCAACGCGTGCAGGAATTGCTCGAGACTGTCGGACTCAGCAAGCGTTTCATCAAACGGTATCCACACGAGTTTTCCGGCGGTCAACGTCAACGCATCGGCATCGCGCGAGCACTCGCCGTCGATCCTGACTTCATCGTTGCCGACGAGCCGATCTCGGCGCTTGATGTTTCGATTCAGGCACAGATCATGAATCTGCTCGAACGACTGCGTCGTGAAAAGAATCTTACCTATCTTTTTATCTCTCACGATCTGCGCGCGATCAGGCACGTCTCAGATCGAGTTGCGGTGATGTACCTTGGCAAGCTCGTCGAGATCGCTGACGCGAAAACGATCTACAACGAACCGTTGATGCCTTACACCAAAGCTCTCATCTCCGCCGTGCCCGTGCCCGATCCCAAGGTAGAAGCGACGAGGCAGCGTATAATGCTGGAAGGCGACGTACCATCGCCGATAAATCCCCCGAGCGGATGTCGCTTTCACACTCGTTGTCCTTACGCGATCGAAGCATGCAAGGAGGTGGTTCCTCAATTGGTTGAGATCAAACCGGCGCATTTCGCAGCCTGTATCAGGATCAGTCCGGCACAACCTCATATCGAGAACGTGCCGCCCGGCGCCGCCCCCGGCTTAGAATAAGGCCACAAAGAGGCACAAAAAGCACAAAAACAGCTAAGCTTCACTTCTAATCTTTGTGCATTTTGTGCCTCTTTGTGGCTGAAATCGATCTGTCATTGGACATTTAGCACTAGGGTAAACTATCTGCGCGTGCCGATAGGTCTCAGGAAGCCCAGAGATTGATGATTAACAAGTCCCCCATTGCCCTGATTCCTCAGGAACACCGTCAAGACGCCCCGTCTTCCTGGGCCGAGCTCCAGGATTCGCTGGCGGCGTCGGCGGGCCTCGCGCTGCTGCTGGTCGATGGACACCAGCCGCCGGCTGTAGTTGTGTCCAACAACAACTCGGTTTGCCACGCTTTTCAAACTTCACCCGAACATGCAGAACTTTGCGATCCCTACTGCGGCGCCGCTCATTCGCGTGCGATCAAAGCAGGCGGCACTGTCGAATATAAATGTCACGCGGGGCTGTCGTGTTTTGCGAAGCCGATCGAGATCGGCAACAAACGTAATCTCGCGGTGATTGGCGGACGTGCTTTCGTCAAAAGCTCCGACTATCAACAACTGAGGGAACGATTTCGCACCGGCGATCTGCGAAGCATCGCTTCCGACGAAGTATTCTCAAACGTTCTTTTCGCCGAACCGCAACGGTTGCACGAAATGGCCGAGCGACTCGATCGCGCAGTACAGCGACTGCGGGCGGCATCGTCGAACGGAGCCGGAACAAAGCAATCAGCCGTTGCTCAACCTGCTGCCGCCGCAAAGGAAGCGGCGCCACGCCCGGTCAGCCAGGAGCTCGAGCGAGAAGTGCAACGCCTGCGCACTGAATTGGAGTATCGCACGCGCTTCGCCGATTCTCTCCAACACTTTCTCGAAAGAATAAGCGGTGCCGATCCTGTCAAAACTTACAACTCGATCATCAGCAACTTGAAAGAGATGCTTCAATCGGATCGCGCTTCGATCATGGTGTTAGATGAAGCCGCGAATGCGCTGATTCTGAAGGCAGCCAGCGGACTCGCGACCGAACTGAAGACAGTTGGACCAATACGAGTTGGTGAAGGTGTCTCGGGAGAAGTTATCAATACCGGCAAGGCTGTATTAGTCACGGATCTTCGCAGCGCAGGACGCAAGCCCGCGCCGCCAGAGCGTCACTACAAAACAGACTCATTTATCAGTTATCCAATCGCTATTGGTGGTCGCAAAGTCGGCGTGCTCAACGTGACCGACAAATCAGGCGGACGCGCTTACGACGAAGTTGATCTGAGCCTGCTGGAAATAATCGGACCGCAGGTCGCGCTCGCTCTCGAGCGCGCCGAGTGGCAGGAACGTGCGACTGAGTTTCAACTGATGTCCATCACTGACGCACTGACTTCGTTGCCGAATCGTCGTTACATGGAGGAGCGACTCGCGGAAGAGTTGAATCGTTCGAAGCGCTACGATTATCCGATGAGCTTCCTTATGATCGACATCGACGATTTCAAGGTTTACAACGATAAGAACGGACATCAGGCCGGTGACGTCGCGCTCCAGATCACTGCCCATTGTTTGAAAAGCGCGCTTCGCTCGGCTGATGTGGCTTCGCGCTATGGTGGTGAGGAGTTTTGTATTCTGTTGCCGCAAACTGCTATGACGGAAGCAGGCACGATCGCCGATCGCATCAGGGATCGTGTTTCGACGACGCAGTTTCCACATGGAAAGACGCAGCCGCTGGGCCGTGTAACGATCAGTGTTGGGGTGTCGACGTTTTCGAAGAATATCGACACTTCGGAAAACATGATCGCGGCGGCGGATCGCGCGCTTTATCGAGCGAAGAGTTTGGGAAAGGATCGCGTTGAGTTTTACGGCGAGAAAGAGAGTTAGGAATCCACAGATTACACAGATTAAATAAATCAACTGCGTAATCTGTGGATGGATTTGCATGAGCAGTCGCAGCCCCAGCGAAAAGTTCCGCCGCATTCTCGGCCGTGTCACGCGCGAAGACTTCGTCGGTCGCGCCGGCGAGCTCGAGCGGATCATGGCCCACGCTGAACCGGTCAACGCCGGTCGCGGCCTGCTGCTGTTGATGGAACCCTCCGCCGGTGTCTCCGAACTCCTGCGCCAGGCTTACGATCAAATCTTCAATCAGCGCTCCGAAGTCATTCCAATCTACTTTGCAATCACACGAAACGAGACGACCGCCGTCAGCGCTGCGATCGAGTTTCTCAACACGTTCGTTCAGCAGTACATCGCGTATCGCAGAGACGAACCTGTCGTTTCGCATGCGCCACTGACTTTGCAGGATCTACTCGAGCTGGCCCCGCCTGCGGACTTCGAATGGATCGAACAACTGGTTGAATCGTACACACGCCTGCGTTTCAGTAACGACGACAAGGCGCTAGTGCGGTTCTGTCTCGGAGCACCGCAGCGAATTCCCAAGGGAAGAGGTCGCGCGTTTGTCATGGTCGATGGCGCGCAGCTCGCCGAGTATCTGAACGGCGCAGTTGTTCTGGGAACTGAGATACTGCGCGTGTTTGGTCGTGGCGGATTCTCTTTCGTGCTCGCCGGCTTGCGACGACAGATCCTCGAAGCGGCGCACGATGCGAAGAGCGACTTTGAACTTCTCGATATGCTGCGTCTCGAACGACTTGACGCGACGGAAGCCGCACGCCTGGTCGAACATGTCGCTCGCCGCCAACAGGTCGCAACCAGTGAGGCCGCACGCGATCTGCTCGTGCAACAGTTTGCCGGCAGTCCTTTTTTCATCAGCATCTTTTTGCAAGCCGCACGTGAGAAACACGCGTCACTGCTTTCGTACCTCGATTGTGAGCGGCTCTACATTGACGAGCTCTTCGGCGGTCATATTCATCGTCACTTCGCGGATCTGCTCGAAGAGATCTCGCCCAGGCTCGACACTCGACATCTGTTGATTCGTCTGCTTTGGGAAGCAGCGGCGGGCGAGGAACAGACGTCGTCATTCGAAGTCTGGCGCAAACGTCTGCGCATAACTGCTGGAGAACTTGAAGACGTTCTCCACCGTCTGCATGTTCAGGAGTTTGTGAATTGGAATGAGGGCACGGTAGAGGCTGGAGTTGGGCCACAAGCTTGGAAAGACTATCTCAAGATCCGCTATCGCCTCGACGTGTTGAATGATCCACGCGTTCTGGTTGTCGCCGACGCGCTCGCCGACTCTCTCAAACGTGCGCCGCACACGATGGCCCGTCACTATAAACAAACTGCAACTGCCGGTTTGCGTGAATTGATCTCACACTTCAACTGCCAGCAAGTGCCCGCAGTGCTTTTTGACTACCAAGCTTTCCGCGACAAGTACAAGGGCGCTGAAAGTGAAGCCATTACCAACGGACTCACTTCCGAAGCAGAGCTCTTCAAACTGCCACAAACAGTTCACCTTGCGAGTTGCGCCGCCTTCAACAGCGACATGCGTCAGATCTGCGAAGAGGACCATTGCGTTGTGGCCCACACCTTTGAAGAAGCAACTTACTCTGATGCGCAGGAAGTGATCTGGCTGGCGGCGGACATCGAGTCGAAGCTGGAAGTCGACGTCGAAGTTGCGCGTGTGTGGTACGACAGATTTGAAGCTTTGGCTAACCAGTTGGGTTTCACTCGTTTTCAGATCTGGTTGATTTCAAACGAAGGCTTTTCCGAAGAAGCCGGCCGGTTGTTGAACCGGCGCAATGCATTCAGCTCGAGCCGGCAGCAGTTGGGCCTTCTGGCGTCGCGAGTAGGCGAGACGGCACCCAATTCAGTCGTCCAGACGAGCGATGCAAACGAGTTTTTAGTGGTCGTGCCTATGGGTGAAGACAACGAGCTGATCGCGGCCAACACGGCCGAGCAGATAGCGAAGCGGTTGACCTTCCGGCCCGAAGCGATTAACCAGATAAAAACGGCCATAGTCGAGGCTTGCATCAACGCCTCGGAGCACAGTTTCAGCCCGGATCGAAAAATTTATCAGCGTTTTCGCGTCGAAAGTGATAGATTAGTCATCACTATCTCGAGTCGCGGCGTCGTGCCAGCCAATCTTAACGGCGCGAACAGCGGACCAGAAGCCAAAGAAGCGGCGGAAGAAAGACGCGGTTGGGGACTTAAACTCATCCGAACTCTGATGGATGAGGTCGAGTTTGAACGGGTCGATGACGGCACCAGTTTGCGCATGACGAAGTATCTGCGCACGGGTCCTGGCGTTTCCTAGTATCCTTGCACTTTTTGCTTTAGAACTCTTTATTCGTTTTCATTAAGTCGCTTTAGAAGTTGTACATTCGAGGCAGGGAGGGAGCTGTCGAGTGGATACACCAAGTGGCGCGCTAGTATGCTCACACTGTGTCGGGACCACCGCAGTTGTTTACGCTAGCGATTACCTAAACAAACTAACCGGTGAAAAAATCGAACGCGAGTGTCGCCGGCAACTCGATGGAGGTTGCCGTGCGCTGATTATCGATTTCAGCGGCACCCAGCTAGTTAACAGCATCGGTATCTCAATTCTTCTCGGCATCATCGACATCGCCGAGAAGAACGGTGCCCGCGTCGTCTTTTCCGAAGTCAACAATCAAACCATCGAGCTGTTTGAAATGCTCGGTCTAACCCGTCATGTGGTCCTCGCAAAGAATGAGCACGAAGCACTTTCCAACCTATCAGGCCTGGCGACTACTCCCATAGCGCACTGATCGCATGGAGCCTTCAATCCAGAAACTGATTCACACGTTCGGGGCGCTGGCTGACCTGGGCCAGGAAATAGCAGGCACAGGCGATTTCAACGAGATGGTGCGAACCTCAATGCACCTGCTGCTGGGTACCCTTGCTCTGAGACGTGGCGCCGTCATCGAGTGTGCTGGTCCTGGACCCCTCCGCTGTGCTGCGATCTGGGGTCTCGAGGATCGAGTGATTGGCGGACTTGAGATCGACGAAACCGAGAAACAGTCGTTTCTCGAAGGCGACGTGGCGGAGTTTCTCGTCCGAAATAGTTCAACCTCGAATCGGTTTTTGAGCCGACATCGCGAAGAGCTCGCTCGTGAGGGCATCGAGTTGGTATTGCCGATGGTCGTGCGTGGCGAAGTGACGGGGCTCGTCCTGCTCGGAGGGAAGGCGAGTGGCGAAGAGTTTTCCGCCGATGACTTCGACACGATCCGCGCCATGGTTAGGCACATCGGCGTCGGCATTCATACACATCGTCTGCTTGAACAGGTCGCTCAGCGCGCTGAAGAGAATCGCAGGTTGTATGAAGAGCTGCGGGCGATCTATCGCGACACGGTGCGAGCTTTTGCCGCGGCCATCGACATCAAAGACAAATACACGCAGGGACATTCAGAGCGCGTCGGCAGGTACAGCGAGATCATCGCGCGCGAGCTGGGTTGGAGGGAAGAGGAGGTTGAGGGAATTCAAATCGCGGGTTACCTGCACGATATCGGCAAGCTGGTAGTGGACCGCGACATCATCAATGCGCCCTACAACATCGACGCCAAATCATCGAGCGATCTGAATCGCCACCCTGGTGCGGGATACGAGATTCTCTCGCCGATCAATCATCCTTACGCCGACATACCGCTGATGGCTAAGTATCATCACGAGCGTCTTGATGGTCGTGGTTATCCTGATGGACTGACTGACGAGCAGATTCCGTTGGGCGCGAAGATCGTGTCGCTTGCAGATTCCTTCGACGCAATGACCACGGATCGTCCTTATCGTCGCCGCCGATCGTTTGAAGACGTCGTGCGTGATCTGAGGGAGAACAGTGGTAAGCAGTTTGATGGCAAAGTCGTGGCTGCTTTTGCGCGAGCGATGTTGAAAGAAGTAACCGGCCAAACAAAAGACCGCCGCATCGTCAAGATGCTTGGGAAAGAATATCTCGAAGGCGAGCACGTCGACTCACTGTTACGCGATCTGATCGCGGATCTCGAACAAGAAATCTCACGCAAAGACGCAAAGGCGCAAAGCTTATGAAGCCGTCTCGGCCGCCTAAACTAAGTTGATTAACCTCTCTGGTTTATTCAAGCGGTCACAAAGTGGCTGGAGGTCCTCATGTTTATATTCGTCCTTACCCGCTCTCACTTGTTTCGAGTCTCTCTCGCTCTAACGATTTGCGTCACATTATTGCTACTGCCAAACGCCGGTTTGCTATTCAACGGACTAGTCGTGCAGGGGCAGAGTGGAAACTCCGGACAGCGCGGTCGGCCCAGGCCGGGAAAACCTGAGGGCACATGGCCTAGCCCGGACCAGATAGAGAGGGAATCGCGAATCGAACGTGAGGCGCCGCCGCCTATTTCTTCGACGATCCGTTCAAAAAAGAATAGTGGTAAGCCGTGGGATGGACGGCGTGTCGGCGATCCCTGGCCCGACCAGAAGGTAGGCCACGGTGCAGTCTGTGGACAGGTCTGTAAAAAACCGATTAGAATCGGGTAAAATCAGTCTCGGGAGTTAGAAATGAAAGCAAAGATTCTCGGTTGTGTGATTCTATTGGCACTCCTTACTGTAGTGGTCTACAAAGTCGCGTCTAAGAATCAACGCCAGCCGTTAGAGGGAATACCACAGAAAAACCAGCTCAGGTGGCGAGTCCAACAGGCGAAGAAAGAAGGTCTGGATAAGATAGAAGTTGAACCGCCACTAATCGATTACTTGGGGGCTGAAGAGTCTGACTTAAATGAGGTGCTTCAATGGTATACGGTTGTAGTAGCCAAACCCGTCGAACAACGAACATACGAGCAGACTGATACTGGCAACGATCTGATCACTTGGGTTAGATTTCGAACCATCGAATCATTATCGCCTCTCAGACCTCCTCGGTGCCCTGCTTGTAATAGCTATACAGTCCCGACGGAGATGCTTCCATTACAGCCCGGTGAGTTCTTGGTACCACAAACAGGTGGGGAAAAAAACGTTGAGGGTGTAAACGTGCGTGAAATGAGTAGTAACTTTCCTCCATTTAAGAGCAATCGAGAGTACTTACTCTTAATCTCGCTGTATCCAAATGGCGTTGCGTTTACCCTGGGAGGGCCGACGGGTGTATTCATGGTTAATGAAGATGATCAGGTATCGTCCGTCTCACCGAAAAGTCATCCGCTGAAGGAACAGATGCAGAGTATCTATGGCAACTCATTGAGTCACGTGAAAGCAGTCACCAAACCTAGTCGCTGAACCTTAACCGGATCGTTCTAAATCTCCTCAAGAAGAGGCAGAACGCCGTGAGTTTAAAGCACATACTCTTCACACTCAAAGTCTTGGCATTCATTTTCGTGCTTGCTTTTGCTTATCGGGCTCAGGCTCCGCCGCCATGCTCAGCTGGCGAACCAAGTTGCTATAGTAACTTAGTACCATACGCTGGACATGGACCAGCGTCTTCCCTCCCTAGCTCGTTATGCAGTAATTGTGCGGGAGATAACCGCCGAGTAATTGTAGTTCGCATTGATGCTTCCTGGAACAGTAGTCCAGGCCAAACGAACAGCCAGATCTGGGATGCCGTGGGTTGTGCCGTCTCGGGGTGGAACGCCGCCCGGGAATCCAACGGTGCCCCTACAGGTTATTATTTTGTTGTGGACCAACAGAATCAAACCTCAGTAGCGACTCCGGACATTCTAATTACTCGTGGATCTGCTGGCGGCACAGCGAGCAGCAATCCAGGCCTGAATGCCAGTAGTCCTACGAGAACTAATGCGATAACGTTAGACCCGGCCAACACCACCTACAATGCGAGTGATGTGTGCGGCAGAGTTAGGCATGAAATCGCCCACCTAATTGGTCTGGGGGATTACCAAGAGCAATGTAATACAATTATGCGCGGTTCACATAGTGATGGAAGTCGGGTAGTCAATGAAATCCAACCGCACGATGTCTCAAGAGTTAATGCGCATTTCGCTAACCAGGGCAACTGCACGACCACCACGTCTAGGGACGCCGCAGTAGAAGCATGCGAGCCGGTAGGCACAGCACCTGGACCGGACTATTACTGGAACACAACAACCTGTGCGTGGGCCACGCCAACACCCACCCCAACCCCGCAAGAGTCAGGATATGAAGCCTGCAATGATTGGCTAGACAACGACGATGACGGCCTTATCGACTGCGAGGACGGAGGATGCGGTCATTGGTGTGTCGAAGGATGCAACGATGCAAAGTGGGCGCTATGCGCGGCGTTGGGAGCACCATATTGCGTCAGTGGCCAATGCTATACGCCGATTCTGATCGACATTCAGGGCGATGGCTTCGAGCTGACCGATGCCAAGCACGGAGTGTGGTTTAGGGTCATCAATGGCAAATCTATTCCGATAGCCTGGACCACTCCTGACAGTGACGATGCCTGGCTGGTACTGGATCGTAACGGTAATGGTTCGATCGACGGCGGGGAAGAAATGTTTGGTAATGCGACCCCGCAACCGTCACCGCCACCGGGAGTGTGGAAGAACGGATTTGTGGCGCTGGCGGAGTATGACAAATTAGAGAACGGCGGTAACGGAGATGGTGTAATAAATCCTGCCGACGCGATCTTCGCATCCTTATTGCTGTGGCAAGACACAAACCATAACGGCATCTCGGAGCCAGCCGAACTCCACACGTTGTCTGAATTTGGACTGACAACTTTAGAACTCACATACAAAGAATCGAAACAGATTGACCAATACGGTAACCAGTTTCGCTACCGAGCCAAAGTCAAAGATGCGCACGGTAATCAGGTTGGGCGTTGGGCTTGGGATGTGTTCTTAAAAATGCGTTGAGTAACTTCCGTGCCTATCAAGCCCTTATCCCCGAACAGCTTGCTGGTGCATTCAGATGTACCGCCGAGAAATAGAGCGTTCAGCTACGCAGTCACATCGCTATCAAACAGGCCACCGCGTGCGACTTTGACAAATGAAAAAGGGACCCCTCGCCTCATACTCCTCGGCGGACTTACCAATATGATCAACTCTCCCGCATGACGTCTGGGACACGCACTTTCACAGGTTCGAGGTGGCACAACCAACGATGGGCCCTATTTGCAGAGTTATGGTTATGACGCCGGGAATCTCATGAATCGCACGAATTACTTCTGGAACCACCTCCTGCCTGCCGATGCCGCCACATACACCAATAATCGTCGCTCGAACTATAGTTATGACGCCGCTGGTAATGTCACCTTTGACGGGAACGCTCATAGTTTCGACGCGGCTGGTAATCAGACATGGTCAGCGACGACGTATGTTTCGGCGCTGACTACGGTTTATCTCACGCAGACCTACGATGGCGACGGGCGGCCTTCAAAGCGAACGGAACATCGAGTGATTGAGCAAGAGAGCGGACCTCCCGAGGAAGAATGGACCACGAATTATTTCTTAAGATCCAGTGTGTTGAATGGGGCGCCGATCGTTGATCTGAGTGGTTATGGGTACAAGGAAAAATTACGCGTGTACGCAGCGGGAACAGTCTTGGCCGAGCAGGACCCCCTGATAACTGGAGATATTGAATGGCGATACCCGAAGCCGGCTACGGGGAGCTGGGTTGGACAGGAAATGGATCCATTAGGTGCAGACGTAACCACGAATCCATACCTTCTTTACCAAAATCCGAGTTACTTGAATTTGAAAGAAAACGGCGAACGGTTGTTCGATGAAGGTGATGATCCTTTCAGTGTCGGCAGTGGCTGCTCCTTGGATGGTATGCCAGTTTCCTGTTCATATTTGAACAGGAGAATGGACGATGGCTCTGTGCAGAGCCAGTATGTTGGCCTGTATGAGCGTGATCCGAATCTGGCTGCTGGTGCTCCTAACAGATTCGTCCCGGTTACGAGGGACATAAGGAATCACGGGCTCGGAATCTATGAAATATGGATGCCACCCGAGTTCAGAAACGAATACAGCAGGGGCGGCTGGGTGCTTGTCGCACCGCAGAAAGTTTTACCGGTGCCTTTTCCAAGTACTGATGCAATAAGAAATAGGCTGAACTCAAAAGACTGCAATGATTACATTGCTAAGCTGCTCGCGAAAGCAGGAGAGTTGTACGGCGACAAGGGAAATGTACCGGTAGCTAAAGACGGGCTTGATCTCCTGGATAGGATTAGTAGACAAGGCGGCTTTGTGCTTCAAAATCCTGTAAGAGTAAACGGTTACCCTGTTGCTGGAAGTGTCACCGGTTCCATCGCAGGGAACAATACGTATTCAGCGGGAACTGCGACTGTTCTAATCTCTACTAGATTTGGTAGTACGGCGAGATTTGGTTATTGGCAGGCAGACTATATTAATACTGCCATTCATGAAATGCTCCATTTGGCCGGTCGATACAGCGGTTACGACGACACCCAACTAGCGGTCGCAGCCAGTAAACTGCCTGGCGCGAATCCTGCGTTACCGGCCGCGCCAAAAGGACCGAATGATATAACCGGAATCGGGGCAAACAGCGGTTACTATGATAGCGAACTCAAAAAGCATTGCGGAGGTAAGTAAGAAGATGAAGATTGCGTCCGTCATTCTGACTGAGCTGTGCATCATTTCTACTATGGTCCTTGCTGGAACTCAGTTCGATCCATTCGATTCATATACAGCTATCTCTTGGGAATTGGAAAAGGCCCATCTTGATAACTTTGCCATTGCGTTGCAGCAGGATCCCAGTTTGATCGGTTACATCGTCGTCTATGCAGGACAGCGCGCTTGTGTTGGCGAAGCGAGGATTCGTGCTCTGCGGGCGAAGAAGTATGTAGTAGAAACCCGCGGCATTCAGGCGAGCCGAATCAAATGGATTGATGGCGGATATCGACAGGAACTAACGGTTATTCTTCAGCCAGCACCGCGCGGAGCACCAGAACTCAAGGCATCTCCGACTCTCAAACCGACCGAGGTAAAGATTATTAAGAACTGCAAATCAGGGTCTTCGACACGCAGGAAGCGTGGCTCGTAGTTGTTCTCTGACCGTTTGTTTTCTTCGGATTTGACACACGAAGGCAGAGACGGCGCACACCGGGGTTCTGTCATCTCCTGTCATGGTCCAATTGACGCCATAGCACCTATTCAGAAGCTCTTATGAATGCAGCAGCTCGGACATTAGACGACGACGCGAATAGCAGCTTCGATCATTATCTATTAAGCACTGTCTGCCTCCTAACCTAAGAGTATCTTAAACATGAGGAATCTATTAACAGCCCTCGCTGGTCTCCTTTTTTCCTTTTCGGCTGGCACTATTTACCAGCCCAGGGGATGGAATGGTCTGGTGCCCCTTCACTCAACTCGGGCCGATGTGGAACGCATTCTCGGTCGCTCTAAAGATCGATGTAACTGCCTTTACAAGACGACGAACGAGTCTGTCCATGTCGAGTATGCTGATGGCACCTGCAAGGGCTTTCCTCCAGGGTGGAACGTTCCGGCCGGCACAGTGTTGCTCATTACCGTTCGGTCAACGAATCAACAAAAGGTCTCTGACCTGAATATCGATTTGAGCAGATTTGTGAAGTTCAACGACGATGCGGGAACGACTTACTATGCACGCAGAGAAGATGGAATCAAGTATGAGGTCTCCCAGGATGGCACAGTAACTGGGATTTCATATATACCGTCGGCTAGTGATAGTTATCTCCGCTGCTCAGGTTTTCCTCCGGAAGATGCTAGTACCGCGCGGTACAAACATTTCGATGAGTATTTGAAAAGGGCTGTAACGGACGAGAGAGGGCGCTGGGACAACTTCGCGGTTGGATTACAAAACAATCAAGACTTTATCGGTTACGTGCTTGCGTACGCTGGCCGTCGCGCACGTGTGGGTGAAGCCCGAGCGAATGCTAACGAGATTAAAAGTTATCTGACAAACAAGCGGGGCGTCGAGCCAAATAGAGTTGTGGCGATAGATGGCGGTCATCGTGAACAGTCTACGATTGAGGTCTATCTGGTGCCACGCCATCTTCCTCCGCCTGTCCCCACTTCTACCATTGGCACGGCTGAGGTGCAGATCATTAAGGTGAGAAACAAGCGGGATTAGTTAAGGCATACAACTGGAAAAGGAGTACTACGTTCGTTTCCACGCAGAAACGACTTTCGATGATGGTCTCTTTACTATCCATTGGCCCCGTCTTTTATTGAGGGAGGCAACGTGTGATCTCAAGCTCATATTAACAATGTTCGCTCTACTTCTGCGCACTGCATTGAGACTGTTTTGTCGGACGAGTTCCGTTATTCTCCTCGTCAGAAATAATTTTGTGGCCTCACCGGGGTTGGATGCGGAGGATGAAGTTGCAGATGGCGATCTTCTGGTCGGGGGCGACTTCGGTTGGTTCTTCGCGGATGAGTTCTTTTCCATTTACTAAGGTTGGGTTGCGGCCCTTGGAGACGAGCCAGTAGCGTCCTTCGTTGTCGCGCGAGAGCAATGCGTGTACGCGGCTCACTTCCGGATCGCCTTTGATGGGAAGATCTACTGTGATGCTCCGCGACCCACGGCCGATCGTTATTTCATTCTTCATAACTGGCACCACCGCTTGGCGCACGCCGTTGTGCCAGACCTCGATCGAGTAGAGCGGCGTTGCTTTGGGTCGCACGACCGTCTGCTCGCTCTCGCTGCTCTCTGACGCATGCTCCACAACCGTATCGCCCGGACTGAACGCCGGCGCAGTTCGCGATGAGTCAACGCGTGGCGTCACCATCGTGTGACCACTTTCAGTCTCATCCCAAACCGCCTGCACGCGAAACTCGCCTTTGTTCAGCGTGCCATCCACGCGCAGCTCGACAGCAAACGACTTCACCGCGAGTTGCGTTGTTCCACTCAACTCGCGCGCGCGTTCTGACAAAACGTGAAACAGTCCTTGTTCCAGCCCGCGGCGCTTGTCGCCTTGCCAGTCTTTATCGTCGTCAGCGCTGAGGTAAACGATGTATTCGCGCGGAATGTAAGTTGGACCACCAGGCGGCGTGAACATCTCGCGCTGCATCGCCGCTTCAACTTCGCGCGCGATCTTTACCAGAAACTCTTCCCAAACTCGTCGTGGCTTCGCGTGCTCGTCGGCCGCTTCAAGCAGATCCTCGCCTGTCTCACCATCTATCCACTTTCTGATCGACTCAAGCAGGCCCAAGCTGTCGCTCCTTCTCCGCACGCAAACGTCTAATCAAACCTCACGTATCTTTTATTGATCCACCCGCGATCGGACGAGTAGGGGTCGATCTTGGGCCGGCCATGCGACACGACTTGCACTTCATACCAGTTGTTGTCGGCACTCAGCACTTTCACTTTCGAACCAGATTCAGCCAGCCCAATCGGAACGTTGGCGCTGCCGGCCCCGGCCACCGGTCGTAGATTCACGTCGGTAGTTGTCACACCCTCTCGGCCGATTAAAGGCGGCTCAGCCGGCTGTGAAATCGCCGTCAGTGGATTCCAACGCGTCGTTACGTATTTGTGCGTCGCGAGCAGCATCCCGGAAAACGCCAGAATCAAACCAAGCGCGACGAGCGCTCGTCGTTTCCTGCTCGCCGGCAATACCGAATCGAGAGGCGCGCCGTTTCTTCCCGACCGTGCTTCTTCGAATTCCTGGCGCGCGCGCAACTCCATCTGCCGTTGAGCTTCAAGATTGATTGGAACAACGATGCGCGGCCGCTTGAGCGTGTCGAGCTCCGCTATCATTGCTTCACGTCGATCGGGAATCACGAAATGCGGTCGTGGCGGCGCCGCTTCGGTGAACTCTTCTTCGGGTTCGATTGAGAGATCCTCGCTCGGCTTACGTCGCTCCGACTCCTCCGACGAGATCATTTGCAGCGGCCGCGTCGGCGGCAAACTCGCATCCGCGAGCTCGTCCCAGAATTCTTCAACAGTTTGATAACGATCGTCAGGACGATTCTGCGTCGCCTTTTCCAGCACACGCAAAACTGGGTTGGACCAGTAGGTTTCGCCCACGTGCAACGGCAACTCGGTTATCGCATGTTGCGCGAACCGGCGTGGCGATTCACCGGCGATCAACGTGTAAGTCGTCTTCGCGAGCGAATAGATATCGGCAGCAGGCGTCAGGTGATCGTGAGGCAAACGTAAACCACTCGTGTCGAGTTGTCCTGTTTGCATGAGCGGGTTGTGCTCGGGCGCGGAGTAGATGTTTGTGCCGACGCGCGTAATTGCACCTTCAGTCGCATCGATGCGAGCCACGCCGAAGTCAGCAATCTTGACGATTTCTTTGTCAGCGGTCAGCAGCAGGTTTTGCGGTTTGATGTCGCGATGGATCACGCCGCATTTGTGCGCATGCGCGAGACCCGAAGAGACCTGCTCGAGATAGAAGAGCGCTTGTTTGATCGACAACGGCCGCGTCTTCGTCAGTGCAAACAGATCGCCGCCAGGCAAATATTCCAGCACGATGTAGTGAAACGTAGTGCCGGCAAGGTCGATCGCGGTGCCGTGTCCGAGGCGATTGATGACGTTCGGATGGCGCACGCGATCGAGTGCGACCGCCTCGTTTTGAAAGTTAGTGACGAGCGTGCGCTCCAGCTCCGTGTCAGGCGTGCCTTGTAAGTAGAGATTAAGGGCTTTGATGACTATGGTGTCGGGCGCGCCTTCGGCCGCAGCATTGTCAGCAGCAACGTAGATTTCGGCGTAACTGCCGCGACCGAGACACTCGATGATGTCGTACCGGCCATCTAATCTGCTCTGTTGAAGTTTGAGTTCTGACATTCGTTCTCTGCCACAAAGAGGCACAAAAAGCACATTGCCATTTCGCGACTTAGATGCTCACTCTTTAAGGGGCGTTTGAGTTGGCGGGAGGTTTTGTTAGCTGTTCGTAATGATTGAGAACTTTCCACCTGTCGCCCTGGCGTTGCGACTTGACGCTGACGGCAGCCAAGCCAAAAACGGCTTCTTTCTTAATAGTTGCATTTGCGGACGAAGGGTTGAGATCGGCTTTGCTGATAGCCGCGTCGAAAGCTTTGCTCGCTTCGTCAATGTTTCCCGTCAGAAGATTCGCGCGACCATAAAGATACAAAAACTCCGCATTTGGCGAGTTCAAAGGATTCTGCACTCCCGCCCTCACCAATTCCTTACCGATATTCTCATTCGACAGCCATGCTCGCGGATCGCGATCCACTTGCCGTCGCGCTTTTTCAAACTGCACAAACGGCTCTTCCGGCGCCGCCGCAGTTTGGACCGGAGCCGGCGTCGCAGCGGGTTGCCCTTTCGTTGCGAGAAAAGGAATCCGATCTCTAAAACGCGCGCCCGCGTAGAAGGCCGCGGCAATCAATCCCAGCACCAGCAGAAAAACAAATACGCGCGCCCCGCTGCCGCCACCGGTCTTGGTTTGCGGATCTGCGACGTTCAGTGTTTCGCGAGGCAGGGGCGTTTCAGCGGTCGAAGGCCCCGGAAACGCGATTCGCGATGCTGGGAGAAAAGTGGTTTCCCGCTCTGACCCGTTACTCGACTGCGTGGCGTAAACAGGTTGCGTTTCCGGCGTGATTGTCGGCTCGAGATCTTCGAGTCTTTGGTCAGATCTGAGACGCTCCCCGGCGCGTACTGCGACCACAGTCAAATTGTCTTCAGCGCCGCGCTCGTAACAACGACGTTTCAGCTCGTTGCAAAGCTCGTCGAGATTGTTGCTGACGACCATCAGTTGACGAATCTCGTTGTCGGGAACGTGACGCGTGATGCCGTCAGTGCAGAGCAAAAACTCCGTACCGTCCTCGACCTCCATCGTCTTCATGTCAACCTCGACACCTTCCTCAGCGCCGAGCGCACGACTGATTACGTTCTTGCTCGGATGATTCGCGGCCTGCTCGGGGGTCATTCTTCCCGCACGAACTTCTTCTTCGACGATCGAGTGGTCTTCAGTTTCGCGATGCAACTTTCCGTCAGGTGTGAGGCGGTAAAGTCGAGAATCACCAACGTGACCGAACGTGGCAATGTTGCCTTTGAGGTGCAGGGCGACGATCGTCGTCGCCATCATTGAAAATTTCGCGTGCTCCTGGGCCATCTGGTGAATCGAGGCATTGGCACGTTGAATCGCAAGCTCCATGAGATCTTCGACGTCCGTGCCGTCGACCTGGTGTCGAAACGCTTCGTCGAGCACTTCGATGGCCGTTTGCGACGCCACTTCACCGGCTTCCGCGCCGCCCACGCCGTCGGCAACTGCGAAGATGGACCGCTCGCGGTCGTGCAAAAATGCGTCTTCATTCAAAGGCCGACGCTCATTAAGCCCGCGATCCGTTAGCGCAGCGGATTCGACCTTGAGTGTTTTGACGTTTTCGCTCATTGCACTGCCTCCAGCTTAAGGGGAGAAGAACTCTTAGCCACCGGTCTTTCGAGTACAACTCTGTCGCGAGCGTTACGGTTTGAAAACGCCATCAACATTCCCAACATCGCGAAGCTCGTAATCAAACTAAAACCGCCGTGGCTGACAAAGGGCAACGTGATTCCCGTCATGGGCAAAGCTCGCAAAATGCCGCCGATATTCACCATTGCTTGAAAACCGACAAACGCTGTTAGACCAGCCGCGCACAACTTCGTAAACATATCACGCGCCTCCAACGAAGTGCGAACTCCAGCGACCACGAAAATGATGACCGCAAGGATGATTACCGCACCGCCAGCCAGACCAGTTTCCTCAGCGATTGCCGCGTAAACGTAGTCAGAGTCGGCAATTGGAATAACTTCGGGAAAGCCGAGACCGAATCCGCGACCACTCGTTCTGCCGGAAGCGATTCCAAACACTGCCTGCGCGGGTTGAAACGCCAGCTTGTCAAACCAGATGTCGACGTTGACAGTCTTCTGCATCGCGGGACTCTGGTCTGCCAGCTCTTTGAGTTGCGGATCTTTGTTAACCGCTTCCTCGTAGTCTTTCTTCCACCACGACACTTCAGGCGAAGGTGGATCGAAACCGTCGAGCCACAGGTGAAAGCGTTGCTGGATGCGTGCGGGCAGAGCGGCGCTGATTGGTCGCGCGATTGTTGGCAGCAGCGGAACCTTTTCCTGAATGTCGCGAGGCAGTGCGCCAACAACAAGAATGCCGATCACGAGCAGGACAGATCCGACAAACAACAGGAGCTGTGGCCAACGTCGTACGGCTACCAGATAGAGCGTGGTGTAAGCGCCGCTGAAGATCAGCATCTGGCCGAAGTCTTTCAGTGCGAAGAAGGGGACGAACGGCAGTATCGCCATTACGAGCAACGGCACGATGTCGCGCGCGCGTGGAATGCCCCAATAAGTTTCAGCGAGGTCTTTGTAACGAGCAGTGAGAATACCGGCAAACCCGACGAGAAACGGGATCTTCGACGGTTCCCACGGAGTCATGTTTCCGAGTGCCTTGCCTGCGCTCGAAGTCACGACTGCGATCGCGAGCGGCACGAGTGTGAACAGAACGATAATGAAGCTGTTGCGTTGCAACCACAAAAGAAAACCGTCGCGTACGCATAATGAGTAGGCGATTGCGAAAGCCAGAAATGACAGGATCGGAATCCAAGTGTAGCTCGAGGTGATCGCGTTCCAGAGTGAGTAATTAGATTCTTTTTTGGGAAGTTGATCGATGTCGATGGGTTGTGCGGGAGTTGGTGGCAAGCCCATCAACTGTTTCTTGACTGGATCGTAGTTCTCCATGATGTAGCGCATGCGAAGCGCTTCCATCTTCTCCTCGCGTGCCTCGGATTTGTTGCGCGCGTTGTATTCGGGATCGCTGTAGAGTCGATACTGAATAAGCATGCCGAAGGAGAAGAGAAGGACGGCGGTGGTGAATAAGATCCAATTGCCGGCAAATCGTTTCGCGCGTGAGAGCCAGAGGACGAGCATCATCAATGGAACGAACATCATCAGGTCGCGGACCGCGCCGATAATCGAGGTTTCGTAGCCACGCAAGAGACCGGCACGATGGACCGCGAGGTAGCCTGTGATTTCGAGACCGAGTATCAACAGGATAATTAGTAAATGTGACGACGCCCGGTTTTTCATCTTATCTTGCCGCGGATTTTCGCGGATGAGCGAGGATTAGATCCGCGTTCATCCGCGAAAATCCGCGGCTAAAATCATTTATTTGAAATATCCAAGGTCTCTCGCTTTCAATACGAGCGCCGCGGCAATCGGCGCTGCCGAGCGCGATCCGTAACCTCCACCCTCAACGATCACCGCAATCGCGAGTTGCGGTCTTTCCAGCGGCGCAATGCACAGGAACCAACCGTCGATCCTCGCATGATCGTTGTCCATGATCACTTCATCGTATTCGCGAATCACGTTCCCGCGATTATCGCGCTCGATTTTGTGTCTCCTCATCGGCTCGCCGGTTTTAGGATCGTAAACCGGTACGATCTTCTGCGCCGTTCCAGTCTTGCCGCCCGTGTTAATCCCCGCGGCTTTCACTGGCCCAAACACGCCACGCGCCGTGCCGCTTGGGCCACCAGTGACGAGTCCCATGATCGAACGAAGTCGCGCGGCCGTTTGTGGCGTTATCACTTGATTGAACACTTGTGGCGCCACACTGGTTTCGATCCGCGGCTTCATCAACTTGCCTTCCATGTTTCCAATCGTCGCCGCTGCAAGTGCCATCTGAAACGGTGTCATCTGGCCGGCAAATCCTTGCCCGTATCCCATGAGCGCGAGATCGTATCTCGTTACTTGTTTGCCGGTGACGATAGTCGCTTCTCTGGGCGCTAGCGCGCGTTTGATCGCATCGGTGCTTGCATCCCAGATCTCGGGTTTCTTGCGACCACGCAACGCCTCAGCAGGCGTGTCGTAAGTGCCGATGCCCAGTAGCTGCGCGGCCCGTTTCAAACGCTCCGCACCAAGCTTCACGCCCATCTGCGCGAAATACTGGTTACACGAAACCTCGTAAGCCTGATCGATTCCGATGCGTCCGTGCACTTCGCCTGGCCCACCATCGTCGAAAATCACATTTGCGCCAGGCGCCGCGTAATAACCGCTGCCGCTACACGTAAACTCCGTATCCTGCTCGCCGGCAAGAAACGCAGCGATCATGGTGACTGTCTTGAAAGTCGAACCGGGTATGTAGTATGCGCCGAGCGCGCGGCTGACGAGCGGCTTGTCGCGTTCGTTTGCCTCGAGACGAATCCACGTAGCTTCGTCGTCGACTTCTGCCAGGCTGTAAGAAGGTTCGCTGTAGAGCGCGAGCAGGTCGCCATTTTGCGGATTGAGGATGACCACCGCGCCGTGTTTGCCTTTCAACTGATCGACCGCGGCTTGTTGCAGCGAACGATCGATCGTCAGACGCACGTCCTGATTGCCTTTGAACTCAAGCGCGTGACCTTTCACTACGTCGAGTGCTTCCGGCAGCGCGCCGCTCTGAACGCCAAACAGCGCACGCTCCAAACCAGGATCGCCGCGATCCGATCCGAAGATATGGGCCAAAGCTTTGTCGAGTGGGTACTCGCGTCGAATATTGCCGCTGCTGTCGCGCTTGTAATAAGCAAGCGGCTGGTCCACTCGACCACTCCGATCGAAGATCCAGCCGCGTAGCGTCGATTCAGACAAACGTCGGACACGCAGGTCCTTGTAGCTCAGATCCTGAAACTTCTCGTTCTGCTCGGCAGCGTACCTCGCCCAGTAGATGTGAAAGCCGAACAGGCTGAGTGCAAGCAGTAGAAACAGCCAACGCAGGGCACGTAGTCCGCGGTTGGTCGAAGTCGATCCGAGTCGCTTTCTTACTTCCTTTGGCAGATCTTCGGGAATGGGTGGTGCTGATTGTCGACGACTTCGCACGAGACCCAGCAGGAGAAGCAGAATGATAAAGGCGAAGCCGCCCACGTAAATCAGTGTGAACAGCGCCGGCATTCTTTCGGGCACATGAGGAGTTGGAGCGGGAGAACCTGAGGGAGATTGGAAGAGAAGCAGAAGTATCGTGACTACGTTCATCCAGTTTCGCTACTCACTTTTACGCAATCGTACTTCTACATCTCCAAAACCAACCACGTCGCCGTCTTCGATCATACGCGACTCGCCGTAAGCGATGCGCCGGCCGTTGATGTATGTGCCGTTAGTTGAACCAGTATCGGCGACGAGCAGTGTACCTTCGCCAGTCATCAGTAACGCGGCATGTATTTTTGAAACGCTTACATCGTTAAGCGTCAGCTCGTTGTCTGAAGCACGTCCGACGTTGAGTCGCCTGCCACCGGGTTTGAAGATCAAAGGAATCTCGCGCGTTCCGCTTGGCTGAGTGACGCGTGCGATCACCTGGATATCCGGCATCGGGGGAGCGGCACTCGGAATCGCAACGCCGGCTTTAGCCGCGCGCATCTCTTCGTCTTGTCGTCTCAGATCTTCTTCAAACTCGCCGAAGGTAGGATCGACCGAAATGCCTGTCGTGAAGATGTCGACTTCCGCGTCGATGTCGACGGGCGCGAGCGTGCGATAGCGATGATCGTTGATGTGATCGATTGCAGCGGCAAGCACTTCGTTTTTCAGGTCATGAAGAATCTCCGGCGGCGCTTCTGAGTGCGTGCCCCACTCGACTTTCAAAACCAGATGGTGCGGAGCGATTCGTCCTTTATTTCCTTCATCTCTGACGCGCTCGTCGATCAACCTCTTCATACGATCGATCAACTTTGAGGTGGTGAGGCCGCTTCTTGGGTCGACGGTACGGCCCAACCTGCGATCGACGACGTTGCCCATACCTTCGAGCAGCCGGCGCATGATGCGTTCGGGCAGCGCCTCCTCGCGCCGTTTCTTTGCTGTCAGCTCCTGTTTGAGCTTATCGGTTGAGTCGTTTGCGTCAGTCATGAAAAGCAAATACGAGTTTTCTCGCGTGTGGTTCTCCTGTTAAGTTCAGAGTTCAGTAAGTTCAGAGTTCAGCCTTTAGGCTGCTGTTTTGAACGGCAAGCGCAAGCTAAGCTTGAACTCTAAACTAAATACATCGCTCTTTTGTGCCGATTCTAGCTTAAACCGCGGAGTTACTGAACCGCTCGCAATCCGGCCGTTCGATAAATCTTGCCCTTCCAGACGGCGTCGATTACATTAACAACATCGCCCCTTGACCTCACGTCAAACTTAAACGGAGGTGGTCAAGGTGTTACAACAACTGTGGGACAGTTTCGTTATTATGATTCCCGTGTTTTTCCTACTCACGATGATTTTCGGTGCTGGGTTTTATATCGGTCGTGTGAGTAAGAGAGAATAGTCGTGATCCTAAGACGCGCATGAAGTCAGTGTTCAAGAGTACGTGGCCCTATCAAGGTGATGAGATGAATTTGTCGGTCGAGGACATCGACCAGGCAATTCCGTTTTACGAAAGCGTCATGGGATTCCGGGTTGTTTCACGCAACGACTCGCCACACAAGAGCATTGTCCTCACGCGAGATCAGATCAAGATCGGGCTCGCAGAAAATGGTGGCGACCCGACTCAGGACGGCTGCTTCTTCGAGGTCGATAATGCTGAAACCGCTTTCGCCGAGTTACAGGCACAGGGGCTGAAGAAAGATAGCGCTGACTTCAGAATCGACCAGTACGGCGACAAGAAATTCAAGGTCTTTTTTGTCGTAGCGCCCGACGGTCTTTGTTACTGCCTGGGTGAGCGACAGCCATAACTCAAGTTACAATCTGCTTCATGAAGCGATCGGGAACCGCGGATCTTCCTCTGCACGGCGGGCGCGTGCCGCAGTGGCTGGCGGAACGCATGACCAAACTCGGAACCGCGATGACCGAGGCGATCGTTTACGATTACGGCACCTCAGCCTTTCTCTCACGTCTCAGCGATCCTTTCTGGTTTCAGGCTTTCGGTGCGGTGATGGGAATGGACTGGCATTCCTCCGGCATCACCACTTCGGTAATGGGCGCCTTGAAACGCGGCCTCGCGCCGAAAGCAGACGATCTTGGAATTTATATCTGTGGTGGTCGTGGGCGTTTTTCACGAAACACACCTAACGAACTTCGTCTGCTGGCAGATCAGCGCGGCTTCGACGCCGATGCCTTGGTACGCACCAGCCGCCTCACTGCACGAATCGATAACAACGCGATTGCCGATGGTTTCCAGATCTACCTGCACAACTTTGTTCTCACGTCGCAGGGTGAATGGGCAGTGGTGCAGCAGGGCTTGAACGATCGAAACGGAATGGCCCGCAGATATCACTGGCACTCCACCTTCGTGCGCGATTTCGTTGCTGAACCTCACACCGGAATCGTCGGTGAGAACCAGGGCACGATCATGAATCTCGTCGACGCGAAAGCAGGTCGCGCTCAGGCAGCGCTCTTGGAAATCGCCAACGAGCGTCCGGACAAGATACTGATCGAAGCACGTCACTTGCGGATGCCGGCGCATCATGACGTTCGCGAAAAAGATGTGGATTTGAAGCGGCTCGGTGCGGTGCTGGCGCTCGCGTACGAACGTGGTCTCAGCGACTTTACTGAGCTCCTGCTTCTCGAAAAACTTGGACCACGCACGTTGCAGTCGTTGGCGTTGGTTGCGGAGGTGGTCCATGGCGCGCCGAGTCGTTTCAACGATCCGGCACGATTCGCGTTTGCGCATGGAGGCAAGGACGGACACCCGCATCCAGTTCCGTTGAAGACATATGATGAATCGTTGCGATTTCTTCGTTCCTCACTCCAGGCCGCCAAGCTCGGCCATACGGACAAGCTCGATGGTTTTCGGCGTCTTGAACGTTTCGCGCGCTTGGTTGAAAACAGGTTGAACCCGCAAGCGGATCTCGAAGCGCTTATTCGTCACGAAAAGGCGATCTCACCTTCACTCGACGGGCGTACTGTCTAACTGCCCGCTTTGAATTTATGACTGGTTTTGCTAATCTCTTTCCCGAAAACCCCCGCCAAATCAAATAGCCCCGACATAAGGACGCGCCTGGAGTGCTGAACGCATTCCCGATTACGCAACTTAAGGAGCAAAACTATGAGCTTTAGAAGATTTTACCCATTTACCGTGGGCTGTATTCTGGCCGTCTTAGTGTCAGTGGCGCCCGTGGTACTCGGGCAAACGACGACCACGCAGACGAGCCAGAATCAGAATATGACTCTGCGTTCAGTTCCCAGTGGCTCGAAGATGAAGTTCAGAGGTGTGGTCATCAGCCGCGATGCTGATGTGTTCACAATTCGCGACCGCACTCGCACGGACTATCAAGTTCTCATCACTGACAATACGAGTATCAAAACGAACGGCGGATTCCTTCGTTCAGGTAAGAAATATCCGGTAACCGACATCCTGCGCGGTCTGATCGTAGAGGTTGAGGGACGTGGCGACGCTCAGGGCCAACTGGTCGCAGACAAGATTCGCTTCAGGGAGTCAGATATGCGCGCCGCGCAAACGACCGAGGCTCGTGTTGGTCCAGTTGAAGCCAATCAGGAACGCATGGCCGGCCAAATGGACGAGCTTTACGCCGTCGCAGCCGAAGCACGTGCGGAAGTGAAGCAAGTGAATGAGCGCGTTTCGGCCCTGGACGACTACGACGTACAGGAAACTGCTAGCGTTACATTCCGCGTCAACAGTGCCGTGCTTTCGCCCGAAGCTAAGCAACAACTGGACACACTCGCTGCAAAGGCGAATGCTGCTAAAGCGTACATGATCGAAGTGGCGGGCCATACGGATTCCACGGGCAGCGATGCCAAGAATTTCAGGCTTAGCCAGCAGCGCGCCGAGGCAGTTGTGCAGTATTTGGCAGTGCAGCACAAGATTCCGCTGCGACGTTTTGTTACGCCGATGGGTTATGGCAAGACAGAAGCAGTTGCTGACAATACGACTGCGGAAGGACGCCAGCAGAATCGACGTGTCGACGTAAAAATGATCGTGAATCGTGGCCTCAGCCAGCAGGCCGCCCGACCGTAGCCACAAAAGGCACAAAGGGGTAAAAGCCACAAAGAGGCACAAGAAGCGCAAAATAGTTTTTGTGCTCTTTGTGTCTCTTTGTGGCGAAACTGTTTTGTGGCGATACACGGTTTGAGTTGCCCTGACCCGCTTTCGTCTAAGAATCTCAAACATTCCTCAGCAATTTCGTCAATTTCGAGGGTTTTTTCACCTAAAGAGTGGCCCCCCGTTTGCTCTATTTAGCCACACTATGACGAATACTGAGGTCTTCCCAATTGTGCACGGTGGCTTGGTGGCCACGCAGAAATCCGAACCTGCGCCGAATTCCGATCTGGCGCTCGCAATCGCAGCCGGCAAGGGCGATATGGCTGCATTTGAAAAGATTTATGAACGTCATAACCGCCGCGTGTATTCATTGTGTCTACGGATGACACAAAACGCGGCTGAGGCAGAGGATCTGGCGCAGGAAGCATTCATTCAACTATTTCGCAAGATAGGCAGCTTTCGCGGCGACTCCGCTTTTACGACATGGCTGCACCGGCTGACGGTGAACCAGTGTCTGATGCACTTCCGCAAGCGAAGCGTGAAGCTCGAGCGAACTACCGAAGAAGGCGAGACGCCGGTGCAGATCGTCAGCGGCACTGAAAATCCAAACGCAATGCCGGTGATGGACCGCATCGCACTCGATAATGCATTGACTCAATTACCGCCGGGATATCGCACCGTCTTTGTGTTGCATGACGTTGAGGGTCACGAGCACGAAGAGATTGCGAAGATGCTCGGCGTCGCAGTTGGAACGTCGAAGTCTCAGTTACACAAGGCCCGCATGAAGCTGCGCAAGATCCTCAGAGCGCGCAACGAGCCCAGCAAAAACTAGCCACAGATTGCACAGATTCGTGTAATCTGTGGCCATGAATAAACAAGACGCAACTTTCTACCGGTGGGACGACATGCCGAAGGAAAACCTTACGGACGTGTTCGCCCGCCGGCTGATTACTGGCGAGCGCGTGATGCTCGCGCACGTCTATCTCAAGAAGGGCGCGATCGTGCCGCGTCACTCTCACGAGAACGAACAGATCACTTACATCCTCGAAGGCGGTTTGCGATTCTGGATCGGTGAAGATGAGTCGCAGGTGATCGACGTCCGCGCCGGTGAAGTGTTGCACATTCCGTCGCTGGTCCAACACAAGGCTGAAGCGCTTGAAGACACGCTCGACGTCGATATTTTCAGTCCGCCGCGACAGGACTGGCTCGACAAAACTGACGACTACCTCAGGCAAAAGTAATCGTGGATCTCGGACTCAAAGACAGAGTCGCACTGGTGGCGGCAAGCAGTCAGGGGCTGGGCCGCGCAGTTGCTGAGGAGCTGGCCGCGGAAAGCGCTTCACTTGTACTTTGCGCGCGCGACGTCGAGACGTTGGCCCAAACCGCAGCAGCTATTGCAGACAGCAGCGGCGCACACGTGTTGGCCGTGCCTGCTGATGTAACTGTGATCGCCGACATCAAGCGTGTCGTCGAAAGTGGCATTGAGCGCTTCGGTCGCATCGATATTCTCGTCACCAACGCGGGTGGACCACCTGCGGGAACGTTCGAGCAGATCACCCGTGAGCAGTGGGAAGAAGCGACGCGGCTGACACTCTTCAGCGCGATCGAGTTTGCCCGACAGGTGTTGCCAGGCATGAAACGACGACGCTGGGGACGAATCCTGAACATCACTTCGATCGCCGTGAAACAACCGGTCGAGAATCTGATGTTATCGAATAGTTTGCGCGCGGGACTCACTGGATTTGCACGCACGCTGGCCAACGAAGTCGCTGCCGAAGGTATTACAGTCAACAACATCATGCCGGGTTACACGCGCACTGAGCGTTTGGAAGAGTTGGCGACGATGATGGCCGAGAAGCACGGAATCAGTGCGAAAGAATTTAGCGCGAAGTGGGAAAAAGAGATTCCGATGGGCCGTCTCGGCGAGCCGCGCGAGTTCGCCGCGGTCGCGGCATTTCTTGTCTCCGAGCGCGCGAGTTACATCACAGGAACGTCGGTTCAAGTTGACGGCGGCTGGATTCGCTCCTTACTCTAAACACTATGATTAAGTTAATTCGTGGTAGTACCATCTGATAACTGGATAAAAAGGCCTTCGACGAACTCATCGCACCATACCGGCGAAGGAGTGATCGTAGATATCGGGACGGGAGACGGGCGCTTTGTCTACCAGTGTGCGCGCGAGAACCCGAACAAGTTTTACATCGGGATCGAGCCGAACGTTCGTCCGCTGGAGAAGATCTCGGAGAAGATCCATCGAAAGCCTGACAAAGGTGGCGCGCCGAATGTGCTTTTTGTGCAAGCGGCGGTTGAGGATCTGCCGAGTGAGTTGAACGGTGTCGCCGATGAGGTCCACGTACACTTTCCGTGGGGTAGTTTGCTGCGAGCAATGGCCACCGGCGAGGTTGTGGTGCTCGAGAATCTGCGGCGTGTCTGTTCGCTTGGAGCGCTACTCGAAGTGGTGATCGGTCTGGAACCGGTGCGCGATCACGCAGAGATCGAACGCCTCGGCCTCACTCCACTCTCGCTTGAGTTCATTGATGAACAGCTAACTCCGAAGTACGCCGCAGCAAAATTCGAGATCATCGAACGCGGAATTCTCTCCGCATCCGAGTGGCCCTACTTCAAAACCTCATGGGCCAAGCGTCTGAAGGGAAACGAGCAGCGACCCATCACCTATCTCATCGCCGGCGCGGTTTAGATTGAGTGGAGAAAAAGAGGAACTTTTGCTTGCTCGCGTCGTCTAATACGCGTAACGACACAACGAAATTGTAACAGATATTTTATTTGACATGGCCCAACTCCGAGAGTAGAGTGCGCGCACTAATTCCCCCGCTCAACTAGCGACGCCCAGAATCGTCCAACCATCAACAATCGATCGAGCAGGGGTTGGTATTTCTCGCGTCCTCGTTCTCGCGTGACTTCACCGCTCCTCGTAAGCCTCGCGTTAACGTATTCACGCATTCGCTGTTTCACCGATCGTCTAGGCCGAAACGTGCAAATGGCGACAAGCTAATCGTGTGCGGTTTGCAACAGAGTGTTCACGAGGAATCGGGTCAGTACCGTAACGCGGTAGCGTCGGGTCGAAGCACCCTATCCAAGGAGAGGATTATGACAAAAAACCAACAAAGGATTCTCTGGCCAGCATTGCTGACTGCATTGCTAGTTGTTACTGCACTCACGTTTGCTGCGTCTACTAAGCTTCGCCACGCGATCGCGACTGGCATAAGCAGTCAGAGTCAAGCAGCGACCTTAAGCGCGACCCGCACAGCGTATGTTCGCCGCAGTCTGCTGTCGCCAAAATTAGTATGGAATCTGAAGGCACTGGGAGACCGGCTCGAGAAACCCGGAAGAGAGCGTCTGACCGTAACCGGTGCGCTAAGTCGAGCTAAAGAATCGCAACCAGAAGAAGTGGCCGCAGTTTTTGAATTTCCGGATCGGTTACGTCTGACAATTCAAGAGGGTATTCAAACACGGGTAATCACATTCGATGGAGAGCAAGCGACATCAGCGGGTGATCCGCTGGATGCGGCAGAGCGAGATCTGATTGAAACACTTGTTTACGGCACGGCTGAGCATTTTTTCACGACGCAGATGCAGGGCCAAGCGACGCGTTTGCTGGGTTCACGTTTCCGCATCGACGACGGTTCGAGCGTCGACTACAGCGGCCCCTATTACGACGTCTACAGGGTAACGGAACAAATCAAGACCTCAGCCGAGCAAAGAGAGCAACAGAAACTTTATTACTTCAATTCCGAGACCTTGCTGCTGGAGCGAGTACGTTACGAGATTAACCGCAATGGCTCAGCAGTAAAGGTTGAAGAGCGGCTTGGCGACTGGGTCAAGGAACAGGGGCAGCAAGTAGCGCGGCGTGTAGAACGTTTTGAGAACGGGGAGTCGGTGTTTGTGCTCACAGTGAGCACGGCAGGCCTGAGTGCGCGCGTAGCTGATGGAGTTTTCGCTCAGTAAAAAAGAGATCCTTACCGCCCTAACGCGCGAGGAGAAGCATCATGGCCCAGAAAGTTTTATTTTCCGCATGTATGAAGATAGCAGCACTTTACACCGCGAACTTGCTTCTGATTCTCACTCTTCATTCGACGGCGCTGGGCCAGGGCTCGACGCCACAGCGAGGTTATCAACCAGGCGGTTCTTATGCGCTCTCCGATATTGAAACGATCAATACCACCAACGGCAACCTGATGCTCAACCTGCCGCTGGGGCGGCTTGCGCCCGGACGTGGCGGTTTTTCAGGCCAGCTAAACCTGCACTACGATTCGAAGTTATACGACAGTAAGACGCAATGGTATCAGGACTGGGAGCATCTCGTGGGTGGGGAACCGCACATTGCGATTCGCAATATGCTGGTGACCAACAATCAGGGTGGCTGGCATTACGGCACCGGCTACGAGCTGCAACTGATCGACCGCATGAGCCAGTATCCACCTGAGATCGCGCCGCAATATCCAGCTACGGAAACCATCCGCCATTACAAAATCAAAGTCGCTTTCCCTGACGGCAGCCTGCGAGAATTCCTGCCGCGCGGGTTCGGGTCACCGATGGAGGAGGGCTATTACGACATTCGTCCGGATGGCTGGCAGGCGACGTTTAATGGTTCATACGTCGAAGATGTTCCTTCCCTGACAAGCACGCTCACTTACTACACCTTTGACGGTACTTACATCAAACTCGAAGTCCAGCACGACTCAGACGGAAACTGGTGGAACAATCCCTGGACGCTGTATTTCCCTGACGGCACGAAGGTCAGCAACTACGGCAGCAGGATAAGCGATCGCAACGGTAACTATGTCGAGTTCAGCAACGTCACCTACAACGGCCATCTCGCCACGCAACTAATCGATCAGCTCGGCCGCAAGATCGTCATTGACTGGGAAGGCATCAGCGATGGCGACGTTATTCACGTCCCCGGCGTGGGCGGAGCCGACCTGGTTTATCAGATCCATTGGAAGGGCATCCAGGTCTACAAGACTTATTCTACCGTTATCAATGACCATTACAGTCCGGAGGGATATCCGGACATGCTGGGGTCTCAGTTTGTGGTGTCAGAGATTGACTTGCCTTCAGAAAGTGGCGGGCTGAAATATCTCTTTGGTTACAACGCCGCCGACCAAAGCAGTTGCTGCCCGCCTTCCTATGGCTGGGGCGAGCTCAACTCGGTGACGACGCCGACGGGCGCACAGGCGCAGTATCAATATCAGTTGGACGGGCAAAATGGTCCCGGCCTCGCGTACACGTGGGACATAGTGCTGAGGAATCAGATTACGCAAAAGACGCTGACTTACCAGCAGCAATACGATGGCAACTCAACGCCAGTAACTGAAACGTGGAGCTATGACCTCGCAACCGGCACCATCGTAAATCCTGACGGCGGCATCGTTACACAGCTCAACGACGCGCAACGAAACTATCGCACGCAGCAACCTGACGGCACCGTTATCGAAAAGCTTTGGCAGGCTAACCGGCCGCCGGGATTTCCAGTGACTTCGGCTCTTGACCAATACACGGGTATAGATGCTTACGATCCGGCGCGCGTCAATGGCTATGTGAAGACTGAGTTCACTTCTATCAGAGACGCTGGTGGAAATCTCAGCAAGACAGCGATCAAAGATTACAACTATGACAAGAACGGCAACGTCACGCGCGTCGCTGAATATGATTGGGTGGATTACAGCAGCGTGCCTCGCAGCGGCCTCTGGTCACTGCCGACAGGCATTCCTGCAAACGCGGTATTGAAACGAGTGACGACAAACACCCTGGCCCGCTCGACGCCCGACGCGTCTGACACCAGTTCAAATGTTGCCGACAGCTATTGGAACTCGACTTCGCCGAGTCTGAGAAACGCGCTCGCCTCAAGCGAAGTAAGCAATGGATCGGCCACGCTCTCGCGGACTGAATTCTTTTATGACAATGCGGCCACGACCGGCAATCTCACGCAGCAGAAGACTTGGGACTCAACGAAAGGCGCATACAGCAATCCGCTTTCCGCCGGCAACTCCATCGCTGTCTCTCATCAGTATGACAGTTACGGAAATCCAACTCTGACTACCGATGCGCGCGGCTACCAGACCCAGTTTGTATACGGCAGTGTAGGTGGCTTCACAAGTCTCTATCCGACGCAAGTCAAGACTGCCTACCAGACCAGTGTGCAACGCACCGAAACGCGTGAATACGACTTCTCTACCAGCCTGGTGACGCGCGTGACTGATGTTGACAACAACGTCGCAAGCTCGACTTCGTACGATGTCTTTGGCCGGCCAACGCTGGTGAAAGCTGCCGAGGGTAAGCCGGAAGAGACGCGGACCAGCACCTACTATTCGGATGTCGATCGGCGTGTCACTGTGAAGTCGGATCTCAACACTGTTGGTGATGAAAAGCTGGTGAGCATCCAGCACTACGATCAACTCGGACGAGTGCGTCTGACGCGCCAGTTGGAGGACGCAGCCACGCAAAGCGCTACGGATGAGACGACCGGGATCAAGGTGCAGACGCGCTACCAATATAGCGGCAACTTTTCCTATGTGCTGAGCTCGAATCCGTATTGCGCCGCCACCAGCAGTGCGGCCGGCGGTGAAACGACGATGGGTTGGACCAGGAGCAAGTCAGATAACGGCGGTCGCGTGATCGAAGTGCAGACGTTTGGCGGCGCGAGTGCGCCTACGCCCTGGGGAGCAAACACCTCGGGCACCGGCACGATATCGACCTCTTACGATGCAAACTTTACGACGGTGACGGACCAGGCGGGGAAACTGCGCCGCAGCACGGTGAATGGCCTGGGACAGCTAATTAGAGTAGACGAGCCTGACGCGACCGGTAGCCTCGGCACGACCACCAGTCCGATGCAACCTACCAACTACACGTACGATGCGCTCGCGAATCTAACGCAGGTGGTGCAGGCCAGCCAGACGGGCAGCCAGATGCGTACGTTTCTTTATAGCTCGCTGGGCCGGCTCACTTCCGTCACCAATCCGGAAAGCGGCACAGTCACTTATCAGTACGACAACAACAGCAATCTCACCTTCAAGACAGATGCTCGCGGCGTGGTGACTGAAAACCGTTACGACGCATTGAATCGCGTGACGACGATCCTGTATCGCATCAACGGCCAGCCTGATCCAAACACGGGCGATGTCGAGTATTTGTATGACAATGCCACCAATGGCAAAGGACGTCTTTGGCTCACGTACAGGTGGGGCGCGAAGCCTTCGCACACGGCAGTGGGTTTGTACGATGCTTTAGGTCGCGTGACTCAGTTGTATCAACTCTTCGGCGATGGGCAGGGCGGCTGGTCGGCAGGTTATGCAATCAATCGCAGTTACAATCGCGCTGGCGGCGTTATCTCACAGAGTTATCCTTCAGGCCACTCCGTTACCTATGACTACGATGCGGCTGGACGTGCTACGAGCTTGACAGGAAATCTAGGCGATGGCGTGCAGCGCACTTATTCCACCGGCATCAGCTACGTTGCTTCCGGCGCGTTGAAGCAGGAGCAGTTTGGCACCACTGCGCCTGTCTACAACAAGCTCTTCTACAACTCACGGCTGCAACTTGCTGAGATTCTCGCCAGCACTACCGGCGGCGATAGTTCCTGGAATCGTGGGAAGATCGTCAACGGCTACAGTCTGCAATGCTCCGGTGCCAGTTGTAATGCAACCGACAACAATGGAAACCTGCGCAGGCAGCAAGTCTACATTCCCGCGGACGATCAGGTTTCCAGTTCGACAACGTGGTATCAACAATATGATTACGACAATCTGAATCGCTTGCAGCGAGTGCAGGAATATACCCCTTCGCTCGTCTGGCAGCAGGAATACGTTTACGACCGCTGGGGCAATCGCACCATCCATCAGACCAATACCTGGGGCACGGGCATCAACAAGAAGGACTTCACCGTCAACACCGCCACTAACCAGCTTGGCAAGCCAGCAGGTCAATCAGGTACGATGACCTATGACCTAGCCGGCAATCTGATCACCGATTCCTACATTGGCTATGGCTCGGCTACTTTCGATGGCGACAATCGCATCGTGGCCGCGCAGGACAGTTATGCTGGCTGGTCCTACTACACCTACAACGCCGATGGTCAGCGCGTCAGACGCAAGATAAACAATCAGGAGACGTGGCAGATCTACGGCATCGAGGGTGAACTGCTAGCCGAGTATCCGGCGAATGCGGCTGTCGGCAGTCCGCAGAAGGAGTATGGCTATCGCAACGGTCAGTTGCTGGTGACAGCCAATGCAGCACCGGTCAATGTCGCGCTGGCTGCGAATGGGAGCACGGCGACAGCTTCCTCAACACTTTCACCCTACGTGCCTGCGTACGTGATTAACGGCTCACGTCGGGCCATCAATAATGAAGTCTGGCTGGATAGCACTTACGCCAGCTTTCCGGATTGGGTGCAGGTGGACTTCAACGGCAGCAAGACCATCAGTGAGATAGACGTCATTACGCAGCAGGATGATCCGCAAAATCCGATTGAGCCAACACTGACACAAACCTTCAGTCTTTACGGCATCACGGCCTACGATGTCCAATACTGGACTGGCTCAGCCTGGGCCACAGTGCCGGGCGGCAGTGTAACTGGAAACAACAAAGTGTGGCGGCAGTTCAGTTTTTCTCCCATCACGACAAGCAAGATCAGAGTTATGATTAATACCGGAGCAGACAATGCCTTCAGCCGCGTAGTGGAGGTGGAAGCCTGGACTTCCAGCAGCACCGGAAACATCAACTGGCTGGTGACGGATCACCTCGGCACCCCACGAATGATCTTCGATCAATCCGGCAGCCTGGCAAATGTGAAGCGCCACGATTATCTGCCGTTCGGCGAGGAACTATTCGCTCCCACCGGCCTGCGCACGTCAACACTCGGATATTCCGGCGACGGCGTGCGCCAGCAGTTCACTTCGAAGGAACGGGACATTGAGACGGGGCTGGACTATTTTGGATACAGATACTTCGCAACCACGCAAGGGCGTTGGACAAGCGTTGATCCGATGATCGACTTCGAAAGGAATACCAGAGAGCCCCAAGCATGGAACTTGTATCAATACTGCGTCAATAGTCCTCTGACAAGAACTGATCCTGACGGACGCCAAGATTCAGTCCGTTTGAATGGCAATCAAGCTATAGAAAAGGAGCTACGAAAAAATGGCTTCAATGAAAAGCAAATAAAGCAATTCATGGAAGAGTACCGAAGGACCCAGGGAAAGGTATTGGTTAGCATGCTAGCAGGCGCGGTCGTCGGTGCAGCTGGTCGTCCGGTCGTTGAAGCCTTCCTAATATGGGCGGCTCGCAATCCCGATAAGGTTGAGCAGGCCGGACAAATGGCTCTGGAAGCCGCTGGAGGACCCCCGAGTTTAATACCTGCTTCGAATTCACGACTTAGAGCAACGGAAGTTGATAGTCTAACCCGATTGAGCAAGCAACTTGGATCAACACTAATCGAGAGTTCGCATGTGGGTGAGGAAGTCATAGTTGCCGGTACCAACAAAACGATTGATGTTATGGGTCACGGAAGCTTCTATACACATCCACAGTTTAAAATGTCAGAGTTTTTCAACTCGATCAAAGAGCACGTGACTTCTTCCGTAACTTACATTGCGATTGACCTAAAAGGAGCCTCAAAGCAGCAAATTGCTGAAATCACAGCCTACGTTAATAGCTTGGATACGGCCCTGCGAGGCAAAGTCATCTACATTAGCCCATAACGCAAGCAGAGGAGAATTGATGGGAGTAATAAGCTTTTTAGATAGTGGTGGTAGGGATACTTGGCATGTAGCTGGCTGGGCCTTTCGTCAAGTGCTCGATGATGTAAGCCGTCAGTATGCCGACGATCTTGACATAGTCGAAGAACTTGAACAAGCCAAGCTGCACAGCGGTCTTATACTTTACTCGTTAGAACCGTCACTTGCAGCGCGAATTAAGGCCGCGATAAATGATGTTGCTACCGGCATACGCGCGGGAACCATTTCTTCTGGCATCACAGAACAACCATACGGCGATGCTATGACGGTTGAGCAGTATTTAAGGTCTCTAAACGAATTATTACGTATCTTGCGTGCGAGCGAATCAAGTTAGGTGAAAGCGTCACGATTACCTACCATTCGGTGAAGATCTCTCCGCCCCCACCGGCCTCCGCACCACCGCGCTCGGTTACTCAGACGGCGACGGCGTGCGCCAGCAGTTCACCCAAAAAGAACGGGATATTGAGACCGGGTTGGACTACTTCCTGGCGCGTTACTACTCAAGCACGCAAGGACGATTTACTTCTCCGGATGAATTTAGAGGTGGCCAGAGGAATTGTTTGGAGAGATTGATCCGCATGACCGCTCTTTTATGCCGAAATTGCAGAACCGCAAAGTCTAAACAATTATCATTACGTTCTAAACAACCCCTTGCGGTACATTGATCCGGATGGTCATCAAACTACGACTGCTGACAATATTAAACAGCGGGTCACCGACTTTGTCATCGGCGTAGGTAGAGGCATTAGCAGCAGCCTCACATTTGGAGCTTCGGGTGCACCTCGCCCGGATGACTCACTTACGAATCGTGCCGGCCAAGGCCTTGGAACAGTAGCAACGTCGGTAGGGGGCGTTCTACTCTTTAAAATCGGAGCGGGCTCTGACGTCTTGAGCGGAAGCGCGCTAACTAAAGTGAGCGTCGTCGCCGTTACGACCGGGGTTGTCACAGTTGCGGGTGCCACAACAAATGCCGTGAATATTGCTGCGACACCGATGCAGCGAATAGTACTTCCAATGACTCATCCGATGAGCCACAAAACAAACGAAAGAATGATACTCAAAACCAGCAGAGCCAACAGACTGGAAGGACTGGTGGGCGAAATCAGCCAAAGGATAGATCTGTCGAAGGAGCCACGGATAATTTGAAAGGACTCAAAACGGAGCAAAGAAGAATTAGCAGGCGAGGGGGATACCGTATTCGCACTAAAAAGGCTGAGCAAAACATAGATAACGCACTCAAAAAACTCATTAAGGAAAATAAGTAGGCAGTCAAATATGAATCGGAGTCAGCATACCCCTTTGAGCGAATTGATCGAGAGAGCGGATGATTTCGAACGCAATGGTTTCTTTGACAAAGCACTCGAATGCTGGCGAGTTGTGCTGAAACACAAAAGAGATGCCATAGCACTTTGTCGATTTGGCCGTGTAGCTATGAAAGCGGACAAACCTACGGAGGCTCAGCAAGCGTTTGAAAATGCACTGAGATTAGATCCCAATCTTGCCATAGCTCACACCTGCCTAGGCCTCTCATTGCGAGATTCTGGAAGTAGCGAGGAAGCTATCAAACACTTAGAAACAAGTGCATCGCTTGATCCCAATGCGGCGACATATACATTATTAGGAACGGTGCAGTTGCAATCTGGCAGAATAAGCAAGGCGAGGAATGCTTTTCAAGAGGCAATAAAGATGGATCCAGGATATGAGGAGGCTTATTACAATCTCGGATTAACTCTAGCGCTAGACCAACCGGCAGAAGCGATCAACGTTTTCGAGAGAGCGGTGCAGATTGACCCGGAATACGCCGAGGCGCACAGCGAATTAGGACAGGCTCTCCGGCGTATTAACGAGAACGTCCGCGCAGAGTATCACCTAAAGAAAGCGGTCGTTTTGGATGGAACTGATGGATGGGCATATCTTTATCTAGCTAATATTTCATGGATTAATAATGATCTCCCGTCGGCAGAAAACTATTTCAAAACGGTGATCGCACTCTGGCCTACTAGCACTATTCCGCTCTGGTCTCTAGCAATGTTTTACCAATACCAGGATCGAATCGACGAAGCTGAGACTCTTTACCAACAGGCTCTTTTGCTCGAACCCAATGACACTGAATCTAACAAGAGATTCGCGATTTATTTGAGAGACGTCGGAGAAACGGAGAAAGCAAGAATCTATCTGAAGCGGGCAATGTCACTCGATCCGGATGACGATAGTATAGCTGACCTACTAACCGATCTTGATACTGACTTCGGTTCAAAATTTCTGCACTAATCCCATCGGTCAATCGCAACGGGCAGTTGCTGGTGACGGCAAATGCCGCGCCGGACAATGCCGCGCCGGACAATGCCGCCCTTGCCTCGAATGGAAGCACGGCGACAGCTTCCTCAACACTTTCACCGTATGTGCCCGCCTACGTGATTAACGGCTCACGTCGGGCCACCAACAGCAGTGTCTGGTTGGACAGCACTTACAACAGCTTTCCGGATTGGGTGCAGGTCGACTTCAATGGCAGCAAGACGATCAGTGAGATAGACGTCATTACGCAGCAGGATGATCCTCAGATTGGCGGCAATGCGACAGACGAAGAACTCAGACGTAGGGCGGGAGATGATAGGGATGCTCTGAGGGCCGCCAACAAGATCATCAACAGAAGGAACGATTTTAGGAATGCACTGACTGCTGCTGGGCGCGCTCGTGATGCTTTGCCCGCCGGAGCCGAGCGCGATCTAGTCAGCGCCTCGCTGGCTTCTTACGGCGCAGAGGGTGTAGCTAATGGCGTCTCTGTTGGTCAGGGACGACTTGCCGACGGTGTGGCAGCGGAAGCAAGGACGGCCTACTTTCCTTTTGAGAACGGTACTTTTACGGCTCAAGTCGAAGTAGTGCTTAGCGATAGGCGCGGCGGCAACCTTGCTGTTGATGTGGCCCATGAAGGCAGGCATGTGGCTGATGCACAAGAGTTCGCTGCTGCGCTGACTCGTGATGTGGCAGCAAATGGCGGTGAATCAACGATAGCCATTATGGGAGATGCTAATCGAACTCGATATGATAGAGAGGTGAGAGGTTACACCGTCAGTTCTCTAGTTGCACAAGGACTTGGCTTAGATAACTTATCCGTTGGGAGACGCGAGATATGGAACAGGGGATGGTCACAGGCCGATCGCGCAACTCTACGATCAGCAGCCATCAACAATTACTTGCGAGAGTCGAACACTTACCGCTTGACTCCAGAAAATCCGGGACAGAGGTACATTCCAAGACCATGAGAAAATCTTACTATGTAATCACAAGCACGGTTGTAATCTTTTTTAGTGCGATGATGGGACCTGCGATGTGCCAAGAGTCGACATCCACCGAGCGGCCAGCGGTAGTCTCTGCGGTAGCTCCGGCTTATCCGGTTGTAGCAGTGGCATCGAATACCAGCGGCACAGTCCAGGTTGAAGTGAAGGTGAACACTGCTGGCGAGGTAATCTTTGCGCAAAGTATTGACGGTCATCCCTTGTTGCGTCAGAAAGCGGAGAATACAGCAAGACGATGGCGGTTTATGCCTGTTGCTAATGATGCGAGGGTGCGTCTTGTAACTCTCACGTTCGTCTTCCGCATTATGTCGAAAGAAACTGTTGTGGATGATCTTACGCCAGTTTTCACGCCACCTTATCAGATTGAAGTAAGACATCGACCGTTCGACCCAGTGGTTGACTCCGATCCGCCTACCTATGTGCGCCCAACTGCACAATGGAAAAAAGGGAAAACACCATAGCTTTTCCACCGCATCGAGAGAATCCTGGAATCAGGCAGCAGAGGACCAGCGTTTGGCTTCGTGTTTGAGCTAAGCAACTGGTGGAATTGGGGAGTTTGGGGTGAAGAGGCGGACGTCAAAGCAGCAGAAGATCAAAAACGAGCGCAGTTGGTTAAGCGCACTCAGGAATTAGGTAGGACGGATGGGGTTTATCTGTATCGAGTTGGATGCTCGGACTGTCCCCCGACTGCCATAGATGTTAGAACTGCAAGTAGACAGCAGATTTGGGATGCATCTCGCGCTGTGCCAGGCGTGAACCAATTGGCCCCGATGAAGTTGCTAAGCTTCTGCAAAACATCCCATCGTCTGCGGGGAAAGAACGCCTGAACCGACGCCTGAGCCAACACCCTTCTTTGGACACCAGGGTTCGAAGTTCACCAGCAAGACAGTGTGGCGAAGACCGGGAGCCAAAGAATCGATGTTGAGAATCCTAACCGCGGCCAAAGGGCAGGCCAAATCCATTATCAGGATATAGCGGGCAACAAGTATCTATATGATCCAGTGTCAAACAAATTTAGTGGCGCTCCGAACTCTGTTAATAAACTGCTCGAAACGCCAGAGTACAGGCCGCTATTGATAAAGCCCCCAGGTTCTTAGGCGAAACACCATGATGACCAACCGTAAGATGAGCGAACTTTTGGATCGCCTGCGACTCAAGAACAAGAATCTCTCGGTGACATTAGATACGAGACTTCGGTTCTTGATCCTTCCCGGCCTATCACAGGTGGGTGATGCCGTAGTACTCGCCTCGCAAAAGGACTTAGCGCACGTCAAGCCGGAGGATTTTACGGACGAAACTGGTTACGAATGCTTTGTGAATCACGTGCACTTGACAGATCATATCACTCGACGAACTGAGCCGTCAGCTTTGCTTGAACAAGGCCTGGCGTTTGCGGAGGCGTTGGCAGACGAGCTACCAAGAAACTCAGAAACCGAACATTTTAGAGTCATTCTGACCATGGAAGAAGATGAGTGCACTGTGCGTTTTCACAAAATACGAGCCTCGCAAAATTGGTTGTCGTCTGACCTGGATGACTATGAAGAGGCTATAGGGGTTCTTGTTACGTAACCGAGTCACTCGTTATTTGACTGGGTCTTGTACAGGTGGAATACGAACTTCAACTATCCGTTCTTAACTTTGAATCGAGAACTTTATTCACAGTCACAATCTCTGACAAGATACTCTCAAGGTACAATGCCGACGGCATCCGAAATCCTTCAGATCCGGTCGAAAATTTCTCTTTGGGAAAAAGAAGTTAGCAGTATGATGGGGCCGAAGTTGTTGTGACTCCCCGAAAATAGTATCTCCACTACTGCATAGGGCGTCCGTCAGGAAAGCTTCGTAAGTGAAGACAATAGGCCGCGCCGCCTTTTCTGATTTACTAATTGTCTTAAAGCGAAACTCAAGGAACCCATCGAAGTTAGAGATGGGCTAAAAACTCTGATCGTCCGCTGATGGTCCATACAGGGCCGGGACTTTGGCACCCATCAGACGCAGGTAAACAGTAATCTGTCCGCGGTGGTGGGCCCAGTGGTTGATCGTGTCCTGGATCATTGTGCGCCGTGAACCTTGCCAGACGACATTTCCGCGTGCGAGCAGCTTCCAGTTTGTCTCAAGGTGCTCGTCAGTTGTCTTCTCGAGAGCGCTGCGCGCTTCGGCGGCAGACTCGTCGAGTGCCTTGATCAACTCTGCCCTGGTCTCTTTCTGCGCGCGTTTGGTGCCCTGGCCTTCGGCCGGCGCGATGTCGAGCTCATCACGATTGATGATCATCGTGATCCACGTGGGAATGGTCGCGACCATATCCGCGAGATAACCAAAGATCATCGATCGCTCATGCGGTTTCCATTGGTATTTTCCCTCGGGAACTTGTTCGAGAGCTTTGCGGGAACGTTCTACCTCGCTGTCCAACTCTTCACGAAAAAATTCAGTTACTTTCATTGCTGCACTCTCTCCTTCAATATCAATACGAACTGCACTATAAAACTCAGGTGTCACATCGCTATGACAAAACCAGACCGCGCGTTGTTGTATTATGATTTAAGATGATGATTGTTCGCATCCTGCTGGTTGCGCTGGGAATCGGTTTGCTCTACGTGCTGTGGCGCGAGGTGCGTAAGATCCCGCCAAAACTCCTCACACTCATGGCCACCGCATTTATCGACATGGTAGGCCTGCTGATGATCCTGCCGCTGCTGCCGTTTTACGTGAAGACACTCGGCGGCTCGGGTTTCGAAGTACTTGGATTTCATGTCGGCATCGGCAGCATCACCGCGATCATCGTTGCGGCTTTCACTGCGGCGCAGTTACTCAGCGCGCCGCTGTGGGGCCGCTTTTCGGATCGCTTCGGCCGTAGACCGACGCTGCTTATCGCGCTCACCGCGTCATGCATCGCGTACTTAATTTTTGGTTTCGCTAACTCGTTGCTGTTATTGTTCCTCTCGCGGCTGGTGCAAGGCGCCGGCGGTGGAACAGTCGGCGTGATTCAGGCTTACGTGGCCGACTCAACCGAGCCGCAGGATCGAGCACGTGCGCTCGGGTGGCTTTCGGCGACCACCAATCTCGGCGTTGCACTTGGACCAGTGCTCGGGTCTGTTGCTATTGCTTTAGGCAAACGCGATCTGCTCCCAGGCTCGGCGACATTCCACGCAGGCTATGCCGCACCGGGAATCCTCGCGGCAACGCTCTGCTTGATTAACATCGGATTCGCGGCGCGGTATTTAAAGGAGTCGCGCGACGTGAGTGAACATGCGCCCGTCGAAGGTGAAGTCAGGCGTAGCTCACGCGAGGCGATGTGGCGCGTAATATCTCACTCAAGCGAGCCTTCGTCGCGTTTGATCTGGATCTATGCGGTGGCGATTGGCGCGTTCCAGGGAAGCTTCTCGGTGTTGGCTCTCTTCCTCAACGCTCGCTTTCAGGTGACCGAGCAAACGATCGGTTACTTCTTCATGTACATCGGATCGATCTCGGTATTTACGCGTGTGTTGCTTCTCGGACGTATGGTCGACTGGCTCGGAGAGGCAAAGCTTTCGCGGCTCGGACTGTTGTTACTGGCCGCGGGTGTTGTGGGAATGCCGCTGTCGCGAAATTTGTGGATGCTTGGGATCGCAGTTGCGCTGATTCCCCTGGGGACGGCATTTACATTTCCGTGTGTGACTGCGCTTTTGTCGCGTGTGATCAATCCGCGAGAACGCGGACTTTACATGGGAATGCAGCAGACGTACGGCGGCGTGGCTCGAATTATCGCGCCGCTATTCTTCGGTTGGTCGTTTGACAAGCTAGGCGTTTCGTCGCCGTACTTCTTCTCGTCCGCATTCATCATGGCGACGATCTTTCTCGGCTTCGGTCTAGACAAGTATGCGAAGCACGAACAACCGATTCCACAGCCGGGGCCCATCGTGCCGGAACTCGCGCAACCACCCGAGGACGTCAGCGTCGTAGCAGAATCAGCAAACCCGCGATAATCGCAAGCACGTATAGGCCCATCTGCGCTGTCGGCGAGAGTCTTACGCTGAGCAGCGGTAACAGTCCCGTAAGAATTAGCCAGAGGCCGAGTAAGATCATCCCAAGATTTCTGCCTGCTAAAATAGTTGCCATCCCATATTCTCCTTTTCTTTTGTGCTTTCTTGTTTGTGTGCCTCTTTGTGGCTCATTCGTTCAGATTGTCGAGGCCGGTAAATCTCCAACCTGCTCGCGTCTGTTCAAAGTGATAGATAACGACCTCGTTTCCCGCCGCGTCCGGACACGCGACAGTAAACTGTTTTGGATTCTCCGCGTTCATCTCCCGCTTTGCTTTGCCGAAGCAAACGGCGGCATTAGTTTGTTCATTGAAGACCTGTCGATAGCGCTTTACGAGTTGCGTCTTGGTTTTTATGCTCGATATGCCGTACGACATTCCGATTGGAAACTTCGAAAGGCGCGCAACACCTTCAACATCGCGCTTGATAACGGCGGTCTTGAAAGCCTGCCAGAAGGTCTCCACCGGATCCGTCGCTGGTCCCGTCTGGACTGCCAACGAAGTCACAGCGAGCAGAAGAAGCAGAGAAAAACCAGTTATCTTTTTCATAGTGATACAATCCCTGCCACAAAGAGGCAAAAAGAGAAGCCCAATACTAAAACGAAAGGTGCATTTTGGCGATGCTCAATAGGTTCGTGGTGGTTCTTGTCTGTTTGACGGCGATTACTTTCGGCGGTTGCACCAAGAAGAATGGTCCACAGTCCGCAACAAGCTCGAGCGGCGAGGCGGCTCCGGTCGAAGGCGTCGAAAAGGTTAAGCCGGCGCCCGGAACGGGCAATGTTCAGGGGAAAGTGCTCTACAACGGCGAGCCGGTCGAGAATATCGACGTGAGACTGTGCGAGACATTCAGCCGGTTTCTCAGCGGCTGTGGTGGAAAGATCTATACCGCGAAGACTGACAAAGACGGCGATTTCGTGATTACGAACGTTCCGCCGAAAGAGTATGAAGGACTGACCGTGCGCGTGTTTGATACCGACTCTTACGTCTTCGCGACCACCGGCCTCGCGGGAATCAGCGCCACGAAATACAATGTCGTTGCTGATAAGACGTTGTTCGTCTCTCCGACTCACCTGTTCAAGGGAGATCTCAAACCCGTCAATCCGAAGGCTGGCTCAACGGTGAGCGCGCAGAATCTCGAGTTGAACTGGGAGCCGTATCCGGACGCTGCGTATTACAAGTTCACGCTTTATCCGGATGACCACCAAGTCACGCCGCCATACGTCAACGAGCGCGTGGACGAGCCTCCGTTCAAAGTCAACAAGCCACTCGAGAAGGGCACGTACAGATGGACCATCGAAGCTTACAACAGCGCTGATAAGAAGCTGTCTGAAAGCAGCGACGACTACCGGTTCACGATCAATTAGGGCACCACAATAAGGCACAAAGAATTAGAGCCATTAAAAGGCACAAAGAGCACAAATGAATTAATCATTCGTGCTCCTTGTGACTCTTAATATTTGTGCTTCTTTCTTTGTACCTCTTGTGCCTCTTTGTGATCACCGGTTAGGCGTCTTCACCGTGGCGATGTTCGAGTACGCGGAATTGCCTGCGGCGTTGAACGCTCGCACACGATAACGGTACCGGACGTTAGGTGTGAGTCCCGTGTTTGCAAAGCTCGTGACGTTTGCTCCCACCTGTGCGATCTGAGCGAAGTTTGTGCAGTTGTTGGTGTCACAACGCTCAATTAGGAATCCTTGCTCGTTTCCGGAGTTGTCAGTCCACGACAGATTGATCTGAGTCGCTGACACCGCCGTTCCGTTCAGATTGCTCGGAGCATTCGGCACAGGCTGCGGCGTCGGTGTTGGAGTCGGAGTGGGTGTCGGCGTCGGCGTCGGAGTTGGAGTAGGCGTCGGAGTTGGAGTCGGCGTCGGGTTGCCGCCGCACGTCGGGAACCTGAACGATCCGATTCGTGTACGCCAGTTGAAACTCGTCGTCGTGGTGTAGTACTCGCTCGTAAACCAGAAAGTGCAATCGTCAATGGGGTCGACAGTCAGCGCGCTGTAATCACCCCAGCGACTGCCGGTACCGCTTTGACTGCCAGTGCCGGCAAACAAGGTCGCTTCACCCTGGCCCAACGTGTTCAAAGGATCAGAAGCAAGCCGTCCGGCGTAGCGCAACTGCGGAAAGATCGTTGCACTCGAAGCGCTATAACCGATCGCGATGTTGCCGTCGCGGTCCATCGCGGCACTGCCCATCCAGCGCCAGGTAGAATCAGGTTGATACGTACTCTCCTGGGCCACGGTAACCGGCCCGTTAGTCACGTTGCGCAGCTCGAACCAGCGAACACCCGCGACGCTTCCCGAACTGACGGTATAGTTACCGACTACAGATTCATGCGTGCCAAAATTACGATACGCAACTCTGAACATCAGCCGGTCGCCGATTCCATCTAAACGCGACGTAGTGCCTGACTGTGGCACGCAGGATCTCGTACCAGAACACAGTTGTGTGAAGCCTGCAGCGGCTGGATTCGCGAAAACTGTGAAACTCGAGTTGGCTGGCGTGGCAAAGTCGGCGTGAAAGTGAAAGACCTTGTAACCGCCAAGCCCGGGCCATTGAACAAACGTTGCCGGCGCGCCGGCCGGAGGTAATGTCGAGCCGTCGAGATCCGCCGGAAGATATGCCTCTTCCGTGGGCCCGCTAACACCAGGTGTAATAAACGTGGCCGGCAGACCTGACAACATCTTGGCGCGATCGAATGCGAACGCTTGTGGACCAAGAAACAACGTGCCGGTCGAGTTGAACACGTTCATGCTCATGTAATAACCATCCGGCCAAACATTCAGGTGCGGATAGTCGAAGAAGTTCGAGCCGAGGTGAAAGTCGTAGCGATGATACGAACCGGTGGCGTCGCCCGTCGTCGAAACCGCCACGCATTCGTCAGTCGGCACTGAAACACCAGCGAACTGTGAGATTACCCAGCGGTCTGCCAACTGGTCGTACATCACAACCGGATCGCCGTTACCGTTGAACTCGCACACGCCGCCGAAGCCGCCCCAAACGGTGGAGATTCCTGATGGTCCCAGCAGGGAAGCGCCCGTCGTCTTGTCAAAAACCTGAAAGCCTTCGTTGACGATCTGAACGTACTGCGTAGCGCCGACTTCACCATTAGTATCGGGCGGAGCACAGTTGCAAGCGACGCCGGGAAACTGAATGCCGTTGAAGTTCAAGTCCGTGGTCGGCATGTTCGCTGCGGTAAACTCGTCTGCGGCGATCGAGTTTTGCACCACGCGGTCGGGAGCGTTTTTGTGGAAATGCGGAATCTTCGGGTTCTCGTTTGCTTCCTTTTTGGGCTTGAAAACCGGCTGCTGCTTCATTTCGCGGACGGGCGCTGACGTGTCATTGCGGATCGACTCGCCAACGGTCATTTCCGACCGTCCTTGACCGCCACCATTAAGCGCGGCACTGTTTTCCACGGCCGGCGACTTGTCGCGCTTGGCCTCGATAATTCGCGGAAGCGTGAGCAGTGCGCTGAAAAGGAGAACCGCCGTTACCAGAATCAGTATCCGGGTTCGCATCTCTAATTTCCTCCCAAAAACTCAGAAATTCTCGAAGACAAAGGAAGACCGTCACGAGGTAATACTGATGTTGCTAGTAATTCCAGGGCGACGGGGACATGAAGCACGAGCACGCTAACATAGGTTATGGCCAATTGCCAAAGGCTTATACGAGCAGTTGGACAGGACTACAAGATTTTCATGATTAACAGGATAGCCCTCAAATAAACATTGGCAATTGGCAATAACTTCCAGGAAACTGGTTTAATAGGCAAAACTACTCAAGGAGCAATAGCAATGAAAGTGTTTCGCACGAGTTTAGCCGCGCTGGTGTTTGCGGCATTCACCATCCTGGCGCACACCCAGACCCAAAACCGGCCGGCGGGCGGTCCGGCAAACATCGGCATCATCGATTCCTCCGCTTTCAGCGATGAAAAGACAGGCATCACGCGCGTGATGAATGCAATGCAGCAGATCGAAGCGAAGTTCATGCCCTTGCGTGCAGAGATCCGCGGCATGCGCGATCGTCTAACCACGATGCGAGCCGACCTCCAGAAGAAACGAGCGATCCAGGACGCGAGAATAACGGCGCAACAAGCCGACGAAGCCGATCGTCTCGAAGTCGAAATCAAGCGGAAGGCGGAAGACGCGCAAACGAGTTATCAGAAAGAATCGTTGGCCGCGCTGGATCCACTGCAAAGAGACATCGGCACTGCGCTGACCCAGTACGCACAATCGAAGGGCATCACGTTGCTGATCGATGCGAACCGAGTGCCGATTATTTACGCAGCGTCGAGCCTCGATATCACGAAAGATTTCATCAACGAATACAACCGGACGCATCCGGGCACTGCCGCGCCGGCAACAGTGCCCGCGCGCCCAAGCCCTGCGCGACCAACGCGCCCTTAGCAGATGCTCAAGAAAGTTCTCCTCCTTTCGGCCTCCGCTGGCGCCGGGCACGTCCGCGCAGCGGAGGCCATCGAGAAAGCCTTCAAACAACTCGACCGCGCTGACGGCAGGGAAGTGCATCATCTCGATGTGCTCAACTACACCAACAAGCTCTTTCGCCATCTCTATTCAAAAGCGTACATCGATCTCGTTAACAAACATCCCGAAGTGCCGGGATGGATGTACGACAAGCTCGATAAGCCATGGAAAAACGAGCGCCGGAGGCTTGCGCTCGACAAACTCAACACGCGTCCGTTCGTCAAGCTCCTGCGCGATTACCATCCCGATCTGATCGTCTGCACTCACTTCCTTCCCGCTGAGATCGTGTCGTGGCTGAAAGCGAAAGAACGGCTCGCGAGTCGTCAGGTGATCATTGTCACTGACTTCGACGTGCATGCGATGTGGTTGGTCCATCATTACGAACATTACTTCGTCGCGATCGATGAGGCGCGCGCGTATCTTGAGGTGCTCGGTATACCAGCTCGGAAAATCACGGTCAGCGGAATTCCGATCGATCCGGTTTTCGCTGCCCAGAAAGACAAACAGGAGATGCGAGCTAAACATGGCCTGGCGCCTGATCGGACGACTATTCTGCTTTCAGCAGGTGGATTCGGCGTCGGCTCGGTTGATGCCCTGATTGCGTCGCTGTTGCCGTTCCAACATCGTGCACAGATCGTCGCGATTTGCGGTCGTAACGAGGAGCTGAAGAGACGTTTGACTCGACTTGCCGCGCGCGCCAAACCCGATGCAACCGTTCTCCTGAAACCTTTCGGCTACACACGGGAGATGGACGAGCTTATGGCGGCATCAGATCTCGTGCTTGGCAAACCCGGTGGCCTGACAACTTCAGAAGCGCTGGCAAAAGGACTTGTCTTTGTGATCGTCAATCCGATTCCTGGTCAGGAAGAACGGAATTCGGATCACCTGCTGGAGAATGCTGTCGCGATACGTTGTAACAACTTGCCAACGATGGCTTATAAACTCGACCGCTTGCTTGGTGATCCAACTCGCTTCGCCTCCATGCAGGCGAACGCGCGAAGAATGGGACGACCTCAGGCGGCTAAAGAGATCGTCGAACGATTGATTGGTCTCTCATGATTATTCGTCAAGCGACATTGGATGACCGTGAAGCTATTACGCAATTGATTGCCGAGTCGGCGCGCCATCTGAGCCGCGAACATTACAGTGATCGACAGATCGATGCGGCCATTGCGACGGTGTTTGGTGTCGATACCGACCTCATCGACGATGGAACTTACCTCGTCGTTGAGATCTCGGGCGCGTTGGTCGGATGTGGCGGTTGGAGCCGGCGGAAGACGCTCTTCGGCGGCGATCAGTATTCGACGCGCGACGCCGGTTATCTCGACCCACGATTAGAATCCGCGAAGATCCGCGCTTTCTTTGTTCATCCGGATCACGCGCGCAAGGGGATTGCACGCGCGATCCTCACGCGGTGTGAAGAGGAGGCGAGAGCGCAGGGCTTTCGCAGCCTCGAGTTGATGGCCACGCTGCCCGGAGTCGAATTTTACAAGTCGTGCGGTTTTTCTGCGCAGGGTGATTTTGATCTGGACCTACCAGACGGAGTTAAACTCGAGCTCGTGCCCATGCGAAAAGAACTGTGAGATACCGGCGTAAAGGATTACGATAAGGCATGACTGAAGCAGCAAACGACAAGCGGCAACTCTTGAGACACACTGTCGCGACGATCGCTTATCGCGGAGGCAAAGCGGTGGCGAATGCGCCAGACGGTTTCAACAGCTTTCGCATCAGCGATGGAAGCCGCACGCCCGAACAGATCCTTGCGCATATCGGCGACCTGTTTGACTGGGCGCTTTCGATCGCGAAGGGGAAACAAACGTGGCACGATTCGAAACCGTTACCCTGGGACGATGAAGTAGCGCGATTTTTTGCTACGCTGGAGGCTTTTGATTCGTATCTCGCGTCGGATAATGTTCTCAACGCGCCGGAAGAGAAGTTGTTTCAAGGACCGATAGCGGATGCGTTGACGCATGTTGGCCAGATCGCGATGTTGCGCCGCATGGCTGGAGGCGCGATCAAGGGCGAGAACTATTTCCGAGCTGAGATCGAAGTCGGTAGAGTTGGGCCACAACAAGCCACACCACGTAAGGAATTTGATTAGCGAGAGTTCGATGGAGTCGAAGCGTAAACTTTTGAACCACTTTCTCGCGGCGCTGGCTTACCGCACGCAGAAGGCCCTGCGTGATGCGCCGCCGGATTTTGGTTCCTTTCGTGCGCAGCAGGGCGTGCGTACGCCGGCTGAATTGGTGCGTCACATGACGAGTGTTTTAGGATACGCGCGCACGGCCTTCATCGGCGGTCGTTACTGGCCAGACCCTCTCGAATCTCTCGATGAAGAGGTCGAGCGTTTTCACGAGATGCTTGGGTTGTTGGCCCAACATCTTCGCAACGGAGATCCGTTGCTGGAAGAGATGACTGAAGAGCGTTTGCTGCAAGGACCGTTTTCCGATGCGATGACGCATGCCGGACAACTTGCATTACTGAGACGACTGGCCGGCGCGCCAGTGCCGCCCGAAAACTTCATTGTGGCCGAGATCCAGCCCGATCGACTCGGACCCGATCAGCCAGAGCCCGCCAGCCCTGACAAAGTCTGGCCCGAAGCACCGCCCGGATGGAAGGGGTGAGTTTTGTTCTTTGTACTTGGTTCTTTGTAGTCACGACGAAGGACAAAGAACCAAGAACAAAGGACAAAGAACAAAGTCGGACCAAATAAACGTCCAATTACGCGTTAACAATTTGTGGATTCCATTTCGTGACAGCCATTGCCGGCATGGTTTGCCGGTGAAGGAGATTTCAAGATGAAACGTCTGCTCTTTGCGATTCTGTTGCTCTTTCCGGTCATGGCGTTTGGTCAACACGGCCATACGCCGGCCAAAGCCCCGGCGCCCGTCACCCTGGTGACAGGACTTGGCGACATCAACCACCCCGTAACAACCAATAACCCCGAAGCCCAGAAGTTTTTCAATCAGGGACTCGAGTACATCTACGCGTTCAATCACGAAGAAGCTATCCGCTCCTTCAAGCAAGCGGCCCAACTGGACCCCCAAATGGCCATGGCCTACTGGGGCATGTCCCTCGCGCTGGGTTCCAATTACAACGTCCCGGCGGACGGACCAGCACTCGTTCAGGCTTACAGTAATTTGCAAAAAGCTATCGAACTGGCGCCGAAAGTGTCTGAGCAAGACCGTGCCTACATCGACGCTTTGTCTAAGCGTTACTCGGCTGACGTCCAAGCGGATCAACATAAGCTGGGCGTTGATTACAAGAATGCGATGCGCCAGCTAGCGAAGGACTATCCAGACGATCCGGATGCGGCCACGCTTTACGCTGAAAGCATGATGAACTTGCGTCCCTGGCACCTTTGGACACTCGACGGCAAGCCTCAGGAAGACACGCTCGAGATCGTTTCAGTGCTCGAAGGCGTGTTGCGTCGCTATCCGAATCACAGCGGCGCGAATCACTATTACATTCACACTGTCGAGGCTTCGACTAATGCCGAGCGTGCGCTGCCGAGCGCGGCACGTCTCGGAAAGATCGCACCAAACGCGGGGCATCTGGTCCATATGCCTTCTCACGTCTACATCCGAACGGGTGATTACTACCAGGCGGCGCAGGCAAACGTTGATGCCATCGCCGTAGATCGTGAGTACATGGCAAAGAGCGGCAATAACGGCCTGTACCCGATGATTTACTACAACCACAACGTCCACTTTCTGGCGGCAGCAAGCGCCGCTAACGGACGTTTTGCCGACTCGATTAAATCGGCGCGTGACCTCGAAGCTAATGTGAAACCCGCTGTCAAAGCGATGCCGATGCTCGAGATGTTTTACCCGTACCCGCTTGTCTCTCTGACGCGTTTTGGTAAGTGGGAAGAGATTTTGAAGGAGCCGAAACCCGATGCTTCATTAAAGATCACTACGGGATTCTGGCATTTTGCACGTGGCAGTGCGTATGCCGCGTCAAAACAGACGGCGAATGCGGAAGCGGAGTTAGCGGGGTTGCGCGCTGTCGACAAGAGCATGACCCCCGAAGCGCGACTGTTCAACAACGCGGCTACCGACGTGATGAAGGTTGCTGAGTTGGAGTTGGAAGGAAAGATCGCTTACGTGCGTGGCGACAAAGCAGCGGCAGTCGAGTTATTGAAGAAGGCTGTTGCGGCTGAAGATGCAACCAGCTATGCAGAACCAGCCGATTGGGACATGCCTGTGCGTGAAGTGCTCGGTGGCGTGTTGCTTTTAAATCGCGACTACGCGGCTGCGGAAAAAGTTTTTCGTGACGAGATTGAAAGACGGCCACGCAATGGACGCGCGTTGTTCGGACTCGCGGAGAGTCTCCGGCGCCAGGGCAAGGAATACGCTGCGAAGATGGTCCAGACCGAATTCGAGAAGGCGTGGCAGTTTGCCGACACGAAGCTCACCGTTCAATCGCTGAGCGGCCTGCCGGCTGCGGCCGAAACTTCCTCGGCTACGAATTAGGAAGCGCAGTTCCGGCAATTTACTGATTAACTTCTTCCCGCAAAAGACGCAAAGGGTGAGTTTTAAGCTTTGCGTCTTTGCGCCTTTGCGGGAGAATGCTTCACATGAAACCCGATCTGCCAACGCTAATCGCTCAACTGAACGACATCGCCAATGATGCTCGGTCGACGTTTGGCCAGTTGAGTCCCTCACAACTCAACTGGAAGCCCTCAGCGGAACGCTGGAGTGTGGCGCAGTGCTTCGATCATCTTCTCACTTCAAACAAAGGCTATTTCCCGATCATCGATAGGGTGCTGGCGGGAGAAAAGCGCACGCTTTGGCAGTGCGTACCACTGCTTCCGGCGTTTTGGGGAGGTTTGCTGGTGAAGTCAATGGATCCGTCGTCAACTCGCAAGGTGAAAGCGCCGAAGAAATTTCAGCCGGCGCAGAGCGATATCAGTGGTTCAGTGATCGACGACTTCGTCGATCAGCAGCGCAAGATAGCGGAGAAGATGAAAACCACGGAGCATCTGGATCTCGAAAAGATAATAATCAGCTCACCCGCTGCGTCGCCGATCACATACAGTTTGATGGATGCCTACCGTCTCATTGTTGTTCACGACCAGAGGCACTTTCAGCAAGCGAAGAGAGTAACTGAAGAGAGCTCTTTTCCGTGACAGGATTGACATGATGGAAATCAAAAGAATCTACACGCCGAATGCGCCGAAACCTGCTGGACACTATTCACAGGCAACTGTCTACAACGGTCTCGTTTTTGTCGCTGGACAGTTATCAATTTCGCCTAACGGTGAGTACAAGTTTGGCTCGATCGAAGAACAGACCGAGCAGGCGCTTCACAACGTGCACGAGATCCTCAAAGCCGCCGGCAGCGATTGGGACCGGGTGCTCAAGATGAACGTTTCCGTCGCTGATATAAACGACTGGGAAGCCGTAAACCGCGTCTATTCACGGGTTCTGGGCGAGAATCGTCCTGCCCGCGCAGTCATACCAACCGGAAAGCTACATTACGAGTTTTTGATTGAGATCGAGGCCGTGGCGGTCACAGAAATGAAGTGAACGTGCTTGGATCGGATACTGACCCGATCCAACAAAGTACAAAACGCCAAATACAAAGCACTTGTCAACCTCGCACGTTTTCATTAGTGTAGGCAGCTATGACTGCCCCGGATAAATCTCCCGAACGCAATTCGCCCATTCAACAGCCAACACTCGAAGCACCCGCCGATGGCGGCCGTTTGATCGTTTTGTCTGCTCCGCTGACTGAGGCGATCGATCACGCCGGTTATTTCATTCAGATGGCGATGGCGTCGCTGCCGATCTGGATGGAGGGCGTCATCAATCGAAAGTATCCGAAGTGGCGCGAGGTCGAACACAATGACGACGGCTCCGCGCGCTACATGCCCGCCGGCGTGCGACTTGTCGAGAAGTCTTTGCTTCGCGAGTATCGCAGCGACGACGTCGTTGCCTGTTTTCCTGACGATGTTCACAAGTTCATCGGGCCACGCACGCGCGTCGTTGCTGTTTCCACACACAACCCGCTCGGCGTAACATTCGCTGCGGGTGTTTATACGTCGATCTTCGGTTCGTCGAGGATGCCGATCAACTCGCATTACTCGCGGCAGTTGTTTGCGAACATCAAAGGCAGTCCGTATCGCGATAACTTCAAAGTGATCGTCGGTGGCTCGGGTGGTTGGCAGATTATTCAGACGAATACGTACGAGGAACTGGGCGTTGACTGTGTAGTCGAAGGTCGCAGCGAGTCGGTTGACACTCTCGAGCTCTTTCGCAAAGCGATTCAGGGAGAAGAGCTGCCGCGACAAATCGAAGTCAAACACCCGCTGGATCGCGAAGGAATACTCTTTCCCGACACGCGCACGACGTTTGGCGTAGTCGAGATGACTACCGGCTGCGGCCGGCGTTGCAAGTTTTGTGTTCCGGATCTCAATCCGCAGATCGACTTGCCGAAAGACAAGATCATGGAGGCGGTGCGCGCGAACGTTCGCCATGGAAACAAGCAGATCTCGCTCGCAACCGAAGACATGTTCATCTGGGGACAAGTGCACACTGACACGCCGTTTTATTTCCCGAACCGCGAAGCGCTTGTAGATCTCTACTCGGACATCGTTAACACTCCTGGCGTCGAGCAACACGTGTTGAGCCACTGCACGATCGCGCCTGCTGTTGTCGATCCTTTGCTTATCAAACAACTTTCCGATCTGCTGTTGCCGAAGAGTCCGATCCATTTTCCGTACCTGAGCAGCCATCCGCAGAAGAAAGCGCTGGCGCCGTTGATCGGACTGGAAACCGGCTCGGTGCGCATGGCGAAGCAGATCATGTCGAGTAAGGGAGTGCCGTTTTCAATCGAGGATTGGCCCAGCGTCGTGCTCGAGGGCTTGCGCGTTCTCAATGAGAACAACTGGTTTCCGGCAATGACGTTGATAATCGGAAACCCGGGCGAGACCGATCAGGACACGATGGAAACGATCGATCTCGTTTACGAGATAGAGCGGCGCGGACTCTTTGCGTTTCTGGTTCCATCGATTTTTACGCCGCTGCACGATACGCGCATGGAAAAGGAAACAGGTGTTACGCAAACGCGTCAACTCACGCCGTTGCAGTGGCAACTGATGATGAAGTGCTGGAAGATGAATTTGAGACCGGGCCAGTACAGTTGGTGGGGGCCGATGGCCTGGCGTGTGGGATCGATCGGCATGTGGCTCTACAAACTGCGCACGCTGAATGGTCCAAATTTCACGTGGCCGCTGTTGATGTTCTCCGGCGCGATCTCCGAGAAAAACTTGCAGCGCATGGGAAAGATCTATCGGGGCAAGCCGCTGAAGGTAAAAACGCGCAAGGAACTGATCGCTTCGCTCAAGCCAAAAGACTGGCAGCATCTGCGCGCAGACAACGGCGACATGCCGGTTGAGTATGTTCCGCAAGTCACCAGACACGCGGTCGCCGCGGTATGAGCCATTCGGCCACAAAGAAGCACAAGAAGGAGTCTCCCACCAAACAAGTCGCCGGCTTCATCGCGAAGTTCGATCCCGCGGTCGCGAAGCTTACACGCTCGGCTCGCTCAATACTTCGTAAACGATTTCCCACCGCGATCGAACTTGTCTACGACAACTACAACGCCCTGGCGATTGGTTACAGTCCGACTGAGAGGACTTCCGACGTACTGTTCTCCCTCGCCGTCTATCCGCGTTGGGTCGATCTCTATTTCATGTATGGCCGAAGTCTTCCTGACCCGGATAAACTACTCCAAGGCAGTGGCAAGCAAGGCGCTTTCGTTCGGCTTGACGACCTCTCTGTGCTGGATCGTCCGCCAGTTAAGGCGTTGCTTGCGGAGGCCGTTGACAATTCAGACGTGTCGCTACCTCAGCGAGGTAAAGGTTATACGGTGGTGAAATCGATTTCTGCCAAACAACGACCTCGCCGTTCTTAAACCAGAGTTGAGCAGATGAAAGATCTCAAACGGCTTCTCGATCAAAACCGAGTGTGGGCGGAGAGCATCAAGGCAAGCGATCCGGAATTCTTTCCAAACTTAGCCAAACAACAATCGCCGACGTTTCTTTGGATAGGTTGCTCCGACAGCCGTGTGCCTGCGACGCAACTCGTCGGCATGGTGCCCGGCGAAATGTTTGTGCATCGCAACGTCGCCAACGTGGTGGACCACACTGACTTCAATTGCTTGTCGGTGATGCAGTACGCGGTCGATGTGCTCAAAGTGCAGCACATTATTGTTTGCGGGCATCACGGTTGTGGGGGCGTGAAAGCGGCCATGGACAATGCTCAGCTCGGTCTCATCGATAACTGGCTGCGTCACGTTCAGGACGTGCTTCACCAACACGAAGAGCTGCTGTCGACAATCAGCGATGAAGAACAACGCCTCAATCGACTGTGCGAGTTGAACGTCACCGAACAGGTTTTGAGTGTTGGCCGCACGACGATCGTGCAAGGCGCGTGGCAGCGCGGACAGGAGCTCACCGTGCACGGTTGGATCTACGGTTTGGAAGACGGACTACTCCGCGACTTAGACGTTTCAGTCGACAACGCTGGGTCCACAAAGAGGCACAGAAGAGACGAAAAAAGCACATAATTGTTTGTGCTTTTTGTGCCTCGCTTTTGGTGCTTCTTTGTGGCGAAATGTCGTTATGAAGTCCTCAAGGCGTGCCTTTCTGAAATCGACAAGCGCATCGCTGGGCGTTGCGTTGCTGAATCCGCTCGCAAACTCACCTGACGATCTCGAAAAGACTTTCGCCGAGATCCGCGCAAACCTGCTTGAGATGGTGAACGAAGAGCGCGCGGTTGAGAATCTTCCAACACTGGAAATCGACGAGCTCGCCACTCAAGTCGCCACCAAACACGCAATGGAAATGGCCCAGGGCTACTTCGCCAGTCATTGGGGACGCGACGGTCTCAAGCCGTACCACCGTTATTCGTTTGCTGGTGGAATACACGCCACTCAGGAGAATATCTCATCCGCTAACAATACCTGGTCTATGAGGCCCGACGACCTCAAGCAGGATACGGCGTACTTGCATGTTCGATTCTATCAGGAGAAGCCTCCGTACGATGGGCATCGCCGCACGATTCTCGCTCCACAGAATACGCATGTCGGTTTTGGTGTTGCCGTCGAGCAATTGCGCTTGCGACTGGTGGAACTGTTTGTAGCGAAGCATGTGGCAGTCGAGTCTATTCCTCGCATAGCGAAGCCCGGAGCTGAGATCTTCTTTGCGGGGAGGATGCTTAACCGCGATAGCGTCTTGAAGGCTGTTGAGGTTTTCTACGAGCCCTTGCCGAAGGCGCCGGAGCTGAGTTGGCTGCGTGAACCACGTGGGTACTCGCTGCCGGAAGAGTCGCGCGTACTGCGACCAAAGGTATCGCCTCCGTTGAGGTATTCCGACGGTTCGCGCGGCGTCATCGACGTTTCGCTGGATGGCAGTTTCAGAGCGCCGGTAAAGTTGTATAAGACTGAGCCGGGTATCTACACAATCGTTGCATGGATCAGAAACGACAGATCTGAAAAAGCATTTGCGGCGACGGCAGTTTGTATAAGGGCCTTACGATAATCGCTGCCGTGTTGCTTCGAACAAGAGGATTCCCGCGGCAACAGATACATTTAGACTCTCAGCCTTGCCCTGCATTGGAATTCGCACTTTCTGGTCGGTGCTTGCCAGTTCTTCCGGCGTGAAACCGGTTGACTCGGGTCCGAGAAGTAGCGCGCGTGGGCCAGTCCAGTCGAGGTCGAGATAAGACGTGCTCGCCTCGACGTCTGCGCAAATCGTCGTGATTCCACGCCGCCGACACCACTCGATCATCTCGGCGAATTCAATCCCGCTCCAGATCGGAAGTCTGAACGCCGAACCCATCGCTCCACGCAAAGATTTTGGTGAAAACGGATCGCTCGTGTTCTTCGTAGCGATCACTCCGCTTGCGCCTGCGGCTTCCGCGGTACGCACAATCGCTCCGACGTTCACCGGATTGTTGATCTGATGCAGCACGACCAGCAGCGGACTCGCGCCGAGATTCTTTGCGAGCCGCGTCTCGGTGGCTGCCGGTCGCCGCGCGAGAACGATGATGCCCTGCGGTGTTTTCGTGTAAGAGACTGATTCGAGCAACTTCTCACTCACCGAAGCGACACGTTTCGCAACCCTCGACAACTCCGCGATCGCGCTTGCCGCGCGCTCTTTTCGCAACAACTCCTCGGAAACAATGACCGCTTCGATCTCGAGTTGTGAGCGATAGGCTTCTTCGCAGAGCCGCAGGCCCTCGACGAAGATCAGCTCATCGATCTTCCCGTCACGCACCGCGCGCACCTGGCGGAGAAGGGAATTGTCACGACTGATAATATGATCCGTGTTCATCCGCGAAAATCTGTGGCTGAAATTTCTGCCCAGATGGGCCAATGATCCGAAACGTTCAACGGCCTCGCAACCGCCCAGCGTTCGATCTTCACTCCACGTGTGAAAATCCAATCGGCGTGCATCCGGAGACCGGCGCCGCGCCATGTCGCCGTTCCCGTCGGGATTGGTGTCGCGTAACCACGCGACTCGAGGAACTGGCGTGTGTCGAGACACTTCTGCCGCGACAGCGTGTTGAAGTCGCCAAGAATGATTGTCGGCAAATTAGCTGCCTCGGCTTGCGCGACGATCACTTCGAGCTGGGCCAATTGTCCGCCGCTCGCGGCGTGTGGATCGACGTGCGCGTTAAATATTCGGAGCTTCTGTGGTCCAATCGAGATCGTGGCAGCCATCGCGAGTCGCGGTCGCCACGGGCATTCGTGCCACGGCAGATCGATGCGCGTGACGTCCGTCAAAGGCAAACGACTTAACAGCGCCACGCCGGTGTCGCCAGGGTCATGCAGATCGATCGGTTCTTCAAAGTCTAACCACCACTCCCGCTTGACTGGTGGAACGCCACGCGGAATTCCGGCCGGGGCATGGGCCCAGTTCATGTCCAATTCGCTCGCCAACTCTTTCGCGACGTGATGACCGCCGGTGCGTGTGGTTCGCTTGTCAGCTTCCTGTAACGCGAGCACGTCAACGCGCGGCAGCAGCCGGCCACTTGAAAATGCTTCGGCGGCAGCGGAGATCATGTGACCGACGTGTTGTGGGCGTCGCGCACGACCCATCAAGCCGAGCTTCCGGCGCAGCCCACCCGAGATCAGATATGGCCCGCGCGCGTATCGGATGTTGTAAGATGCAACGATAAGCTTGTTATCGCGAGCAGTCCCTGGCTGGTGATTTGTGCTTTCTCCCAGCTCGAGTTTCTCTGAGTCGGTCAGAGGGGGAATAATCATGAGTGGCGTAATTATAGCAGTTGTCGACGACATGTTTTTTGCGTCGAAGATTCGTGCTGTTGCGGAGGCTGTTGGTGCGGAGATCAGTTTTCCGCGAAGTCGTGAGGCCCTAATCGAAAAGGCGCGCGCGGCAAAGCCGCGGATGATTCTCATCGACCTGCACAACCAGAGACTCGAACCGGTTGCGTTAGCTACTGATTTGAAGGCCGACGAAGAGCTGCGAGAGGTTCCGCTGGTTGGTTTCTTTTCACACGTGCAGACCGAGTTGCAGCGAAATGCATTGGCGGCGGGTTTCGATCAGGTCTTGCCGAGATCGGTTTTTGCGCGCGATTTGCCGAAGATATTGGCGGCGGATTAACCGACGGTTGCCGGTGCGATCACTTCATAAATCGAACGTACTTCGCTCACAAGCTGTTCATATTGATCGAGAGTTAACGCCTGTGCGCCGTCCGAGAGCGCGTGTTCCGGTTGATCGTGAACTTCAATTATTAATCCGTCTGCTCCGACTGCAACTCCGGCGCGCGCCAGCGGTGTGACCATGAAATTCTTCCCGGTGCCGTGCGACGGATCGACGATCACCGGCAGGTGTGAAATACGGCGCACCGCGGGAATCGCAGCGAGATCCAAAGTGTTGCGCGTGTGCTGCGCGAAAGTACGAATGCCTCGTTCGCAGAGAACAATCTGGTAATTGCCCTCAGCCATGATGTACTCCGCCGCCAGCAGCCATTCATCAAGCGTTGCCGACAGACCACGCTTGAGCAGCACCGGCAAACGCGCCTTGCCTGCGCGCCGCAGCAACGAGAAGTTTTGCATGTTGCGTGCGCCGATCTGGATCACGTCGCCATAACGTTCAACGAGATCGACACCGGGCTCGTCAAGTGCTTCCGTAACGATCTTGAGACCGTACGCCTCGCGAACTTCAGCAAGTATACGGAGCCCCTCTTCGCCGAGGCCCTGAAACGCATAAGGTGAAGTTCTCGGTTTGAAAGCACCGCCGCGAAAGAAACGTGCGCCACTTCGTCTGACTGCCTCGGCAATGGCAAATGCCTGAGCGCGACTCTCAATCGCACATGGACCAGCGATGATCGCCAGTTCATCTCCACCGATGGTCGCATCTCCGACGCGCACGATGGTCTTTTCCGGTCGCAGATCGAGCGTGATCAGTTTGTAAGGTTTGCTGACGCGAATCGCTTCGGCCACGCCGCCGAGGCTTTCAAAGTGGGAAGGATCGACGGCGCCCTGATTGCCGGTGATGCCGATGGCGGTACGAGTGGCGCCTGGCATCGGATGGCCTTTGAAACCAAGCTCTTCGATGACGCGCAGGACAGCCTCGACTTGACTGTCGGTCGCGTCTGCCTTCATTACGATTAACATGGTGCTTTTATACTCTCGGATTTAAAGAAATGTACAGGGGCTTCTCTGTGTCTCTGTACCTCTGTGTTTAAAGAGCAAGCTAACCACAAAGGCACAGAGACACAGAGTAAAAGCTCATGTCATTACATCTGCTCAGGCACCTTGATGCCCAGAATCGCAAGCGCAGCAGTTAACTGGTCTCTCACTACTTTTGTTGCGGCGATCAGTACAGCTCTTCGGACCTCATCGGGCTCCGTAAGAATTCGATGGTCGTGATAGAAGCGGTTAAATGTTCTCGCCAGCGAGAACGTGTACTTCGCCAGATTAGCAGGTTCAGCAGAATTTCGACACTGTGCGATCACTTCATCGAGCTGCTGCGAAAGCATCAAAAGCGACCAAATCTCCGTGCCACGTTCGCCGGATAACACCTCGGTAACTCGCGACTGCAACGCTACGTCACTGGACACCCGTTCTATTAACGTATGAGCCGCTGCCGCAGTTTCGTTTCCGAGTTTGCGGAAGATCGAGTTGGTCCGCACTGCTGCATACTGGCAGTAAGGACCTGTTTCGCCTTCAAATGAGAGCGCCTCGTTGAAGTCAAAAGCGATAACCGTGTTGCGCGTGAACTTGAGCAGAAAGTAACGCAGCGCCGCGACCGCAACTTCATGCGCTGTCGCCTTCTTCTCATCGTCAGAAAGATCCGTGTTCCTCTTTTCGACTTCCGTGAGCGCGCCGGCTTCGAGCTGATTAATCAGGTCGTCGGCTTTGACGCCGAGACCCCTGCGCCCGCTCATCTCGATATACGGTCGCGCGCGATCTTCGTCGCTCAATTCGATGCCGAGTTGTTCGCACGCCGCAGGCGAGAGCGCAACCATCTCGTAACTGAAGTGCACGCTTGCGTCTTCGCCTATTTCAGGAACGACAGCGCCAACGCCGCGCGCGACGATCTCCTGCGGATACGATTGTCGCGAGTCGATCACGTTGTAAACAGTCACGCCACCGCCAAACTCAGGCCGTTCGGTTCCGGGTTCCGTTTGTGTTACCCAAAGAACATGGCCGTCCGGATAGTTTCGAAAGACCTTGTAATTGAAATCGAGTCCGAGCTTGCCGAGCTTCCAGAGTTGATAAGCGATGTCTTTGCCGGTGTAGGTTACGGTTCCATTTGAACGCACGATGATCTTGTCTGACTCGTGTTCGTCAGTGCCCGTGTGCGACTCAAATGGCATCACCCAGCAGCCGGCATGACGGCCTTCCGTCTCGTACCTGATGACGCCGGTGCTCTTCATCAGTTCAAACGCGCGCTCCCAGAAGTGCAGGTGCAGAATGTCTGACTCGCGTGCCAGCAGATCGTAGCGAATGCCGAGACGCTCCATCGTGTCGATGATGCACTCGACGTTTCGCGTCGCAACGTAGTCAGCCAGCTCGGCAGTTGAATTCGAGCCTTCCTCGATGGCATGCAACACTTCATTGCGTAGCTTCGTCTTCTCGGGATTCATGTCACCGCCAGGATTTCCGTCGCGGTAGAAGAGACCGACGCGCGTGTAGAGATCCCAGCAGTAGTAATCGAACGGATAGTCTTTGGTCAGTGAAGCATCGAGGGCCTTGATCTGATCGAGATTCATGTGCTCGAGATGCAGAAACCCGACGACAACGTCAGCGACCTGGACGCCTGTGTTGTCTATGTAGTTTTGCACCTCGACGCGATCTCCGGCGGCTTGCAGGATGCGCACGAAGGTGTCGCCCAACACCGCGTTGCGCACGTGGCCGATGTGCGCTGCTTTGTTGGGATTGATACTCGTGTGCTCGACCATCTTCTTCGGTCGATCTTTCGGCTCACCCGCGGTTGTTTGGGTTGGAGCAGCAAACAGGCTGAGCAGCTTGGCGCGATCGAAGAAGACGTTGATATAACCGGCGCCCGCGATCTCCACGCGTGAGACTTCGTCAATGTCCTCTAGTTGAGGTTTGAGTTTCTCTGCGATCGCACGCGGCGCATGTTTCTCGCCGGTGGCTTGCTTGATCAGTTTTGCGAGTTCGAAGGAGATTGGGAAGGCGAGATCGCCGAGCTCCGGGCGCGGCGGGTCTTCGGCATTTACTTGTTGCAACTCAACACCGAACGTCGCGCGAGCGGCCGAGCGAAGCCGCTCTTTGAGCTTTTGTTGCAGGTCTGAAAGACTCATGACAAAAGCGCAGAGTATAGCAAATATAGGTCTTATAAGAGGTAAACGCCGAAGGCGTTCGCTAGTTCGAACCCAGGGTTGGACAACCCTGGGTTTCACGTCCCAAAAAGATTGATCAACCCTGAAAGGGTTCGCAGTCACCTTCTAACGCTTTCAGCGTTACCGTTTTTCTTTCAGATTCCTGTCCCAGGGTTGTCGCTGCGCTCTAACCACTGGGCTGAGATTAGCGAACGCCTTCGGCGTTATCGGACCTATCTGTTACCATCCTCAGCGAATGCAAATCTCGTCAGAATTGCGGCGGCGCTTTGCCGGTGCTGGGCGCGTTCTCGTCTTGACGGGTGCAGGCGTGTCGGCGGAGTCGGGCGTGCCGACATTTCGTGGTGGAGGCAACACGGCTGTTTGGAAGGGAATACCGTTCGATGTCATCTCCTCCGCGACGATGGTCGAACGCGATCTTCCCGCGGTGTGGGAATGGTTTGATTACCGGCGAAACCTGCTGGGAGAGCTCGAACCAAATGCCGCGCATCGAGAGCTTGCAGACTGGCAGGACCGCTTTGCCGAGTTCACGCTGGTCACGCAGAATATCGATGGGCTGCATCAGAAGGCGGGCTCGCGCGACGTAGTCGAGCTTCACGGCAATATCTGGCGCGCGAGGTGCACACGCTGCCGCTTCTTTCACGACATGTCGCGAGAAGGCCAGCGGCCGGAAGGGTGTTTGGAGTGTGGTTCGTTTCTCAGACCCGACGTGGTTTTGTTTGGAGAGTTGTTGCCGCCTGGAGCGTTTGAGTGTGCTGCTGAACGTGCTTCGGGATGTGAGTTGTGTTTTGTGATCGGCACGTCAGGGTTGGTCTATCCTGCGGCTGGTTTGCCGGAAATTGCGAAGGCCAGAGGCGCGTACGTTTGCGAAGTGAATCCGGAGCGCACGCCGTTGTCCGCGTCGTGTGATGAAGTGATCACCGGCAAGGCGGGCGAGGTGTTGCCTTTGTTTCTGTCATGAAGACTCTCTACTTCGACTGTTTTGCCGGCGCGAGCGGCGACATGATACTCGGCGCGATGGTCGCTGCTGGAGTGGAGCCGGATTTTCTATGCCAACAACTGTTGCTGCTTAAGGTCGACGGTTTCAGCATCGACTTCGAAACCGTGAAACGCTCCGGTCTCAGCGCGAGATACGTGCGAGTCGAGACGTCAGAGCAGCGCAAACACCGTCACCTCGCCGACGTCAAACAGATCATTGAAGCGTCGGGTTTATCAGGCCGTGTGAAGCAGCGTGCTGTGCAGATCTTTACGCGCCTCGCTACGGTGGAAGCTCGCGTTCACGACGAGCCGATCGATCACGTTCACTTTCACGAGGTCGGCGCGCTCGACGCGATCGTCGACGTGGTTGGCGCGGCGATCTGTTTCGACGCATTGCAGATCGAGCGATTTGTCTCGTCGCCGTTGCACGTTGGCAGTGGCATGGTCCAGATGGCCCATGGTCGTTTTCCGATTCCACCGCCGGCTGTGACGGAGTTGCTCAAGGGCGTGCCGTTCTATTCGACGAAGGTGAAAGGCGAACTGCTGACACCGACAGGAGCGGCGATTATCACAACGGTTTGTAGCGAGTACGGACCGATCCCGCCGATGACCACCGAGAGCACAGGCTACGGCGCCGGCACGCGTGAGTATGACGACTTTCCCAACGTGCTGCGCGTGTTAGTCGGGGAAACTGAAGCGAGTCTCCCGGTTGACGAGCGGCTGTGGATGATCGAGACGAACCTCGACGACGCGTCACCACAGATCATCGGCCACGTGATGGATCGCGTCCTCGATTTAGGTGCGCTCGACTGCTTTTTCACGCCGGTGCAGATGAAGAAGAATCGCCCCGGAGTGTTGTTGTCGGTGCTTTGTGGAGCTACGGAAAAGGAAGCGGTCATGAAGCTGCTGTTTCTGGAGACGACGACGCTGGGCGTTCGCAGTTATGAAGTCAACCGGCGGGCGCTGCAACGAAGTCTGGTGCGAGTGGAAACGCAGTATGGACCCATCGATGTTAAAGTAGCGCATCTCGATGGGCGTGTCGTAAACGAGATGCCGGAGTTTGAGCAGTGCAGGCAGGCGGCGATTGCCGCGGGCGTGCCGGTTAAGGTAGTTGAGGACGCGGCGCGAGTGGCGTTCGCGAATGCGGATAAACTCGGATGAGTACGGATTATGGCAACGAAGTTTGTGGAACCTAAACAGAACAACAACAACGTCGATTTGGATCTGATCGCGCAGGGCGTGCGGATGATCCTCGAGGGTATCGGCGAGGATCCGGAACGTGCCGGTTTGCAGGAAACGCCGCAGCGCGTCGCAGAGATGTACGCGGAGTTGACCTCCGGCATGCGCGAGGATCCCACGCAGCACGTTGTGCCCTTGCCGGGTGACAAGCACGACGAGATGGTGATTGTTAAAGACATCAGCATCGCCTCATTGTGCGAACATCACCTCGCACCGTTTGTCGGTCGCTGTCACATCGCCTACATACCTAAAGGCGGGCGCATCCTCGGTATTTCGAAGTTGGCCCGACTGGCCGAAACGTTTTCGCGGCGGTTGCAACTTCAGGAGCGACTGACGACCGACATCGCAAATACGCTTTTCGAGGGTCTCAAACCACTGGGCGTCATGGTCGTGATCGAAGCGGAGCACACGTGCATGACGCTACGCGGAGTCAGAAAGGCTGACGCAAAGACGGTGACGTCGGCGGTGCTCGGAGGTTTTCGTTCCGATCCACGAACACGCGCCGAAGCGATGGCCCTCATCAAGGGAAAGGATTAAGCAAGCGTATGTTTCGAATTGTTCTCACAATGGCGCTCAGTGTGCTCTTGTTAGGCGGTGCCGTTTCACAACAACGCAAAGCCGCATCGTCCGCGATAAACGAAGCAACACTCAAAGCACACATCAGATTTCTTTCCGATGATTTGCTTGAAGGACGCGGCACCGGCGCGCGCGGTGGCGAGATCGCGGCGAAGTACATCGCTGCACAACTCGAAGCGATCGGTGCGAAGGGCGCCGGTGCGAACGGCAGTTTCTTTCAACCCGTTTCACTCGTCGGCGTGAAGGCAGATCCTGGTACGACGTTGACGATCTCAGGCTCGAGCGGAAGTGAGACTTTCAAATTCGCTGATGACTTTGTCGCATTCACTGGCGCGCAAACTGAGAACGTCAACGTCGACGCCGATCTTGTTTTTGTCGGTTACGGCATCAAGGCGCCCGAGCAACGTTGGAACGATTACAAGGGCGACGCGGATTATCGCGGCAAGATCCTCGTGATGCTGGTCAACGATCCGCCGGCGACTTCGGCAGAGCCAAATCTCTTCGGCGGCAAAGCACTCACTTACTACGGCCGCTGGACTTACAAGTATGAAGAGGCTGCTCGTCGCGGTGCGGCGGGAGCGATCCTGCTGCACACGGACGACTCCGCGGGTTATCCGTGGAGCGTCGTGCGCACGTCGAATGGATCGTGGCGCTTTGATATCGCGCGTGAAGCAGGCGACACGACGCCGTTTCTTCAATTTCGCTCGTGGGTGACTGACGATGCCGCGCGCCGCTTGATGAAACTCGGCGGACAGGATCTCGACAAGTTGCGGGCGCAGGCAGCGACGCGAGACTTTCAACCGGTTAACCTCGGGTTGAAAGGTAAGTTGAATTTGAAGAGCGAAGTGAAACGTGTCGCTGCACCGAACGTCGTTGGATTTATCGAAGGAAGCGATCCGCAGTTGCGCAGCGAGTATGTTGTTTACTCAGCGCACTGGGACCATCTTGGCGTCGGCGCGCCCAATAAAAACGGCGACACGATTTACAATGGCGCACTCGATAACGCTTCGGGTGTGGCTGTCGTGCTCGCGATTGCCGAAACCATTGCGCGCATGCCGCCGGCCGAGCGGCCAAAACGCTCGAGCCTGTTTTTGTTTCCGACTGCGGAGGAGCAGGGACTTCTCGGCGCCGAATGGTACTCAACGCATCCGCTGGTGCCACTCGAAAAAACAGCGGCCAACGTGAACCTCGATTCGATGAACGTGCTTGGACCAACAGAGGACTTTATTCCGCTGGGCGCTGAACGCTCGACGCTGAAGGGCGTGGTCGAGGCTGTGGCGCGCGACATGGGATTGCGAGTTTCGCCCGATGCGCGGCCAGAGCAGGGTTCGTTCTTTCGCTCGGATCATTTTCCGTTTGCGAAGGTCGGCGTGCCGTCGATCAGTTTAAAAGAGGGGAATAGTTACGTCGGGCGATCGAAGGAGTGGGGCGAGGAGCAATTTCGCGCTTACAACACCGCGCACTATCACCAGCCGTCGGATGAGATGCGCGGCACGTGGGATTTTCGCGGGATGATTCAGGAAGCTGAGATCGCGCTGGCGATTGGCCGCCGTATTTCCGACATGCCGGAGAAGCCGCGCTTTAATCCGGGAGACGAGTTTAGCCACAAAGAGGCACAAAGAAGACCACAAAATTGATGGATAGTTTCTACGTTACAACACCGATTTATTATGCGAACAGCTTGCCGCATCTGGGGCATCTCTACACCATGATCGTGGCTGACACGATTGCGCGCGCGAAACGACAGCGCGGCATCGAAACCTACTTTCTCACCGGCACCGATGAGCACGGTATCAACATCGAGCGCGCTGCCGAGCGCGCCGGACGGACGCCTAAAGGACAAGCTGATTACGTTGTCAGTTACTACAAGAAGATGACGAGTGAGTTTGGTCTCGATACCCAGCATGGCGGCTATGACATCTTCATGCGCACCACCGAGCCTTTTCACTATCAGGGCGTGAGTGAGTTCTGGCGCGAAGTGGCGAAGGCCAGGACCCCGAAAGGCAACGACGCGATCTACAAAGGTCATTACGAAGGTTGGTTCTGCGCGGCGTGCGCGGAGTACAAGACCGAAGACGAGTATGCAAAGCCGAAAGTCGAAGGTGAACCTCCGACCTGCCTAATCCACGACACGCCCTTGGACCGCGTTTCGGAAGACAGCTATTTCTTCCGGCTCTCTGATTATGCCGAAGCATTGCTGGACGTGTTTGAGAGTCGACCAGATTTCGTGCGCCCTGAGTCGAGAAGAAATGAAGTGATCAGCTTCGTGCGCGGCGGTCTACAGGATCTCTCCGTGAGCCGCTTGAAGAGTTCCGTGAGCTGGGGCATTCCCGTGCCCGACGATCCGGCACACACGATATACGTGTGGTTTGACGCACTGACCAATTACATAACGGCGATCGGATATGGAAACGAAGAACGCGAGCGCGAGGTGGGCTTCGAGAGGTTTTGGCCGGCGCTGCATCTGGTCGGCAAAGATATCCTGCGTTTTCACGCGGTCTACTGGCCCGCGTTTCTGCTCGCCGCCGGAGTTGAATTGCCACGCTCGGTCGTGGCGCACGGAATGTGGCTCGATCCGAATGGCCGCAAGATGTCGAAGACGCTCGGCAACACGGTTGAGCTCGACATTTTACACAAACACTTTAACATCGATGCGATTCGTTACTTTTGTCTCCGCGAGATGGTGTTTGGACAGGACGGCCGCTTCGGTTATGAAAACTTGATCGATCGCTCAAACAGCGATCTGGCGAGCGGCTTGGGCAACTTGTCGAGTCGCACGTTGACAATGATTGCGCGTTACTGCGATTCGCGGATACCGTCGGGTGTTATTCCAGAAGACAAGCTATTACTTGCGAAACGCACGGGCGTCGATACTGACGAAACGACTGTCGCCGGATTTATCGAGCACGCGCGCGATCAGTTTCTGCTGCACTTCGAGAATCTTGCGTTCAGTCGAGCGTTGGAGGCGGCGTGGTCCGTCGTCGCGCGTGTCGACAAGATGATTACCGACGCGAAGCCATGGGATCTCGCGAAGGATGAAAACCAGAAGCAGACGCTCGGCGTCGTGTTGTATCGCGCGGCGGAGGCGCTGCGTTGGTTGAGTGTGCTGCTGCATCCGGTGATGCCAGGCGCGAGTCAGGCGATGTGGAACCAGTTGGGGCTGCAAGGCTCACCGGCGCAAATCAACTCGTCGGAGCTGAAATGGGGCGAGCTCAAGGAGGGGTCTGCGATCGGCGACGTGCAGCCAGTGTTTCCGCGTATCGACAAGGCCAAAACGATGGCCGAAATCAACGCTGCTGAAGAACCTGCGGGCGTGCACGCGACGGAAGCTGATGCAGTGGCGGCGGATGCTGTTGGTATCACGAGTTTCATCGAGATTGACGACTTTGCGAAGGTGGATCTGCGCGTGGGCCAGGTGCTGTCCGCCGAACGCGTGCCGAAGGCTGACAAGCTGTTGTTGATGAAGATCGACATTGGTGAAGAGCAACCTCGACAGGTGTTGGCGGGCATTGCGCAATACTACGAGCCGGAAAAGATCGTTGGCCGCAAAGTTGTAGTGGTTGCGAACCTGAAGCCACGCAAGCTGCGCGGCTTCGAGTCGCAGGGAATGGTGGTTGCTGCTTCGTACGGTGAAGAAGGTCAACCCGTAATCGCCACGTTCACCGAAGACGTCCCCAACGGCGCACGCCTTAAATAGGCCACAAGGAAAGCTGAGTTCACACAATCATTTTGTGCTTCTTGTGCCTTTTTGTGGCAAGAATAGCGTTGAGGCAAAAGGATGTTCGTTGATTCTCACGCGCATATCGATGGGCCGGAGTTCGATGCCGATCGTGAAGAGATCCTCGAGCGTGCGAAAGCAGCGGGTGTTTCCGTCATACTGAATGTCGGAACGGGCGATCCGCACAGTGGCGCGTTTCAACGGGCTGTCGAGTTGGGCAAAACTCACGATTTCGTCTACACCGCGATCGGCACGCATCCTCACGATGCACGCCTTTATGACGACCGCGCGGAAGAGAAGATCAAGGCGCTGATTAAGAGTGAGCGCGTACTTGCGTGGGGCGAGATCGGTCTCGACTTTCATTACGACAACTCACCGCGCGACGTGCAGGTCGAAGTTTTCAGGCGGCAACTGCGGGCGGCGCGCGGGCGTGACCTGCCGGTAATCATTCACACGCGCGAGGCGGAAACGGAGACGATTGAGATTCTGACGAGCGAATACGCCGGAGCGGAGCGCAGCGGCGTCTTTCATTGTTTCAGTGGCAGCATGGAGCTGGCCCAACGCGCGCTCGATCTCGGTTTCATGATCTCGTTTTCCGGAATCGTGACGTTCAAAAAAGCTGATGATTTGCGTGAGGTGGCGAAGCAAGTCCCGCTCGATCGCCTGCTAATTGAGACCGATTGTCCGTTTCTAAGCCCAACACCTCATCGCGGCAAACGCAATGAACCGGCTTATGTTATTGAGGTCGCGCGCTGCCTCGCCGGGCTTCACGGCCTTGAAATCGAGGAGCTCGGCCGCATCACCGGCGACAACTTCAGACGCCTCTTCAACCTATGCGAGTAGCTTTTGTGCCCTTGTGTGCCTCTTTGTGGCAACTTTCACATGCTGCCCTTTGGTGGTATTCTCCAGCTAATGGCGCAGCAGAACTCCTTTGATATCGTCTCTCAGGTCGACTCCGCCGAGATCGTTAATGCTCTCAACCAGACTCTCAAAGAAGTACGCCAGCGTTTCGACTTCAAGGGCAGCTCGGCCAACGTCGAGCTCGAGAAACACGAGCTGGTCCTCAGCGCTGAGGATGAGACGAAGCTGCGCAATATGAACGACATTCTTCAGCAGAAACTGGTACGTCGTGGCGTTCCGCTGAAAGCTCTGAGTTACGGCAAGATCGAACCGGCTGCCGGTGGCACGGTCCGGCAGCGCGCGCAGGTTCAACAAGGCATTCCGCAGGAGAAGGCCAAAGAAGTGGTGAAGTTCATCAAAGACAGTAAAGTCAAGGTTCAGGCTTCAATTCAGGGCGATGTCGTTCGCGTTTCCGGCCGCGATCGCGACACGCTCCAGGACGTGATAGCAAAGCTGAAGGATAAAGACTTCGGCATTCACATGCAGTTTACGAACTATCGTTCCAATTAAACCGCCGCGTCAGTCATGACTATGTCAGGCAACACACTCGCGCTGGATGAAGAGGCAAGGATCTCGGCCCGCCGGATCTTCAGTCTCATCTCAAACGAGCTCATGCAGGTGGAGCTTGAGTTTGAACGTCAGGCGCGTTCCAACGTTCAGGTCGTCGATTATCTGGGCGAATATTTGCGCGCCTCCGGCGGCAAACGTGTGCGCCCGGCGTTGACGATTCTTTCCAACTACGCGGTCGGCGGCGATGGCTCTCGTTACAACTCGATTCGCATGGCGACGGTGATGGAGTTTCTCCACACCGCCACGTTGGTCCATGACGACGTGATCGATAAAGCCGACATGCGCCGGAAGCGGCCGACAGTCAATGCGCTTTATGGAAACGAGACTGCCGTGCTCATGGGCGACTGGCTCTACATGTCTGCCTTCGAGACCAGCCTCGCCGAAAGATCGTTGCCGATACTCGACATTCTCACGCGTGTCACGCGAAAGATGACTGAGGGCGAGCTGTTGCAGTTGACTTTGTTGGGGCGCGGCGACGTGACTGAAGCGCAGTACTTCGACGTGCTAAAGCGCAAAACCGCATACCTCTTCAGCGCGAGTTGCGAGATCGGAGCGATACTTGGCGGGGCGAGCGACAAGCAGCAGACCGCGTTGCGTGATTTCGGGCTCAATCTGGGCACCGCGTTTCAGTTGATCGACGACTTGTTGGATTTCACTTCGAGTGAAGACGCGTTGGGCAAGGCCGCGGGCGCGGACTTGTTGGGTGGCAAGGTCACGTTGCCCTTGATTTACCTGCGAGAAGCGGAGCCGCAGACGTTGGAGATGATTCAAACAGTGCTGCGTGAAGCGCGCTACGACAGTGTGCGACAGGAGGATCTTCGCGAGGCAATGGCTAGAACCGGCGCCCTGGAAAGGGCACGCGCCCGCGCTGACGAATACGCGGAAGACGCACGCGCCGCGCTCGATATTTTGCCTGACTCGGATTACTGCGACTCCCTACAGTCACTCCCTTCCTACATCCTCAATCGCGACCGTTAACCCATAAGCAAACAATTACGGTGCTTTTTGTGCCTCTTTGTGGCAGAATTTGCCGCTGATGAGTGAGAACCTCTTGTCACGTCTAGAACAGAGCCTGCGACAGTCGCGCGCAGCGCGTATGCATCTCGCGGCTCGTCTCCGGGAGTTAGAAGCCGAAGCCGACAGCGTCCGTGCTGAGCTTGCCGAGATGGACACCCTCGCCAGTCAAACGGAGGCTGCCATCTATCGTCTCCTCTCGTCTGTGCTCGCCTCAGGAAATCTCTCGTTGGGTTTGCCGTCTGATGCCGAGCTCGAAGCGGCGATGCGCCAAACTCAACCGCAACGACCGCAGGCGACCGTCGATCGACGCACACAAATCCCGACTGTCCGCAACAACGTCGAAGTGCTCAGCGACCGCTTCATCGATCGCACGATTCCTCAGGCCGTGACGCTGTTGCTGCGCGAAGAAGGTGGAGCACTTCACGTCAACGAGATCTACAACCGCTTACTTGAAGGTGGTTTCAAGTTCACTGGTCAGAACCCAACGATCAGCATAGCCGTCTCGCTCAATCGCAACACACGATTTCGAAAAGTCGCCCCCGGGACGTTTGATCTCGTCATGCGCGACGCCTCAAAGGCTTCATAACTCGCCACGAAAGCACAAAAAGCTCAAAACCGATTAGAATAGCCGCCGATGCGCGCGATTGTTCTTTCCGCCGGCTACGGCACCCGCCTCTGGCCACTAACCGAAGACCGTACCAAACCCGCGATACCGATTCTTGGCAAGCCGCTTGTCGGTTATGTCGCTGAGTATCTCGCTGGCTACGGAATCGATGAGATCGTCGTCAACCTGCATCACCGGCCGGAGTCAGTTCGTGAAGTATTGGGCGACGGGAGTCGTTTTGGCGTGAAGCTGCATTACGTTGAAGAACCGGAGATCCTCGGCACCAGCGGCGCGCTCGACAACACGCGCGAGTTTTTCGAACACGAAACGTTTGTTTCGGTAAACGGAAAGATAATCACCAATATCGACTTAAACGCCGCGCTTGAGACCCATCGAAGCACCAACGCAATCGCGACGCTGGTTCTACTTCCCAACAATCGTCGCGAACGCTTCAGCGTGGTGGAAACGGAAAACGGTCGAATCAAGAGATTCGGTGGCATGCCGGTCGAAAACGCTGCCGGACCGGTGCCGTTGATGTTTACTGGAATACAAATTCTCGAACCGCGAATCTTCGAATACATTCCGCGCGGTGTTTTCTCTCACTCAGTGACCGACGTCTACCCGCAAGCGATGGCAAACAGCGAAGTGATCGCCGCACACGTCGCTTCTGGGAAGTGGCGTGAGCTTTCAACACTGAAACGGTATCTCGACATCAGCCTTGAGTTGTTGAAAGAACGCGGAAGACCGTTCTTCGCGGGGGCAAACTCCGACATCTCCCAAACGGCGAGCATCGCTGATTCAATTCTGTGGGACGACGTGCGAGTCGGAGACGGCGCGAGAGTTACGCGAGCCGTGCTTGCTGATGACGTGAGCATCGAGGCGGGTGAGGTGATTGAAAACGCTGTCGTCGTGCCGCGCAAGCTGGTCGAGGGCAAAACCCCACCGGAAAAGGCGCTTCCGGGGCATTTTCGGGGTGAAAACTTTGTCGTTCCACTGTGATACAATCCGGCGGCTAACGCGGCTTTTCGCCAATTCACAACATGAGTGTCGCAAAACCTGTGATTTCAAACGTATTTGAATCCTCGGCGTCAGATCGACTTGCGAGATTCATCACGCAGCAGGGAATCGCAAGTAAGGAAATCATTCCGCTCACCCCCGACGCTTCAACGCGCAAGTATTATCGAATTGGCTGGAAAAAGCGCACCGCTGTCGCCGCTGTCTATCCCGAACCGTTCGATCCGGAGTTTCATCCCTATCTCGACGTGACCAGGCTGTTTCTGGAGTGTGATATTCCAGTGCCGGAGATCTATGCGGTCGACGGCAATGCCGGCATCATTGTTCAGGAAGACCTTGGCGATCGTCAGCTTTTCCACGTGTACGACGAAGAATCCGAAGACGACTGTGACGAGTACAAGGAACAGGCAATTGCACTAATCGCGAAGATTCAGAAAGCGACTGACCACGCCTACAAGACACAATCAATCGCCAGCCGCCTGGCTTTTGACGAAGCGAAACTTTCGTGGGAGCTCGATTTCTTCTTTGAACACTACTTCGGCAGTTTGCGCGGTGAGAATTTGCGTCACGCCGAGGTCGCCGAGTTGAAAGTCGAGCTGAACGACATCGCAGCGGAGTTGGCGGCAGCGCCGCGCGTACTTTGTCACCGCGACTACCACGCTTCGAATCTGATGATCGACAAGAAGAAGAGGATCAGAATCGTCGATCATCAGGATGCGCGCATGGGTCCCGCGAGTTATGACCTCGTTTCGTTTCTGCTGGATCGCCAACCGTGTCTGCCGTCGCTGGCTGAGCTGCGCGCGCATCGTTTGTTCTTTCTTGAAGAGCGACGACTGCTCGGACTGGGATCAATCGATCCGGACGATTTCGCGCAGGAGTTTCGTTTGATGACGATTCAGCGCGCCCTGAAGGCAACCGGAACCTTCTCGTATCAGACCGCAGTGTGCGGTCGCGCCGTGGCTTACCAGCGCTTCATTCAACCCACACTTCAGATCGTTTTGCAGGCTGCCGAATGGCTCGAAAGATTCCCCACGCTGCGACGAATGTTAAAGGAACGTATTAACTGACTGCTTACACCCTCGGTTTTTCTCGATGACAACGCAATCACACGCAATCGCTTCGGACCAACATACCTACATCAACCAACTTTCAAAACACGCCGGCGAAGAGGTAGTCCTTAAAGGCTGGCTCTACAACATGCGCTCGAGCGGCAAGATTCTCTTTCCGCAACTGCGCGACGGGACGGGTATCGTGCAGTGCGTCGTTTTGAAGAACGCGATCTCGCCTGAGTTGTGGGAAGTATTAAAGGGACTCGGCCAGGAATCCGCTCTGGTTATCAAGGGAACGGTGCGCGCGGATAGCCGCGCGCCGAGTGGGTACGAGATCGACGTCAGCCACGCTGAGGTGCTTCAGGAAGTTCACGATTATCCGATCACGCCCAAAGAACACGGAACCGAGTTTCTCATGGACCACCGGCACCTGTGGCTGAGGTCTCGCCGGCAACATGCGATCTTGAAAGTCAGACACACGGTGGTCCAGGCCGTGAGGAGTTTTCTCGACGACGACGGCTTCACGCTCTGCGATACGCCGATCTTTACGCCCGCTGCGTGTGAAGGTACGACGACGCTCTTCGAAGTCGATTACTTCGAGGGCGAGAAGGTGTATCTCACTCAATCGGGTCAACTCTACAACGAAGCGACTGCGGCGGCGTTTGGCAAAGTCTACTGCTTTGGTCCGACTTTCAGAGCGGAGAAGTCAAAGACGCGCCGACACCTGACGGAGTTTTGGATGGTTGAGCCGGAGATGGCTTATGCGACGCTCGACGATGTGATGAGCCTTTCGGAGCGCATGCTTTCGTACATTGCCGCGCGCGTCCTCGAAGATCGAGGTGAAGAGTTGAAGGTCCTGGAGCGCGATACGTCGAAACTGGAATCGATTGTAGCGCCGTTTCCACGAATTCACTATGACGAGGCGGTGAAACTGCTTCACGAAGGATTCGGAAAAGGCGCGTTGGAAACGAAGTTTGAGTGGGGCGGCGATTTTGGTGCGCCGGATGAGACGTACATTTCCAGCCAGTTTGAAAAGCCGGTGATGGTCCATCACTATCCGGCGGCGGTGAAGGCGTTTTACATGGCCAGAGATCCTGAGCGCTCGGAGCTCGCGCTTGGCGTGGACGTTTTGGCGCCCGAAGGTTATGGCGAGGTTATCGGTGGAGGTGAGCGCGCCACGTCGCTGGAGTTTTTGAAAGAGCAGATTGCTTTACATGAACTGCCGGAGGAGGCGTTTAATTGGTATCTTGATCTGCGTCGCTACGGCAGCGTGCCGCACGGTGGATTTGGTATGGGCATCGAGCGATGCACGGCGTGGATGTGTGGCATCGAACACATTCGTGAAGCCATCCCATTCCCGAGAATGTTGTATCGCATTAGGCCGTAGCACAATCCACAGATTACACAGATTCCTTTAACGAAATCTGCGTAATCTGTGGATGGCTTTCGATCTTGGTGAGTAATGTCCACGGAATTAGGAAAAGGAGTTAGCGTACTGGGTGTGCCGCTCGGCTACGGTGCGAGCATGGCCGGTGTTGATATGGGTCCGGCGGCGTTGCGTGTGGCTCGTTTGCACCAACGAATCTCACGTCTCGGATATTCGGTTCAGGATCTCGGCGACATGCGGCTCGAGCGGCCACAGTCGTTTCCGCAAGAAGGTGAAAAACTCAAATATGTTCGCGAGATTAGCAACGCGTGCGAACATCTCGCGCGTGAAGTTGAAGCGATACTTGAAGCCAGGCAAATGCCGCTGATACTCGGCGGTGACCATTCGATTGCAATCGGCTCATTCGGCGGCGCGGCATCGTTCTACAAAAAACGAGAACAGACCCTGGGACTGATCTGGTTCGACGCCCACGCCGACATGAACACTCCTGAGACAACTCCTTCCGGCAACATTCACGGAATGCCTTTGGCTGCGCTGCTTGGCTACGGCACGCCTGAGCTCACCAACATTGCCGGCTTCGCGCCGAAACTCGATCCAAAATTCTGCGCACACGTCGGCGCGCGCGACATCGATCCAGGTGAAAGAGAACTGATCAAGAAACTCGGAATGCGTTTCTTCACGATGAGAGAAATCGACGAACGCGGCATGCGCGCGTGCATGGACGACGCGATCGCGATTGCTTCACAGGCGAGCGCCGGTTATGCAGTGACATTTGACGTCGATGCTTTGGATCCTGGCGATGCGCCGGGATCAGGCACGCTGGTTCGCGGTGGATTGACTTATCGCGAAGCGCATCTGGGAATGGAAAAGATTGCCGAAGCAGGTGGGATGCGTATGTTGGAGATGGTTGAGATAAACACCGCACTCGATGTGAACAACAAGACTGCCGAGCTGGGTGTAGAACTGATTTTGTCGGCGTTGGGTAAGACAATTCTGTAAAGGTTGGACTATAAAGAGTGCCAAAAAAGCTGCGCGTCGGCGTGATCTTCGGCGGGCGATCAGGTGAACACGAAATCTCGATCAGATCAGCGCGCGCGATCATCGAAGCTATCGATCGAAAAAAGTTTGAAGTAGTTCCAATCGCGATCACGAAGGAAGGGAAGTGGCTCGCGCCGGCACGCTCTGCGCAACTGCTTCCGCCGGCAGTTCATCCACTTTTGCCTGCTAACACTCACAGTGCAACAGCCGACGTTGCACTACTCGGCGATCCGTCACACAAAGGTCTCATCTCTCTCGAAGGCAACTCCGCTACTGGCGAGAAACTCGACGTAGTCTTTCCGGCGCTGCATGGTCCATACGGCGAAGACGGCACGCTCCAGGGTTTACTCGAGATGGCAGACGTGCCTTATGTCGGCTGTGGTGTGCTCGCATCGTCGTGCGGTATGGACAAGGTGGCGATGAAGTCGCTTTTTGTTCAGGCAGGATTGCCGATCTGCAAGTACCTTTGGTTTCTCCGCTCACAGTGGCAGAAAGATCCGGCGAAGATCCTGCGCAAGATTAACAGTGAAATCGGTCTGCCGTGTTTTGTTAAGCCTGCGAACCTGGGCTCGTCGGTTGGAGTGTCACGCGCAACCGATAAGAAGTCGCTGAGCAAAGCTATCGATCTTGCTGCTGAGTACGATCGAAAGATAATCATTGAAGAAGAGCTTGTAGCGCGTGAGATTGAGTGTGCGGTGCTGGGCAATGATGAGCCGAGGGCGAGCTTACCGGGCGAGTATGTGGTTTACGACGAGGCTGCGCGATTTTTGGACTACACCGAGAAGTATTCAAACACGGGCCACGTGAGTTTTGTGGTGCCTGCGCCACTGTCGAAGTCAGTGACGACGAAAATTCAGAAGATGGCGATTCGTGCGTTTCAGTCGGTTGACGGTGCGGGATTGGCGCGGGTCGATTTCTTCTTGACGCGTGATGGTGGCGAGTTGGTGGTGAATGAACTGAACACGATGCCTGGGCTGACGGAGGTGTCAGGCTATCCGAAGATGTGGGCAGCGTCAGGATTGCCTTTTCCGCGGTTGCTTGAAGTTCTGATCGAGTTTGCGTTCGAGAGGCATAAAGAGAAGTCGCACACTAAGACGTCGCGGTGAAGCCTTGCGCCTCCTTGGAGTGCGGTGCCTTGGCACCGCTTTGGTATTCGATAACACAAGTAAGTAACAAAGCGGTGCCAAGGCACCGCACTCCAAGGAGGCGCCAAGCTGCATCACTACCTAATCCTGTAACCCTTGCGCGTCCTGACAGTCAGATCCTCACGTGAGACTTTAACTTCAAGCTTGCGCCACTTACCGTCTCGAGTCTTATTCACTGGACGATACGCGATCGTATACTGCTGACCTAACTCGTTAGCGATGCCCGTAAACGCATCTCGCAACGCTGGTCCGCCGGGCGTCTCGATAAATCTTCCGCCAGTTTTCTCCGCAAAACCTTTCAACGACGCAGAACTCTGCCGCCGAGTTGTTCCAGCAATCTCGATGCTCGACATATCAACCCCGTAAATGCTTGCGCCAACTGCCAGCGCACTCTCAACTGCCTTCTCGCTCGACGCTATGCTGAACGTATCGATGCCGTCTGACAGGATCACGATCGCTTTCCGAGGCTCGGGCCGATCGGCAAGCGTCTTCGCGGCTTCAACGATCGCGTCGTTGAGCGTTGTCATACCTTTCGCGCGAATCGCATACGCCATCGGCGCGAGATCTCTCCCGCCCGAAAACTCCTGTACTCGCTCAACCTTCGTATCGAATTTGTAAACTGCCGCAACATCTTCCGGTCTTAGACCATCGAGAAACCTGATCGCGGCCGAGCGCGCTAACGAGAATCGCTCTTCCATGCTGCCTGAGCTGTCTAATAGTACAACTGCCGCATAAGGTGATTCCTGTAGTGAGAAGCTCGCGACCATGTTTGGTTGAACTTCAACACCATCTTCGTAGACTTTGAAGTCAGACAACTTCAAACCCTTTACGTACTGACCCGCTTTGTCGGTGACCGTGACGTTCAGCACTACAAGATCGCTGTTGACCCGGACCACATCATCGTCCTGCGCCATGACGACGACTGCGTTCAGGCACAGGATCACGAGCAGGAAGGGAACTGTTTTGCGCATGGCCAATGTTGGACTAGGACTAGCGAACGTATGTTCGAAGCAATTTAATCAGTTCAAGTAAAACGTTAGCATTGCAGATTACTGATGCTGACACGACTTGTCTGGGTGTCTTTTGCACATCCTTCGATAACGATGTGGCTCTGTCTGCGACTTGCTTAATGGCGGACGGGAGATCTGGCGGGCGATCGACGATCTGTATTTCTTCATCTTCGCCGCCTGCCTCACCGCGTACCTTTTTGGTTAACTTCTCCAGTCGATCGATCTTCTTCAGATAGTTGCGATCGATGCCCGATTCTTTTTTCAGGCTGTCCTGAAGCTCTTTTCCAATCTGCTCGATCTCTTTTGCGCGCTCCAGGTTCTCCTGATGATCCTTCTCCGCCATTTTGATCGCATGTTTGGCGCGTAGCTCTTCTTCAAATGTGGTTAGCGGAGGCGCGTCGGAATCACTTGACTTTGTTGTTCCATCGGGCGGTCGTAGCGGAGGCGGAGTCGCTCGTGGTGTGGCACCTTGAGCGAAAGCGATGGATGCGTATAACAAGCAACCGAGAATCAACGTCGCAGGTCGATGAATCTTCTTTACAACTGCTCTCATTTCACATTAACAATCGGCACGCCGACCCCTAAACAAAAACTTCAAACCGGCGTTGAGTGGGAGACTAAGGAACACGTGCCGGGTTGTCTGGCGTGTTGATAAACTCTCCGGGTTTTCCGGCACGCTTAACGATGATCGTTTTCGGCTCGAGCCGTTCGGGCGGTCGTTTCTTCCCCTGTGAGGAGCTGTAAGCGATCAAAGTCGACTGAGGATCGGCTTTAACGCCGGCAAGGCGAATCGACGCGAAGTCCTGCGCCGGCGCTTGCATTGAGTAAACACCTTCCTGATCCGGTTGAAGCTGCGCCGGAGTGACTGGCAACACGCTCTCTTCAAGGCCGCCGTCTTTTCGTCGCCGCAGTTCGATAACAATAGAAATATTGTTCAGATCCTGTCTGGAAACGTTCTTCACGGCGCCGCTAATCGTCGTTACGCCCTTGGAAAGTGTTGGCTCGTCAACAACGACGTGCGCCAGCGGCGGTCCTTTCGGGCCGGAATCGGTCGCTGGCAGTACCGGGGTTTCGGCGAGAACTCTTTGCGCGTGATACTTACGAATGTACCCGTAACCCACTAACAGGAGCGCCGTAACTGCGACAGCGCAAACGACCGCGAACAGCTTTCGTTTGCTCGATTCGCGTTCTCTCGCAACAGCTTCTTCCGGATGAAATGGATCGTTAATCATTCACGTACTACTTTAGCTCAACTACGGATTCTGCGGCACTGTGCGGCCCGGAGGCGCGACGCCCGTCACAGCCGTGACCAGGCCTTCGAGAAACTGATCCTCTGCCAGTCCGCTGCTCTTCAAAGTTGTCCATTCCGCGCCAGTCGCTCCGTCACTACGACCTTCAACCTTTGCATTAACTGAGACGTTCGCTGTTGAGCCGTCGATCGGTTGAACCTCAACTGTCAAAGTGTAACGACCGCGCGTCCATGCTCTCGCGCTTGAGGTTGGGGTATCAGCATACCTGCTGAGATCAGCCTGCGCGACGACCGCGCCCTTTGTGAACGTGTAAGGTTGACTGACAATGATCCCCTCCGAAATCTTTGATGCACTCTCATCCACAACCAGCTTGCGATCTCTCATCAGCTCCTGCACCGCGTTGATGATCACGTCGCGACGTCCACTCAAGCGATATGGATTCGGAAGCGGAGGTGCTTCCGGTGTGCGACCGCTGCCGAAATCGATGCCGCGACCAGCACCGACATCAGTCTTGTTACCGTTGTTTGCAGGAGTTCTCTCCGAGCCACTATCTCTAACGCGCTCGTTTTGTTTATCGACACCCTTTGCTGCCTGTGCAAACGCCGCGGCGGAGCAGGCAATCAGCAGCAACACACCCATGATTATGCGCAACATGACGATCCTTCTTGTTTCACTGCAATGAACTTCAAAGGGGATTCGTAAGTTGAGAATAGATGAATCCCGTCGATCCTGCAAATCTTATAATCTTGTTCTAGTTTCCGCGTCTTTTGCGCGCTTCTTCCTCATCGCGCTGACGTTCCCAGTTGCGTAAAGCTTGCACTCCAGTCTCAAATTCCGCGCTGTTGCTGTAGAAGTTGTGCGCACCATCATCACGCGCGGGATTGCGAACGTAGTAGAGGTAGTCAGTCGTCACGGGAAACAATGCAGCCCTCAGCGAGCTCTCGCCTGGCGAAGCAACTGGTCCAGGCGGCAATCCGGCGTAGATTCGCGTGTTGTATGGCGAACGCCGTTGAATGTCGCTCAAATAAACCTTTCCGTCGTTGCGCCATTTGCCTTCGAGTTTCGATCCGTAGATCACGCTTGAATCAACTGCCAAAGGAATATCTTTTCGCAGGCGGTTATAAATGACTGACGCCACGACCGGTCGCTCCTCGGCGAGTTTCGCCTCAGTTTCGATAATTGACGCAGTGGTCACGATTTCATGAGGAGACATGTTGAGGCTGCGGGCGCGCGCGGTCCACTCCGGTTTCCAGACCTCGCGAAACTGCTTCACCATGATCTCGACGAACTGAGCCGGCGTCGTTTCCGGAGAGAACTCATATGTGTCCGGAAACAGATAGCCCTCGAGGTTTTTGGCAGTCGGATCGAGGTCGCTGATGAGGCTCACGTTATTCATTAACTCTAATGCTTCATCATCACTCGACAAATGAAACTCCGGAACCTGCGCCATCGCGCGCGCGATATCCCATCGAGTCCAACCTTCGATGATTGTCAGGCGGTTGAGACGTCGTTGCCCTTGCTGGAGCTTGGACAAGACGCCGAGTGGCGAGATTGGCGTTGGGAAGTCGTACTCACCAGCCTTGAGCGTGGCTCCTTTTCCCGTGAACTTCAGGTAAAGCTTTAACGGCCACTCGTGCTTGACCACGCCTTCAGCCACTAGCTTTCTGACGATCGCTGCCGGAGAAGATCCTTTGGGGATCTCGATGTACTGCCCGCTCTTCGTGTGGTTGACTGCTTTGCGCAAGTCAGAATACGCCCAGGCCACAACCGCTGCGGCCGCGACGATGCAAACCACGAGTATCAGAAGTATTAGACGCCTCATTCTTGAGTCTCAGTATCGGATGGGCTGACGCGAATTCTGGCCTGGTTGGTTTCAAGAAAATCTCGCAGGATCATCGCTGCCGCTTCGCCGTCGATCAGTTTCGGAATATCGTCGGGCTTGACGCCCTCTGCTCTTAAATTCTCCATCGCGGCGCGGGAAGTCAAGCGCTCATCCTGAAGATACACCGGTAAGGCGATAGATTTGGCCAGATTTGTCGCGAGCCTGCGGGCTTCTTTTGCAGCGTCGCCAGCCGTTCCGTCCAATTTCAGCGGCAAACCAACGACTATCGTTTCGGCGTCAAACCGTTCGACCAAGTCCCGTAGGTCCTGAAGCAGTTTTTTCCAGTTGGAACGCTCGAGTGGCGGGAGTCGTTTAGTTGTGACGAGCAGTTCGTCCGAGACTGCGACTCCAACAAGTTTTTGGCCAAGATCGAGAGCGAGAATCGGTCCGACGAGTTTAATCATTAGCTTGCACGCCGTAAATGCCGCCTGTATGATACGGCCCGGGCTCTAACGTAATCTAAGAGGTAAGTAAATGTCATTTCGTACCAAGTTCATTCTGACTCTCCTGTCTGCCACGCTAACACTCTATACCGCCCTCGGTGGTTTGATTTCCACTCGCGCGCAACAGCCGGCAAACGATCCAAACGCCCAGTTGCGTATTTTTGAAAGCGTGCTCCAGCACATTCAGAACGATTATGTAGATGAGCCAAACATGGAGAAAGTTCGGGCAGGCGCGCTGCGTGGCCTTGCCTATGGCCTGGATCCATACTCGACCTATCTCACGCCCGAGCAGGTGCGCGATTACAACGCTGGAAATCGAGACAGCCAAGTCGGTATCGGCGCTGAATTATCTCAGGTCGCCTCGTATCTTTACGTGATTGCTCCGATGAAGGGCTCGCCGGCAGATCAGGCTGGGCTTAGAACGGGCGACATCATTGAATACATCGACAACAAAGCCACGCGCGATATCTCGCTTTACGACGCGAAACAGCTACTCAACGGGGGCTCAGGCACTGAAGTTAAACTAAGAGTCTTGCGGGCGAATTCCAGTCCGTTGACCGTTACGGTGAAGCGCGGCTCGACAAGGGCTGCGGCTGCCGAAGCTCGGATGGAAGCCGGACGCGTTGGCGTTCTGAGAATTAATAGTTTTGCTGACGGTGAGGCTGCGGACGTGCGGGCTCGTCTTCAGGATCTCGTCAAGCAGGGCGCACAGAAAGTCGTGATCGATATTCGCGACACGGCGGGCGGCTCGCTTACAGAGGCTGTGGCGGTTGCGAATCTGTTCATCAAAGACGGTGTGCTTGCTCAAACTGTCGGCCGCGAAGGCAAAGCTCTAAAAACGTTTACGGCTGATCCGAAGGCGATTATCTTTTCGGGACCAGTGGTTGCACTGATTGATACGGGCACGGCAGGAGCCGCTGAGGTGGTCGCGTCGGCGTTGGTGGAACGAAATCGCGGTCAGTTAGTCGGTGAGAAGAGTTTTGGCGCGGGCACGGAGCAACAGCTCTTCACCCTACGCGGTGGCGATGGACTCTTGTTGACGACGATTAAGTGGGCGAGTTCGAATGGCAAGGCTTTTCTCGGCGAAGATCGCGCGCATTCCGGTCTTACTCCGACAGTCGAAGTCAAAGGAAACGAACTTGCGGACACAGTCGATCCCGACGATCTGACCGGCAACGACGACGACGATATTAATAAGCCGGAGCAGGGAAATGAGAAGAAGGAAGTCGCTCCCGCTCCGACTGCTAAACCGGCCGTCGAAGATCTGCAACTCAAGAAAGCCCTCGAGCTGTTGAAAGACAAATCAGCCCAACGAGCTGCATAGGACGGATTCAGTCTTAGCCGCGGATAACGCGGATGACGCGGATTTATCTGTGTCGTCCGCGTTATCCGCGGTTCGTTCTTGGCCGATATCGAATATCCCGTTTCCATATCGGGTACGCTCCCGATCATCTCAATCGACAGAACGATTGGGTTTAGCTTGTGAATTTCTTGCAAGTGCAGATTTTCCTGCATTGACTGCTAAAATCACACCAAAGCTAACACTCGGCTTCCCATTACCCGACAATTAGGAATGGCTCTTGCAGCAGTCCAGAACTGCTTGGGAAGTACTGGATCTTTTTGGCAAGGAGAAGCAGAGCGATGATTATGACTAACAAATTACTTCCAGTGGCTTTGATCGCTGCCCTCATCGGTGGCTCGGTCGGCGCATTGGTGATGCATAAGAGTTCACCCGCCACGGCTGAAACCACTACGGCGGCGCAGAACAGCGCAACAACTCCTGTTGCACAGACAGCGGACAATGAAATAGTTCCGGCTGAGTTCAATACAGCACAGGAGCAAACAGCATATAAGACCGGTTTCGCGGACGGATACAGCGCAGCGACCGGAACGGAGCAGAGAACTGTCGTAACGGGACGCTCGCCGAGTCGCGTGGTTTATCGTAACGGCAGCAGAGCATCGTCGCAGCGTGTTTACTACAACTACGCGCCGCGGCAACGCAGCTTCTGGGACAAACACCGCGATAAGCTGACGATGGCGATTGGTACGGGCGGAGGCGCCGCGATTGGTGGCTTGATTGGCGGCAAGAAGGGCGCTGCCATCGGAGCGTTGTCGGGCCTGGGCGGTTCAGCCTTGTACACGTACAAGCTGCGCAAGCGAACCCGGAACTACTAAGCACTAGGGGTCCGGAGTAGTGAGCAAAGCTAAACTTGCTATCGCTCTCAGTACTCTCAGTGTTGCAATGGTTGCATGGGCGATTCCTGGTTCAGGAGTCGCCGATCAACGTGTTCAGCGACCTGAGAACGCGAGAGTCGTCACACGATCCGTCAGCAGCGTAGCTCCGATTCGTCTCCGCGATGAAGCTGGGAGCGGTTTGTTGGCCAACGGATGGATCAACGGAGTGGGTCCATTTGTTTTTGCGATCGACACCGGCGCCGGCGTTTCGCTGATCAGCCGGAATGTCGTCGAACGTGCCGGGCTGCGCGTGACGAATGCACGTCGTCCGCTGGTAGGCGGTCTCAGCACTTCACCAATTTCTTCCAATCAGGAAACACAGATCTCCGGTCTTGCGCTGGGACGGAGTAACAACGATCTTCCCGGAAGTTTTTCTGCGGCAGTTGTGACGAGCTTGCCGTCTTCCATAGACGGCATTCTGGATCCGACTGAAGTCTTCAACCCTTCCGGATACACAGTTGACTTACCGAATCGCGAGTTACGCGTTTTCGATGGACGCTTGCGCGCCACTGATGTGCCGCGGGACGGTGCGGTCGTGCGGTGGGTGCGCGAGGCTGGCAGCGGTCGTCCGTTTGTCAGACTCGGAGACGGCCGGCTCGCTTTGATCGATACCGGTTCGGGGGTTGGGCTCGCCTTGAACGGCGGCGCAGGTTCGAACCACGCGCGCGATGGCAACGCGGTGCGTGAGCTTGGCGGTGGTATGGTTCAGTCGCACCGCATCGCACCACAGGTTGTAAGCATCGGGCCGCTAGTGCTCAACAAAGTTCCGACGGAGGTATTGACGGGCGTCGCCCCCGACACACCTATCCTTCTTGGCCGCGGAGCACTCTTCCCATTCCGGCTCACCTTCGATCCCGCTTCGAGACTCATCTCCATCGAGCCCGTAAAGTAGCTACAAAGGTATGTTTCCGTGCTTGCGTGGCGGGTTCGTGTCGCGCTTGTTTTCCAGGAGCGACAGCGCTCGAATGAGTTTAGGTCGCGTTTGTGCCGGCTCAATCACCTCGTCAACAAATCCGCGTTCAGCGGCGACGTACGGGTTAGCAAACTTATCTTCCAACTCCAAAATCCGCGCATTCCTCGCTGCCTCCTTGTCCTGCCCTTCGTTCAGCTCACGCCGGTAAAGAATGCCTACCGCTCCTTCAGCCCCCATCACTGCGATCTCCGCCGTTGGCCAAGCCAAGTTGATATCCGTGCGGATATGTTTTGAAGCCATGACGCAATACGCCCCGCCATAAGCTTTGCGCGTGATGACCGTCAGCTTAGGCACCGTCGCTTCGGCAAACGCGTAGAGAAGCTTTGCGCCATGCGTGATGATGCCGCCGTGTTCCTGCGAAACGCCAGGCAGAAAACCCGGCACATCTTCAAATGTCACGAGCGGAATATTGAAGCAGTCACAAAAGCGAACGAAGCGCGCACCTTTTACTGAGGCGGCGATATCCAACACACCGGCGAGATATGCCGGCTGGTTCGCGACAACGCCCACCGGCCGCCCGCCGAGTCGCGCAAAACCAACGCAGATGTTTGGCGCGAACATCTGCTGCACCTCGAAGAAATAGCCATCGTCAACAACGTGATGAATGACGTCGCGAATGTCGTATGGTTGGTTCGAAGCTTCCGGAACGATTTCATTCAACTTCGGCTCGACACGATCGATCGGATCGCTGACCTCCACGCGTGGCGGATCTTCGAGGTTGTTTGAAGATATGAATGATAGCAGCTCGCGCACGATTCGCAGCGCATGTTCGTCTGAATCAGCAGCAAAATGCGCGACGCCGGAGACGCTGTTGTGAGTTACAGCGCCGCCGAGTTCTTCTTTCGTGACTTCCTCGTGAGTCACGGTTTTGATCACGTCTGGTCCGGTAATGAACATGTAAGACGTGTCTTTCACCATGATGTTGAAATCGGTGATCGCCGGACTATAAACCGCGCCGCCTGCGCACGGTCCCATGATGCAACTGATCTGCGGCACGACACCGCTCGCCAAAGTGTTGCGCAGAAAAATGTCGGCGTAGCCTCCGAGACTGACAACTCCTTCCTGAATGCGCGCGCCACCCGAATCGTTCAAACCGATGATCGGAGCACCGACTTTCATCGCGAGATCCATCACTTTGCAGATCTTCTCCGCGTGAGTTTCGGAAAGCGATCCACCAAAGATGGTGAAGTCCTGCGCAAAAACAAAAACGCTGCGACCATCGATCAAACCGTGGCCGGTGACGACACCGTCGCCGGGATAGAGTTGTTTGTCGAGTCCGAAATCTTTGGAGCGATGAACGACCAGTTTGTCAAACTCTTCGAAGGAGCCTTCGTCAAGCAGAAACTCGACGCGCTCGCGGGCCGTCATCTTTCCCGCTTCGTGCTGCTTCTCGACTCGCGCGACACCGCCACCCTGCTCAGCTTGCGCACTTCGCTCGCGCAGGACCTCCAACTTGGTTTTTGACTGTTTCGGTTGTTGTTTTGAGGCCATAGTTTGTCTACTGGTCGAACGGGAACGACCTCTTTTCGATTAATCCGGTTAACTCTGCCAGTGCCCGGCGAGCGTTAGCCTGGATCTCGTCGGAATAGTTGTAGCGTTCGGCATTCTCTTCGAAGTCGTCGACATCGAGAATCTTGTAAGTGAGGTCTGGCTCGACCAACACATCAATATCGAGATCGATGTAACTGAGAACTCGTCCGTCAAAATCGGGCGGCGTGTTCACGTTGCAATAAAACCTCTTCAGCCCTCGCTCGCGATCGCTGAACCGAAAAACGTTGTACCAGCGATCGAGCCAGTAGTATTCAGTGCTGATCGTTCCGAGAGCAATCGTGCCGAGCAGATCGTGTTCGATCTCTTCGTCAAAGACGGCATCGAGAACAATCAGCGATCCCTCTATCTTTGCGACTTGCGCAGGCCAGCGACGATACTCGCGGCCGTTATACTTCAGTACTCTGACAATAATCGTGTCAGTGATCTAAGCCTTCCTCCCACTTTTGGCCCAATCCGCCAGAAACTGTGCCTGTCCTTTATCGGTCAGCGGGTGATTGAATAGTTGATCGATCACCTTGAACGGCACCGTCGAAATGTCAGCGCCCATACGCGCGGCTTCGATCACGTGAAGCGGATGCCGGAGACTCGCCGCCAGCACTTCCGTCTTCCAAGTGTAGTTCTGATAGATCTCGATGATCTGTTGCAGCAGGAGCAATCCGTTTTCGCCGATATCGTCGAGCCGCCCGAGAAATGGGCTGATAAAAGCTGCCCCCGCTTTCGCAGCGAGAATAGCCTGCGCCGGCGAAAAGCAAAGCGTGACGTTCACGCGAATGCCTTCGTCAGTCAGACGACGCGTGGCTTTCAGGCCCTCGCGCGTCAGTGGACACTTGATAACCACATTCGGAGCGATCTTCGAATACTCCAGTCCTTCGCGGATCATTCCGTCCAGGTCCTGACTAGTGACTTCCGCGGAAACTGGACCCTGGACGATTTCGCAAATCGCCGCGATATGTTGTTTGAAGTCGACGTTGCCTTCTTTGGCGATCAGGGACGGATTGGTCGTCACGCCGTCGGCAAAACCGAACGCTGCTGCTTCGCGTATCTCGTTGAGATTCGCTGTATCAAGAAAGAATTTCATAATAAAACTCCTGAATCAATCTCTGTGCAACCTCTGTGTTCTCTGTGTCTCTGTGGTTATTATTCACCACAGAGAACACAGAGATTGCACAGAGAAGAATGTCACAAACTGGGATCGTACACCTTGTTCCGTAGAACGCCGATTCCCGCTACTTCAACTTCTACCGTATCACCATGCTTCATCCGCGACACGCCCGCGGGCGTTCCGGTCGCGATCAGGTCGCCTGGATACAGTGTCATGATCTCAGAGATGTACCTTATAAGAAAGGCCACCGGAAATGCCATGTCAGCCGTGTTGCCTTTTTGTTTTACTTCACCGTTAAGACGCGTTTCCACGGCTGCGTTGGCTGGATCGATTTCTGTCTCGATCCAGGGACCGACAGGACAAAACGTGTCAAACGACTTGCCACGCGTGAATTGAATGTCTTTTCGTTGCAGGTCGCGCGCAGTGACGTCGTTCACACACGTGTATCCGAAAACATAACTCAGCGGATCGTCGTCGTTCGAAAGCTTGCTTACGCGACGTCCGATTACGACCCCCAGCTCGCCTTCATGCTCGACCTGTTGTGAAGCGCCTGGAAGCTCAATCTGCTCGCCTGAGGCAATCACCGCCGACGGCGCTTTCAAAAACAGCAGCGGCTCGTCAGGCATCTTGTTGCCCAACTCGGCCGCGTGCTCTCGATAGTTTCTACCGACACAGACAATCTTCGACGGCGCGACTGGCGCGAGCAGGTTCACCTCATCAAGCGCAAGTGCGCCTTGCTGCTTGGGAATCGTGATGTTCTCGAAGTTGTATTCCGCCGGCAGAGGAAAGACACTCGAGCCGACGATCGCAGCGTAGCGAGCAGATTCGAAATTCTTGTGCGAGATGCGACAGATTCTCATACTCGCTACGGCGCTTTCTCCGATGCGACTTCAGACGGTGGGCTGACGTTGCCTGCCTTGTCGACCGCCGTCACGTAATAGTAATACGTCTTGCCCGACTCGACTTTGTCATCCTGGTAAGTGGTGCGCGTCAACAGCGTTGGATTCAGCTTGGTCCAATTTTGCTTGGGCAGATCGGGATCGGTTGAACGATAGATATTGTAGCCGGCGATGTCAGACTCCCGGTTTGCTGCAAAGAAGATCGCCAATCGTGCAGACGACGGCTCCGGCGCTGCAATGCTCGGTCTCTCAGGCGCAGCGGGCGGAAAGACGTCTTTCGGAGAAACAGAGACCGCGTTGGAGTTGAGGCTCTCTACTTGAGCGCCGCCTGTTCCAAGTGAAACAGCACGCACGATGTAGCGATAGTCTTTGCCGAACTGAAAACTCTTGTCCGCGTATTCCGTTCCCGAGATCAGGTTGGAATTAATCGGTTGACCGCCGATCGCAGTCTGCGCTTCATCGGTCCGATAGATGTTATAGCCCAACAGGTTCACCGGAGTGGAGCCATCGATGTTCGCCGTCGGCGGTGACCACGAAATCGTGATTGCATCTTCCGCGATTTTTGGCTGCGCGGAGATTGTTGGTGCTTGCGCGATACGCACTGCGGGTTCGATAGTCAGAAAGTTTGAAAACGATGCGCGCTGGCCAGACGCATTGACGTAACGCAACGCGTAGCGAAGACGTGTCGGCTGTCCGGCCAGTTCGAGGATGTCTCTGTAAGTCAACGTGTCGCCTGCGGTTTGGATCTGTTCGTAGGTGACGGAGCCGACGAGCGTCGCGCGTGCAGCGAATTCATCTTCGGTGAGTGCCAGCGGCGCGCCGGGTTTTTCGGCGAGTCGATAAACGTCGATACGTCTGATGCTCTGCACACTGCTGTTAGGCGCATTTCGCTGGGGTGCGGGCCAACTAAGGATCACTTCATTGCCTTGCTGCGCGCCGGAAAGAAACTCCGTGCGTTGTTGTACGCGTTCGACTGGCGGAAGCGGTGGCCTACGCTTGCCACACGCAGCCACAAAAAGGCACAAAAGGCACATAAAAATCAGATAAAACGTTTGTGCCTTCTGTGCCTTTTTGTGGCGATCCCTCTTCACAGAATGTAGCGACTGAGATCCTGATCCTTCACAGTTTCGGAGAGCATGTTTGAAACGTAACCCGCATCGATGCGCTGCTGCTTCGGATCGAGATCGGGGCCTTCAAAACTGATCTCTTCCAGCAGCTTTTCCATGATCGTTTGCAGACGACGCGCACCGATGTCTTCTGTCTGTTGATTGACCTGCGCGGCGAAGTTCGCAATTGAGTCGATGGCGTCGCCAGTGAACTCGACCGTCACGCCCTCAGTTTCCATCATTGCCTGATACTGTTTGATGAGTGCGTTGCGTGGCTCAGTCAGAATTCGTTTGAAGTCTTCGATCGTGAGTGACTCGAGCTCAACCCGAATCGGAAAGCGACCCTGAAGCTCCGGAATCAAGTCTGAAGGTTTTGAGACGTGAAAGGCGCCCGCCGCAATAAAGAGAATGTGGTCGGTGCGAACCATCCCGTAACGGCTATTGACGGTTGTTCCTTCGACGATGGGAAGAATATCTCGTTGAACTCCCTCGCGCGAAACATCTGGCCCATGCCCTGACTCGCGTCCCGCAATCTTGTCGATCTCGTCAAGAAAAATGATGCCGGAATTCTCAACGCGCTCAATCGCCGCCCGAGCAACCTGGTCCATATCGATCAGGCGCTCTTCTTCCTCTTGCATCAGATATTCCATCGCTTCGTCGACGCGCATCTTTCGTCTTTTGGTGCGGCCTTGAAACAGGTTACCCAACATGTCTTTCATGTTGATGCCCATCTCTTCGATACCCTGCGGGCCGGCCAACTCGATCACGGGAAAGTTCTTCTCTCTGACTTCGAGCTCGACCAGGCGGTTGTCGAGCTTACCACTGCGCAGTTGGGTGCGAAGCTTTTCGCGAGTGCGTTGAAATTGCTCGTCACGCGCGACGTTGTCGAGCTCCGTCGTTGGTTCTTCGCTGGTATCAGCATCGAAGTCGTAAAAAGTCGACGCGGAGCGTGGCGGTGGTAGCAGAAGATCGAGAATGCGCTCCTCAACGTTCAGTTCTGCTTTTTCCGCAACCTCTTCGATCTTCTCCTGTCGCGTCATCTCGACTGATATCTCAGTCAAATCGCGAATCATGCTTTCAACGTCGCGGCCGACATATCCGACTTCAGTAAACTTTGAAGCTTCAACTTTCAGAAACGGCGAATTGGACATGCGCGCGAGCCGGCGAGCGATTTCAGTTTTACCGACACCGGTCGAGCCGATCATGATGATGTTTTTCGGCATCACGTCAACCGCCATTTCAGGCGCGAGCTTCTGGCGCCTGACGCGGTTTCGTAAAGCGATCGCCACCGCGCGTTTTGCATTTCGCTGACCAACGACGTGCTTGTCGAGTTCGGCAACGATCTGACGAGGCGTCATCTCGTCAAGCCGTGCTTCCTCGTCTACTTCTCCAGCCAGATAAATAACCATACTTAACAGCTTTCTTTGTTCAGAGTTCAGCCTCCGTTTTAGCCTGCGGAGCAGGCGTAAGCATAAAGCCTAGGGTGGAGCGAGGCTTTGCGAGCGGAACCCTAGGATCAGTCGTCAGTAAGAATTGTGAGCCCGCGAAGCGGGCGATAGAGGCTGCGGGATCCCGCGCTGTCGCCCGCTTCGCGGGCTGAAATTCTTCTAATCCACGTTGACCTAGGGTTCCGCTCGCAAAGCCTCGCTCCACCCTAGGCTTTATGCTTACGCCTGCTCCGCAGGCTAAAACCGACTTTTCGTACAAAGTTGCTTGAACTCTAAACTGCACTTCAAAGTTCCTCAACTATGATGTTTTGGTTGGAATAAATACAAATCTCACCGGCGATGCTTAAAGCCTCGACAGCAATCTCACGAGCGGAGAGATCGGTGTTTTTTACCAGTGCACGCGCGGCGGCCAACGCATATGAGCCACCGGAGCCGATCGCCAGGATGCCTTCGTCGGGCGCGATCACATCGCCATTTCCAGAAAGAAGAAAAGAAGACTTTTTATCTGCAACGACCAGGAGCGCCTCGAGATGGCGCAGCATCTTATCGGTGCGCCACTCCTTGCTGAGCTCGATTGCAGCGCGTTCAAGGTTGCCGTGATACTGTTCGAGCTTGCTTTCGAACCGCGTCAAGAGTGCAAAAGCATCTCCCGTCGCGCCCGCAAAGCCGGCGAGGATCTGGTCATTGTAGAGACGCCGCACTTTTCGGGCGCCTGCTTTCATGACGGTTTCGCCCATCGTTACCTGCCCGTCTCCGGCGAGTGCAACGTGAGTGTCTTTCCGAACGAGCAGAACCGTAGTGCTGCGCACCCTATTGTTTTCTTTTTGCATGCTTTCTTTATTGAGACTATAGGAACTCGTTTCGAGTTAAGTCAAGGACGCTATCCGAATCAGTGTTATCTGTGTTCTATAACATGAGTTATCATGTAAGGCGATGAGCAAACGACCTCGCATCGGCATTCCGATGCGCATTGAATACACCACCGATCGGTTCTATCTTTCGCGTCATTACAGTGAAGCTATCGCAGCCGCTGGAGGCGCGCCCGTGCACATCAGTCTGATTCCAAAATCAGACTATGTTGACTCCGTCGTCGAAGGCTTGGATGGCATTCTGCTGCCTGGCAGTGACTCCGACGTCGATCCATTGCGCTATGGGCAACAACCTCATCCGAATCTCGGCGCGGTGCACACGATCAAAGATGAAACTGATTTACTGATCATCGAGGCCGCCGAGAGAAGGGAACTGCCGCTGCTCGGAATCTGCTTCGGCATGCAGGTATTGAACGTCTCTCGCGGCGGAACGCTCATTCAGGACATCAGATCGCAATTACCGGAAGCAATCAAACACGAGCAGGGCGCGCCGCGCGATCGGCCGTCACACCGCGTGAGATTTCAGGAGAACACCAGGCTGTCAAACATCGCTGGAACACTCGACGCGGTCGTAAACAGTCATCATCATCAGGCGATCGAGTCAGTTGGCGCTAATCTGGTTCCGACTGCATGGGCCAGCGATGGTCTGATTGAAGCGCTGGAAGATCCGCGGTCCGATCGTTTTGTGATGGCCGTGCAATGGCATCCGGAACTCGGCTGGCAGCATGATGCACTTTCTCAACGACTGTTCAAGTCGTTTGTGAACGAGGCGGCACGCGTACGTCAATCAGATCTCGAATCGCTCTCCACGCCTGCATGAGTCAATCAAGTATTAAGCTGGGTTTGACGGATCGAGTCGCGATTGTCACCGGAGGCTCTCGAGGCATCGGGAAAGCTGTCGTCGAGTTACTCGCTTCGTGCGGCGCGCATGTCGTCGTCAATTACGTCAAAGATGAAGAGGCTGCGGCGGCGACAGTCTCGATGGCGCGAGTGCAGGGCGTTCAGGCGTTAGCAATTCGCGCGGATGTTTCCCAAATTCCAGAAGCGGATCGACTCGTGCGCGAAACAGTCGAGCATTTCGGTCGCGTCGATTTACTGATCTGCAATGCGGGCATCTGGGAAGGTGCTCCGGTCGAGTCGATTTCGGAAGAGCTGTGGGACAAAACGCTGGCCATCAATCTCAAAGGCACCTGGTCGGTCTGTCGCGCGGCAGTTCCGTTTATGAAGAAGCAGCGATTCGGACGAATCGTCATCGTCAGCTCCACTGCCGGACAGCGCGGTGAAGCTAACGTTTCAAACTACGCCGCATCAAAAGGTGGTCAGATCTCATTCACCAAGTCGCTCGCGCCGGAGCTGGCTTCGTTTGGTATCAACGTGAACTGTGTTGCGCCCGGCTGGGTCGAAACCGAGATGACTGTTGATGCCCTTGCGGACACAGCTACGCTTGAGGCGATCCGTAGGATTATTCCTTTAGGGCGCGTAGCAACACCGGAAGAGATTGCTGGACCGATTGTCTTCTTGTGCAGTGAATGGGCGAATCACATCACCGGCGAGGTGCTCAACGTAAACGGCGGATCGGTTCTGTGCGGTTAGGAGAGCTCACGTATGACTTTAACTCTTGAACGAGAAACCATGAAGAAATCAGTGGCGCACGTCGAGCTGGGACTTGAGAGATTACTTCAGGAGGGTTCGGTACGTGGTCGGGTAGGACTAATCTGCAATCAGGCGTCGGTCGATCATGGCTATCAGCACGCCGCAGATCTTTTGCATCAACATTCAGGCATTGAATTGCGAGCGCTCTTTGGTCCACAACACGGAATCCGCGGCGACGTTCAAGACAACATGATCGAAACCGGTCACAGCGTCGATCGAAAGACTGGATTGCCGGTCCATTCGCTTTACAGCGAAACGCGCGAGCCGACTGACGCCATGCTCGACGACGTCGACGTGCTCGTATTCGATATGCAGGACGTCGGGTGTCGCATCTACACGTTTGTTTACACCCTGGCCAACTGCATGCGTGCTGCGCGAAAGCTGAGAAAGCGAGTGATTGTTTGCGATCGGCCGAATCCGATTAATGGCGTTGGTGTCGCCGGAAATATTCTTGAACCCGAGTTTGCGTCGTTTGTCGGACAGTTTCCGCTGCCGACGCGTCATGGAATGACTGTCGGCGAGTTAGCCCAAATGTTCAACGATCACTTTAAGATTGGCTGCGAGTTGGAAGTGATTCCGATGAACGGATGGAAGCGTGAGTTTTGGCACGACGACACAGACGCGCCGTGGGTGTTGCCGTCGCCAAACATGCCGACACTCAATTCGGCGACTGTGTTTCCGGGCACAGTGCATTTCGAAGGCACGCAGGTTTCTGAAGGGCGAGGAACGACGCGACCGTTTGAATTGATTGGCGCGCCTTACATCGATCCTGATGCGTATGCTGAGCGGTTGAATGATCTTGGCTTTGACGGAGTGTACTTCAGGAGTTGCGTATTTCAGCCGACATTTCAGAAGCATGCGCGCGTTAGTTGCGGTGGTGTGCAGATTCACGTGCTTGACCGTGCGTCGTTTGAGCCATGGTCGGCGGGAATTGCGATGGTGAAGTTGATCCACGACATGTACGGGCGCGAATTTCGTTGGAAAGAACCGCCGTACGAATACGTTTTCGACAAGAACCCGTTTGATGTGATCAGTGGAACTGCGAAGATCCGGGAAGCGTTTGAAAAAGGGATTGAGCTTGAGGTGATCATTGAAGAGACGAAGGCGGGCGTTGAGGAGTTCAAGCATCTGCGAGAGCCTTACCTGCTCTATCGTTAATGTCGACCCGACGCTACCGCGTGCGGTACTGACCCGTCCCAAGCACCAAAGTTGAAATCGGGTCAGTACCGCAACGCGGTAGCGCTGACCCGACCCAAGCACCAAAGCTGAAATCGGGTCAGTACCGCAACGCGGTAGCGTCGGGTCGATGACAACAGTTGTTAACGTGGATTATTAAAGGTCGCGATGCCGACGGCTAAGGTGAATGCTCAACTTTCGGTGGCTTCGCGCCTTTGCGGTAAAGCGTCTCCTAAGGTAAAACCTTAATCGTGTTCGGAGGATAAAGCTTGGTTAAGTCTGAACGTTTGCATGCCAGCGAAGTCGAACCCACACCCAGCGGTGCATGGGTGATTGGAGCCGCTGCCTGGTTTATCCCGGGTCTCGGCCACCTGATGCTCAAGAAATGGGGGCGTGCAATCCTGATGGGTGGCGCCGTTTATATCTGTTTCTTTGCCGGACTGGCGATGGGTGGACACATGTTTGACCTGAATCCCAGCCCGGGATCGTCAGTCCTGTTTCAGATACCACCAATGATCGGCAACCTCGGAGCAGGCGCGCTCTACATTATTTTCTGGTTGCTCGGTATCGGTTTTGCCGACGATCCCGAACAAGCAGCTCGCGCGACATTCGAATATGGTTACATCTTTCTAATCATCGCCGGCCTCCTTAATTACCTGACAATGCTCGACGCCTTTGATATCGCCGCAGGGAGGAAGTCTTGAGACACTTTCTCGTGATGATGCTGTTTGCGGCGCTGGCCTCGGTCGTGTTGGGATCCATGGGGAAAGAGACACCGCGCGAACGATGGCTTTATGGTCTCAAAGTTTTTGCTGAGTTTATGTTGATCGGTCTCGTGCTGGGCTGGATCCTCTACTTCGTTCCCTGACCTGAGAAATGGCTTTATTCGAAACCGAGGCTCTGATCTTACGCACGTACAACCTGGCCGAAGCTGATAAGATTGTCGTTTGTTTGAGTCGCTCAGCAGGATTGATCAGAGGGGTCGCAAAGGGTTGCAGAAAACTGAGGAATCGATTCGGCGCTTCGCTTGAACCATTCACGCTCGTCAATCTCACCTACTACGAAAATGAGCAGCGAGAGCTCGTGTCCTTTCGACAAACAGAGATCTTAAAGTCGCGCTTTAACCTTTCCTCTAATCCGGCAGTTCTTACCGGCTTTTCTTACATGGGCGATCTGCTCATTGACTTTTCTCCGCCACACCAGGCAAACGACAATCTCTTTCGCATGGCACTGGCCTGCTTCGAAGCCGTTTCAGAAGCGCCGGAAGATCTCGACGCGGTGCTGCGTTACTTCGAGATCTGGGTGCTCAAGTTAGAGGGTTTTTTGCCTGACCTGCGCACGTGTGGGAACTGTCATCGGGCATTCAATGAAGAAGCAGTTTATCTTGGACCAGATTTGTCTCTTCGTTGTATGCAATGTAGCAGCGGTCAGGGCGGCGCAGTATCGAAACGTCTTCACGCGCATTTAAGAACAGCTGAGAAACTGTCGCCGGCGAAGTTTGCGCAGGAGGCGAGGGAAGCATCGAAGACGACAAAGCGGGAGATGGCGGAGTTGATGTTTCAACTGATCGGGCGCGTGCTCGAACGCATGCCGAGAATTCAGCCGGCAAGCTGAGACAGGATTATCATGTATCACTTTAAAGGATGAGGTTTAAGAATTTTCTCATTCCGAAGTACATCCTTGGGGCGATGGCACCTTACATCGTCCTCTCGATGTTGATGCTCACCGCGGTCCTGTTCGCGCAACAGGCAGCACGTCTGGCCGAGCTGATTATCTACGTCGATCTGCCGTTCTCGCTGTTGGGCGGAATCGGCGCTGCGATGCTGCCAGGAGTGCTGATCTTCTCCATTCCTCTCGCGACGCTTGCCGGCATCATCATCGGTTTCTCGCGTATGGGCAGTGACAGCGAAATCGTCGCGATGCGTGCTGCGGGCGTCGGCTCATGGACACTGATCTGGCCCGCGCTGCTTGTCGGAATAATCTTCACAGGCGCGACGGCCTACCTGCACTTGAAAGAGGCGCCCGAAGCCGCGAGGGACCTCGAGCGTGTCGCGCTTCAGGGCGCATTGGCCAAACTCGATTCACCAGTTGAGCCCCGCACATTCAGCACGCTGCCGCGATACGTGATCTACGTGCGTGATGGCGACAAGGAACGCGGCACCTGGGGACGCGTTTTCATCTTCGGCCAACAATCGGATCAGACGACGCAGGTTTTCACGGCACGTTCCGGACGAATCGATTCATCCGGTGACCAGTCGGAATTGGTATTGACTGACGTGCTCGCGACGAAGTTTCCGAGCTCGACGTCGGAACAACCCACGACTACGCAAGATCAAAAGTCTTATGTCGTCGAGCGTTCAGATCAGTTGCGGTTTTCAATTAACACGGGTCGGGCTGATATCGTGCAGCGATTGAACGAGCGCGACGCAAACGCCGACACGATGGATTGGGGTGAGCTACGCGAGCGCGCCGCGTCGGGTACACCCGTACAACAAAAGGAAGCAATCAGAATTCTCAATCGCCGCGCTGCCCTTTCCGTTGCGCCGTTTTTCTTTTCACTGCTCGCCGCAGCACTCGGTTTGCGAATCCGGCGAGGTGGTCGCAGTGCCGGTGTGCTGCTATCGCTGATAGTCGTGGTCATCTATTACCTGATCTCACTTCTGGGAGAGTCGCTGTCACGCGTCGGCACGGTCTCACCATATGTTGGACCATGGTTGGCAACGATCTTCATTTTCCTTTTGAGCGGGCTGTTTCTATTTTTGGGCCGTATTCCGTTTCTATCTTCGGGTTCGTTTTTGACGAAGCGATCAAAATACGCAGAGAAGCCAGCCATGCCGCGGCCGTTGCGTCGCGGTCTCTCACTGTTGGGTTTCCCTAACTTGATGGACGCAACGCTCTTTCGTTCACTGGCGCTGAGTTTCGTCGTGTGCTTTGTTGCTCTCGCGGCGATCTTCAACATCTTCACGTTGTTCGAACTTTGGCGCTTCATTGCCATGACTCAAGCCGGCGCCGGTCTCGTAGCACGATATCTCTTGTTTCTGCTTCCACTGATCACTGTAGAACTCTTTCCGGCGACGATGTTGATCTCCGTGCTTGTTACGTATGCACTGCTCGCCAGAAGACACGAAGCGATCGCGTGGTGGTCTTCAGGCCAGAGTGTCTATCGTTTGATGCTACCGGGATTCTTCTTTGCGCTGGCGATGGCATTTGGCGCGTGGCTGGTCCAGGAGCACGTGATGCCTGGCACCAATCTCAAACAGGATGCGCTGCGCGCCAGAATTCGCGGTGGTGAGGCTCGCGCAATCACGCGCACGGGACGCCAATGGCTCGCCTCGACCGACACGCGCCGGTTCTATTCGTACGAATTTGGTGAGGACGGAAAACTGATGGAGCCCACGATCTATGAGCTGGATGCTGAAGCAGTGCATCTGGCGCAGGTCGTCAGCGGCAAGAGTGGCGCCTGGTCGGATCCGACTCATCTCAAGATCTCCGACGCTGAGACGCTTTCGTTGAAAGGAATGGAAGTCGAGCGTCGCACTGATGCCGAGACAACTTTCGCAAACGTCGAATCGCCGGCAGTGTTCAAGCCGACGATCGACAAACCTTCGCAACTCAGCGCGCGCGATTTAAAGAGCTATCTTGATGCCGCGAAGCAACGAGGCATGGATGTCTCTGCGTTGGCGGTAGCATTGCAGAGGAAATACGCTGCGCCTTTTGGCATCGTCATCATGGCTTTTATCGGGATGCCACTGGCAGTCTCGTTTGGCCGAAAGGGAACTGTGATTGCGCTTTGTGCGGCGGTGGTAGTGGGGATAGCTTATTGGGCAGTTGGAGGTGGGTTCCAACAATTAGGTAGCCACGGAATGTTACGCCCTTCGGTCGCCGGCTGGTCCCCGCTGCTGATCTTCGCCGCAGCCGGGACTTACTTCCTCTCCCGTGTCCGGACCTAGCCACAAGAAAATTTACGCCACAAAGAGGCACAAAAATCACAAAAGTGAGAAGAAAAATCTTTTGTGCTTCTTGTGCCTCTTTGTGGCGAAAAAGACGTTGTGGCTAGGTACCGGTTTCCCAGCTCGAGATGTACTCGAGTTGTTCCGCGGTCAGCGTATCGATCGCGATGCCGAGTGCGCGCAACTTCAGACTCGCGATCTCAGTATCAACTTCCGCCGGCAGCAGGTGAACACCCGGATCGAGTTTGCCTTTGTTCTTGACCAGGTACTCAACCGACAACGCCTGGTTCGCGAAGCTCATATCCATCACGCTGGCCGGATGTCCCTCAGCCGCCGCGAGGTTAATCAGACGTCCTTCGCCCAACACGATGACGCGTCTTCCGTTCGATTGAAGTTTGTATTCTTCGACAAACGAACGGATCGTCGCAGGCTCGCCCGACGACATCTCGCGCAGCGCGACCAGATTCAGCTCGAGATCGAAGTGACCGCTGTTACAGACGATCGCGCCGTCCTTCATGCGTGAAAAATGTTCGCCGTCGATCACGTGACGATTTCCGGTGACGGTCACGAAGATATCGCCAATCGACGAGGCCTGCTCAATCGGCATTACACGGAATCCATCCATCACCGCTTCAACCGCCTTGATTGGATCGACTTCGGTGACGACGACATTTGCGCCCATGCCCCGCGCGCGCAAAGCGACTCCCTTGCCGCACCATCCATAACCAACCACCACGAGCGTGCGACCCGCGAGCAGGATATTCGTCGCGCGAATGATGCCGTCGAGAGTCGATTGGCCGGTGCCATAACGGTTATCGAAGAAGTGTTTCGTTTGTGCGTTGTTTACGGCTATCGAAGGGAAAGACAACACGCCGGCAATCTCCATGGCTTTGAGACGTTGAATACCGGTGGTTGTTTCTTCCGTCGAGCCGATGAGCTCTTTAACCTGGCTGCCGCGTTCTTTCAAGAGCGTAGCAACAACGTCGGAGCCGTCGTCGATGATGATGTCAGGATGTGTATCGAGTGCGGTTCGTACGTGACGATTGTAGGTGTCTGTCGACTCGCCTTTAATCGCGTAAACAGGAATGCCCCAATCAGCCACCAGTGATGCAGCTACGTCATCCTGAGTGGAAAGGGGATTAGAAGCGATAAGCACGGCCTCAGCGCCGCCTGCTTGCAGCGCTCGCGCGAGATTCGCTGTTTCGGTTGTGATGTGGGCACATGCAACCAGCTTGACTCCACTAAGCGGCTTCTCTTCCGCGAACCTTTCACGGATGAGACGCAGCACGGGCATTTCGCGTTCAGCCCATTCGATGCGTTGCTTGCCATGAGCTGACAAGCCAATGTCTTTCACGTCGAATTCGACGGTAGGTGTAGCACTCATATTTTAATTATTCCCTCTATATAAATTAACCGGCCCTTGATTAGATACCGGCAGACGCGCGTAACGTTTCGGCCTTGTCGGTCTTTTCCCAGCTAAAGCCGTCTTCGTTACGCCCAAAATGTCCGTAAGCCGCCGTTGCCTTGTAAACGGGGCGGCGCAGTTGCAGCGATTCGATGATGCCGCGCGGCGTCAACTCAAAGTTGTCGCGTACTAATTTTGCCAATGCTTTTTCACTGATTCGACCAGTGCCTGCGGTGTCGACCAACACTGACACTGGCTCGGCAACGCCGATCGCATAAGCAAGTTGGACCAGGCATCGATCCGCGAGTCCGGCAGCGACGATATTTTTCGCAACATACCGCGCCATGTATGCCGCAGAGCGATCGACTTTCGTCGGATCTTTGCCCGAGAAAGCACCGCCGCCGTGTGGCGCGTAGCCGCCGTAAGTGTCGACAATGATCTTTCGACCGGTTACACCAGCGTCGCCTTGTGGACCACCGGTAACGAAGCGGCCGGTCGGGTTGATGTGATATTTTGTGTCTTTGTCGAGGAGTTCAGGAGAAACGGTGTGCTTGATAACCTTTTCTTCGATTTCTGCACGCAGTTGTTCGTTGGTGACGTTGGGATCGTGCTGCGACGAAATGACGACGGCTTCAAGACGGAACGGACGCCCGTCACGATATTCAACAGTTACTTGCGACTTGCCATCGGGTCTAAGATAGGGCAGTTCGCCTGACTTCCGCGTCTCGGAGAGACGACGAGCAAGAAGATGCGCCAATTGGATCGGCAACGGCATCAGCTCAGGCGTCTCGTTGCAGGCAAAGCCGAACATCAAGCCCTGGTCGCCGGCCCCACCAGTGTCAACGCCCATGGCGATGTCGGGTGATTGCCGGTCGAGGGCTGACAAGACAGCGCAGGTTTCGCTATCGAAACCATATTTCGCGCGGGTGTAACCGATGTCGCGGATTGTCTCGCGGGCGACTTTCGAGTAGTCGATTACAGCATCGGTCGTGATTTCACCGGCGATAACGACGAGACCAGTCGTGACCAGCGTCTCACAAGCGACGCGGGCGGTGGGATCGGCGCTCAAGGCGGCGTCGAGAATGGCGTCCGAAATCTGATCGGAGATCTTGTCTGGATGGCCTTCAGTAACTGACTCAGAGGTAAACAGGAAACCGGATTCGCTAGTCAAAACAACTCCTTTATGTGTATACAGTCTCGAATTCAGTGAAGAAAAAGACCGTGCACTTTAACAAGCTCAGTTTAGTAGTGTCAAGGCGCGGGCGTCTCTTTGGAGTGCGGTGCCTTGGCACCGCTTTGGTAATTATTGACTACCTACTAATACCAAAGCGGTGCCAAGGCACCGCACTCCAAAGAGATGCACAATGCAAACGGCCAGGCAGCAGTTAGGCCGCATCTTTTGTACACCTGAATCCCTCCCGCCGACATCTAATTACACAGTTGTAAGGGCACTAAAATATACAGGTTATGTCACGCTCACACTCATTCCCTCTGGAAGTACCTCAAGCACTACTGCAATGCGCCGCAGCGTCACACTTTGATTTTGGCGAAGATACGGCGATGGTAGCTGTCCAGCACATGCTGTGGCAGACCGTCCGTCTGTTTGAGACTGCGAGCCGGATGGGCCTCAAATTAAAAAACATCTTCGCACTCGGAAAAGTCTATTCGAATAGTCCGCCGGTGATCAGCACGTTGCGTAATATGGGAGTGACGGTCATCACGTCTACCATTCCGGCACCCGGAGAATTTCATCCCTACTTCGAAAGAGACATTTCCGAGCTGTGGAGGGTGGCTGGCGAAGCGTTGGCCCAACGCCGGATCAAACGCCTGCTCGTTTTGGACGATGCCGGAGTCAGCATTACCAACGTGCCAGCCGCCATACTGGGGCGCTACGCGGTCTGCGGCGTCGAGCAAACAACTCGAGGCATGGTTCTCTTTGAAGAAAAGCCTCCGCCTTTTGCTGTGATCTCATGGGCCAGGGCAGCCGTAAAGCTAAAGATAGCCGGTCCTATTTTCTCTCACTTTCTGATTGAGAAATTGAATACCGAGTTCCTCCGAGGCGAATCATTGCACCGGAAGCACGTGGGCATCATCGGCCTGGGAAGTATCGGCAGGGGAGTGGCGGAGGTAGCTCTGAAGCAGAGGAACAACGTGCTGTTCTACGATCCGGATCCGCACGTGCACGTTCCTCCGTCGCTGGCCGGCAGGGTCAGTCGAACAGATTCACTCGGGGAACTGATGCTCCGTTGTGATTACGTGTTTGGCTGTTCTGGTCGCAATCCATTCAAGGACAAGTGGCCTTTGAGTCATAGGCCAGGCATAAAACTTCTCAGCGGCTCGAGTGGTGACCAGGAGTTTGGCCCAATCATAAGAGACCTAAAACAGAAACCCCATTTCAAGATAGCATCAAACACCTGGGACATCGTTTCCGAACATGGACCATCCGGGCCAATTCATATTGCGTACCTGGGATATCCGTACAGCTTCGTATCTCGAGGCATCGAGGCTGTTGCAACGAGCATAGTACAAGTTGACTTCGGTGGCTTGCTGGCAGCGCTGATCCAGGCCCGACTCCTTTTGGAAGAGTGTGAAAGCGGTCGCGAGCAGAACGGAGGAATTCATCGCGTGTCGCCTAAAGCGCAACGCTTTATTTACGAGACATGGGTAAGAGCGATGAAGAATCGAAGGATCGATATCATGGATCGCTTTGGTTATGAGCCAGACTTGCTCAGTGCTGTGCAGCATGACGATTGGTTTGTCGAAAACACCGAGCCGCGTGCGGGTGAGCATTACAGACCCGCAAAGACCGTCGAGGAGCTAATGGAGCGGTTCATTTGTCCGAGCCACTTCGTCCGTGCTCGAGGACAAGACTGAATCGCACTTCGGTACCATTGGAAATTACCGAATCTATCTCTATTTCGCCGCCGGCAGCATGTGCACGTTCCTGCATGCTGATGAGTCCGAGAGTCGCGGCACGCGGCGCGCGTTTTCGCAAGCTCTCGAGATCGAAACCTGCGCCGTTGTCCTTCACCGATAAAACTAAAACATTTTCGTCTTTCACGAGCTGCAATAAGACCTGGCTGGCTTGCGCGTGGCGCACGACGTTCGTTAGTGCTTCCTGCGCTATTCGGAAACATGCCGTTTCGAGGTCGCGTGAGAAACGTTCGTTCGGATCGGGCAATTTGATGACCACGTTCACTTCCAAACCGGTGCGCTTTCTGTAGCGATCGACGTACCAGCGCAGAGCTGTAACCAATCCGAAATCGTCGAGCACTGGTGGACGCAGATCGACAGAAAGATCGCGAATCAAACGGAGCGCTTCATCAACCGCTTCGATATTGTCTTTGATGTAGCAACTCACTTCTGAGGCCCGGGAAACCTGCTGCACGGAATGAAGATTCATCTTGACCGCGGTTAGAACTTGCCCTATCTGATCGTGCAGCTCGCGCGCGATTCGACGTCGCTCATCTTCCTGTGCCCCGATTAGCTGACGCGAAAACATTTGCAGTGCATCCTGCGCGAGTTTGCGCTCCGTGATATCGCGGGCTGTACTTTGAACCCCGACCATTACGCCGTTTTCGTAGATCGCACGGCTGCGTACTTCGACAGGCACACGGCGGCCGTCCTTTGCTATCACATCGCACTCGTAACTGGTTTCACCTCGCTCCGCCAGCTTCGCGCTGAAACTTTCGCGGACGTGTCGGACGTGCTCTGCTGCCACGAACTCAACAAAGTTATGACCGACAATTTCTTCACGCTTGTATCCTGATAACGTCTCCGTAGCGCGGTTTACTCGGATGTAATTTCCTTCAAGATCGTGAACGTAAATCGCGTCCCTCGCGTTCTCAAACAACTCGCGATAACGTTCTTCGCTCTCCCGCAGCGCCACTTCTGCGCGCTTGCGTTCAGCAATTCGCTCTTCCAGCTCTGCCACATGATGCTGGCTCTGTTCGAACAACTGAGCATTTCGAATCGCACTGGCCGCACGCTCGGCGAGCGTCTCAGCCAGGCGTACATGGTCTGCTGTAAAGAAAAATGGTTCCGCTTTATCGAGCGAATAGAGACCAATGACCTCGCCTGACGCAATCAGTGGCACTCCGATCCAATTGCGAACGTGTCCGGCGCCATTGACCCATTGCCATCCAAGCTGTCGGTGTGTATCCGCCACGATCACGGTCTTTTTAGTCAGGCAGATGCGTCGCAAAAGGGCATTGGTCCTGGCGTCGAACGCAATGAAGCGAGTGTTATCGACATCCTGAAATTCTTCATACCGTCTGAGTCCCTTCACAACGAATTGCGAATCTCCACTAAGCAACATCACATTCGCACTGTCGTAGGGAATCAGCTTGATGAGGAAGTCGAGCAACGTTTCGACAACTCTTTCGAGACTGAGATTCTCGGTCAGAGCTATATTGGCTTCCCGAAGAATTTCAGCTTGTCGACGTTTGACCTGTTCACGGCCCAGTGATCGAGTCAATTCAGGTGACTGAGTATTCATAGACGCGGGTTCTCCAGCTTGATGCTAAAGAAGCTGTTCAGTGTAAGTTGACTGGGTAACGTGAGGCTTATGGGAGGGCACGTCACACGTAAACGGACCAGATCGATCGGAATCTACTGGAACCGGTGTCAGGTCAACTCAGGCCACGATTTTAGCATGGCCAGAGATACAATTTCAGCGGACTGCTTGCCTCGGACGAGTTGCCCGAACGATCAACAGCTTTCACGGTGAAAAAATTGTCGCCAAACGCAGTGGCATAGACGAAATCAAAGTCCACACCGACTGAGACAGGAAGCGGGCTCAAGACGCCATTGACGTATATCTCATACTCGATCTGATCCTGCGGATCCGCGTTGTCAGTAGATTCAGTCCAGCCTATCCACACCTCGCCACAACTATCATCACGAACCAGGTGCAAGTTGGTTGGAACAGTCGGTGCGATCACGTCACTGCTCGGTGGTGTCACAGCGTCAACCGTGTTGCTGGTGGCAGAATTGCCGCCCGAATATTCGGAGGCTCTGACGTTGAAACTGTACGCGGTTCCGGGCGTCAAATGGCGAACGATTGCTGACAACTTGCCAGCCGGCGCGGCCGCCCAGTTGATCTGCGTGAGCGGGCTGCCGTTCACGTTGATGCCGTACGTGCAGCAATTGTTCCAGACGTTGTCGGTTGATTTGGTCCACGTTAGCTGGATCTGTGACGGAGCTAGAACGGCTGCTTCAAGCACTGGACCAGTCGGGGCGGTTGTGTCAGCCAGAGTGCTCGCGCCCACTACATTACTATCGGAAGATTGATTACCGCTTCCATCAACGGCATAAACAGAAAAACGATAGGAAGTATTGGTTGCTAAATATTTGGCGGTGTAACTGGTGGTTGTCTGGCTGACAGTGGCCAGCGAGTTATAAGCGGAGTTGTTTAGGTTAACGATCCGGACTTTGTATGAGAGTTTCCCTGAATTATCTGTTGAAGGGCCCCAGCTCAGGCTAACAGTGGTTTCTGTTACAGCGTTTACCACCAGATTCGTTGGCGCCGTCGGTGCCGATCGATCACCCTTGCCGGCGGAAATCGCAGATCCGCTAAAGAGCAGGCCGGCAGCAAAAGCAAACACTGTAATTGCAATGATAAGACGTGAGAGACATCGTGAAGTCATCATGGATTCTCCTCGTGACGAATCGCTTTTCACAAAGCGTCCTCAGGCTCATGGGGGCGAGGTCACTACCGTCTGTACACCACTGGTCATCCCACTTGTGGATGACATCTTTTATAAACTTGCGAGGAAGGGAAGCGACATATTACCAGATCCTGCTAGTTACAACTGTTGTTATTATGACGTAAGTTCGTTGAGATTTCGTGGCGCGAACAACAGTAATTTAATTACGGAGTTTTCCAGCCACCTTTTTGACGAGATGGCTAAGTTCAATAATATTCGAAATGTCTTGCCTGAGATTAGTCAATTGGCGCACATCCGTGACTCGTGGATCCTTGAAAAGCGGATTCGTGACGAAACTCTTTACGGAACGATCGAGCATTAAAATAGAGGCTTTGAATTGCGGAGCACTCATCGCGAGGGCCTGATCGGTGTCTGTCTTCCCATCATCCAGGTCAGGTATACCAAGATTGGTCTTCAGTCGCTTCGCGCACTTATTCATTTGATCAGCCAGTGTCGAGATTCGTTTGAAGGCCGGAGCGTTTAGGCTGGAGCTTGCTTTCATCATTTCACGGTTGATGATCTGGATGTGCTCGAAGTCGTTAAAGATTTGGCTGACGATCATCTTTCGATCGTCGGGCGATAGCGGCGCCTTGGTTTTACTGGGTTCACTTAAAAGGCGTAGCTGCAACTCGCGGTTCTCCAGGTCAGCCTCTCGGCTGAGCATCGTATCTCTTCTAGTCGTTGCTGGACCACCAGTTGAACTGTCGGGTCGCTTCTGCGCCAGGAAGTTAGCTGGGACAATCAGAAAGATACTTATCAAAAGTAGTCTGAATAGGTGCCGCGTGGGGTTCATATGCAGCCTCCCGTCTCAATGACTAGTAAGAAATAGGAGCGGCCATTTTAGTGGCCGCCCCTTAAAACTTCAACTCGATGATCACTTAGAAGTCGAGCCTTATTGCCAGTTGTATCACTCTGGGAGTGCCAACTGTATTAATGGACCTACCAACCTGTGAGCTATTTAAGTTGCTCACCGGCAATCCGAAGTTCGAGTGGTTTAAGAGGTTGAAGGCGTTTGCCTGTAGCTGTAACGCCGTCCGCTCTGTTACATGAAACTTCTTGTGAAGACCGAGATCGATATTGCTGAAGTTCGGACCAGACAAGATGTTTCGGCCCGACGTGCCATTGCACCACCAACGTGTGGTGCTGAGGACAACGCCATTGCCTGGACCACACGCCGCACGAATCTGACCTGTACCGCCGGTACCGAACGCAGGGCTCGTTGCCAAAGTGTTCATACCGACAAAATCGGCAGCATTAAAGAACCCATCCGCGGGGCTTGTGTTCCTTATGTATGCTGCCTCGTAGGTGCTACCGATAAATGCAGCCCGGTCGGTGAAGTATCCGTCCGCGTTAGGATCCTGGCCACCGTGAAAGACTGAAAAAGGCACGCCTGATTGGAGCTGAACGACCCCTGACATCACCCAGCCGCCTAAGAAGCGGTTGCTCTTAAGAAAAGGAACCTCATAAGTGAAACCGCTGACAAATCGGTGCCGAATATCGAAGTCCGCTCGACCTCGATCAAGGCGGATGTTGGTGTTGTCAAACGGCCTGCCGCCCGTGATCCGGTTATTGAACGCGTCGCTGAGCTCATCGATCGCGTGGGCGAAAGTGTAGTGGGTATTGAACTGCAATCCGTGCCATGCGCGATTCCGCACAATGAACTGCCCGCCATGATAGATCGAACTGAACGCGTTAGTGCGGAAGTTATCGCCCCCGATTGAGGGATTAATTCGTCGGGTGCTGCCGCCACGAGTCCGGCCATTGAAAGTATTGATATCGATGAGACCGGTCAAGGCGCGCCCCTGGGTTGTTATGTAATTCGCCTCGAACAGGAAATCCTTGGCGAACTCATACTGTACACCCAGGTTAAATTGCTGGATGTAAGGCGTCACGAGGTTCTCGTCCATGTGACGGGGTGAAGGAACAGGATTGAACGCGGGATTGTTGAACAATCTGGTATTCGCTTCCGTGAACGGAACGCCATATATACCCGGTGTCGATAAGGGCCCGGCAGGCACGCCGGCGCCACCGCCAAATGCACCTACAGTAGCAAAAGCAAAGAAAGGGGCATTGAAGCGGATGTTTTCAAATAGGTTATTCCAGATGCGGTCGTAAGAGATTGCACCACCGCCACGAATAACCAGCTTTTGATTGCCGTGAACATCCCACGCAAAGCCCACTCTTGGCGCAAAGTTATTGAAGTCTTTCTTCCAGATCTCATGATCGCGCTGCTGAAAGGTAGCCCGTGCTACTTTCGCAGCCTGTGGACTAGTGGTCGGGAAAAAGAGGTTCACTGAGGGGTTCGGAACTGGCGTACTGTCGGAGCCGAAGTAGAAGTTTGAGTCTATGCCGGGCCGGAAGTTATGAGGAGGACCAAAATATTCCCATCTCAGGCCGAGATTAAGAGTGAGATTGCGTTTGAACTTCCAGTCATCCTGAAAGTATGCCGCCCACTCGTTAGCTCGGTAACCTCGGTAATATTCGGGCCTGTTACCGGTCTGTGGGTTAATCGATGCTTGAGCGACTGTGAAGCCACCCAAAACGGGTTCGCCAAAAGAGGCCAGGTCTGCTTCGTCACCGAAGAACCCGTCAGTCAGGAACTCCTCAACGCCGTGCGGTAAGATCAACCCATTCTTAATTGCTTCAAAGGCTGACCCATTGCGGATCCGTCTGTATTCCACTCCCGTACGGAGGCTGTGAGCTCCACGAACCAACGAAAGGTGGTCCTGATACTGGAACTGATTGTCTGTAAAGAACTGCGGCAGGTTGCTGGTGCAGCCAAAACTAACACCCAATGGATCGATTCCGGTGGCTACCGAAGGCTGGCCCTCGGTACCTGGACACTGTGCAAAGTCGCGACGGTGGCGCAGGTAACTAGCTTTAGCTTCATTGATCACGGTCGGACTAAAGTCGTGAGTCCAGGTTATGCCGGTGAGAATCGACCGACCCGGAGAGAGGAATGGAACGCCAATTGAGGCATCACCACCGCCGATTGTATCGCCCGTATCCGAGTCCTCGAGCAGGAAGGTGCCGGTAAAGCGGTTACGCGTGCTCATGATGTGGTCCACTTTAGCGGTGAACCGGCTGATGTTTTCAAAGCTGTTGTTGATTTTAGTCACGTCGCCGTACACCGGAACCGGGTAAACAATGGCTGGATCGCCTCCAAACAAATCGGCGCCAGTGAACAGCCCGGCGGCCACGTTAGTAAGCCCCGATGTCGCTAGTGGGATAGGATTGGCAGCCTGTAGTTTTTGGAAGTTTGCACCCAGAGTACGAGAGTGAGCGAAAGCGCCGGGGCAGGGTGCACCAAGCTTGACAAGGCAATATCCGTTCGGACTGGTTTCATGAAACGTTGCAAAGGCTCCGCTCTGGACAAAATTAATGAACTGTTGAGTCGTGCTGACAGCAGTCACCGGGAACCCTTGTCGCAAGCGGTGATACTCTACAGTCCCAAAGCCGAATGTTTTGTCCTTCCGAATCGGACCACCGAAAGAACCACCGAACTGATTTCTAACGAGCGAGTCCTTAACACCTTCCTTATTCGAGAAGAAATCGTTAGCAGCGAGCTTTTGTATTCGGTTGTACTCGAAAAGCGAGCCGTGAATTTCGTTAGCGCCTGAGCGAAGCACAGTGTCAGTGACGAACCCTCCGGCTTTACCATATTGGGCCGAATAGTTGCTCGTAATGACTCGATATTCCTCAATGGCATCCGGAGAGATACTGGTAATGCCTCCCGAGACCAGAGCGCCACGACCTCCCTGACCTTGATCGTTATTGTCGAAACCTTCAACGAGAAAATTACCCATGCCACCGCGAGCACCGTTGACAGCAGCTCCTCGGGTGCTGCCGGCAAAGGCGTCCGGCACAGAACCCGGTAGAAGATTGAGAAATTCGTTGGTATCACGATTCTCAAGCGGATAGTTTTCCCACACACTTCGGTTCAGCAGGGCAGACACACTGGATTCGCTAGGTTGTGCCAGTTGTTCGCCTCCTGATTGGACTGTCACCGTTTCCGTCGGCGCCCCTATTTCGAGCTTTATGTCGCGCGTTACGGTTTGGCCCACTGTGAGAGTAACGTTTTCGATTTGGGCTGACTTGAATCCTGCGGCTTCGACAGACATCTTGTAGATACCTACAGGTAGGATTGGAAATCTATAGAGACCCGCGTCTGTGGTCTGCGTGTCGTAGGAGACATTGGTTCCCGTGTTAGTGGCCTTGACAGTGGCTCCGGCGACTACTGCTCCATTCGGATCGGTTACGGCACCGGTGAGTGTGGCGTTACCCTGAGCATAAATCGGCTTTGCAGCTAGGGTCAGGGCAATTGCTACCGTCAAGATAAACAGTTTTTGCATCACTTAACCTCCTGAATTGTATTGAGCGCAAGGATTTTCGAGGTACAGCTTGGGGGAGCCTGAGTTTTAGGCAAGTAATGGACCCAACTCGAACAAGTCAGTAAGTGCTTTCTTTTCAAAAGAAATTTCGGAGGTTTTGCCCGCGGGCACGGCAGATCATTCTGTAGCAGAATGCAAAAATATGGAATTCCTCCAAAACTCTGCACAAAACCAGCTTGACGCCGCTTTGTTATCGACAATGCTTAATCGAGACCAAAGCGGTGGGGCGCCGACAGGTGGATATCGGTAGCGCCCCATCGAACCCTCTTGTGCTTTTGTGCCTCTTTGCGGCTTCGAACAGGCACTAATCTGATGCTGTCGCTGCCGTCGCAGCGCCAATCACAGCGCCGCCTAGTACTTCCTGATCGGTAAATGCATCGGGAGTCACTGCCGGGGGAAGACCAGCGGACTGTATACGGATTCGGCATCTGATCTCATCCGCGTCGAATTCAGGTCCGATGACGATGCTTGGATCTTCATCGAGTTGAGCTCTGGTCACAAGAATTTGTCGGTTTCGAGGTATCGAGATTGCACCACCGCCCGGTGGCACTGGGATTAGTTGAGCAGGGAACTCGGCCAGAACTGTTCCGGTGGTGGAGCCTGGCGGGTCTACGCCGAGCGTCGAAATTCTTTCGATGAACGTCATTCCGAGTCCAGCCAAGTTGCGTTCGAACGCACTGAACACCACGTTGTAGGTCACGGTGACTCTGACGTTTCCACCTTCACGGGTTAAGGTCAGGTTACGAGAATTTGTTCCTGGCATGATGTATCTCCTTCGTTGAGCAGTTTCCGCCATTACGGTTCCGGTGAGATCTGGATTGGAAAACCGTTACAGCGCTTATGTTAGTAATGGCGAAAAATGAAAAACCATGTCTTGGGCCACGGAAGCGACAAGATCGCGAGTGAGTGCTTTGTCATAACCTTGGTCTATCGAGGATACCGTGGCACCGTCGGAGTAGTGATATATACTTGGGCGGGCGTAAAGAAACGGAGCGGTTCACATGACACAAGCAGAGATTTCCGGCATCTCACCGTTTTTTATCGTGAGCCACGTACCGTCATCGCTTTCCTTTTACCGAGACCGGCTTGGATTTGAGATCACCTTCCAGGGGCCTGATCCTGACGACATCTTCTTCGGCATCGTTCGCAGGGGCGGTGCACAGATCCTGCTCAAGGACATTGGCGTGCCTCCAGTGCCGAACTACACGCGAGACATCAAGAAAGGTATCGCCCGCTGGGATGCATTCGTTAGCGTCCCGGATCCTGACGCACTGGCGGCCGAATTTGCTTCGCGCAATGTCGAGTTTTTCGAGCCATTGAAAGACACTGATGACGGTTTGCGTGGTTTCGAGCTCAAGGACGCCGACGGCTATGTCTTGTTTTTCGGTCGTCCTCGGCGATAAGCGTCAGTCGAAATGGACACATGAACGTTTCCTGCGAGAGCGTGTTGGAACGAGGAACGCCGGCTTTGCCTCATAAATGCCGATTAATGCAGAAACTGTTTGTTCTGCCTCAAAATCATTTTGGACTGGTCCTATCTTCTTCCCAAAATTCGCTTGATGAACCGTTTTACCAAACCTGCTACATCAACGATTTCCCGCCAAAACTCTACGACGAGCACCAAAATTATTGCGGCTATTGGTATGACACACTCGCCCAGATATTCCATGCGCGGAAGTTAGTATCACAAGGAGCAACGCTATTGGAATAGCCTCTGCTTTACGAACTCTGCAAAAACCTGCCTGGACTGGAACAGCGTAGAGGCAAAGGCAGACGAGCCCTGTCATTACCTGACATCATCTTTTCAAGCGTGACCGTGATCAAAGCAAGTTCGACAACGCTTGCGGAGTCGAACACTAACAGCACAGATCAACGAAGCCCTGTGTAAGGTGCTTTGTCACAACCTGTGCGTCGTCATTCAGTCAGTTCACGAGTTGGGGATTGAAGTTGGTTTTGAGGCTCAAGAAATGGCGGCAGTTCGTTAGCAACATCAAAGAAATTTCCTCTAGGTGTAAAACTGAACCACCGATCAACCGGCTGAGGACTATTAGCAATGCGTAGATGAAAGAATGCCTTATCAACAACAAGGAATTCGTCTTTGTAAGTCGCTCCCGTAAAGACCAGCAAGGTATTCCTGCCGTTGTCGCGAATAGTAGCAACGCTAACCGATTCACACTCGTTAGCGTTTATATGAATAGCGGTTTGATTGCCGTGATGCGTCCATTCTAAATCCAGATTTAGTCGTGACGGTGCAAAGATATGGCGGCCGTCAAGGGCGCGGATTTCAAGCAGTCTTACACTCGTGTCCACGGGCTTATCTCTGGCTTTCAGTATCAGTCTGAACCGTATCTTGTCCCACTCTAAATAATCCGCCACGATCAAAGTCGGAACACCAGAACGCTCCCACGCCAGCGCTCCTGTGATCAACGCCCACGCGACTAGCAGCACAACGGCGATCAACTTTCCGACACTGACCGTGTATATGTGCGGCGTCTCATTCAACAGCAAACTGAAAGTCAGGTGACTATTCAGAAGCGCGGGGATACCTATGGCGGTGAGTAACAAGCCTAGCACTTTGACCACCTTCGTCGTGCGAGACTGGCCCCACGCAAACAACCGCCACCACAAAGAAGCGAAGACTCGGAAACGTCGCCAGAGCATCGGCGCAGACTATCACTCCCAACCCAAAGATCACCAGACCATAAACCGCTATCGGTCAGTCTGATTTTGAGGCACAAACAACAGTTTCCACTTTAATCACTATTAAAAAGGCAAAGCCAAAACGACAAAAACGAAAAACGACATAATCTTTATTATCGGACGCAGGGATGTGGGCGAGACAGAAGGTCTAATGCCAAAACCGGGAAGTTGTGGGGTCTCCCTGTTTGGCGCTTCTATTCGATTGTTGGGTCGGCTCTGCTCTGCTGATCCTTAGGCCTTTTTCTTTTGCACTGGGGTGCTGCTCGTGGTCGTCGCTTGTGATGTTGCGACGACGGTGTCGCTGGTCGCCTTGCTATCATTGAAGTCACCGCTTGGTCCTTGCGCTCCGCCCAGAGCAGGAATGATGGATAACACTAGTGACAAATCCATTTTCGTCTCATTTAACGAACGCTGCTCGTTTGCATCAGTGCGTCCGTTTCCTCCTCACTAATAAGAAGCGTAAAAGGATTCGAAAAGGTCCATCAGATTTCAAGCGCCTGTTTCTGCGCGTGTGCGTAGGACGTCTAAGAACGCAGCGGCCGCTGGTGAGAAATTTACACCGCGACGATGCGCGGCCCACAGTGTGCGATTGTGCGTGAGTCCTCGCACCGGAACTGTTACCAACACACCTCGCTCCAATTCTTCACGCACACACATGCGAGGTACAAACGCAAGTCCCACTCGCTTCTGCACGAACCGTTTGATCGTTTCGATCGTAGCAAGCTCCAACGAGATGTTGAGCGGCGTGTGTTGTCGAGCGAAGGCCTCAATCACCTTCACCCGCGATCCCGACTTAACGTTGTGGGCAATGAACGACTCTTTACCCAACTCCTTAATCTTCACTGAAGAACGTGCGGCAAGCGAATGCTTAGGACTCATTATCAAGACCAGCTCATCCTTAAGCAGCGGAAACGCCTCGATGTCGCGATCGGCAGGCTCTGAAGCCATCAACGCAAAATCAATACTGCGTTCGAGAACTTCGCGCGGCAACCTGCTCGAGACGTGACGAAAGATCTCTACCTTCACCTCGGGATGCTGCTCTCGATATTTCAAAATGAGCTCGGGCAAAAGATAAAGCGAAGTGCTCTCGTTTGCTCCCACACGAATTCGGCCCCGCTTCAGACTCTGCATCTCCGCGATTGCCTCGCCGACCTGGTCACGCAGAGCGAGTATTCGCTGCGCATAGTCGTAAACAACCTGCCCTGCTTCAGTGAGCACCGGGGCCTTTTGTGTTCTATCGAGGAGCGGCAATCCAATCTCCTCCTCGAGTCGCCGGATGGCGATACTTACCGCCGGCTGCGTGCGAAAAACCTTGTCCGCGGCCTTTGAAAAGCTCTTTTCCTGGACGACTCTCGAAAAGTATTCGAGTTGAGCCATTTCCATACTTCTGAAGTATTACCACACCAAGTCGGTAACCGTCTATGAATGAAGCTTATTATTATCTTAAAAGAATAAATTGTACAAAGCGGTGTGAGAAGGCTAGAGTCCGTGGTCCACTGAGCACTGAACCGCTTAAGCAAATGATCGCGCAACAGCAAATTCGTACTTCGACCGAAAGCCAATCGGCTCGAGATCTGTTTGACACGATGCCGACCGGCGCCGAGATGCTCATCGATGCTCTTGTTTTTGAGGGCGTGGATACAATCTTCGGCTATCCCGGTGGCGCCGTCCTTCACATCTACGACGAACTCTGGCGCGCCCGCGATCGGATCACGCACTACCTTGTCAGGCACGAACAAGGCGCCGTGCATATGGCTGAGGGTTATGCGCGCGCCACTGGCCGTGTCGGTGTAGTGCTGGTCACGTCCGGCCCCGGGGCTACGAACGCTGTGACCGGCATTGCTAACGCATATATGGATTCAACGCCCATCGTCGTCATCACCGGACAGGTGCCGAGGCACTTGATCGGAACTGACGCATTCCAGGAAGTCGACACCGTTGGCATCACTCGGCCCTGCGTGAAGCACAACTATCTCGTTCGTGAGGCAAGTGATCTTCCCGGCATTGTGCGCGAAGCTTTTCATCTGGCGCGCTCAGGCCGGCCCGGGCCAGTTGTCATTGATATTCCAAAAGACGTCGGCGCCGTCCGAGCGAATTACTCACGATTGGACCACGTCGCATTTCCCTTCTCTGCACAATCATCGTTGCTCGATCGACAGTCGGTTGAACGCGCTGTGACGGCGATTCTCAATGCGCAAAAACCAATCTTGTACATCGGCGGTGGGATCGCGAATTCCGGCGCCGTTGAACCGTTGCGTGCTTTTGCGGAGGCGCTGCGTCTTCCGGTAACGCCGACATTAATGGGCATTGGTGGCTTCCCTTCCTCGCATCCGCTTTGTTTAGGGATGCTCGGAATGCATGGCGCGTACGCCGCTAATATGGCTGTTGCAGAGAGTGATTTGTTAGTGGCGCTCGGCGTGAGATTTGACGATCGAGTTACCGGAAAACTGGCGACCTTCGCGCCGAACGCCCGCGTGATTCACGTCGATATCGATCCGGCAAACATCGGCAAGAACGTCGCGCCTTCTCTCCCCTTGGCCGGTGACGTGAAAGAGGCGTTGGTCCAGTTCCTTTCGCTGGTCCATGAACAAGGCGATAAAAGAATCGAGGAGTCAAATCGCAAGCGTGAATCCTGGTGGGATCAGATACGCAACTGGCAACGACTGCAACCACTTCGCTTTTCGGGATCGCAAGATCAGATCAAACCACAATCGGTGATTCGGGCACTGCATCAACTCACAAACGGCGAGGCGGTGATCACAACTGACGTGGGCCAACACCAGATGTGGGTCGCACAGTTTTACCCGTTCACGAAAACACGCCAGCTAATCACGAGCGGCGGACTGGGGACGATGGGATTTGGTTTGCCAGCGGCTGTCGGCGCGCAGCTCGCACTACCAAATCAGTTGGTGATAGCAGTGGTTGGTGATGGCGGATTCCAGATGACAAACCAGGAGCTGGCGACTGCAATTCAATACGAGTTGCCGGTAAAGATCCTGATCATGAACAACGGCTATCTCGGCATGGTCCGTCAGTGGCAGGAAATGTTTTACGACCGCACCTACTCGGAAGTGGACATCTCGGTTGCGCCTGACTTTGTGAAGCTTGCCGAAGCGTACGGCGCGGCAGGGTTTCGTGCTGAGAAACCATCGGAGCTTCAAGATGTTTTGCAAGCGGCACTCAACTACAAAGGAGTGGCGGTGGTCGATATCGTGATCTCGAAAGAAGAGAACGTTTTTCCGATCGTCCCGGCGGGCGCCAATGCGCGCGACATGATCGTTGAGTGATTAGCAGGAATTTTGACAGGATTTCAGGATTTTCAGGATGCGGCATACGCTTTCGATAATTGTTTCTGACGAGCCGGGAGAGTTGTCGCGTATTGTTGGTCTCTTCAGTGCGCGAGGATTCAATATCGAAACTCTCTCCGTTGGGGAGAGCCTTGATCCACGATGGTCGCGCGTCACGATAGTCACAAGCGGCGACGATCGCACAATCCAACAGATAGTCAAACAATGCGAGCGCCTGGCGCGCGTTCGTGAAGTGCAGGATGTCACCACGAGCCCGCACATCGAACGCGAGATGGCATTGATCACCGTTTCAGCAAGTTCAGGAACAGAACGACAGGAAGTGCTCAGTCTCGTCAACGTATTTCGTGCGAAGGTCGTCGACATTTCGCATACACAACTAATCGTCGAAGCTTCGGGAAATAAAGAAAAGGTCGACACGTTTATCGAGCTGCTGCGCCCGATCGGAGTTACCGACATAACTCGTACCGGATACATCGCGATCAACCGGCTGGCAGCGAGCAGCGAGCAACATTTAGAAAGGATGCTTTCGTAAATGAACATCTACTACGATAAAGACGCGAATCAAGATCTTCTGCGCGACAAACAGATCGCGGTCATCGGCTACGGCAGCCAGGGATTCGCGCAGGCCAACAATCTCAAAGACTCAGGCTGCAATGTCACGGTCGGCTTGCGTGCGGAAAGCCCGTCGTGGAAAAAAGCTGAGAATGCGGGATTGAAAGTCGCTCCCGTGGCCCAAGCGGCGGCCGAAGCCGACATCGTGATGATGCTCGTGCCGGATGAACTCGCGCCCGAGGTCTACGCGCGCGAAGTGGCCGAGTCGCTCACGCCAGGCAAATATCTCGCGTTCTCTCACGGCTTCTCAATTCATTACAAGTTCATTGAGCCTCCGGCCGACGCAAACGTTTTCATGGTCGCTCCAAAAGGTCCGGGACATCTGGTGCGTCACGAATATAAACGCGGCGCCGGCGTGCCCTGTCTGCTCGCAGTCAATCAGGATCCGACTGGCGACACGAAAGCGATCGGCCTGGCCTACGCCTCGGCTATCGGCGGCGGGCGCGCGGGCGTTATCGAAACAACTTTTCGCGAAGAGACGGAAACGGATCTCTTTGGCGAACAGGCAGTGTTGTGTGGTGGTCTGACTTCCCTGATCAAGGCCGGTTTCGAAACCCTCACCGAAGCGGGTTACTCGCCAGAGATGGCCTACTTCGAGTGCCTGCACGAGATGAAACTGATCGTCGATCTACTTTACGAAGGCGGAATCTCGGAAATGCGGTATTCTATTTCGAACACGGCGCAGTATGGCGACATGACGCGCGGTCCAGTCGTAGTGAACGACGAAACAAAACGTCGGATGCGCAGTCTTCTGGATGATATTCAATCGGGAACTTTCGCGCGCGACTGGATGGCCGAAGCAAGCAATGGTCGACAACGATTTCAACAGCTCGATGCCGAAGCGCGAGAGCATCCGATCGAGAGCGTTGGCACTCGCTTACGTGAGATGATGCCGTGGTTGAGTAAGAGTCGACTGGTCGATAAAGCGAGCAACTGAGGCTTGTCTGAGAATTCTAAAAAAGATGCGAACGCGCGCAGTCACTCGATCACGCGTGGCGTGGAGCGCACGCCCAATCGAGCGATGCTGCGCGCAGTCGGCTTTCACGACGGCGACTTTGAGAAACCGATCATCGCGGTCGCCAATGCTCACAGCACGATCACACCTTGCAATGCAGGCTTGAACCGTCTTGCCGAGCGCGCCGTGTCAACTCTCAAACAAGCCGGCACGATGCCGCAAACGTTCGGCACGATCACAGTCAGCGATGGGATCTCGATGGGAACGCAAGGGATGAAATACTCCCTCGTGTCGCGCGAGATAATTGCCGATTCCATCGAGACGGTTTGCCAGGCGCAATCGGTAGACGGTCTGCTGGCGATCGGCGCGTGTGACAAGAACATGCCGGGCGCGCTGATCGCGATCGCGCGTCTAAACATTCCCTCGATCTTTGTTTACGGCGGAACGATCAAGCCCGGCCACTTTCAAGGTCAGGACTTGACGATCGTGAGTGCGTTCGAAGCCGTGGGCCAGTACTGCGCCGGCAAGATCGCCGAAGGTCAACTGCTCGAGATCGAACGACACGCGTGTCCGGGCGCGGGATCTTGTGGCGGTATGTACACGGCCAACACGATGTCGGCAGCAATCGAAGCAATGGGTCTGGCGCTTCCCTACTCTTCGACGATGGCAGCGGAAAATGATGAAGTCGTCGACAATGCGGCCGCTTCAGCAGAAGTTCTCGCACACGCTGTGCGAAACAACCTGAAGCCGCGTGAGTTGCTGACTCGGCAGGCCTTTGAAAACGCGATTGCGGTGGTAATGGCTGTTGGTGGATCGACGAATGCGGTTTTGCACCTGCCGGCGATCGCGCATGCAGCCCAGGTGAAATTGACGCTGGACGATTTTGAGGAGATCCGCGAGCGAGTGCCTGTGCTCTGCGATCTCAAACCTTCAGGCAAATACGTTACGACTGACTTGCACAAGGCTGGCGGCATACCACAAGTGATGAAGATGCTGCTGTCTCGCGGCTTGCTGCACGGCAATGCACTGACGATCACCGGCGAGACTATCGAACAGGCGCTCGCCGCCGTTCCGGAAAATCCGGCGCGCAACCAGGATGTAATAAGGCAGTGGAACGATCCTCTTTATTCCGAAGGGCACCTCGTCATCTTGCGAGGGAATCTTGCGCTTGAAGGCGCGGTGGCAAAAGTTTCGGGCGTGAAGAACAGTGTGATAACAGGCCGGGCGCGAGTCTTTGACTCCGAGGAGTCGTGCCTTGAGGCGATCTTGTCATCGCAGATCAAACCAGGCGACGTGGTAGTGATTCGTTATGAAGGCCCGAAAGGCGGACCGGGTATGCGTGAGATGCTTGGTCCAACTTCAGCGCTCATCGGCGCCGGGCTCGGTGATTCGGTGGGGCTGATCACCGACGGTCGCTTTTCGGGTGCCACTTACGGAATGGTCGTCGGTCATGTCGCGCCCGAGGCGGCAGTCGGCGGAAATCTCGCGCTGGTTCACGAAGGGGACTCGATCACGATCGATGCGGAGCGCAGACTGCTGCAACTCAACATCTCTGAAGATGAGTTAGCTCGAAGACATGAAAAGTGGTCTCCACCGGAGCGACCTCACAAATCCGGCGTGCTTGCAAAATATGCGGCTCTCGTGAGCAGCGCCAGTCTGGGCGCAGTCACCGGCATCTGCTGAATCTATTTTAGCCGCGAAAACCCGCGGCCAAAAACGAGCTCACTTGACCGCCTTTGCTGCTTCCCCTAAAGTGATTCACTTCCCATGGCCATACGCATTGAAAACCAGTACGAAGGCAGTCTGCCGAAAGGCACTCTGGAGCAGATCGAGAGCGCGTTTGATAGTCTGCCTAGAGAGCACACACGCGGCATTGAGCGCATCAGGTTGGTGCCGTTTATCACCGAGCCGCGAATCAGAGGACAGTTTCAGGCAACGGAACTTCCCGGTCTTTACCATCCGCGCCAGGGACCAAAAGGAGCGTGGCTGGAGCTCGCTGTCAACGTTCTCTTGCCCGCCGACAAACCGTTTCACAAAAAAATAATTCCGCGGCTGTCTTTTAAAAGTAACATCGTCGCGCTGGTGTTTTCACTGGTGGGCCAACACTACCATCTCACGCTCAAACACTCGTTGAAGAAGACTCAACTCGAGCCCGCGGTGCGGATGTATACGGAGAAACAGTTGAAGGCCTGGAACGAAAAGAAGCACAGTTTCCGGGCGCGATTGTTCAAGCCACTGCAACCGACGTTCGAGCGGTGGGCGAAGTCGTTACAGAAACGTGCGGCGGCTGAAAAGAAAAAGAGTCTGGTTAAATAAAGACAGGATTCAATCCTGTACCGGTTCGTCGTCGATCTCATCGGCGACGGCTCTGAGAATTAACGCGACTTCAGCATCCGAAACCTGCGAAGTACGAAACTTCACTTCGATATTAAAGTCTTTGTCAGGCGACGCATACTTGAAGACGTAAGGCTTGTTATCCGGAACCACGCGCGGTCCCATCTCCTGCCGTCGCGCTTCCCTCGCGTCATTTCGATTCAAACCCCGCGACGCAATCTCTTTCGCAAAACGTCTCATCGAATCGTCGTCAGGCTGGCGCACGATCTGTAGTAACGACGACTTCGCCGCGATGTCAGCCGTGCGACATATCTCGCGCACGTCCTCAGGTATGCGAGCAATCGCGAGCGCTTCCGTCACCGTGGTTCTACTCTTACCAACTTTGCGCGCGATATCATCGTGCGTGTAACCAAAACGCTCGGTCAGCGCCAGCAGTCCATCCGCTTCCTCCCAAACCGTCAGATCCTTGCGCTGCATGTTTTCGATCAGCGCGATCTCCGCCACCGTGCCATCGTCAACTTCCATCTCAACGCACGGAACTTCCTTCAGCCCGGCTTTTTGCGCGGAACGCCAGCGACGTTCGCCGGCGATGATCATCCAACGTCCGGTCAGACGATTCGGCTTGACGAGCAGCGGCTCGAGCACGCCCTTTTCCGCAATCGAGGCCGTCAACTCCGTGAGGTCGCCGAATTCCACGCGCGGCTGCTCCGGATTCGGGTCGAGTTTATCGACGGCTATCATTCTGCCGACCTGTGTGGGCCGGTGTTGCGCCAGTTCTTCGACGTAGTGCGCGTCGTGGCGCATTTGGAGTCCGGTTGGTAGTCCCCTTTTAGACACGGCTGATTACCTCTTCACAAAGTTTTCCGTATTCAATTGCTCCGGATGAGTTTGGAGCAAAACTAAAAATCGACTCCTTGTAGGCGGGCGACTCTTCCAGTCTGACGCTCTTAGTGATCACAGTATCGAACAGCTTTGGACCAAACACGTTGCGAATCTGTTCGTAGACTTCACGCGCGAGCGTGGTGCGCTTGTCGTGGAGGGTCACTAATACACCGAGCAACTCGAGATTTGGATTGGGCCGTGCTTTGACCTTCTCGATCGTCTCCAGAAGATCGTCGGTGCCTTCGAGAGCGAAGTATGACGATTGAATTGGAATCAACACGTGTGTCGCCGCGACCAGCGCATTGACGGTAATCAGTCCCAGCGTCGGCGGTGTGTCGATAACGATGACTTCGTAGTGTTGCCGGAACGGTTCGAGCCGGTCTTTGAGCCGGAAAGGCGCGTCGAAGTCACCGACTAGCTTCGATTCCAGTTTTGCAAGATTGATTCGTGCTGGAACGAGGGCGAGGTTCTCAACCGGTGTTGCGTAAACTGATTCCTCGACAGGTGCGAGTCCGTCCATCATCAGCTCGTAGACTGAGCGTTCGACTGTTCGTGGATCGAGGAATGAGATTGAGCTATTTGCTTGTGGATCGAGATCGAGAAGGAGGACACGTTTTCCCTTACGGGCAAAAGCGGCGGCCAAATTGATGGCGGTAGTTGTCTTTCCTACCCCACCTTTTTGGTTGGCGATGGCGATTACCATTCGCTGCACAGTGGCAAACTATCGCTCCATTGATTCAACTTTGCAAAAGTCACATCGGTAAATCCCCGGCCTCGCCGATCACGTCAGGCCATTCCTCTTCACTCGAAGACACTTCAGACTCTTCGCTCTCTTCAGTTGGCAGAGTGTTCCGCGATGCCTTGATCACTTCCATGTCGACATAGATCGGACAATCGGCGCGCAACGCCAGCGCAATCGCATCGGACGGACGCGAATCGAGCACCATCCGATCGCCTTCGCTGTTACGCATTTCAATCACCGCGAAGAAGGTGTTGTCGCGCAGGCTTGTCACCACCACTCGATCCACCTGAACACCTAACTGCACGATGAGGTTTCGCAGCAGATCGTGCGTCATGGGTCGCGGTGGCGCAATCTTCTCGATCTCCAGCGCGATAGCGTTTGCTTCGTATGCGCCGACCCAGATCGGCAGCATCGTATCACTCTGCACGTCTTTCAAAATGATAATTGGAGTCCCGCTGTTGGGATCCATCATTAATGCTCGGATCTTTACTTCGATTTCCATACGCAGGTACCCCTTACACCACTGCTGGTCCATTGACCAAAGTTCCATACAAGCTGTTTGTCTTCGCTGCCGTCACGAGGACGTCGACTATCTCGCCTTCGAGATTGCGATCACCCTGGAAGTTAACGACCTTGTGACAGGTAGAATGTCCTGTCAGATCGTCCTCTGAACGTGAGCTCTGTCCTTCTACCAACACGCTCAACGTGCGTCCAACATACGACTCGTAGATCTTTGTCTGTGAAGCGCGCTGCACTTTTTCAAGCTCTAGAAATCGCGCCGTCTTTTCCGACTCCGGCACAGTATCATGAAAACTCGCCGCCGGTGTGCCGGCTCGTTTCGAGTATTTGAAGATGTAGAGGCTGTCGTACTCGCATTCTCTAACCAACTCGACCGTCTGTTGGAAATCTTCATCCGTTTCACCCGGAAAGCCGACGATGATATCGCTCGTAAGCGCCAGACGCCGCTTCGCGTTCTTTATACGCTCAATACGTTCGAGGTAGTCACTTTGTTTGTGACCTCGACGCATCAGCTTGAGAATGCGGTCGCTGCCTGACTGCACCGGCAAATGAATCCAGTCGCAAAGATTCGGGTATTCTTCGATCGCTGAAATGATGTCGGGATGGAAATCGCGCGGAAAAGAAGTCGTGAATTTAATACGCGGCATGCCTGTCGCTGCAACTGCGCGCAAGAGACGACAGAACGGTGTTGCACCCGCAAATCCTTCAAGCCCGTCTTCGACGCGCGGCCGATAGCTATTCACGTTTTGGCCGATGAGGTGAATCTCTTTGTAGCCAAGCGCCTGGAGCCTTTTGGTTTCTGCAACGATCTCGCTGGCCGGGCGGCTACGTTCACGCCCGCGTGAATAAGGAACGATGCAAAACGAGCAAAACTTATTACAGCCTTCGATGATTGGAATGAAAGCAACGTGTGGTGAGTGTCGCTCAACCGGAGAGACGTCCCATACATCGTGCGCTCCGCGTTCGCCGAGATCGATAACCTTTCGTTCGCCGTCACGCGCCCGCTCGATCAATGTCGGAATACGATCGGTGGCGCGCGTTCCGATGACCATGTTGACTGATGCGGCGTGATCGAAGATCGCTTCGCCTTCGAGCTGGGCCACACAACCCATCACACCTACCAGGAGATCTTGCTTGCCGCCTCTCGCGGCACGCACCTCGCCGATGCGTGTGTAAACCTTTCGCTCTGCCTTTTCGCGCACCGAACAAGTGTTGAGCAGCACGACGTCTGCTTCGTCGATCGATTGACACAAGTCATAGCCTGAAGCGCGTAGACCCGTCGCCGCCCGCTCGGTATCAGCAACGTTCATCTGGCAGCCAAAAGTCTCGATGTATACTCGCGGCTTCATTCTCGACAGATCACCTTGACAGTGGCGACAGTGCGATAGTGAAGACAGTCTACCAGAAATCATTTGCCAAACGCGATAGCGACAGTTTTGCAAGCCTGGCCGCAGCTTTGTGCCAAGGCTGAAGATTTATCACCTAAAAAAAGTGGATTGCTTGATTCTTGGTTTCTTCGCTAGTAGTATCGCAAACGGTCCAGAATTCTAAGAAAAGAAAGGCTCCTCATGTCCTTCAATAAAGTAATTCTCGTGGGAAATCTCGGTCGCGATCCCGAGTTGCGCTACACCGCCCAGGGTACGCCTGTTTGTAGTTTCAGCATGGCTACAAACGAGCGGCGCAAAGATCGCAACGGCGAGATGCAAGACCACACGACGTGGTTTCGCATAACCTTGTGGAACCGCCTGGCGGAGACTGCCTCACAGTATCTGCAAAAAGGTAAACAGGTTTATATCGAGGGTCGTTTGCGCGTGGAAGAGTACGTCGATCGCGATGGCAAGCCGCGCCACTCGTTGGAAGTTTTCGCGACTGACATGCATTTTATTGGTTCGTCGCGAAACGAGGAGGGGACGTACGAGCGGGCCGCCTCGGCGAGCGCCAGCGCCGCCCCCGCGGACGCGCAGCCAGACTTATCTGACGAAGACATTCCGTTCTGACGTTCTTTACGATGAGGTGTTCAACCCTAATATGAACTACCGGTTAGGCTGACACTTCCGAGCTATTGGGTTTCTCATGCCTGTCGGCCTCAGTGCCGATGACGGCGGTTCACTTTTGAATCTGTGATAAAGTGCGCCTCGCATGAGCTTAGACTAAATTTCTCTTCACCCAAGTCGCGGTTGTTACAAATGTGAGTAAACTCACGCGGTGCCTTTCCGACAATTAAACGCAACCGAACTGGGCCATCGTGATTCAACCTCATGAAGGCAAAGCAAAGCTTCCTTGAACTCCTCCAAACCCTCGCAACTTATGCTGCCATCGTAACGCCGATACTGGCTCCCGTTTTGGCCTTCTCCGGCTTCAATCTGGACGACAGATTGTTGACTGCTTTCGTTGTAGTGTTCCTACTTGCGCTCGTCTACCTTGCGAGTCAGTACCGAAAGGCCAAGCAAAGTATAGAAGCAGAGGGTATTGTGCAACGTCCACAATGGTTGTGGCGGCTCCTCACAAACAGAATTACACATATACCGAAGCAGCTAAACACAGGGACGATAATGGTAATAGTGCCGCCGAGCATGAGGGAACAATATGCGGCATTGAAAGACATCCATAATCAAAATAACCAAATCAATTTGCTATCTCATTATCTTCCAGCGCCGAGTTCAGAGGGCAAGATCGACGAAGACTGTGCCGAATCCAAACTGAATGAAAGACGCCGGCCAGTATCTGATTTAGACCTGATGCTAGAGGATTGTGAGGGAATCACTTTATTGGATGACGGGAGTTGGCAACGTTATAAGTTGATGTATCCAAGGACTTGGAAAGTAATCAACGATTGGAGTAACAAGCACACAGTTCGTCCAGTCATGGCAATTCGTGTCGAGGGAGAGGGAACACTGAAATACAGTTGGTGCAACCTGGATGAGACTATCGTCAACAATCAGGCTCTCTTAAGTAAGATGCTCAGTCTCACGACTGACCGAGGTAGCAGTTGGTTTAATCAAGCCACCTCACAGCGGCGTCTGGTTCTTATCCTGTCTGGGACGCTGGTAGCTATGCTTGTTCTGTCGCTATTTATCAATCTGAGACTTAAAAACCGCATTGGTCAGCTAGAAGATGACAATTCCAAATTCAGCAAATTGATGGTTTCGACTCCCTGGCAGCAAACCAGTCTGGCGGAGCGTTTTGCGGCATTTAGACACTCAACTCGGGCCAAGGTTGATCAAAAAGATGCCGAGCAATTGTTAAGAGGTGTGGTGTACCAGCTCAAGAACAAGATAACTGAATGTTCCAACGGCAGTGCTGAAGTCGTAATGTTTGCGCTCAGGAGGAACCCCACTGATCCGGACGAATTCTACCTTGTCGAAGCTGCGGCGACTCGTCCGTTGCGAAAATTTGATTTTAGGTTTAGCCGAAGAGAAAAAGAGAGCGAATCAATGATCAGTTGTGCTGTCGCGCACCGCTCGTTTGTGTATTGGGAAGGAATAGATCAGTCGGGAATGGATACCAAAGACATTCAACTTTGGGATCTCTCCGGCAAACCGTTTGGCAAGTTCGTAGGAGCCGGAAGGTGGGAATACAACAACGAAAGTTGCAAGTACACAGTACCCAACAAGCTACCCGACGATCCGCATCAATATATGCTTTGCGGTCCGGTTGGGATATCGAACAATTCTTCCGAATTGCCGGCCGGTGCCATGTGTTTCTTTGCTGTAACGGATCTTAAATTCAATGAAAGCTGGGCCCGCCAACTGTTTATAAACTACGGGAATCTCCTATCGTTCTTTTATTGGGAGCAGGCGCTTCCGGAAACAACCACGGTGGAACAATGAAGAGCATGGGCAGCGGACTACCCGACCGATTCAGGACTGCTTTGTTTGCCATCTACACCCCAGCGACCGAAGCGGCGGAGTTTGCTGTAACGACGACTCAAACGATCTTCTTGTGAACAACTTACTGCTTCTGCGAGTCGCTCGCTGAGGGCTGAGTCGAGGTAACGAGCGGTTTGATCGTAATCGTTGTGGGCGCCACCTTCCGGTTCGGGAATGATCTTGTCAACGATTCCCTCCTTATAAAGATGTTGTGCGGTGAGTCGTAGTCCTTCCGCTGCGCGATCGGCTTGAGTTGAATCCTTCCAAAGAATCGCGGCACAGCCTTCCGGCGTGATCACGGAGTAGGTAGCATTCTCGAGCATCAGCACTTGATCGCCAACACCGATCGCGAGCGCGCCTCCGGAACCACCTTCACCAATCACCGTCACGATGATCGGGACTTTGATCTTTGCCATCTCGCGCAGGTTGTAAGCGATCGCTTCAGCCTGCCCGCGCTCTTCTGCGTCGATGCCTGGATAAGCGCCCGGAGTGTCGATGAAAGTAAAAATTGGACGTCCAAACTTCTCGCCGAGTTTCATCACGCGCAGTGCTTTGCGATAACCCTCAGGCTTAGGCATGCCGAAGTTTCTGTAGCTGCGCTGCTTCGTGTCGCGACCCTTTTGATGACCAACCACGACGATAGGCAGACCATGAAAGCGCGCCAGACCGCAAACGATTGCGGGATCTTCCGCGAACCTCTTGTCGCCATGAAGCTCGACGAAATCTTCAAACAGCCGCTCGATGAGATCGAGTGTGTACGGCCGGTCAGCATGTCGCGCAAGCAACACACGTTCGAATGCTGTTCTTGGTGTTACCGGCGCTGGCTCAGGCTGATCCTTGTCTTTCTTATCTTTCGCCATATCAAGCTATCGATATGCCGCTTGTGCTGCTTCTTTGCGGCTGGTTTCAAAACTGACACCGCAGCCCAGTTCTTTCAGCGCCTGTTCGAGCTCGGCGCTTCGTTTAACGCGCAAAGCGTCGTTGGGTTTGATCCGAACAACGGTGCCGCCGTCGATTAATGCTTCTATAGTAACTTCACAATCGCCAGGATTCGCATTCAGCAGGCTCAGGATCGAATCACACAACGTGGGGAAATCCTCATGTTGCGGTGCACGCAAGACCAGGAACTCGTTTCCTCTCGCAGTCGCATCGATGCTCTGCACTTGATCCACAATGATCGTCGGCGGATTGTCTTCGCTGAGCTCGAGGCGTCCGATAACGATCGCAGTCAGCTCATTCTGCATCAACGCCGAATGTTTGCGATAGACCTCGGGCCAAAGGACGCACTTCGTACTGCCTCCTTCGTCCTCCAAACGGAACAGCGCAAACTTATCGCCCTTCTTTGTGGTACGCAGTTGCAGATCGCCGACGATCCCGCCCGATGTAACTCGAACGCCGCTGTTCAATTCCACGAGTTCGGAAGATCTGAGTGCCTTCACGCTCTGTAAAACGTCGAGGTAGCGCTCGAGCGGATGGCCAGTGATGTAAAAACCGAGTGCCGCTTTTTCTGCCGCAAGCATTTCGCTCGTCGTCCATCCTTTAATCGTCGGTGGCATCTCATTAGCGAAGTCGACCTGTTCGGGCATCGAGCCAAATAGGCCATTCTGTCCCTGAAGTCGCTCCCGCTTCGCTCGCTGCGCACGAGCGAGTGCTGAGTCAATGGAACTGAATAAAGCTCCACGCCAGTCGCCGATCGATCGGCCGTCTTTGAGTGAATCGAAGGCGCCGGCACTCACGAGACTTTCGAAGACCCGCTTGTTCAAGGTGGACGACTCGACTCGTTCCGCGAAATCATAGAACGAGCGGAAAGGACCACTCTCGCGGGCTTCAGTTATTGCATTAACAGCCGACTGGCCCAATCCCTTAATCGCGGTAAGCCCGTAGCGGATCGCGCCGCTTAACGGCGTAAAGCCTGAATTGCTCTCATTCACGTCGGGCGGTAGAAGCGCGATCCTCTGCGTGCGGAGCTCTTTCGAATACTTAAACACTTTAGCAGCGTCCTGAGCTTCGCTCGACAGCACTGCGGCATAGAAGTGTTCGGGATAATGGGCCTTCAGGTAAGCCGTTTGAAAAGCCAGATAGGCATAGGCGACGCTGTGACTGCGGTTGAATCCGTAGTCAGAAAACTGGGCCATTAGCGAGAAGATCTTCTCCGCTTTCTCGCGCTTGATGCCTCGTTCGCATGCGCCGTTGATGAACTTCTCCTCGTGCACGGCCATCTCTTCGCGCTTCTTTTTGCCCATCGCACGACGCATGAGGTCGGCCTCGCTAAGTGTGTAACCCGCAAGCTTCTGTGCGAGCTGCATTATCTGTTCCTGGTAGACGATGATCCCGTAGGTGTTGTTGAGGATCTCCTTCATCTCTTGAACGAGATAGCGCACGGCCTTCTTTCCGTGATGCCGTTGAATGAATTCATCCACCATGCCGCCGTCGAGCGGCCCCGGCCGATAGAGCGCATTCAGAGCCGCGAGATCTTCGAGCCCTTTCGGTTTGAGTTTCCGGCAGATCTCCTGCATGCCTGAGGACTCAAACTGGAAGACCGCTTCAGTCCTTCCCTCCGCGAATACTGCAAGTGCTTTATCGTCGTTAAGCGCTATATCCGACCACTTAATCTCTTCGCCAAGCGTCTGTTTAATGCTGATTAAGCAGTCATTTATAACGGTTAAAGCGGTAAGCGCTAAAAAGTCCATCTTAAGCATGCCGGTCTTTTCCAAGTCCGACATGACGTACTGCGTGGTGAGCTCTTCCTTGCCTGAGACGGCGACAGGTATCAACTCCTGAAGCGGCAGCGGCGAGATGACGACGCCGGCAGCATGAACTGAGGAGTGACGAGCGCAGCCTTCGAGTCGTTGGGCAATCTCAAGTATCTCTTTAACCTGAGGATTGCTGTCGATCTCACGGCGGAGCTCAGGTACTTGTTCAAGTGCCTGGCTGATGCTGACGTTGCGCCCGCGCACCGGCGGCGGAATCATCTTGGCTATGCGTTCGACCTCGGCGTAAGGCACCTCGAGCGCCCGCCCCACGTCCTTGATTGCAGCCTTCGAGGCAAGCGTTCCAAAGGTAATGATCTGGCAAACTGAGTCGCGGCCATAGAGTCCGGCGACGTGATTGATCACGTCACCTCGACCTCTGACACAAAAATCGATATCGATGTCGGGCATCGTGACGCGGCCCGGGTTGAGAAACCGCTCGAAGAGCAGATCGTACTGGAGCGGATCGATGTCAGTGATGTCGAGACAATATGCGACCAGCGAACCGGCGGCGGATCCTCGACCAGGTCCGACCGGAATCGAGTGCTCCTTCGCGTAACGAACAAAGTCCCAGACGATCAGGAAGTAACCGGCGAAACCCATCTGCTTGATCATCTGGATCTCGCTTGATAGTCGCGTCTGATAATCGCCAAAAGGTTTTATCAGTTCCCCGCGTGCGGCGAGTGGATCCCAAACTTGCTGGCGTCGTCGCTCGAAACCCTGGCGGACCACCTTCTCGAAATAGTCGTCGGCCGTGAGTCCGTCTTCTGACTGTGGAATCGGATACTGAGGTAAGTAGTTGACGTTCTCAGGCAGCTTCAGCTCGCAGCGTTCGGCGATCTCGACCGTGCGGGTGAGAACTTCAGGAAGTTCATCGCCGAAGATACGCCACATCTCTTCGGGCGACCGCACGTAGAAATTCGGGCTGGCATAACGCAGCCGATTTGTGTCATTGACAGTTTTGCCGGAGCCGATGCAGAGCAGGACGTCGTGAGCGCGCGAGTCTTCAGGCATCAGGTAGTGCGCATCGTTAGTGGCGACGAGCGGCACGCCTGTGCGTTTGGAAAGATCGACGAGCGACTTGCGGATACGACGTTGAGCGTCGAGACCGTGCTCCTGGATCTCGAGGAAGTAGTTACCTTTGCCGAGAATCTCTTCAAACTCGATCGCTGCCTTCGCCGCTTCATCACATTTCTCCTGCGCCAGCATCGCCGAAGGAACACCCGACATGCACGCTGACAGAGCAATCAATCCCTTGCTGTGTTCGGCGAGCAGCTCTTTGTCGATGCGCGGTTTGTAGTAGAAGCCTTCAGTGTATGCTTTTGAAGTCAAACGAACGAGGTTTTGATAGCCTTCGTAATTCTGGGCCAACAGGATTAGATGAAAGTTTGCCTTCTCGCCTGGTGCGCCCGCGGCCTTGTCCTTGCGACTGCCGCGCGTGATGTAAGTCTCACAGCCGATAATCGGCTTCACACCTTTACTCTTCATCGCGTTGTAGAAAGAGATCGCGCCGTACATGTTGCCGTGGTCGGTCATGGCACACGCCCGCATTTTCAATTCTTCAACGCGTTTGGACAGAGGCTTGATTTGAATGGCGCCGTCAAGAAGACTGTAATCTGTATGAAGGTGGAGGTGTACGAATTGGTTGTCCTGCATTTTTATTATCTGCGTAATCTGTGGATTGTATTTATTCCCACTCGATAGTTGATGGTGGTTTCGAACTGATATCGTAAACGACCCGATTAATTCCACGTATCTCTGAGACGATCCTTGCTGAAACTCTCGCCAGCAGATCGTGAGGCAAACGCGCCCAGTCAGCAGTCATCCCGTCCACACTGGTAACTGCTCGAATCGCGATCACTCGCTCGTAAGTTCGCTCGTCGCCCATCACGCCTACCGACGACACCGGCAGCAACACAGGAAAAGCCTGCCAGACTGAGTTGTACAGTTCCGCGAGTCGCAACTCCTCGTCGAGTATTCGATCCGCAGCCTGCACGAGACGAATCTGTTCTTCGGTTACTTCTCCGAGGATGCGCACCGCCAGGCCCGGACCAGGAAACGGATGCCGGCCAAGTATCTCTTCCGGAACGCCGAGCTCTCTTCCAATCAGTCGGACCTCGTCTTTGAACAACTCGCGCAAGGGCTCGATCAGTTTGAGATTCATCTTCTCCGGCAGACCACCAACGTTGTGATGACTCTTGATCACCGCTGATGGACCACGCACCGAAACCGATTCGATCACGTCGGGATAGAGCGTACCCTGCACGAGATAACCAACGTCACCTAATCGCCTCGCTTCTTCCTCAAACACGTCGATAAAGACTTTGCCGATGCGTTTGCGCTTCTCTTCCGGATCGGAAACACCTTTAAGCGCGGCAAGAAACAAGTGACCGGCGCGAACTCCCGAGATATTCAACTTCATGCTCTGTCGCAACAACGCAAGAGTCGTTTCAAATTCACCTTCACGCAACAATCCGTTGTCGACGAAGATGCACGTCTGTCGATCGCCGACTGCTTTGTGCACGAGCGCAGCAGCAACTGTCGAATCTACACCACCCGAAAGACCAGAGACTACGCGTCCGTGTTCGCCAAGTTGACCGCGAATGCGCTCCACTTGTTCTCCGATAACTGCTTCGGGCGACCAATCACCACGACACCCGCAAACAGAGAATAGAAAATTCCGCAACACCTGCGCGCCGAGCGGCGTGTGAGCAACCTCCGGATGAAACTGCACACCATAAATCCCGCGCGATTGATCCTCCATCGCGTTCAAGGCATCGTCGGTAAGCGCTGTCACATGAAAACCTGGCGGCACTTCGGTAACGTGATCCCCGTGACTCATCCAAACGTCGAGCTCTTCCGGCAGACCTTGAAACAAACGACTCGTCGCGTCTAAAACTTTCAAACGCGCGTAACCAAACTCGCGGTTCGGCGACGCAGCCACAGCGCCGCCAAGCTCGCCGGCAAAGACTTGGAAGCCGTAACAGATTCCGAGCTTTGGACTGTCGATCGCTTCGAGCAGTTGCGGATGTGGCTTTGGGGCGCCGTTGTCGTAGACAGACGAAGGTCCGCCGGAGAAGATCAAGCCCCTCGGTGATTTTGCCTTTATTGTTTCAATTGGCGTGTTGAACGGGAGAATCTCGCAGTATACGCCGGCTTCTCTGACGCGACGGGCGATGAGTTGTGTGTACTGCGATCCGAAGTCAAGTATTATTACGGTTTCATGTTGGGCGCTGGTCATGGATCGGAAAGAGTAGCCGATTATACTTTCGTACGATGGGAACTCAAAATTTCAACCACGGATTTAACGGATTGCTGCAGATTTTTCGAATAACGGCGGTTTGCGTCTTGCTAAGTCTCGCTGTGCCGATCTTGGGCGGCGCTAACGCCGACGTTCTCTTGTCGCAGCCGCTCACCGTTCGTTGGCGATACGAATCGAGCGTGACGCTCAATCTCACGCCGGCTTTTGACAACGAGCGAGTCTATTTACCACTCGCCGGCGGAACCATCGTCGCACTCAAAGCTAAAGATGGCCAACTCTACTGGCGTGCAGAGATGGGTGGTGAACTCTCTGCTTCTCCTGTTGCTGACGAGAACGCGATCTACGTTGCTTCTGAGATTGTCGTGCAGTCAAACGAATCGCGTCCGTCATCTGGCACTCTGCGCGCGCTTGGCCGCGAAGGCGGTGTCACTCAATGGATGTCTCCTTTGGTTCGTCCACTTCGCGGAGCACTCACAGTCGCGGACGGAAAACTGTTTGCAGGTGGAAGCGACGGCAGAGTGTACGCTTTCGACAAACGAACTGGTGGTGTGTTGTGGTCCATACCGTACGCGTTGCAGTTCAACAGCCAACCCGTGGTGAAAGCAGGCAGAGTTTTTTTAGGCAGCGAAGACGGCACACTGCTGGCTCTCGACGAAGCAACCGGACGGCTGATCTGGCGCTATCGAACGAAGGGCGCGGTGCATGGTCCAGTCGCTGTGGCGGATAATAGCGTGTTTTTCGGTTCAGGCGATGGTTACGTGTATGCCTTGAGCAGCGACAAGGGCCGCATGAGATGGCGAAAGCGAACAGGTGCGGGAGTTGAGGCCGTCGTCCTTGCCGGCGATGGCTTGCTCGCAGCCTCCTTAGACAACTTCGCTTACCACTTGACTCTCAAAGGCTCAATGCTCTGGAAAAAACAACTCCCCGGACGCATCGCCGCCCAACCATTGACGGTCGAGGGAGCAGCGCTCTTCACACCTCTGTCGAGTTCCGAAGGAGTCGTGCTCGGATTGAAAGACGGAAAGCAAGTTAATTCTCTTCCAACCGGCGACGAGCTGACGAGTTCAGCCTCACCCATCCTCGTCGGCGACGCAGTGATTCTCACAACTGAACACGGTTTACTGGCGTTCGCGCGCCCATCAGACTCCGCTTCAAAGCCAAACCAACATTAGGTCAACTCTCGCACTCGGCGAGAATCGACTGGGCGGCGGCGAGATTCGGCGACCCGAGCCGGGTGAAGATGTCTACAGCACGGCCTGCGTACGGAAGTGCCTCAGCCTTTTTCCCTTGCCGCACAAGTCCCATGGCGAGGTAGTGACAGTTTGAGGCGATTAAGTCTTGGCGTCCGATTCTTTCGGATATCGAAAGCGCCTCACGAGAGAGCGCCTCCCCGCCGGGCCAGTCCTCCAAATCCAAGGCCAGCCCCGCCAGATTGGCGGTATAAATTGCAATTCCTTCGGGATCATCGATCGCCCGCGCAATCCGCAGGGCCTCGCGGTAATCGCGCTCAGCGCTGTAAAGGTCGCCTGCGGCTTGCTCGGCACCGGCCAGACTGCTAACGCCGACTGCTACATCCTCGCCCTCGGGATTCGAGGCACGCCAAAGCTGAACGGCCTCACGATAGGCGGTAATAGCGGCGGAGTTATCGTTTGCTAACTCGTGACCAACGCCACGCAGATGGAGGGCCGCTCCCTCGTAGTTGCCGGCCTGCGCCTTACGCCAATGAGCCTCTGCGCGATCGGCACACGCGAGCACTTCCGCAGATTGCTCTCTCAGATAGTGGATCCATCCAGCTTGATGGGCCCGCCACCCGGCTTTCGAGAAATCCTTGGCTACTACCGCACGACTCTCTGAATCTTTGTTAAGAGCAAGCAATTCGTCGTAACGACCGCTGTACCTGCAGGGCCGGAAGAGTGCATCACATACCACTTGGAGCCGTTCATTAGGACCTGCAAGGAAACACGGGAGAGCGGCGGCGATGGTGGGCCAAGCGGCGTCGAGCACGGGAAAGCGGTCGTACTCACGATAGCCGTTCTCGACCGCGAGGGCATACGCGCGTTTCTCCAGTCGATCCCCTGTCTCTGCCACAACTTCCGGCTTTTTCTTCCGCAGAAAATCGGCGACCAGAGGCACGAGGGTGAAGGTCTTCAACTCCTCACTCGGCACGACGAGTGAACGGTTGACGAGGCTGCGCAAGGCGCGGTCGGCGTCAGCTTCGGGGCACTCAGCGAGCTGAGCAAGGTGCTCCACTTTCGCCGGCACCGTGAAGTAGGTGAGCGCGCAGAGGACGCGTGTCTCAGCCTCACTGAAATCATCTACGAGATCGCCGAAGATAAACTCGAGTGGGTCATTGCCGTCGGGGCAGGAGCGGAGATAGGCGATGGCGTCGGACAAGGTGAGACAGCTTCCGCGGCCGATTTGTCCGGCAGTCCAACGCAGCAGCAATGGTTTGCCGCCAGTTTCTTGGTAGAGGACGAGGCGCTCTGCTTCGCTGCTCTTCGCAAGTGCATGATTGTTCTCGGCCAACTTCTCAAGGGTGGCTAGTGCGGCTGGCTCGCTGAGTTTTTCGAGAATCAATTCCTCTGCAGCAGAGCCGACGCGCTGCCGCGATGTCAAAATAGCCTTGCAGCCCGGCGGCAGTTTTTTGACGAAAGTAAAGATGGTGTCGCGCTCGGGCTTGAGAAGGCTTTCAAGATTGTCGAGGATGAGCAGCGTGCGCGTGGCGCGAAGGGCGTCGAGAAGTAGGCGAGGCCGCTGGTCTTCTGCGGCCTTCGCGATCTCGGCGTGATCGAGTTCACGAGCGAGTTCGTTGAGCAACTCGGCAAGACCGCTGATAAGGAAACCACTTAAATCGCGTAGGCCGTCATCGTCGAGCTCGCGAGACTTGAGCGAGACGAAGACAATTTTCTCGAATGCGTCGGGTGGTGCATCGTAAGCGGCGCGAACCGCGAGCGAGGTTTTGCCCATTCCGCCCGGTCCATCGATGAGTGCGCCCCAGGTGCGGCTTTCCGGGTCGAGGGCGTCGGCGATCTTGCGCAGTTCTTCTTCTCGCCCGAAGAAGGGCTGGAGCGAGGGTAGATTGTGCGGGATCGAAGTGCGCGGAGTATTGTTGGTGGCGTTGGGAATGGTACCACCGAGCCAGCGAACCATGTTTGCGAAATCGCGCTCGGCGTGAAAGTGCTGATAACGACGGAGCTTGGCGGGAATGTGCACTGCATCAGCGTCATTAAACAAGACAACGCGAATATTATCGAGCACGCCGCGGGCTTGGTAAATGCGATCGCGAAGATCGTCCGCTTCGCAGGAAGCTCCGAGGCCTGTTCCTTCGGGCTGTTCTTTCTCGAAGCACTGGAGCCAATCACGAGTGCCAATTATGATGACGTATTCTGTCTTGAGTGCGCGATCGCTGCTCCATTTGTCCCAGCCTTCGCTTGGACCACCGGCCTTATCGTCCAGAAGAAATTGATCGAGAACGACATCGATAGCGCAGCGGCGAAGGCGCTCGCCAAACGAGCGCACACGTTGCCGCTGTTCGTCATCGGTCTGCCTATAGCTGATGAATACTTGAGACATGATGAGGAAGCTTGGACATTTTGTGCTCTTCTGTGTGCCTTTTTGTGGCGTAACTACTGAGACGATCTGCTCACCGGATTGGGCTCAATCTTTGCTTCGGCTGACTCACCGCGGCGCCAGAAGATCCCAACCATACGCGACAGCAACCCGTGAAGTATGTACGTGATCACGATCGCCAGCAGCACGTACTGCGAATACAAAAAGATCAGCATCCCAACCGACAGCGCGAAGATAATCGTGCGGGCGCTGCGACTGCGAGTGCCGACAGTCTTGAAGCTCGAGAAGCGCCAGGTGCTGACCATCATCACACTCAAGAATCCAACCAGCACCATCAATAGGCCCGAGTAGATCCGTGCCCTGTCAGGCCCAAGGTAAATTAAGGGCAACGGCGAGAAGTGCACGAGCGCAGCAATCAAGCCGCCAGCAACAGGGATCGGCAACCCAACAAAACTCTTCTTATCGACCTTTACCGTGCCTTCAGCCAGCAGTCGCGGGCGCGAAGCCTGCACATTGAAGCGCGCCAACCGAAACGCACCGCAGATGAGATACATGAACGAGAGAAACCATGCGAGCCGATGTAGATCGCTGCCTTCAGTGAGTGTCGTGCCGTAACCCCAGACGTAAGCCAGCACCGCCGGCGCAATGCCAAACGTGACGACGTCAGCAATCGAGTCGAGTTGAATACCAATCTCGGTAGTGGTCTTTGTGAGCCGCGCGATACGGCCGTCAAGCATGTCAAACAACAGCGCCCAGCCGATCGCGATGGCGGCGTTATCGAAATGTGCTGCGGCACCGGCGAGATCCGGAGTGGCGCCGCCAAGCAGTTGAAAACCGCGCAACGACGACATCACGGAAAAGAATCCCATCCCGATATTGGCCGCGGTGAACGCCGACGGTATGAGATACAGCCCTTTGCGCAAACCTCGTCGCGGCGGATTCTCTGGACTAGTCGCTCTCGCGCTCATGAGATTCTCCCGATTACGGTCACACCGCCGCGCACGCGCTGCCCTTCTTTAACCGTGATTCTCACATTGGCCGGAAGCAGAACGTCAGTACGAGAACTGAATTTGATCATGCCGAAGCGCTCTCCCAGGCTGAGATTATCTCCCTTCCTTTTCCAGCAGACTACTCGCCGCGCCAGTATTCCGGCAATCTGTTTGCAAACGACTGTGATCTTCTCGCCCTGAATCGTCAACGCATTCTGCTCGTTAACGAGGCTCGCCTTCTCATTCGTCGCCATCAAAAACTTCCCCGGCGAGTAGAGCACGTCGACAATCTTGCCAGGGATGGGTGAGCGGTTGATATGCACGTCAAGCGGCGACAGAAAGATACTGACCAACGTCGGTGAGTCTGTTCCAGGAACGAGCGAACCGATGCGCGTGACTCGTCCATCGGCCGGAGCTACAACTACATCAGAATCCGGCGGCGGCACGCGTTTCGGATCGCGGAAAAAGAAAGCCATGAAAAGCGCCACTACGACGAGAAACGCAGCCACATACCAAAACCCCAGCACCGCCGCCGCCACACCCAGCAGCATCGGAACCGAAACATATGGAATGCTCTCTTTAACTATCCGCACCTTTCAACCTTCGCCACAAAGATGCACAAACAAGCAGTTCCCTCTTTGTGGCCAAAAAGGGGACGCGTACGTCCCCTTTCCTAGATCTCACAAAACTGCCGGCGCAGTTTCAGTGACTCAAGTTCTGACTCCTCTGGTACTGCAACATTATCGAATACATTTGATCCTTGAGGGCCAATTTTTTCTTCTTAAGGGTAATCTCCTCCAGTTGTTCCTCGTCGCTCGGATAGGAAAGAGCTGATAACTCACTAAGACGTTCTTCGTACTTATGATGTTCTCGCGCCAATTCGCGAAATTCGGGATCTCGGTTAATCAACTCATCTTTCAGACTATCCGTGCTTGCAGTGCTCATGTTCGTGCATGTCTCCTTTCAGACGAATGGGAGTGGGCAGGATGGTGTTCGGAGGCAACAGGGCCTGGAACCTCCATAGGATTGTGTCGCACGCGAAAAATGGTAGCCCAACAACATTGTCAAATCAAGCCGATAGTTCACTCAAAAACGAGGGTCATGACAATGGCATCTTCGAGCGGGTCGGAATAGTAATTGGCCCTGCGCGCGATGGCGCTAAAACCGCACTTTTCGTACAGCACCTGCGCGGCCTGATTTGAGCTGCGGACCTCCAAAAACGCCGCTTTCGCCGCGCGGCGTCGGGCTTTGTCGAGGATTCGGTTGAGAAGTGCGGCGCCGATTCCGTGTCGTCGATATTCCGCTCGCACAGCGACGTTGTTGATGTGCAGCTCGCCTGCCGTCTCCCGCGCAACGATATAGCCGACAACGGGAGAATACTGGACTATCGACAAACGCGTTGGCTTGGCGATCAACATCAGATCACGGTTTGGCCCCTGTAGTTCCGCGTAATACGCCGCCCAGCCCCACCTGCTCAAATTCGACTGCTCTTCAATCTCGACGACTTCAAGCAGATCGTGCTCCGCCATCTGATCGATCGTGATACCTTCAGGTTCAGGAGCTGCCCTTTGTTCGGTGGTGGCCATTAAACTTTCAACTCCGCATCAGACGGCCGCACGTAGATCGCTTGCAACGCATCGGCGCGTTCAAGTCGTTGCTCACGAAATCTGACCAACGCCAGACGAGCAACATGTATTGCCAGATTCGAAACTTGCGGCGCGATCTGCCAACTCGGATTGCGTTCGATTAACGACTTGTTTGCGATGGCTCCGTCGCCACTCCATAAGACGTCCTCGAGCGAACCGTACTTCTCCAACAATTTTTGCGGAGAGATGTGTGTCGGTTGATCCAATGCTGTTACGAAACCGTTGTCTGCCACGGAAAAGAGTTGAGCGAACACCTCACCACGGCCGGCAGGCAATAGAGCAACCGTTCGTTGCGACGGACCGGCAGCAAGCGCGACTGCCTGAAGTGTCGGCACGCCTGCGCATGGACGATCCAAGGTTGTTGCCAGTCCTTTCACGGTGGCAATACCGATTCTCAGACCAGTAAAACTTCCGGGTCCGATAGCGACAGCGAATAGATCGATCTCAGGCAGACCAACTTGAGTTTCGCTCAATAGCTTGTCGATATCGTGCAGCAGCGTATTTGAATGTGAAACGTTTGCATCGCCTGCAAACGCCGCGACTATCTCTTCGCCACGCGCGAGCACAACACTGCCCGCGAGCGTTGCAGTTTCAACGCTGAGGATCAATGGAGACTGCGGATCAGAGTTCACCGTTTAGGTTGTTTCCAAGGCCCGATGTCGATCGCGTCAAGCCACACTGTACCGAAGATCGGACAGGGCGACGAATCGCAGTTGCTGCGCTGCAATCGTATGACAACGGCTCGTGAGGTTGCCAGTGTTGTGAAGTCAAATTGCAGCGGGACCCACGAAGTGGTGCCGGAAGGAAAGTTTTCCGATTTTCCTAAAAGTTGATCGGTAGTTGCATCGTTAACCGTGATCCTCAACGGCGCACCGGTTATCAGATCTTTTGTTTTCACGGCGAATGACAGCGGATATGTCTTTTCAGACTCAACCAAAACTGTTTGAGATAACAACGGCGTTCCCGGATTCCAACTGCCGTCGAAATTGATCTGCAGGCTCTTCGCCCCACTAAACTTTTCCGAAACATCAATCGCCAGTTTGATTTTGTTTTGTTCAGGAGAGCGCACCCAGCCGCCGAATCCGGGTTCATTGAGAATCGTCGACTCTTCGAAGCCGCCATTAAAGAGCGCCGGCATGCGAATGTATGGCGAGCTTACCGAAAGATCGAATGCCTCCTGAAAAGCCTTCGCGTTGAATAGCAGGTGCGCGAGTTCGTTGCTCTCCTCTTTCGAAAGCGGCTTGGACAGAAAGCGCACCTGATCTATGACTTCTCTACCCTTGCCCTTCCGTGCAAGAAAACGGATGAGCGCGAAACGATCTTGGTCGCTTTTTATTCCGATCAGTTGTTCGGTGCTCCCCACGTTTTCACGCGAGATGCTCCAGGCGAGATCCATCAGATTGGGTTGATAGCTTCGATTGATTGCAGCAGCTTGTCGCAGCTCTGCGAACGCTTCAGCAGTTCTTCCCATCCGCAACAGAAGATTGCCGCGTTGCCAGTGCGTGTGTGCGTAGTAAGGCGCCCAACGCACTGCCTGATCGAAAGCGGCGAGTGCGCCTTGCGTGTCGGCAATCTCCTCGCGGGCGTTTCCGAGTTCGAGCCACAGGTAGTCGTCGCGATATCGCAAGCGTGTTGCGGTTTCGAGTGACTTGGCGGCTTCGGCATGCATCGCGAGACGGCTCAGAACTGTCGCGCGCGCTCGATAAGCATCGGGATCCGAAGGGCTGAGGCGAACAGCTTCGTCCGCGGAGGGAATGGAGTTTGTGGCGAGGGCGTATCGAGAGAGTAAACGAGAAAAACCGATGCGTGCAGTGAGTTGAATGAGGAAAAGACAAACTGCGATGGAGAGAATCGCAATGGCAACTCGAATCAACCGCAGATTAACGCGGGTCACACGGATAAAAGCTACTACGGCGTGGCGCCGCTTGGATTCGACTGGAAGAACAGAGGTGTCGTGGCTGCTGCGCCGCCGGCAGCGATGATCGCGACTGTTGCAGGCACGCCGAGACCGAACAATCCACCGGCGCCGGCCGCTGCCGCGCCCGCGGGCGCACCTGCTCCGGCTCCAGCGCCGACTGCCACGCCTGGTCCAATTACCGCCGGTGCGCCTTGCCGGTAGCACATCTCGATCACGCCGCCCACAGCCGGATCAGTTTTCCCAATCGAGCCTTGCTCAGTTATGACCTCGCCGGTCGTGCCTTTGTTGGCTCTGAGAATCACGCAGCCGGAGGTAACGAGCGCTTTGACGTTTGCCTGTTCGTCAAAGGTAAGCGCGACCTTCGTATTCGGAGCGATGTCGAGCGATCCAAGTGGTCCAAGGTTGACTGTCGCCGACTGATCGGCACCGGTCTCGAGCGTTGCTCCGGTCACAATCGAAGCACCGGTGGCGGCGCTTAGACCATTCACAGTGATCGGTTGATTGTTTCTCGTGGCGAGTCGGCCGACGAGTTGCGGTGTGAGCGGCGTCGCATTACTCGTGTCGTTTGGTTCAGCGAGACCGACTTGCAGACCGATTTGAACAATGGAGAACAATAGTAACGCCGCAATTGCTCTGGAGCCGTTACGTTTTAGGTTCATCTAAAAGTGTCTCCTTAAGAGAAGAAACAACTCAGCGCCTGATCCTCTCGCTCATGCTTGTCGGGGCCAGTCTACGGCGCTTTGATGTTCAGGTCAACGATTTTGATCTTAGTAGTTACGATCATTATCAGCGTCAGGAAGACGACAGCGTTTGCGATCATGTGCAGACCGAAGTCTACGAGACTGTGGGCGGCAACACCTGCGATGCCGAGGAGTGCGCCAACCCGCGCGGCGCGTATGAAATCAGTATGACGAGAAAAATTCTTTCGTACTGCGCGAATCACCATCACGGCGAACCACACGCCGATCGCAAAACCGATCAAGCCGCCGCTCGAGAGTAGTTCGAGATAATCGTTGTGGGCTTCCTGAGGTGTCAGCACTCCTGAAGCGTTGTGGTAAGCAGTGATGCCGATCCAATAACCACCGAGGCCAACTCCGAGAAACGGATGTGCGGCAAACATCGTCAGAGTCGCGCGCCAGATCTCCTTCCTGCTCGCGCCTTCACGTGTTTGCACGTCGAACTCAGCGTTGGTCGCTGCGAAGTTGCTGGCGAGTCGCTCACCGCCGACCCAAAGAGTGCTAACTAAGACTCCAACGATCAGAATCACGAGAAGAGCGACTCGAAGCGCGATTGACCGCGGCACGTCAGCGCGAATACTCAATAACAGCAGCGCGGCAAACAGAATCTCCGTGAGCATTGCCAGGATTCCGCCACGCGAGTTTGCGAGGACCAGCGCGGTCCAGATCGGCAACAGCAGTGCGACGTAAAGCATCACGCGATCCCTTTTGACGCCGCCAGCGATGATGATTCCGAGGCCGAGACCAAAAGCCATCTCCATCAGGTATGCGAAATGGTTTTTGTTGATGAACTGGCCAAAGCCCTGGTTTGGTGTAAGCAAAGGGAGGATGAACCCGGTCTGATGCTGTGTTGTTTGGCGGAGTATGCCGAAGATAGCGCTCGCAACGGCGATTCCCAGCACGGTGTAAACAAGAATGCGCACGCGCCGCTCGGTGCTTGCGTAGCAATACAGCAAAGCGAGAAACGCGGTGAGGGCGAGCAGTTGCAGGGCGAAGAAACGTGTTTGCAATGGGTCGGCGCTGATTGCGTTCCAGGTTTGCGCAAACGCAAGCGCGGAAAGCGCCAGCATCGGCAACAAAATTGGCACGCCTTCGATCCGATCGTCGCCGGATATTAAACGTTCGACAATCGCAACCATGCAGATCGCAAAGACGGCACAAACGAAAGCCGCTTTCCACCACGGCTCGACGGTGCCGTACGGAATCGCAGTCGCCACAACTAGCACGACCAGAGCACCGAAGATGATTTTCCCGCAAAGGCGCAAAGGCGCAAAGAAAACCTTCGGATTCATGAAATCTTTTCTTGGCGCCTTTGCACCTTTGCGGGAAACCAACTGTCGTACCTAAGTCGAGGCTTTTTCTGCAGTCATTGCCATCGCCTTTGCAGCTACTGGCGTTTCGTGCAGCGTGAAGATCCGCGCTGCCGCGTCCGTGAACTCGCGTCGAAACAGATCGCTCAAATAGTTTGTATCAACCAACAACGCCTCACTCTCGAACCCACGATACAGATTCAACCAGCCCCACTCGACACCATCCTTCACCAGCGGCAGACGAAAACTCCATTCAGAACGCGAACGGTCCGTCTCCTCACCATTTCCCGACCACGACCAGAACACTCTCCCATTACGAAACTCCAACAACTGTTTCGGATGACGTTGCAAACTCGCTTGATAAGCGCGTTCGTTCATCTCAGCGCGCCCGAGTTGGCCCACCTGCGCATTCGCGAAACTAAACTCACCAAAGTCGAGCAAGTGCCGCGTCGCTTCAAACATCTCGTGCAGATCTGAAGCTTTCGAGAGAGCCAGCGCCGCACGCCGCACTCTGATGTTGTTTGCCATTCGCAATCTCCGATCAGCGACGGTGCGCTTCACACCCGCTCGCAGTTCATCAACTTCGTGATACCGGAGGTGGCCTACCGCGATGATCACCGCCACCGAGATCACAAACAACATGAAACCAGTCAGCTTCGAGCCCGTCGCCGGAAACATGAGCGCTGCCAGTCCAAACAGTGCACACACTCCGTAAAGCACGAGCGCCACGCGCTTTTGCGACCAGCCGCGCGCGAGCAGCATGTGATGGATGTGTTCGCTATCGCCCTGGAACACGGGTTTGCGACTCAACAACCGCCGGCCCATCGTCATTACGGTATCAACCATCGGAAAGCCGAACGCTAGAATCGGCACGACGATCGCCACCGCAGTCGTGGCTTTCTGCGTTCCAAGCACTGACAACGCGGCCAACAGAAAACCGGTGAACAGTGCTCCTGAATCGCCGAGAAAGATCGACGCCGGATTGAAGTTGTAACGAAGAAATCCGGCGAGTGAGCCGCACAGCACGAGCGCAACGACGATCATCAACGTTCGTTCCTGCGAGATGGAAACGCCGAGAATCACCAGCGACGAGAAAAGCGCCGCACCCGAAGCGAGTCCGTCCATGCCGTCGATCAGGTTGAATGCATTTGTGATTCCGACAAGCCACACGACTGTGATGACGAACGACATCAGCGGCGACAGTTGCATCGAGCCGAAGAGAGGAATCGAAAGCGCATCAATGCGGCCACCCATCGCGTAGAACAAAGTGGCAATCAGACCGAGACCGATGAATTTCACCGTGGCGTTGGTGCCACGCAGGTCATCGTAGCCACCTAATAGAAGAACCAGCGTTGCAGGGATGAGCAGCGTGAGAAACTCGGGTTTGAAACCGCTGAGCGTCTGCGTGAGGAGATTATCGACGAACGGCAACAGCGACAGCGCCGTCAAGCAGGAGACGTAGAGCGCCACGCCGCCGAGCCGCGGAACGGCGGTCCGATGAATGCGCCGGCCGTCGAGTGGTATGTCGAGCAACTTGTATTGTTGACAAAATCTGCGGATGAGAGGTGTTGCAATCAGTGAAGCTATGGTCGCAATTGAAAACAGGGCGAAATATGTTTTCAAACTAGTCCTCCGACAGGATTCTCAAGATTTTTTGGTCTGGGCGCCTCCTTGGAGTGCGCCGACTTGTCGGCGCTTTGGCCAAAGCGGTGCCAAGGCACCGCACTCCAAGGAGGCGCCCACACCATGTCTCTCTTCGATCAGACCAATGAGTTGCGGCAAGAGTGACTGTTTCGAAAACGAAGCCACAGGCTGTGGTTTGCCGCTCTGTCTCGCTTCGAGAATTGCTGCCGTCACTCCTTCAACATCGCCGTGGCGCGTTAGAAAGAACTGACCCTGTTGCGACGCGATGTCAGTGACGTGACTCGGCTGTGGACCAATGTAAAGAATGGGCGCGCCGATCGACATAATGTTGTAGACCTTGCACGGGTGAACGATCCCGACAAACTCGTCTCCCATCACTACGACATGCAAATCAGCCGCAGACAACGAACTCGAAAGCTCACTCAGCGGCTGATAAGGCAAACACATTGCGTTGTTCAGTCCGTGCTGAGCGGCAAACTCACGCACCTTGATCTGCTCGCTGCCGCCACCAATGAAACAGAAGACGATCGCCGCTCGCTCTTTGAGCACGAGCGCGGCTTCAAGCAACGTGTCGAGGGGATGACACGGACTGTGATTCCCCGAGTACATCACGACAAACTTCCCAGCCATCCCATGCTTTTGCCTAAGCACTTCCCTGCCCCGTTCTGAATAGCCGACCCGATCGTCGTGCGACCACGGCGGCACCACCGAGATCCGTTCTGCATCGATGCCCTTCGCAATGACGCGCTCTTTCATGAAACGATCGAGCACGATCGTCCGCGCCGCATGACGAAGACTGTAGTTCAGCATTTGTTCCAGCGCTCGAGTTGCGAGCGAATCCCGCTCGAGCCAGCCCGCCGCGATCGCTTCGTCAGGGTTCAGATCCATCACCCAGAAACAGAAGCTTCCGCCTTTTAGTTTGACGAAGAGAGCCGCGAGGAATGAGATAAGCGGCGGTGAGGTGAGCGCGACGACCACGTCGAATCGTCGCAGCACGAGCAGACGAAGCGAGCAAGCAATCAGAAAGCTTGCGAAGTTAAAAGCGCGCCGCCATCTGCCGTTTTTGCCCAGAGACAGCGATGGAATACGAATGATCTCGATCCCGTTCCAACGTTCGTGGCGTTTGAAGCGCGTTGCCGGGGCGTCGTAACCACGATCGCCGGTGATTACTGTTACGTCGTGTCCGCGTGAAGTGAGTTCAGTGGCGAGATCTGTGAGGTGTTGTGCTGTGGAAACCACATCAGGGTAAAAGCACTGATTGAGGAGCAGTATCCTCAAATCTACGCGTTCACTCTTTTTCTGAAATCCGCAACAGTCTTTTTCAAACCTTCACCCAACGGGATTGTTGGATTCCAGTCGAGTAACGTTTGTGCCCGTGTAATGTCGGGCTTTCGCTGGCGCGGGTCGTCAGCAGGCAAAGGCAGATAAGTGAACCCCGATTGCGAGCCGCAAGTCTTGATTACCTCTTCCGCCAATTGCTTGATCGTAAACTCACCGGGATTGCCGAGATTTACCGGCTCATGCAAACCATCGGTGTTCATCAATCGAATGAGACCCTCGACGAGGTCGTCGATGTAACAAAAGGAGCGCGTCTGCCCGCCTTCGCCATAGAGCGTCAACGGCTCGCCTCGCAACGCCTGCACGATAAAATTTGAAACTACGCGACCGTCGTTTTCCAGCATGCGTGGTCCATACGTGTTGAAGATCCGCGCGATGCGAATGTCGACGTTGTTCTGACGGTGATAATCAGTCATCAACGTCTCGGCGAGACGCTTGCCTTCGTCGTAACAGGAGCGCACGCCGATCGGATTGACGTTGCCCCAGTAATCTTCGGTTTGCGGATGTTTTTCCGGGTCGCCGTAAACTTCGGAAGTCGAAGCTTGCAGGATGCGCGCTCGCACACGTTTCGCGAGACCGAGCATGTTGATCGTGCCCATAACGTTGGTCTTGACGGTCTTCACCGGGTTGAACTGGTAGTGAACCGGTGATGCTGGGCACGCGAGGTTGTAGATCTGATCCACTTCGAGGAGTATCGGTAGGGTGACGTCGTGCCGAATCAACTCGAAGCGCGGATTATCGAGCAGATGAAGGATGTTCTCCCGCCTGCCGGTGAAGAAATTGTCGAGGCAGAGCACCTCACGGCCTTCGCCGATCAACCGCTCGCAAAGATGCGAGCCGATGAAACCCGCGCCCCCTGTAACCAAGATCCTCATATTTTAAAAAATGAGACCTTCTCTGTGTCTCTGTGCCTCTGTGGTAACTATAAAACACAGAGGCACAGAGACACAGAGGCTATTATTCCCTTCGGATCGAATGATTCCCCAGATACAGCACATCCATTCTCGTCTTTCTGAAACATTCGATCGCTTCCTGCGGTGTGCAAACAATCGGCTCGTTCTCATTGAACGACGTATTCAAAATCACCGGCACGCCGGTCAGCGCGGCGAAATCCGAAATCAACTGATGATAACGCGAATTGACCTCATGTGTGACTGTTTGCAACCGCCCTGAGCCATCGACGTGAGTCACCGCCGGGATCTCCTTCCGCCGCTCCTCTTTGATCTGATAGACCATCAACATCGTAGGCGCGGGGTGTGTCTGCTCAAAATAATCACCCACGCGCTCGTCCAGGATCGAAGGAGCGAAAGGTCGAAACGGCTCACGCTTCTTGATCCGATCGTTGAGGATCTCCTTCATTTCCCCGCGCCGCGGATCGACCACAATCGATCGATTGCCGAGAGCTCGTGGTCCGAACTCCATCCTGCCCTGAAACCAGCCAACTACTAAACCCGCAGCGATGTCCTGCGCCGCACGCTTCGTCAATTCTTCATCCGCGTAACACTCGAAAGTCAATCCGCTGTGTTCCAATGCCGCGCGGATCTGATCGTTTGAAAACTCGGGACCAGTATAGGCTCCCGTCATCACTTCCGAGTGCTCGAGATTAAGAATGCCATTATAGATTTGATAACAAACACCGAGCGCGGTTCCGCTATCGCCGGCCGCAGGTTGAACAAACACCCGCTTGAACGGCGTGTTCAGCATGATTTTTCCGTTCATCACCGAGTTGTAAGCGACCCCGCCGGCCAAGCCCAAATCGCTCAGTCCAGTTTGCTCGTGAAGGTGACGCAAGATGTGAAAAGCGACTTCTTCAAGTCGCAGTTGCAGGCTCGCTGCGATATCACGCTCGCGATCCGTTAACGCATTGCCTGGCGCACGCGATGCTCCAAACAGGCGCTTGAACTCGTCAGAAAAGACGCAGCCGATTACCGGCGAGCCTTCCTCCCACGTCATCTCAACTCCTTCGGCGTGGTGGCGGAAGTAACTGAGGTTCAAACGAAACTGTCCGTTCTCTTCGGTGCGAATGATCTCGCGAAACTCGTTAATGAATCGCGGCCGGCCATAGGGAGCGAGGCCCATCACCTTGCCTTCGTCGCCGTAATGCGGGAAGCCAAGAAATTGCGTGGTGGCAGTGTAAACGATACCCGCGGAATGAGGATATTCCACCTGGCCTAACACTTCGATCGAGTTACCTTCACCCAGCGCCCACATCGTCGAGATGAAATCGCCAAAGCCATCGATCGACAACAAAGCTGCACGTTCGAAAGGCGAAACAAAGAAACAACTGGCAAGATGCGCGCGATGATGCTCGATGTTGTGAAATCGCGCGCGGAGAGCTTTCTTCGAAACCCCGAACGTGCGCGCCAGCTCATCCTTCAGATCGCGCACTCGTGCAGCGTTGCCGAGTCGATCCTTGATCTGTTGAAAACCGGCACGCGTCGCCGCGTACAGGATTTTCTTGTGCAGATGTGCCGACGGATCGCGGGAGATTCCAACGTGATCGAGATCTTCAACTCCGATGCCTGCCGCGTCGAGACAGTATCGAATCGCCTGTGCAGGAAAACCGGCTGCATGCTTGAAACGATTGAAACGCTCTTCTTCCGCCGCGGCGATCAAGCGGCCATCTTTGATGATGGCAGCCGCCGCATCACCGTGGTAAGCGTTAATGCCAAGAACATACATCCGTTTTATCCGCGTAATCTGCGGCTCAACATGAGCTCCGCCACGGCTCTTTGAAAGGCGTAATAAAAGCCTTTCCATCCATCGAGAATTCCGCCACGAACGATCAGGCAATAAACCAACATCGCCGGCGGCGCTACTACTCTCCAGCGCCGCAGTCGATCCGGCAAACTCAAATTCGCGTAATCAGCCGCGCGCAGTTTCTGTGCTTCGAGCTCGGTGTAACGTGCTTGCGAACTGAGCCAACGGCGTAACGGTTTGCGATCATCGTGAAATACCGGCGAGCTCAACTCTTCAATTATTCCGTCGAGCGCGACTCTCTGCGTATGTCCGTCCTGAACGTACGATGCAGCGTCGCGCCGGTAGAGAACCGTGACCGGTGGATAGATTCCGCTGCGAAGCTCTTTCCCGTTGATGCAGTAGACGAAGTTTGCGCGATAGCCAACCGTCTCGGGTTTTGGTTTTAGATTCTTGAGCTCACTCGTCAATTGATCGGAGACGATGTAGTCAGCGTCGAGCGCGAGCACCCACGGCGTTGTGATTCCTGTTTCTTTCAGACCAAACTCCCACTGGTTTCGATGACCATCAAATGCGCGCTGAAAGATCCGCACCTGTGGAAACGACCTCGCAATCTCGACCGTGTCATCGCTGCTGAAGCTATCAACCACGACGATGTCGGTGGCCCAACTCACACTCGCAAGCGTGCGCGCAATGTTAGGCGCTTCGTTGTATGTGAGTATGAGCGGCGTGATCTGGTCTAGCATTCCAACATGGCCACAAGAGGCACACAGCAAACACAAAAAGGCATTTTGTGATTTTATGTGCTTCTTTGTGACGACTCTAAAATGTTTCGGTAAAGATCTGCCAAACCTCTCGCGGTGTTCTCCCACGAATATTTCTGCGAGAGTTGTTTGCCCGCGCGACCACGACGCGCGCGCTCTTCTTCGTCATCGAGCGCCTCCGCCAGTCGCGTCTGCAACGCGTCTTTATCCACTGTCGCGACCCAGCCGGCGTTGGCCAGCACGATCTCTTCAGCGAGATTGACGTGCGGGCTCAGCAACACCGGCACGGAATGCGAAAACGCTTCCATAACACACAGCCCGAAGTTCTCCTGGTGCGAAGGCAGGGCCAGCAGCGACGCAGCACTAAGCACCGCGTCTTTCTTTTCACCATCCAACCAACCGGTAAAGATCACTCGCTCGCTCGCAGCAGCCCTCCATTTGAGATCGTCAACGTGATCAGCGGTCCCATCGCCGGCAAGCACCAGTCGCCAATGCGCAAACTTCGGCTCATGGGCCAACGAAAGAAAAGCTTCAATCAAAACGTCCAGACCCTTTTTCGGGTGCAATCGTGATAACACGAGCACGTACGGATCGCCCGCGAGCGATGGAAAGTAATGCGCAAGCCGTTCTCGCGATAAAGTCGTCGCAGACTTTGTTTCGATACCAAGCGCGATAACTTTTCCGTGGTTCAAACCGAACAGTCTCTCGGTCGCCAGTTTCTCGGCTTCGGTGGTGTAGTGCACCGCCGCCGCGCGCCGCAGCATTCCTTTGCCCGAGAGCTGCCAGAAAAGATGCTTGCGCAAAGACTTCTGCGACATGCTCCAAGGATCGAGTGTGCCTAACGGTCTGACGACATAAGGCACGCCGTTTCTGTTACAGATGTGTGCGGCCGCAACCGACGAGTGGTTGAAGACGGCATGAATGTGGGCCAAATTGAAATGACTTACGTTTGCGCTGAGCCACGACGCCAGCGGGCGTGAGTACTTGAACGACTCTCCCAACTGCAGCGGAAAGAACATCGCCGGCACGCCTTTGTAGTCAGCGACGTACCCGTCGCGTCTTTGATCTTCGGACAGACCGGCGTCAGTGGTAACCAGGAGCACTTCGATTCCCTGTTGCTGCAACGCGCGACACATCGGAACGATTGCAGTCGCTGGTCCACCAGAGCGCTCCGAAACCGACGGGATCACATGAAGAACTCTAATCATGTCAATCTGGCGCTAAACAAAGCCATTGATCTCACACCACCTAACCAGAACGAACAACGCCCAAGGCCGTGACCAACCAACCGCGCGCGGATTCTGCAAAAAATTCCCCCAAACCTTTTGTGCTGCTTCGGAGTTGATTCCGCACGCGGAAAGGCGCCGCGCATCTTTCAATACCGAGCCGATCTCGTTTCGTAAGTTCTGTCGCAGCCATTTCTCGAAAGGCAGCGTGAATCCCATTTTCGGCCGCGTGAGAAAGTCACGCGGCAGCAGATCACTGAGAGCGTCAGCCAGCAACGACTTTGGGCCGGGAGTTTTCTGCGACAACTTCCATTCGCCAGGCAGCGAAAGCACGTAATCGACGACTCTCGTATCGACAAACGGAACGCGCACTTCGAGTGAATGCGCCATGCTCATTGCATCGGTATCGCGCAACAGCGTGTTAGTCATGTACCCTTTCAGCTCGAGCCGCGAGATTGTGTTTACGACGTCGCTATCATGGTGATGTCCGTTGCTCGATCGAATCATGGTGTCGCGTCCCGTCAACTTCATTACGAATTCTGTGGCGAAGAGTTGGCGCGAGATGCGGTAAACATCTGCGGGCGCGCAGTCGCTCTTTGCCGCCTGCCAGAACTTGTGACGTTGCACCGAGCCATTTAACGCCACCTTTCCGAAGCCTGACGCCGCACGGAGAACCCGCTTCGTTGTTGGTGATATTGATTGGACCTTGAGCGCACGTCTGAAGCTTGGGTAGCCGGCGAACAGCTCATCTCCGCCGAGGCCCGAGAGTGCAACCGTGATTCCCGCGTTCTTCACGGCCTGCGAAACGACAAAAGTGTTGATGCCGTCCATTGTCGGCTGGTCGATCGCGGCGATCGCGGCGGGCAGGAGCGCAAGCAAACGATCTTCGCTGAGACGTATTTCATGATGGTCGGTTTGGAATCGTTCGGCCACGGCGCGAGAGAATGGCGCTTCCGTAAAGTTTTCTTCATCAAAGACGACGCTGAACGTCTTTGGTTTGTTTTCGCTGAGCTTGCTCATCAGCGCGACGAAGGCACTGGAGTCCATTCCGCCCGAGAGGAACACACCGAGTGGCACGTCGCTCAAGAGATGAAGTCTGATTGATTCTTCCAACTCCGCGCGCAACCGGGCAACAGCTTCGTCTCTGCTGCGAATCTCCTCTTGTGCTGGCGGCGACGTGAATTCAGCTTCGCTTACCTCGGTCTGCCGCACAAAAAGACAATGGCCGGGTAACAATTGCCTGACACCCTCCACCATTGTTAAGGGAGACTGCACTGAGCCCGTGGCGAGGTAGGAGTCAATGCCGGCGGTGCTGAGTCGTCGCGGCACCAACTCGCTCGCGAGTAGCGCGCGCAATTCTGAAGCAAACACAAAGTAATCTTTGTCGCGATAGTAATAGAGCGGCTTGATGCCGAGCGAATCGCGCGCGAGCATCAACGTCTGCCGCGCATGGTCCCAAATTGCGAGCGCAAACATGCCGCGCAATTTCCGGAACGCGTTCACGCCCCATCTCGCATACGCGCGAAGAACGACTTCGGTATCCGTATTCGAAAACCACTCGCCTCCGAGTTCGCGCCGCAGTTCGCGGAAGTTGTAGGTCTCGCCGTTGTAGGTGATGCAGTTGCCTGTTTCGGGATCCGTCATCGGCTGATGGCCGGCGGAAGTCGTGTCGATGATCGCGAGCCTGGTGTTTCCGAGGACCACGTGGCCACTTTGGACGACACCGTGATCGTCCGGGCCGCGGTGTTTCTGCGCCGCGTTCATGCGCGCGACGACGGGTTTCAAGTCCCTCGCGCCAGTCAAACTAAAAACGCCCGAGATGCTACACATTCTTTTTGTGTTTCTTGTGTCTCTTTGTGGCAAAAACGCTGCTCACTGCCATGCACTTACCGCTTCTCGCGCGAAGTTCACAAACCGCTCCGCGCCGTGTTGTAACGTGTGCGTATTAACACTCTCTCTTGCATTCCAACTCAATTCACAAAGTGGCTCCATCACAGCCTCACGCATCGCGTTCAAGATCGCGTCTTCATCGCTCGCCGAAATCAACCATCCGTTTCGCCCAGTCTCCAGAAACTCGAGCGCCGCTCCCATGCGATCCGTGGCAATAACAGGCAGACCAGAAGCAAGACCTTCCGGCACCACCAATCCCCAACCGTCATATCTCGAAGGCACGCACAACACATCAGCCTGCGCATACTCCACCGGCAACTCATCCCAATCTCGGAAACCAACAAACTCCACGCGCTCACTCACCGAGCGCAGCGTCTGTGCAATCGTGTGACGCAACTCCCCTTCTCCAACGATTCTGAGCCGCGCGTTTGGCGACTCATGCGCCAGCCGCACAAAAGCTCTCGCAAGCAGATCCACTCCCTTACGACGAATCAGCGCTCCAGAAAACAAGAATACGCGCTCGCCTCCGTCGCGCTTTCGCTCCGCACTCGTAAAGCGCCGCAGATCCGAGAAGTAAGGCAGATTGAAATACGCGCGTTGTGCCCCGAATTCGCTTCGATATCCATCAACCGCAAACTTTCCGATTCCCCAAATCGGGGCCTGCGTCTCGTGCAGCGAAGAGAGTTTCCACTTGCGCAGCAATCGCCCAGCCAGTGCCGGCTGATGAAAACCCGGTCGCTCACCCCAGAAACACCATGGACCATCGAACTCCGCTCGCTCATCGATGAGACGCTCAGCATTCGCGTGCCGGTAATAGTTGAACACCACGAGATCCGCTTGTCGCACACATTCGCGCGCATGCGTCGTCGCGTCGCGATTCGTATCCAACGTGATCGCAGCGTGACGAATGGTAGCTGATGTCCACTGGCGACTGGGATCGCGCTGACGAAGATACGCGACCTCCAGTGCACACTCGCCGCGCGCTTCGATCTCGTTGAACAACTCCACCTGATAAGGCGAGGGACAGTCTGTCAGCACAAAAACCTTCACCGAACTCTCACATGCCTCAACTTGATGAACAGGTGCGACAAACCTACCCACGCCAGCACCACATAACTCACCAGGATCAACTCGAGAATCGATCGCATGCCGGAGAACAACGCCATCACGACGATGCTGTAGATCACAAGCGCACCCTGCGTCCTCGAGCGTGCCAACAGACCGCTGGCAGTCGACGCCACGCGTCCATAAAACCAACCGCCCAGCGCAATACCGATGAAGCCTAGCGACATGTAGAGCTCGCCAATCACCGAATACGAATAGGAGACTCCCTGCACACCGAGCGCGGTCGGCAGATCGAATCCCGCGTCGACAGGTTTGCCCGGCCAAAAGACGCGCGGCACCGGTCGCACAATCACGTAAACCAAATACTTGTGATAGACGAACGGATAAGAATCCGGAATGAGTTGAATGATCTGGCAGAGGCGATAAAAGTTGTCGTCGACGCGCAGGTGCTGCTCTTCGAGAATCTGCTGTTTCTCAGTTCTGCCGCTGACGACTTCTTTGTTGCCAACCAGCACCCCGAGCCCGACGTTTCTGTATTCGAGCATGACCTGAAGCGCGAGCAACAGCACACCTATCGCGCACAAGCTCACGAGCAGATGTTTGATTCGCAGGCGCTGCTGGTCCAGTATCCAAAGGATCAGCGCCATCCCTGCTACGACACCGACAACTCGACGACTGCCGCTCTGCGCCAGAAACAGCGTAATTGCGATCGAGATCGCGACGCAGATGATCGTGCGTGGATTGCGCACGCCGGCGCGCCTGCCAATCACAACGGTGAGAACCGGAAGCAGGTAGCCAAAGTATTGCAAGTGATCGAGAAACGCATCCCAGCCGCCTAGTTGTCCGCGTCCCCACGGCACGGCCCAGCGTTCCTGGCCCAGGTAATGGACCATCTCGAACACGTTGAAGTTACACGGCACCGCAAAATTCAACATGCCGATAAGGAAGCACGCCACCGCGAGCGCGAAATACGTGTTGACGGAGAATTCCTGTGACACTGAGCTGATCACCACCTGCGGAATTCTCCACGAGCGTCGTATTGCGCCCAGCCAAACCATCGTTACAAAGATGCCGATGCCGAGGAAGGCTTGTCTGACTTGATCGGCCGTGATGTCTTCCATCGCGTAGACGCCTTGCAGTAGATCAAGGAGAAGCCAGTAGATCGGCGCCAACGCCAGCAACGACTCGCCACGGAGAAGTGCTTTTGGGTAACGAAACGCGTCAGTGATAGGTGCGGCGGCGAGACCGGCGGACATTATGAGTGCCGGATAGAACAACGCGCCTTCGCGCGCCGGGTTGTCTGGTATCAGAAGGAGCGAGAGCGTAGTGGCGATGCCCGTGCTTAGTATTCCAAGCAACGTCGACCGCATCGTGAGGGTCGGCGTGATGGCCGCTACTGCAACTCGCGATTCAGGCCAATGAATTGGAAACGATTGCATTGACTATTTCAGCCACAGATTACACAGATTTCACTGATTTAATCTGTGTAATCTGTGGATAGATTGCTCAATGAAGAAGCGAGCGTTTGTAGGCTGAACCGACCACTGACACCGGATCGGGCGGACATGGCGCGCAACAGATCGGGCGATCGTAAGCACTCAACCAACGCTGTCGCGATGGCCGCCGCGGAAACTTCTTCGAGAATCAAACCGTTGACTGCATCTTCCACAACCTCGCCGCAGCGACGCGAAACGATCACTGGCAGCTTCCACGATTGCGCCTCGAGTTGTGTTAACCCAAAACCGTCGGAAAGAGTCGGCAAAATAAACACGTCCGCGTTTCGATAGTAACGATCGACTGCGAGTCGCGGCACGACACCAAACCATTTGACCTGCGGGTGTTTTCTGAACTCCGGCGGAATACGGATCTGCGTTGGTCCAGCAAACCAGAACTCGACGTGTTCGCCGGTCAGCAGTTTGATTGCTTCGAATAACTCTCCGACTCCCTTGCGCAGGTTGATCTGTCCGAGAAACAACACTCTGAGCGGACGCTCGGCACTAAAAGCCTCTGGATAGTGGCGTTGAAACGCTTTCGATTCAGCGCCGGCTTCGTAAGCAAGCGGCAAGACGCGGATCTTCTCCGCCGGCACGCCTTCGCCGAGCAGCGCCTGCTGTGACCAGGTGGAGTTGACCACAATCTGATCCGCCAGCTCACATTCGCTGCGCCAGCGATCCCAATATTCGCTCGGCGCGGGTTTCCACCTGCCGTTTGAGTCTTTGTGCAGGTCGGCAACGATTCTTTCGTCTGCCGGTCCAGGATCGATTTGACCGAGCACGGTTCGCCAACCGCGTTGGCGAGCAAGTTTGAAGATCCGTTCCGCGGCGTAACTGTAAGCGAAGACTGTGTGGCCGCCGTTATTGCGCACTTGCGCGAGTTGGCCCACCGCGCGATTCTGAAACCATTGATTGCGTTCGCAGATCAACCCCCAGCCGTTGGCGCGCGTGGCGTAGGCTTTTAATTCGAATGTCAGTGCCGCGAGATTGGGAGCGCTAATTCGCGCGCCGGCGAGTGCGGGATGAAACCTGCGAGGCCGCATCCAAAGATCGGTGATGAACTGGTCGAGCAGGCCAGTGATCTGTAGCGCGCGAGGAACTGCATAATGCTCTCGCGCACCAAGCTGACAACAGAGCCACTTCATTGATTTGCCGGCACCGGCGCTCTTCGAAGCGCCAAATACGACCGCACCGCCCGCTTGCTCAACGGCAGGCGATAACGATGGTTGGCCCAAAGATGCGCTGGAATCATCGTCACACCCTTCCAAATCCCTCGCCGCCGTCCATGGCTTAACAACCAAAGCAGGCGATTCGCGCACTGCCCAACACCGATTGCCCAAAGTGAGATCGGATAACGCAAGTAAGCAAGCAGCGCGAGATTCGCAATGCTGCCGGCTGTCACGTGTGGATCGTCGTGACGCTTCAAATCGGTATTGTGAAATACGCGCAGCCACGGCGTTGTTAGAATCTTGCCGCCGCGCGAATGAAGACGAATCGCGAGGTCCACTTCTTCCATGCCGTACGCAACCGGCAACGGCACGTAACCTCCGGCTTCGAGAAAGTCCTTTCGGCGAAAAATGCATGCACCGCCGCAGAAATCTGCCGTCCACTGCGCGCTCTGCTCGTCAAGACCGATCGATTCGCCAGCGAGATAAAGCGCAGCGCAGATCACTGACGCGTCAGGAAATCGCTCGAAGAGTTGCACCGCACGCGCGAAATAATCCGAGTCGATTGGATAAGAGTCGTCGTCAAAACTCGCTACCAATTCAAATTGCGCCGCGTTCAGCAACTTGTTTCGCCCGCCGCCAGGCCCGACTCGATCTTCGCTGTGCAGAATTTGCACGTCCGGAAATGCATTTCGAATTGCCTGCTCACACTCAGATCGATTCGCATCGACGTGGACCAGTATTTCATCGGGTTTGAGCGCACAACTATGAATCACGCGCAGCGTTGCCAGCGTTTGATCGATTCGCTCGTACGCAGTGACGATCGCCGAAATGCCAACCTTCACGACCTTGCCTCAAAAAGAATTCGGCCACAAAGAAGCACATAAGGCACAAATGCTTTATTTTGCTCTTTGTGGGTCTTTGTGGCGGCATTCATGCCATTTCTCGGCACAATCGCTCGCGCAGAATCTTCGCGAGAGCGGCCGCGCCCACCGCGTTCGGATGAAAGCTGTCGCGATAAAAGAGCTCGGCGCGATTTCCGTTCGTGCAAAGCAACGAGGCCCAATCCAGGAACTCCGCGCCTTCAACAGCGGCGAGCTTTTTCAGTCGCGCGTTGACTGTTTTGAAATGTTGTGGAGAACTCGGGAAGCGAGCTTCGTCGACTGGCAGAAGCCCCAGCACTAAAACGCGCGCGCCCAATTCGCGCAGTCGCTGCAAGAGCTGCGCTTGATGCTCGATCAAAAGATCCAGATCCATCAGTGGCTTTCCCGGCCGACGTGCGAGCAGCCTCAATCGCGCTCGTTGTTTCAAGGCGTCGAACGACGTTTGTTTTGCGTTTCGCCACCACGTCGTGCTGAAGTAACAGCGCGGATCCATCGCCGCATAACCACGCCACGACGACGGTACCCACCACGGCCACGCGCCGTCCTGCAACATGGCGGGACGAATGATGCTTTCCAAACTTCCTCTGAAGATCACCACCAACTCGGGACGCAGCGTCGCTATGAGCGGCAGCCAGCCAAAGTCAGACTCGATGGTCTGTCCTTCACAAGCAAGGTTCCACAACCACACGTCTGAAGAGTTGCTTCGCTCATCAACGTTCATCAAGCCGGCGACGTTGAATTCGATATCGCGTTTGAAAGCCGGAGTATCGACGTGGCGCAAGCGAAACTCGTGCACATTTGTATTCGACGCGGCGGTGCAGTTCGCGGCGCGAAGCTGCTTCACGAGCTCCGCCACGTGGCTGATCCTCTTTGATCCAACGCCCTCGGTGAGACTGTCACCAAGAAACACCCAATTACAAGAATTCTTACGATCCACTGATTTCAGTACTTCAGCCGCAACAGCAATGCTTGATGATCCCGCCACAATGGGTACCACGATTTGTTTCGTCCGAGAATTCGCCTCATGGGTTCCAACAGACGCACCCGCCACCAAGCCACGGTACCCGAACTGGAAGGATGCTTACACCGCTTCCAGGCGAGAACCTCAAAGCCATGCGACTGCGCGAGCCTTCGCAAACCTGACTGTGAGAAGACCGAGATGTGACCACACCATCGAAGGTAAGACCACTGCGGACCTGCAACCTTGGCCGCGTAGGAGCCGGCGTCGCCGGTGAGCAGCAACACGACACCACCAGGGCGCAGATGCCGCTTAAACGATTCCACAAAACGATGCGGATCGATTACGTGCTCAATCACGTCAAGCGCTGAAATGACGTCGGCCTCAAATCGCTTAGGTGAGGTATCCAAAGTGGTGCAGGTCACGTCGAGATTTCTTCTCTTCGCCAAACTCGCACCTGACGTGCTGGGTTCGAGGCCTTGCTTGTTCCATTCATCAGAGAGAGTCGATAGAAAAACTCCATCACCGCAGCCGACGTCGAGGATCCTTTTGCCCGGAACGTGTTTTTTCACGAGTTGCTCCAGCCACTTATAGAATCGCACATACCTCGGATCGTTTTCCTGCGAGTCAAAGTAAGCACCAACCACACGCTGGTATGCTTCGGTAAGAACTCCGTCCCACTGCCTCACATCGTTGGCCCACAAACAACCACACTTGCTACACCGGCGCAGATTTAATTCCGGCAGTTGGTTGCGTAACGCTGCGTCCAGAAACGGCTCGTCCAGATCAGCAGTCGAGACGCGGAGGAAGGGATGAGTTTCTTTACCGCAAATCCTGCAATTCACGCTCACGTCAGGCGAAGGCAGCTTGAAAACGTTTGGCGAGTCCATCGATATCAAATTCTTCCCGCAGTGCGCGTTTGGTGCGGAGAAGGGTTTCACCATCATTTGGATCCGCTCTCACCCACGATGCGACAAAAGCATCGAGCGCCTCCGGATTGATCGTTGCCAGTCTCGGATTGAGATCGTAACGCTCGGCAACACGAAACAATGCCGACTCTTTTGGCGCGTGAAAAAATACACTCTTGCCCGAAGCCAGATATTCCGGAAGCTTCGTCGGCAGCGAATAGAGCGAGATCCGAGAGGAACGTTTGCCAAAGGCAAGCGGCAAGTAAAGCAGGTCTGCTGCTTTCATGGCCTTGAGACACTCCGAGTGAGATCGCCGGCTCAACAATCTTACGGCGCGCAAAGCTGACAACGAGGCTCTGTGCTGCTCTGCTATCTCCCCCATGACCGTGAACTCGATTGATGGACCGCGGCGGCGATTATGGCGTTCGATTGCTTCTGAGAACGCAATGACGGCATCGAATCTAAACACGTTGACGTCGCCGGCCAGGAGAACTTGCCTTGGTTTCGTCTCGATCCTCGGTTCGGGTGAAAGCGAGTCTGCCGGTACGCCGTTGTGCGCCACCAACCAGATCTTTCCAAAGGCCTCCTCGTAGTGCGCTGCCATCTCACGCGAGACTGCGAAGCGCATGCTCGCGCGATTAATCACTTCTGACAGCAAGCGACGGCGCCACCGCGAGTAAGGGAGCTGGTGACACTCGTGATGCCCTTGCCAGTCGTCCATTACGTAAAAAACCAGGTTTAGCTTTGGATATTTCCTGTGAAGCGCAAGTGCCGCCGACAGGATCCAGGGACTAACGGGCACGGCAAGGATGTTCTTGATCGAATTCGCCTCAACAACTTCTGCGAGCAGTCGAACAGTCTCTTTTGAGGCCACGAACTGCCGCGCTTTAAGGAAAGGGTAGTAAGCCAGGGAAATCTGCTGAGGCATCCAGCGCGGGCGCGATGGCGAAGGCAGAGCTATCGACGGAGCCCTCCGCTTTTCGTCAGCGGGTGAGATACTTCCTGGATGCGCGTTCCAGAGCATATCGCTCGGGAAACCACTAAACAGGTTGTATAGCGTCTCGCCGAAGCCGCTCGAATAACCGATCGGATAATCGGCTATGACCAGAGTTGGAGACGGCATGTCAGTCGATGAATCCTGTACATCTTGAAAAATCTTGTAAATCCTGTCACAGTTCCATAGGACTCCAGTAAACGCAAGACAGAAATCCACGCAAGCGCCCAGACCATGCTCGTGGGAGATCCGGCCGTAACACTCCGTGTCGCAAACTGGTGAGCTCACTCAAACACTGGATGAGGGCCCACAGGCCGATGTGCGCGAGCGCTCCGTAGCGGCTCTTTCCCATCGTGATTGTAAGAATTCCAAATCGTGAGCGCATGGAAAGATACTGGTGCTCATCGGATTCTTCGCGGCCGCGAGAGGCTTGATGATGAATGCATTTCGCGGAGGGCACGTAATAAACCTTCCAACTGCGGCTGAGACGATAGCCGAGGTCGAGATCCTCGCCCGGAGAACTGCCCGCAAAGAATGACGCAAAACCGCCAACAGATTCGAAGGCTTCACGCCGCAGGGCACTGGCCCCACCGCCGATCCACTCGCAGCGTATCGGCTTCTGTGCGTTCGTTGGGAAGCCGTTCGGGAGAGCAGCTCCTACCAGGCGGCCCGGTTCGAAGCCTTTCACGCGACCATGCATGATTGTCCGGTAAATGCGCCAAAACAAAGTCGGCCGAGCTAGCGGCTGATTAATCAGTTGGCCCATCGTGGCGCCTACGTCTGGATCGGTCCAGATAGGTTGGAAGAGTTCCTCAGCCCAGCGAGAGTCAACCTCCACGTCGTCGTCGATCAAGAGAAGGTTGTCGTACTTTGCACGCTGAACAGCAAAGTTGCGCTGCTGGGCACAGTTTCTTTCCGTATGATGAAAGTAGCGGACATCCATTCCTGCTTCACTCCAGCGAGCCTCGTTCGTCAGTGCGAAAGTTTCTGCGTCATCTCCGCAATGCACTACAACCACTTCCGCGATACGCACCGTTTGTCTGGAGAGACTCTCGAGGCAGAGCTTTAACAGCTCAGGTCTGCCGAGAGTCGCGATGATCGCAGAGATGGCTTGCGGCTCGGCGTTTGTCACGCGGTTGATTTCATCCAGAGACTGGAAGAGCAATGGTTTGGCGAAACAGCGTCTGGCCAGACACGTGCTGCATCGCTCAGATGATCGAGGCAGAGCCAGTGATTTGCTAACCGGACCGAGAAGTTTGTATTGAAAGAGAGAAACGCTTCCAACAGATACTGTTCGTTCAACGCCAACCGGCGATCAATTAGCCACTCAGCCGGGTAATCATGTGGAAAGAAGATGTCGTGCACATGCACCCACACGCCGGGCGCAAGACTCGGCAAGATTTCCAGCAACTCGTAACACACATCACTGCCGAATTTGACAGTGTGACTCGAGTCGATAAAGAGAATGTCATTCGCTTTGAGCGACGAGAAGAATTCGAGGTCAACATCCTCGACACGTTTTCGAATCAACTCGATGCCCGCCTTCGCGCCGTTGAGCCGGTCTTCAGGGTAAGGCTCGATGCAGTTAAGACTTCCCTTTCCATTCCGCGCCAATGCTTTGGCTGCGATGCGCGTTGAGTAACCGCCGCCGATTTCGATGATCCGCTGCGGCTTCAAAAGGCGAACGAGCGAATAGTAGACAGCCGCGTCAAAGCCGCTGAAATAATCGTTCTTGAAATCGAAATCAAGCTCGAGCAGCCCCTCGCGATACGCTGCCAACTCGTCGAGAAGTTCTAATTGCTCGTTCCAATTGAATTCGATGGCTGGGTAACTTCGCCGCCGCTGGATCTGTTCCGCAGTAATCGAACGGAAGTCGGGCAACGGTTCGTAGTAATGAATTGGGCGGATATGGTATCCCCAGCGATCGGAAAGATCGCGTTCGGATTGGGCCAGGAAGAGTAAGTGTTGCGCGGCTTTTGTCGGGATCGTTTTGAAGAGAGCGACAGCGCCGCGATCTAAAAGGCGTTTAACCACAGATTACACAAATAGAGCCTGATTGAAGACTTGTTGGACGCGCTCGTGCGAGAAATACTCACGGCCGACTTCGAGGGCGCGCGTTGCAAGGGCGATACGAAGATCAGCGTCGTTCGCAAGACGATTGACTGCGGGGGCAAGGCCGTCTTCGGTGTCAACGACTTCTGCGACGCCTGAATTCTCGCGGGCCCATGCGACCGCGGAACAGTAATAGGGACCGTAGATCAGCAGTGGCAAGCCTACCGCAGTACAGTCCGCCAGCTTACTCGGAAACGCCATCTGCATGTTCACGCAGTCACGCGGCTCAAACGACATCGGAACAAACAATGCGTCAGCTTCTTCGCGAAGACGAACCATCAACTCCGACGAACTCAATAGCCCGCACACGCGTGTGGTTGAATTGAGACCAACCTGCTTCGCCGCGACTGCTGTGAGTGGTCCAAAGATCAATAAGCGGCCGCCGACTGGCTTCAAAGCCTCCTGCAATGCGAGCAACGCGCGAATGTAACCGTTTGAGTTGATCGTGCCTGCGAATGCGATCGTGAACGGCTTCTCGTTGCGACTCAGTCGCGTAGGGGGCTCAGCGAAATCAGGACAAGCCGCGGACCTGCCTGGATAGATCACATCTGCTGGTCTTCCGTAGCGTTCACAATAATCACGCCGCATGGCAGGAGAGACACACAAGCGTGAGTGTGCCTGCCGGTAAACCTTCGCGAATTGTTCGTCGAGACATTGGCGAAACCCAGCGGTGACGTTCGCGACCCGCGGCCAGTCATCATGAACCATCAGGTGCAGCGGCACGTTTCGTTCGCTCGCTATGCGCGCCGCAGCCAGCCAGCCGAAACCATGCGCCACCGTCAACACGCTTTCAAAACCGAACCCGTTTAATGACTGCGAAATCCGCGGCGCGGCGCGCTCTCCCGAACGCGTGAACCACGAAACCGCGTAACGATGAAAACGCGTATTCAGCCATCGCTGTTTGGCAATCGGCTGAGAAATGTAGTTGACGTTCGGCAAACGCCGCTGCGGGTCCGATTCGGCTGCGGTTTCGATAACGGTCAACTTCTCCGGCGTGTAACCGGCCAGCAGCCGGTGCAACAGCGCTGAGCCGTGGTACGAAGCTTCAACCGGCACGTCTCCTACGTAAAGCAAACGCGGCAATGTTTGCGAATTACAAACGATAGACACTGCGCATCCAATCAGCCGTCAGTCGCATTCCGTCTTCAAGGCTGTAAGAGTTTTTGTGGTCCAGGTCGCGAACCGACTTCGACGTGTCCACACGCTTCAGCTTCGTCGTCAGGATCTCCGATTCCTGATGATGGACCAGTGACGGACTAGCGCCCGTGACTTTCAGCACCACATCCGAGAGCTGCTCGATCGTGTGTAGATCGTTGCCGCCGACGTTGTACGTCTCGCCCGCGCGAAAGTTGTTTGCGATGTTTGCAACCGTGCTTACTGTGTCGGCGAGATAGGTAGAGGTTCGCGAATGTCCGCGAAAGACTGTCCACGGCAGGCCGTGTAACGCGCAATAAAGAAAGCGGCAGTTCACTGATCGATAAGGGCTGTAGTGCTCGCCTGGGCCGTAAGTATTGAACAGACGAACGACGACTGTCTCGGTGCCGTACTGCGACGCCGAGTTGCGGATCTGCATTTCGTTAACCCACTTCGTCATCGCGTAGTCGTTCAACTGCTTGATTTCATACTCGTCCATCACGGTCTCGACCATTAGATCGGGCCAGTCGCCGTAAACTTCCGACGACGAGAAGTGGATGAGGCGAAACTTCAGACGCTCCTGAAGACGAATCAAGTTCTTCGTGCCGATCGCGTTCGTGCGCCAGAGGGTTTCGTAGAAGTCTTCGCCGTTCCAGCGACCGAATTCGGCGGCGCAGTGATAGACGTACTCGAATGGACCGCAGCGTTCGAAGACGCGTTCGAGTTGGCGAAAGTCGCCGACATCACAGCGGGCGTAAAGCGGGAGTTCGACGTCGGTGCGCAGGCTGAAGCCGATCTCGTCGGGTTGGTGTTGAAGATCGCAGGAGACGACGTGATGACCGCGTTGGCGAAGCTCTTTGATGAGGCCGGCGCCGACTGTGCCGAGACCGCCTGTTACCAAAATTCGCATTAGAAAGGATCTACAAGATTTTCAGGATTTATAGGATGCGCGCAGAGCCAGCCGGTGATGTCATCCGGCTCGAGCGTGCTGTTCTGTTTGATTTGACGGTCTAACAGTTTGGCCACGTTAACAGGGCTATTGGAAACGACGCCGGTTTGTGGGTTGTAGGACTTGAAGGGGTAGCGATGTTTGAAAGCAGTTGCAGCGTTGCGGTATTCGTCGATTTCGTAATCGTGAATCACGACCCACGGGTGTTGCGGTTCTTGACGTGCTACCGCGCGAATGGTTGCTGCTCGTTGTGCGCTGGTTTTCGAATCGTCGATCAGAATGAGATCAAACTGCTCGAGATCGAGACCGGAAACTGAGTCGGATATTTCCCCGTCGATTAGCTTGAGAGTCCAACGCGGATCGTTCGTAACCTCGGCCCACGCAGCGTCGTTCTCGACTGACTCTAATCGTTCAAGCCGCGGAAAAGCGGAGCGATTCAGAAACGTTAACGTACTGTAACGGCCGCAACCAAATTCGAGCACGCTCCTGATCTCGCGCACGCCTGCAAGGCCGATCAGAATCGGAATGTGCGTCGCGTAATCATTTAGCGCTCGGGGCGGGGAAAAATATTTCGCGATTCTCGCTATCATCTTTGCAAGTCAGGAAGGGGGGCTTGCCCCCGCTCACCGATCAGCGGGGGCAAGCCGCCCTTCCTGACTTGTTCTATCCAAGCCTTTGCGGGAGAAATCCACAGCCTGCGCTCTCAGCCCGACATTCCCAAACCACGCGTCGAGCTTTCGCCCGCCATAAACGTCGGTCTCCGCAACTTCAAACTCGAAAGTGCGCGGCACGAATTCGACCAGCCTTCGCGACATGTCCTTCAAGTGAATCTCCACTTGATACGTGCCGGGCAACAGCGGTAACGACTCAATCGTGAACCCCAGTTCCGCCGGCTGACCTGCGCGCAACGGTGCTGCGGTAATAAAGTCTTTGAGGTCCAGCCCAGTCAGCCGTCGCGAATCCATCGTCAAAAACGAAACGTAAAGTCCCGGATCTTTGATCTCGACTTTTGGCACAAACTGCACTCTGATTTGCACCGGATCGAAAGTCTTGATCACTGGACCTGACGCCGAGCTCACCTGCACCGACTTCACCGAAAACGTGCGTGTCTCCACTGCCGCGTCCGAAGACTGCGCAGAGTTAACGCGCGAAAGATATTGATCGACAGTCTGGTGAATCTCGCCCTGCGCGACCACCGCGCCCTTCTCGATGATGAGCGCCTCCTTGCAAATGCTCCTCACCGCCGACATGTTGTGACTTACAAAGAGGATCGTGCGCCCCTCGGTTCCAATCTCGCGCATCTTCTCAAAACACTTCTTTTGAAACTGCGCATCGCCCACCGCCAGCACTTCATCCACCAGCAACACTTCAGTCTCCAAATGCGCAGCCACACCAAACGCGAGCCGCACGTACATCCCATTCGAGTAGCGCTTGACCGGCGTGTCGAGAAATTCGTCAACCTCAGCAAACGCGACTATCTCGTCAAACTTGCGATCGATCTCAGCCTTTCGCATGCCGAGTATCGCTCCGTTGAGATAAATGTTTTCACGGCCGGTGAGTTCGAGGTGAAAGCCAGTGCCGACCTCCAATAGCGAGCCGACACGCCCGTGAATTTTGGCAGTTCCCCGAGTGGGTGCAGTGATGCGGGAAAGAATTTTCAGCAGCGTGCTTTTGCCTGCGCCGTTCAGACCGATGATGCCGACAACTTCACCGCGTTTGATTTCGCACGAAACGTCGTTGAGCGCCCAGATGTATCCGGTACCGTTTCGAGAGACGTTCTTGACACGTCGAAATGGAGCACGCGCCGTGTTTGAGATCGCATCGCGAAGCGTTCGATAGCGCTCGGGAGTTCCGATGCGGTACTGCTTGCTTAGTTTTTCGCAGCGGATGGCGAGGTCAGACATTACGTCTGCGATTGAGCTTCCTTCTCGTAATACTTCTGACCGTAATAACTCTGATAGTAATAGTAATCGTGCGATTGCAGACTCACGTTGTTGAGCACCACACCGAAGATTTTCGCGCCGACGTCGTTCAACAACTGTTTCGATCTGCGCACGATGTGTCGTGAGCTCCTGCCGCCGTGGACCACCAGCAACACGCCATCGACCATCGTCGAGACCAACACTCCGTCCGTAAATGAACTCACCGGCGGCGAGTCGATTACAACGTGTGTGTAGTTCGCTTGCAAAGCAGCAAGCAGTCGTCGCATCTGATCGGAGCCGAGCAGCTCGGCGGGATTTGGCGGAATCGGTCCCGACGTCAACACACTCAAACCGCTCGTTTCGTCCTTGCGGATCATCGCGAGCATGTCGTCTTCAGAAGTGTCGCTCGAGAGTATGGAGCTGAGTCCTTCCTGTCCCTGCATGTCGAAGATCGACTGCAAGCGAGGACGTCGCATGTCGGCATCGATAATGACGACGCTCGCTCCGGTTTGGGCCAAACTGATCGCAGTGTTCACCGCAGTCGTAGTCTTTCCTTCACCCGGCAAGCTTGACGTGACCAGCAAAGACTTCGGCGCGCGGCCGGCGGTTGAGAGCAAGACCGACGTACGAAGATGTCGATAAGCTTCCGCCAGCGGCGAACGACCATCGACATTCATCAACAGCTCGGTGTGCGTCGCGCCATTTCCATTGGTTTGTTTCTGCAATGCTGTCGTTTTCGAAATTCCTGGCAGCACGCGTCGTCGCGCCGCGCTGCCAACCGAAGGAATCACGGCGAGCGCAGGCAGGTGGAGCCCGCGTTCGACTTCTTCAGTTGAGTGGACCGTATCGTCGAGATACTCGAAGAACAATGCGAGACCGAGACCCAGACCGATCGAAAGGAAGAAAGCGGCAATGACTGTTCGAGCGCGGTTTGGACCAACCGGGCTGTCCGGCGTCAGTGCATAATCGACGATCGAGATGTTGTTCGGTTTGCCGGCCAGTACCACGTCGTTTTCTTTGGCGCCCTGGAGCAGTCCGTTCAGCAGCGACTTATTGGTCTCAATCTCCTGCTGGATGATGCGATAGTTGATCGCTGCTTCGTTTTGCGAGAGCGTTTGCGCGCGTTGCTGCTCGAAGGCTTTGCGCAACGATTGCTCGCGCTCGAGTGTCTGTTGATAGTGAGTCTGTAGATTTGTCAGCAGCGTGGCGGACTTACGATTGCGCAGCTCTTTCAACTGGCGATCGAGCTCGCCGATCTGTTGGTCTACTTCCTTTACTTCCGGCGCTTCTTCCGTTGCATCGACGAGCAGCAGCGCGCGCTTTTGTCGCAGATCGACCAACTTCGTCTCGATTTCGTTTGTCTGTTTCGCGCCGTCGTCAGCCAATGCGTTGGCGGCGTCAGGAGCCTTGGCGGCGTTGTAAGCGGCTTCGGCGGTTTTGCGATCGTTTTCTGCTTCGAGGAGTTGACGATTGAGTCCGGCGAGCCGCTCGACGACGGTGTTTTGGTTTGGATCGAGCGAAATGATCTGATTGTTCTTCGCGTAGTTGACCAGCCGCTCTTCGGCGGTGCGAATCTGTTGCTGTAGTTCGGCGATTCGTTTCTGAAGAAAGTCGCCGGTAGTGCTGTTCGCTTCCGTTCGCTTTTCAAGATTCGAGAAGACGTAGGTCTCGGCAATCGCGTTTACGATTTTCGCGGTCACCTCGGGAGCCGTGTGCGTAAACCTGATGTCAATCAAACGCGTTTCTTTGTAGTAGCCACGCGTCTCTTTCACCGGCTCAACTTTCAAACCGCCGAGAATGACGTTTACGTACGGCGCAAGACGTTTAGCTTCGTTCAGATCTTCGCGTGCTGTGGCTTGCGCGACGGTCGTTGTGAGTGGAAGTTGATCCGTCGTGGTGGGAGCGATCTCTTGTTGTTTGCTGCCGAGACCGACCATGCGTTTCAGCGTTTGCCAGGTTGACGCTCTTTGCGACGGATTGCCTTTGAAGAAGTCTGGATTGTGTTCGAGGTCGAGCGTGCGGACAACGCGACGCATTAATCCGGGGCTGACGAGAATCTGTAGCTGCGTGTTGAAGTAAATTGGATCGTCGGCTGGACCGTAGAGCGGGCGGGTGTTGTTGACGAGCGAACCGGTGTCTTCAAGATCGACCTGAACACGCGCCTGTGCTTCGTAAAAGTCCGGCTTACGCGCGACGTAAACGATCGCCATCATCGTGACGAGCGCAATGATGCCGAAGACCAGCCAGAGGCGTTTGCGAATCGCTCGCCAATAGTCGAGCAGGTGCACTCCGTTGTCGGCGTTGGGATCGACGCCGTAGTTATAAGATTGCGGCGGCTCGATTGGACGCTCTAACGCTTCGAGACTTGGCTCCCGCTTTGCAAGCTCGGTGGAAGGTTTCATGATTTTCGAGTGTCGGAGGCTTCCTTGGAGTGCGGTGCCTAGGCACCGCTTTGTTATTCACCAATTAGCTACAGATGCCAAAGCGGTGCCAAGGCACCGCACTCCAAGGAGAATCTTAAGGCACGACGCGCACCGGCAATTGCCCGACGCCAGGCACAACGCCCTGAATCAAGCTGCGCAGAAAGCTTTTCCCCGCCGATGTGGGCACGTCGATGATGTCGTTTGGCGCCAGCGCCAAATCCTCCGAACGCTTCTTTTCGATCGCGTAGAGATCCACAGTGATCTCTTTTCGAACCGTGGTGCCCGGTTCCTGTCTCAACACGCGGATCTTGTCTTTGCGTGTGTCTTGCTTGAGACCGCCGGCCATCGCTATCGCGCGCGTCAACGTGATCGGCTCACGCAGAGGAATCGTGAGCGGCATGAAGACATTGCCGACAACGTACACTTGATCCGCTTCCGGCAGAGTCACGATGTCACCCGCCTCGAGGTACGGATTCGCTTTCGGATCGCCCTGCAACACGTCGCTGAGTTTGTAACTCGAAAACGCAGCCGCTGTATCTGACTCGTCAGTCTGTTTGCACGGTGAGGGACTGGTCGAATGGACGATGTTGATTGTTTGACCCGCCTTGCTCGATGGGCCTTTTGCGTAAGTCAGGAGCTCCAGCAATCGCACACGCCTTTGCAGCTCAAAACGGCTCTGTTCGTTCACGGCGCCGATTACAGCTACTTGCTTTGAGTGATACTCCTTGATGAAAACATCAACCTGGAGGTTCTTGTAAAACCTCGCATAGCCGGTAGCAATCTCTTTCGCCAACTCGCCTTCGGTTCGGCACGCTGCCTGAATCTCGGTCTCGATGAGCGGCATCCGGATCATGCCGCTACCTTCAACGCGCACCGCCTCGCGCGAGAGTTGTGGCCGGTTGTAGATTCGGATGTCGAGCACGTCGCCAGGGCCGATACGATATCGATCATCCTGCTGCTGCTGTGCAAACCCTACAAGCGAAACCCCAACCAATAAGCCCATCATGCAAATCTTGAAAATCATGTAATCCTGTCCCTACTTGCCCGCGAGTCCAACGCGTCGCGACAGCAGCGCCTCACGCATATGATTCGGATGTGCCAGATTCAGCACCGTATTGCTCAACAGCACCAACAGCTCTTCGTGCTCACGTCTGAACAATCCCGTCAACGGCTGCTCCCCTGTTTTGATCACGACGCCTTCTCTTACCCACTGCCAAAACTGCGTCTGCGTCGTCCAGAACTGTTTTCGATCGCGGCAGATTACTAGTGCCGTTTTCTTTTTACGTTTCTTCTTCATTTAAATACACCTCGAGCCTTGCGTGTTTGAACAACAAATAGCGACCACACACAGTTACCCCGTGGGGAAGCCTCTAATGCGAGGCAGCATCTGGTTGTCAAACCGCAGACGCACACATACGCCCGTAGTTGCAAAGCTTGCTTTTTCGACGGGTGTTTGACTCAGCGACTATTGGAAGTGAGTGTGCGTAGTTGGACCTTGTCTTGACGCTGGGCAGTTCTATAAGAAACATCAACGTCTCAGTGAATCACTGACGGCGACAGATCGTCGGGAAGCTCCGCGCAATCCAAAGGACCCTAATGGAAGTGCAGCGAGAGACTAATGAGATCGGATGCGTTGTGTCAAGTTTATTGTTTAAGAAAGACGATCAACCATTTCACACCAGAGATGGCCGATCGTGATGTGTGCTTCCTGCACTCTCGCGGTTCGCGTTGAAGGTACCGCAACACCGATGTCGCAGAGCGAGCGAAGTGGTTCAGCGTTCGCGCCAGTCAGCGCGATGGTCTTGCAGCCCAACTCTCTAGCGCGTTCCGCGGCTCGTAATACGTTCGTCGATTTTCCACTCGTGCTGATGGCGATCAGAAGGTCGCCCGCTTGCGCCAGCCCGGCGACTTGTCGTGCGAAGACTTGCTCGTAACCAAGGTCGTTGCTGACAGCGGTCAGTGCTGACGTGTCGGTCGTTAGTGCGATCGCAGGCCACGAGCGTCGCTGTTTTTCGTAACAACCGACGAGCTCGGCGGCGATGTGTTGCGCGTCCGCGGCGCTCCCTCCATTTCCGCAAAGAAGAATTTTCCGGCCGCTCGATAGCGTCTCACAGATAGCCAGGCCGGATCGCTCAATGTCAGGGATCGCCGAATCGATTAACTTTTGGATGGTTTCCTGGTGCTCGCGTAGAGAGTTGGTCAAAGATTCCACGGCGGGAAATTACCACAGATCCATGCCGATTCACACGGATAACAGTGCGTTTGTGTTAATCTGTGCGCGCCTACTCACAATATGAACCATTCAAATCCAACGCCGATGCTGCGGCAGTATCAGGAACTGAAGCAGCAACATCCCGGGACCTTGCTGTTTTTTCGTCTCGGCGATTTTTACGAACTCTTTTTCGACGACGCACTGACCGGTTCGCGCGAACTGCAAATAACTCTCACCGCGCGCCATAAGGAGACCGGCAATCCAGTTCCTATGTGCGGCGTGCCACATCATTCGGCCGCGAATTACATTGCGCGGCTCGTTCGCAAAGGTTATCGCGTTGCGATCTGCGAGCAGACGGAAGAGGCTGGTAAGACGAAGAAACTCGTGCGTCGCGAGGTCGTGCGCATCGTCACGCCTGGAACGCCGATCGATCCGCAGTTGCTCGAAGCACGCGAGCCGGTCTTTCTCGCGGCGATCTGTAGTGCGGGCGAGACGATCGGCGCGGCGTTTCTCGATATCTCGACAGGCGAGTTTCGCGTGACGCAGGAGAGCGGGCGCGATTCGTGGACTCGCATTCGCGCTGGTTTAGAGTCGTACGCGCCACGCGAACTGCTGTTCCCTGCATCACTCGGAGCGCTGATCAAGAGCAGTCTTTCTGGCAAGGTTCAAACATCACCTTTGCCGCTCGACGGCCACTCGCAAGCCGACTACGTTTCCGATCCCAACATCTCAGCCACCGAGTACGGCTTTTCGGCGACACTTACCGCCATCGATGATTGGCAGTTTCAAAAAGACGACTGTGCCGCACTGCTGCTCGAACATTTCAAAGTGCGAACGCTCGACGGCTACGGGCTCGCGCGCAAAGACGAAGCGATTCGCGCCGCGGGCGCGTGCTTGCGCTACGCGCGCGATACACAACGCGCGGCCGCCGAGCACATCACCGATCTTGTTTACTTCGAGCCGCAGGATCACCTGGTGCTTGATAGCGTGACAGTGCGGAATCTCGAGTTGGTTGAATCACTGGCTGGTGGAAGCGGCCGTTCGTTGTTGCAAGTGATTGATGAAACTGTGACCGGCATGGGCGCGCGCTTGCTGCGCGCATGGTTGCTACGTCCCTGCGTGAAACGCGGCGAAGTTGAGGCCAGGATCGCGGCAGTTGAGGCGCTGTTTGCCTCGCAGCTTCGACGCGACAAGCTGCGTGCACTGTTGAAGGAAGTTTCGGATCTCGAGCGTGTCGTTGGCCGCATCAGTTTGGGTTCGGCCACGCCGCGCGATCTCGTGGCGATGTTGCGATCGCTGAATCAAGTGCCGGCGATTCGCGATGTGTTGCGTGGTCTCGAGTCTTCGCTGCTCGAAGTGCTGCTCGAAAACACCGACGAATTGCCTGACGTACGTGAGTTAATCGCGCGCGCGATCAACGAAGACCCGCCTGCGAAGCTCAACGACGGCGACGTCATTCGCGAAGGTTACTCAGCGGAGCTCGACGAGTTGCGCTCGACCAGTCGCAACGCAAAACAGATCATCGCCACACTCGAAGCGACTGAGCGAGCCCGCAGTGGAATCAACAATCTGCGCATTCGTTTCAACGGCGTCTTCGGTTACTTCATCGAAGTGTCGAAAGCCGCAGCCGCGCGCGTGCCGGGCGAATATGAGCGGCGACAAACGCTCGCGAATTCGGAACGCTTCACCACGCCTGAGTTGCGCGATTGGGAAAAGAAGGTGCTCGGCGCCGAAGAACGCATCATTCAACTGGAGACTGGGCTATTCGCGGACGTCTGCCGGCAGATAGCCGCGCAGACCAAGCGCATTCAGATTACTGCTCGTGCTCTCGCGGCACTCGACGTGCTCGCTTCGTCCGCGGAAGTCGCTGCCCGACGTCGTTACGTGAAACCAACGCTGCACGATGGCGATGAACTCGAGATCATTCAAGGGCGGCATCCGGTGATCGAAGCGTTCATCGATGAACCGTTCGTGCCAAACAGTATCTTCCTCAACAACTCGACCGATCGGCTCTTGATCATCACGGGTCCAAATATGGGCGGCAAGAGCACCGTTCTTCGTCAGACGGCGATCATCTGCATCCTGGCGCAAACCGGATGCTTCGTACCTGCCGAACGCGCGCGGTTGCCGTTGTTGGATCGCATCTGGACAAGGGTCGGCGCCTCAGACGATCTGACGCGCGGTCGTTCAACGTTCATGGTCGAGATGACAGAGACCGCGGCGATCTTGCACAGTGCGACACCGCGCTCGCTCGTGTTGCTCGACGAGATTGGGCGTGGTACGGCGACGTTTGATGGTTTATCGATCGCATGGGCGGTGGCGGAGTACTTGCACAACTCGCCGGATCACGCGGCGAAGACTTTGTTCGCAACTCACTATCACGAGCTCACCGAACTCGCTGAGCGATTGCCCGGCGCGCAGAACTACCAGATCACTGCGACGGAGCGCGAAGGTGAGGTTGTGTTCCTGCATCGACTTGAACGCGGGCGCGCTTCGAAGTCATATGGCATCGAGGTGGCGCGGCTCGCGGGGCTGCCGCCGGCAGTGCTGGCGAATGCGCGTGAAGTGCTGATGCGATTGGAGCGTTACGAATTGGATGTGTTTGCAGGGAAAGAGCGCGGTGCGCTCAATAAGGCCGCCCGCCGGAAGGCTGCAGCACAGGCGTCGCTGTTCGATCTCGCGAATCAGAAAGTGATCGATGAAATCCGTGGGACATCGGCGTCGATCAGTGGCGAGGAAGCGAGAGAATTGTTGCTGTGTCTGAAGGAACAGCTAATATAGGCCGCGGATTTACGCGGATTTACGCGGATCAGATCAGATCCGCGTTAATCCGCGTGAATCCGCGGCTTATTTCACTCTGAACCAATCGCCCTTTCCATCGTTCGTCCGCAGCATTCGCAGCATCTCGTCATAAGTAAATGGCCGGGCGCCGCGGCGACCAAACACCGAGATCTGATTTCCGCTCTCGTCCACCGCGCGATCGCGATCCAACGCCTTCGAAACACCCAGTGCTTCGCCCTTCGTCTTAAACGTCGCAATCAACACCGGCCGCGGTCTCGGGCTGAATCCTGCATACTCGGGCATCGTTTCCGGCGACGTCAGTTGCAAAATACGCAATCCATTTTTCCCATCCGCTACATAAGCAAACAGGCTCGCATTCGTCATCGCGATCTTCACTTGATGCACGTCGTTGAGCTTGCCTTCAGCGTTGTACATTTGATCGAGTCGCGGTCGCTCCGGCTGCTCCACGTCGATTATCGCGACTCCGTCTTTGCCGTTGGCGACATAAGCATAAGTACGTGCGACATAAACATCGTGCGCATCGGCGAGCGATACAGACGCGCCTTCAACAAGACGCGCCTGCTCTGGCATCGTTACGTCAATGACCTTCAAACCTTCGTCATCGACGACAAACGCATACCGAAACTGGATCGCCACAGCACGCGGGTTTTTGAGACTTATGTGTTTGACGATTCGCGGCTTTAGGGGATCGTTGATACTCACGATCACGAGCCCCTGCCGGGTCGTGATGTAAGCATAGTCGCCGGCGATCGTGATGTTATTCGCATCACTCAGAGCGCCATGCGGATTGAACGTAAGCGCACGTTTCAAGTAATTATTCAGCGGATCGCCATCGAGCAGCGTGGCGGCATTAACAAGGATCAGCCCTTCGTATTTGTCGGCGACATAAAGATAAGCGTACAGCGGGTGAATCGGCTGTTCTTCATTCTCCGCACGTCTCGCGCGCCCGGGATCAACCGCGAGCGTCGTCGGCGCCGCAACCGCAGTCGCATACCTTGTCTTCACCCAAAACTTCTGTCCAAACCGCGACACCGGCGCGGTCACGATCCGCTCCGAAAAGCCTTTCTGATCGATCTGCGCCACATCGTAAACACGCAGCCCTCCCTCGCCCGCCGCTACATACGCATACTCACCGCGCAACTGAACTTGCAACACACGCGGATTTCCAACGTGCTCGAAGGCGGTCTTCAGCTCATTGCCGCCGCGAATGAAGCGATCGTAGTTTTCGGGATATGCGATCTTGTGCAACGTGCTGCCAAACACTGCCTGTGGCTCGCTCTGTTCTGTCGCCACTACCACTTCCAACGCATCATCTGCGGCGACGTAAACGTAGCGGCCCATGAAGTTGACGAAATTCGTCCCTTGCAACATCAACTGCGCCAGCCACGCATTGTTGTCGTTCTTCTCGGAGACGTGACAATCGCTGCACGTCTTCGTTTCTGTCGAACGAACAGTGTGCGGCACGTGCGTATTGAACGACTGACCCGCGAAGCCCTCGGCTGAAGTGGTCTGCTGCTGCGAGTAGATCCACTCGCGATTCTGATTCTGCGAACTGACGAGCACCGCCGACGAAGAGCGCACCGGAGCAACGCGATTTCCGGTCACCGTACTGTCGCGGCCGAGCATGAAGATGTCGTCGCGCAGAACCTGAAAATTGTACTGCGTGAAGTTACGCGTGTTGCCGCCTTCGTTGTGCCGGTTGGGCATCTTACGGTTCGCCTGCATCGACAGGTGACAACCAAAGCAACTCGTCACCCACGAGGAATGACAGGCGACACAGGTCATGTCGTTGTCGCGATGTGCGAGTTGATTGCTTTCGGCAGGCAGATCGCCCCACGTCGTGTTGTCTTTGCGAATGGTCTTGGCGTAGCGAGACTTCTCGTTGTAATCGCGCGTGCCTGGCGTGACCGTGTCGAGCGTTTGCGGCACGCGCCACCATCGTCCCGGCACGACCATCGAGTTCTGCATGATATCGCCGGTTTTCAAATCGACGTCGATGCCCTTCTCGTCTTTTCGTTTCCGATCGCGAGTGACTCGCTGGAACAACGGTATACGCGTCCCTTCGGCGTCGCGCACGCGAATGCGTATCAGATCCTGACCGGCCAACGGCTGGTTTTGTGATTTACGTCGCTCCGCTGTCGTTCCGGTTGCGACAGCGGCGGCAGGTCCGGATGTAAACAGCGTAGCTTTCTGTTTGATTGTGCCGTGACAGTCTTCGCATGCGATCTCGATCGCTGCGCGCGGCTCGTTGTAGAGATTGCCGTCGCCGTGTGAGTCCTGGCGGAAGTGACAATCGACGCAGTGCATTCCGCGTTCGAGATGAATGTCGTTGAGATGCACTGCCTTGTTGAACTTCTGCGGATCGTCGGGCGAGACAATGTTGCCCTGCGCGTCGAGCAAGTTGCCTTTGCGATCGCGCTTGAAGACTTTGCGAAACAGCCAACCGTGACCGTGGAAGTCGGCAAACTGCGTGTTGCGCAACAAGGCATTGAAAGCAGGCGTGCCCGTGTCTTTCAGAAACTCAAGGTTGGACCACAAGCCGCGCACACTCGCGCCCTCAGGGTTACGATCGAGTTTCTCCTGCTCTTCGTCCTGACTCGGATTGTGTTGCGTCGCGGGATACATCTTCGCGCCGTCGCTTTCGTTGTCCCACCAGGTGAGCCCGAGATAGCTCGCGACCATGTTTGTTCCGGGGTGCATGTGACACACCATGCATTGCGACGTCGGAATCTGACTCGTGAACTGGTGCTTGATTGGGTGTCCTGATTCAGTCTTCGAAATGTTTGTATCGGCGGTTTGTGAGAACCCGAGATTGCCGGCTTGATTGTAGAAAGCCGAATGCAGCGGATCGCGATCGTTTGCGTAGATGACGTGACAGGCGGAGCAGCCCGATGAGCGATAGTCGCCCGGATGATCGTTTGTGCCGAGAAAGTTCAGCGTCGGATCGAGCAGGCGTGTTTTTTGTAGACCGAGGAAGACGGGATCGGTGCGCTGCGCCGTGCCGAGGCCGCGCGCGCTGAGTCCTTTGTCGGGCTTGCCGGGATCTTCTTCTTTATCCGGCAGACCGACTTCGAGCCGGCGTTTTCCTCCACGCTCAAAAACTCGCAGCACGTTGCCAGGCTGCGAGATCTCCCAACGCGGGATCGGATCGAGCAACGCCAGGAGACCTTTCGTGCGTCGCTGCTCGTCGGTGGTTGTTTGCAGCAGCGTTTGCGGCGCGCCTGATTCGCTGTAGCTCTCGCCGAAGCGCGGATCTTTCAGGTGAAAACTGCCGTTGTTGTAGAGCGCAGCGCCCCAGAGCATTGCGCCGTGCGTCATCATACTGCGCGCAACGTTCTTCGACTCGATTTCATGACAGGCAGATCCGGCGCACGTCTTCGAGACGACACGCAGATCGCCGGGATTGACAAAACGCACAAACTCCCAGCTCTCGCGTGCGAGGAGTGTGTTGGTCCGTTCAGGATTAGCGCCAGTGTACTTACCGTTACGCCGCCACTCGTTTGGAAACTTCGGCCTGACGTGCGCTTCCTCCTTCACTCGCGACGCCGGATTCCCGCCGTGACACGCCGTGCAACTCAACCCCACCGCATCTTTTCCATCCTTGAGTTTATCGAGCGTCTCCGTCGTCCCATACTTATGCATCGGCTCGATCAACCCATGACACTCGACACACCCCTCCACCTTCACCGCCGCCATGGTCTGCTCTGTTGCAGACGTTCGCCAGGACGCGAACGCGAGCGCCAATCCTACGAATACCATGAAGCCGAATGTAATTCGAATCATCATTCTGCCTTCTCCGTGTCTCTGTGTCTCTGTGGTGTTGTAAAGACCACAGAGTCACAGAGACACGGAGAAGAATTGTCAAAGGACTCGTCTACGTATTCCGTCCTTCAACACTGCAACGTTGAAGTTGATCAGTAAACCAACTTTCCATCCACCCAGCCGAAGATAAGTCAACAATTGAGCCTCGTGAACAGGAGCTAAGGCGTGAATCGCCTTGAGCTCAACAAGTACCAGGTTTCGAACCAGGATATCTACGCGATAACCGCAGTCTAGCTTGATGCCCTTGTATTCCAGGGGCAACTTGAACTCCTTTTGGAAGTCAATACCCCGCAGTAGTAATTCATGACACAAGCACTCGCGATAAGACGATTCAAGTAACCCCGGTCCAAGATGACGGTGAACCTCAATCGCCGCGCCGATAACCTCATGCGTAAGCTCATTGAAGTGAGGATTCATGGCTTCTCCTTATCTAAATAGCATTATTTCTAAAAAACAAACTTCATCTGCCCAAACAACGAATACAACATCTTCTTCGGACTGATTACATCCGGTTGACAGAAGTCCTCGACGCCGGGTGGGCAGTTGCGTGAGGCGTCGGTGAAGATGTCCCGAAAGCCGCGACCGGTCTGCAAGCTCGAAGCGCCGAAGGTCACGGTGAAGTTATTAATCAAAAACGGCCGATAAGCCACGCCCAAACTGTAATCCCACCCGATGTCGTGCCTGATGCGATTTTGAAACAACAGCAACTCGAGCGGCTCTGTGCGATGAAACCGCAGATAGTTGACGTTAACCACCGCCTTCACGCGCTGCGTGACTTCAACATCGACGCCCGCGTTATAGACAAACAGGCCCGGGTTTACAAAGTTGGCCTGACCCTGAATCTTGCTGCTTCTCAAGCTCGGCAACAAACTGTTCGGTTGGACCAACGCCACGCCCGTCTGCGTCAAACGAATTCCGTTTCGCACCCAAAACGAAAACTGTCCACCAACAAAGTTCGGATCGTCGAAGATCGCGTCAAAGCCCGATGCGCGCGCGTCGGTCGGATTGCCGTCGCCCTGCGCCCAGAGGAACGAGCCTTTGAAACGTAGATAGTCGCGATCGACCGAAGCCTCGACCGCCGCCATGTTGGATCTGACCTGCACGCGTCGCGCGGCGATCTGATTTCGCTCGTCGTGTCCAAACGCAAAGTAGTAAGAGTGTGAAAGATTGACCCGTCCCAGATGCCCGTCACCGCTCACGCCAAGGTAACCGACCTCGATCGCATGTGGCCTGACGTCGCCGATCAACGCGGGCCGCACGAGAAAACCGTTGCGATCGAATTCGACGCTGCGTCGATCGTCGTTGTAATGAAAGCTTCCCTGGATCGTGTAGCCTTTGCGGATGAAATCCTGCCTGAAGATGTTTGCGATGTAGACGTTTTGATGACGAGTATCAAAACGATTGAGGCCGCTGTTGGTGTCCTTCTCGAGCATCGAGAAGTACGCAGCATTGAATTGATAGCGGTTGTTGTCGAAAGCGCCAAAGACGCGCGCGCCGAGGTTGTTGTCAGAGAAAATGAAACCGCGAAAGTCAGAAACAAACGGCTGAATGCCTGCGCGTAGTGAGACGAAATCGTAATTGGCGTCGATGTCAGCAAGTTTGACTTCGCCGAAAGCCTCTTCGAGCGAAGCGTGCCAATCGGTGCGGTTTGTGCCGCGGCGGACGTCGATGTTGATGACTCCGTTCTCACGCGCGTCGAGATAATTCGGCACGCTGAAGGTCGGCGAAAACTTGATGGCCCAATCGCGAGGTTTGAAGGTCGTATCGCCGTGAAATAGTTCGAAACTGAATTGCAGCGTTTCGCTGGCAGCGAATTGCTCCGGGCGGCCGAAGAATTCCGCGCTCAATGGATCCACAGTGCTGACGCCGGAGGGTGTCGGCGCGCGTCGCTGTTCAGCGTTGGTGCTGCTGACGGCCGTCAGAATCATGAACAGCTTGTCGCCCTTGACCGGATAGTCGCCCTTGAGCACGTTCTGGTTGTAAGGATCCCGCCAACGACCGCGTTTGAACGGAATGTCGCGGCCCCGCGCGCCGCGATCGCCGTAGCGGTCGTACTCAGGAAAGAGGATGCGCCACCGATCCGGTGTCTCGCGACGCTGCGGCGCGGCTGCCTGGCCCGTTTGTGGCGGCGCGAGTGAAATGTCGACGACAGATTCTTTTCCAGGTTCGACGATCACATTCTCGAGCGTGTCGCCGCGCGCAATCGCGAAGTCGCCGTAGTTTTTGTCTTTATCAAACTGTGCAGTGTTTGGTTGGTCCAGATTGATGCGATATGCACCTACGGCAAGTTGGACCGAATAACTGCCGTCCGCGTCGCTGCGAATGCGTTTAGTTTTGCGTGTGACCTGGTTGGTGACGACGAGGGTAACGCCTGCGGCAGGCGCGCCTGAAGAATTACGAACCACACCTTTGAGACGGCCTGTTCCCTGGCCCAATGCCAAAAGACAATTTGCTGAGATCAGCAACGCCGCAATCGCGATTTGGTGTGAATAACGCCTCACGCTTGTTTGAGACAGATGTGATCGACTGAAATACGTCGTTGCCTTTTAACATACGAGTCGGCGCGAAAGGAAGAACTTTTCACGCGTGCGGGCATTAACCGCGCCGATTACCGAAAGAAATCCGAGGCCTTAATCAGCTTAACGCCACAGAAGTATTGAATTGCTTTGAAGTGGTCCCAATTGTCAGTTACGACTGCTGCTTTCCAGCGCCGTGCGCTTGCGGCGATAAGTGCATCGAGAGCCATTCGCTGAGACATTCCCGGGTCGAGGCGGCGCAGCTTGCCTCCGTCAACTCGTCGCCGGCGGCGAGTCAGCCAAAACAGAATTTTGCTCGCGAGCAACCAGTCGGCCTCGTTTGGTACAATCAGTGTGCCGTCTTGTTCATATTTGTGAAAGAAACCTTCGTAGAACTTGCGCTCAGAGTCATCGTTTGCACTCACTATTAGTTCCAAGAAAACGACAGACGACAGCACGAGGTCTTTCGCCCTGCTGCGCAAGTCGATGAATTTTCTGGAAATAATTACCAATGTGTCGTAGGTGAAGTACGCCATCGAAAAAAGAAATTTTTTGAGTTTTCGCGCTACTTGCGATGATGGTTGTCGTAAGCCATCTGAAAGGCGCGGAGCGTGAGAGCCTCTTTTTTGATTAGTCGCTTTTCTCGTTCCTCTGCAGTCTCCAACTGACCATTCTTCTTTACTACCCAACCTATTAGTCTACCATTGGGTCCCAGTGACTTCTTTGAAGCCCTGACACTTTTAGGTAGCGATTTTTTCTTACTGGTCTTCTTGCTACTCGCCTTTGTGAGTGTTTTCTTCATGGCCCGTGAGAATACCTCATAAATCAGCTTCTCGCAACAGCATAAATCTGTGATTTGTCTCCAACAATTTGTGATACATTGTCGAGCGATTTCAGCGTTGTCTGACGTCTCGTCTTCGCCAATGCTCCTGATCACGAAATCACGCGTGCGGCCCGCCGTCGTCTTACTCGCACTTTTACTTTTGGCTTTCAGCTCACTGCGATTTTCAAAGGTTGAAGCACAAGCAAACCGTCCTATACTGACCAGTCAACCAGATTCCACTCGCGCGATTGCGTTTGAATCTGTCACCCGCCAGCGCGAGCCGTTCACCACTTCGGCACAGGTGCGATTCGGCAATGATTCAGCAACACGCATCATGCTGTTTGCGATGAATCTCCAATTGCAGGCGGATGAGACTGCGAGCGCTGTGACCGCTGACGCGGAAGATGCGAGTCACACCATTTATCAATTGATTGTCGAGCACGTCGGCAGCGTGCCGGATCAACCGTGGGCCACCTCACTCATCGTGCGTCTTCCGGAAAACCTGCCACAGGCAGGCGACGTGCTCATCCGGATCAAATATCGCGGGATTGAGAGCAATCGAGTTCGAGTCGGCATCGGGTATGTCGGCGATGGACCACCGGATGACAGCAACGCTGTGCCAACGCCGGGTTCGCTCGATCCGCCGGTCAATGTCGCGGCGACAAACCTCAGCTCGTCAGACGTGCAAACGATCTTGCAACAAGCGGCTTCAGCGGCGACTGCACTCGGAAAACCTGTGAACATCGTCGTCACCGATCGCGAAGGCAACGTGATTGGCTTTTTCGCAATGCCCGGCACACCAACACCCTCCACGATTCGTAGTGTCGGCAGACTCGGCCAGGGTCTCGAAGGCGCAACAGTTCCTCCCGCCGAAGCAGCTACAGCAAAAGCAGCGACGGCAGCATTTTTCAGCACCGGCGGCAACGCATTCACGACTCGCACTGCCGGTTTTATTATTCAGGAACACTTTCCGCCGGCGATCAGCTTTCGCGCAGGCGGTCCACTTTACGGCGTGCAGTTCTCTTCTCTGCCTTGCAGCGACATCAAAAAGCCATCAGCGCGGCTTGGTCTCTCGGCGGATCCCGGAGGCTTGCCGATTTACAAGAACGGTTTGCCGGCGGGAGGCATCGGTGTCGAAGGGGATGGACTCTACACAGTCGATCGCGATCCGGCAGACAACGATCAACCGTTCGAGGAGTTGATTGCGGCGTCGGGCATCCGAGGTTTTGAAGCGCCGGCGTTGATTCGTGGCGATAACATTCTCGTCGACGGCATTCGGCTGCCGTTTTCAAATATCGTCAGCCCTTCCGCGCCTACGACTGTTGCGAGTATTGCAGGTGCTACGATCTCCGCTCCGCCCGCTTCGGAATTTGTTCCGCAGGTAGTCGGTGGTATCGCCGGTGAAGTTAGTCCACATTTCTTTCCTTTCATCAGCGGCACTGCTCCTTCCGCAGATGCGCTTACTGCCAGCGAGGTGGGAACGATCATCGCGCATGCAGCGCAGCAGGCAAACATCACACGCGCGGCGATCAGACAACCGCTTGGAAGTAACGCGCGTGTGACGATGGCAGTAGTAGACACCGCCGGAGTCGTGTTGGGCATCTTCCGGCAGCAAGACGCTCCGATCTTCGGTTTCGATGTCGCGGTGCAGAAAGCGAGAACAGCCGCATTCTTCTCGGGCCCAAATGCCGCTGCTTCTTTACGTGCTGCGGGTTTGGGATCGTACGTCGATCGCGCCGCGGCTGATGGGTTGCGGTTTGACGGCTCAGTCGCGTTCAGCGATCGCGCCACGGGATTTCTTCATCGTCCGTTCTTTCCTGATGGTATAAACGATACTGCGGCTGGACCGTTCAGCACCGCGCTGGCTGACTGGAGTCCTTTCAACGTCGGCTTACAGCTCGATCTTGTTCGCACGAACTTTCTCGCATCGCTTGGTGGAGCACCGGTTCCGTGCACGTCGATTCCGGCGCTGCCCAACGGCATTCAGATCTTTCCCGGCAGCGTGCCGCTTTATAAGAACGGCGCGTTGGTCGGCGCGATCGGCATCAGCGGTGACGGTGTGGACCAGGATGATCTGATTGCCGCGGCGGGGGCGAACGGTTTTTCACCGCCGGCGGCGATTAGATCGGACCAGGTGTTCGTGCGTGGCGTGCGTCTGCCGTTTTTGAAATTTCCGCGCAGTCCAAATTTGTAGATATGAGACCCGTCTTGTTAACGGTTTTGTTGACGCTTGCCGTTGTGTTGGCGCACAGCCAGGAACCGGCCGCTCGCCAAACCGGTGTGCTTCGGTTGCGAGTGCGCGTGAAAGCTGACGACGCCTCGTCCTTGCGCGGCCTCGCGCGAAAACGCTTCTTCTTGATTCCGAGTTCACTCGAACAAAACCGCTCACTTATCGAGGCGATTGAGCGTCAACCAGTCGCTACGCGTGATTGTTACTACCAGAAGCTGGGCGCGAGTGCGGCGCTGATCAATTGGCTGCGCAACGGCGACTGTGAGTCCGTTTACTGTCGCGGTGTTGAGAAGGAGTTCGTGACTGGACCAAAGGCGGTGCCTGAATTCGCGAGCGCTTTCGCTGCGAGCCAAAGAGAATACGGCAGTGACGAAACAGCACGACAGTGGTTAACCACGAATCTCATTCCCAACGTGCGCGACGGTTTTTATCGAAATCGACAGAGTGTTCTCGAAGCGCTTCTCAAACAGGCCGGATCGACCGTTTACTCGGTGATGACTGACCGCAACGGCACCGCTTACTTTACAGAGCTCGGGCCAGGCACGTACGTCCTATCCAATTTGATTCCAACCGAGTTAGGCCAGACGTTGGTTACGTGGAACTGCGAAGTGCAGGTCAAAGCCGGTGACCTTGCGACTGAAAAGCCATATCTCGTTTCGAACAGGAAAGAGAGGAACGTGAAGTGTGTCGGAGTTGAGAAACCGATGCCCGTTTGCGCCGCGAATTAACACGGATGAGACAGATCACGATAGTTCTGTTGCTACTGCTGGGGCTTCAGGCCTCTCAAGGACAGCGGCGTCCGTCCGTTGATTACTCAAAGTTCTCCCACGCAACAGAGAAACATCAGGCGGCGTGCAGCACGTGTCACAAAGCTCCGACGAAAGAATGGACCAAAACGTCGGCATTTCCAGACATCACGGACTATCCAGATCACGATGCTTGCGTGAGTTGTCATCGGTCGCAGTTCTTCCGCGGCGCGAAGCCACCGATCTGTTCCGTTTGCCATTCCAGGACTTCGCCACGCGACGATGTTCGCTTCGCGTTTCGAAACCCGGCGTCGAAGCAGCAGTTCACGATCGAGTTCCCTCATGACAAACATCAGGACGTAATCGCACAGTTGCGTTTCGCGCACGCGCCGCAGAACTACAACAACTGCACGATCTGTCACGCTTCACGAACGGCGACGTTCAAAGCGGCGCCAACGGATCACTCGTCCTGTTTTAACTGTCACTGGAAATCGCAGCAGCCGGTCGGCGAGAGCTGCACCGGTTGCCATAAACTTGCGCCTACTCCATACGCGAGGGCGGAGTCGCCGTCGAGAATCTCGTCGAAGTTCATACACGAAGGCGGTGGCGATAAAAAGCAGCACGTTGCTGAGTGCACGACGTGCCATATCAACATCACCAAAGCGGCCTCACTGCGAGGTCTGAAACCCGACGTGCCGATAACCGCGTGCACGGAGTGTCATAACAAAGATGGCCTGCGACAGGATCTCAGCAAAGAGTTGGTGGCAATCGATAAAAACCGCGCGTTCGTCTGCGTTTACTGCCACGCGGAAAATGTAGGCCGCCTCGATCCGCCGGCGAGCCACTATTTGATCGCGGAGCGCCCGCCATTGAAGCGGAAGGAGATCAAATGATTTCTCCCGCAAAGGCGCAAAGGCGCAAAGGCGCACGCAAAGAGAACTTCAAAACTTCTTTGCGGCTTTCTTTGCGCCTTTGCGCCTTTGCGGGAGCAGTTTTTCTTTTTGGATCTGCGTCTGCCCAGGGTCCGCAACTCGATTACTCGAAGTTTCTGCACACCAGCCAGCGCCATAGTTCCCTCGCCTGCAACGCTTGTCACGAGCGAACTGACAACTCCGCGACGCCACGTTTCCCTGGCCACAAAGCGTGTACCGACTGTCACCGCGGTCAGTTCACCACGCCCGCGATACCGATGTGCGTGATCTGTCACACCGACGTTAGCAGCAACAATCCGCCGCTGAAGAATTTCCCGACAAGCTTCAAAGAAAGTTTCAACGTCAAGTTTGACCATGCGCAACATATGAACGCCGCCGCTCGCCCGCAGAAGGGTTGTGCAGGTTGTCACAGTGCACCGATAAATCGCGGCGTCGGGCTGTCGATTCCCGCAAACCTCGCAGCGCATAATGGCTGCTACACGTGTCACACGCCGACGAGCAAGTCGACTGCCGGACGCGAGATCGCGTCATGCGGCGTTTGCCACGAGCAGAAGGCGTATCGTCCCACTAGCACCAGCGCGCGCTCATATCGATACGCATTTAGTCATGCGGACCACGATGCAAGAGAGCGCCTCGCGTGTGCTGATTGCCACAAGTTAACGGCGGGCGCGCCGCAAACACGACAAGTGAGTTCGCCGTCGGCGGCGGAGCATTTCGTTACGACGCGGGGAATGACATGTCTCAGTTGTCACAGCGGTAAGCGATCGTTTGGCGGTGATTTGGCGTTTAAGGATTGTAAGCGATGTCACTCTGGGCCGACGTTCCGCATGCCACTGTAGAATAAAGTAGATAAAAAAATTGACAGGCGGCAAAAGCGGTATTTAAGATTCATGCTTATGAAAATACTTCTGATCCTGATTCTGGGGCTGGGTTGCGTGGGCGTGGTTTCGCTGCAGGAAAAGGAGAGTAAGACACAGCCGAAAGAAGTCGTCCTCGCTAAAGACAGCCAATCGGACAAGTACGGTGAGGTAGCTTTCAATCACGAAAACCACACGTTAAAGAAATACAGTCCCGACGGGCAGAGCGTACTCGCGTGTGTTGAATGCCACCACACTGACCAGCCCGCGGCAAACTTGAAGCCGCCACTAAAAACTTCTGAGCGCGCGGTGGTGTTGACCATTGAGGCTCTCGCGGCTGCGGATGCAAAGCCGGTGAAGACTTGTCGCGCGTGTCACTTGCAAGCGGGTGATGACAGTGCGCCGCTGCCGGCTGTGCAGTATCCGGACAAACCTGCGCCGACGAAGCTCACCAACGAAGTTGCGTATCACTTAAACTGCAATCTGTGTCACGACAAGGCGATCGCAGCGCGGCCCGCGCTGAAAGGAAAAGTGCCGGGGTCGAATGATTGCGTGCCGTGCCACAAACCCGCCGGGTAACCACCAAGAGGCACAAAAACTACAAAAATGCTCAAAGCTTCTTTTGAGTAGTTTGTGCCTTTTTGTGGCTAAAGCATGGACGTGCTCCAGCGGTGCGTGTCCAGGATGTGCTGCACGTGACATGACGTACAGTTCGGTTGATTGTTGATAACGTGGCACGTGGCGCATGTTGTCTTCGGTGTCTCACGATCGATGGGGTCAAACGACTTGTGGCAAGTGTTGCACGATAATCGCCCCTCAGCGTTTCCCTTCAAACCAGGCACGGTTCTCACTCGCTGATCGTGTAGCGCATGAAATTGATTGCTGCGCCACTTTTGCTCTGAATCGGTCGGTTGACGCACGACCGCGAGCTTCCTCAAATCCCACTCTTCGTCGTTGATCGACTTCGCACTCCACGAACCATTCACAATCGGATAACCGAACGTGCCACCGTGAGGCGTGCCAACCTTGCGTCCGTTGTAAAATTTTTGATTGCTGTCGTTGTGACACGACGCACACGAAACCAGCGCGCCTTGCGTCGCACTAAACTCATTGCCCTGGTGCTCGGCGTGGCAGTCAACACAGCCGATACCCGCCGCTTGATGTGGCTTGATGATCGTTGCCACGAACGCTTCGGTGTGATGGCACGATGCACAACGCTGCTCCATCTGGCCGGTCAAGGAATGGCAGTTAGTGCAGGAGCCCCCATTGGGCGTCGTGGCAATGGCAGGAATGATGCTGAGCTGACTGACCGTATGCGCTTTCGAAATAGGGGCCGGTGCAAACGCGCTCGCGTACCAGTAGGCAGCGGCAACTGTGACAAGTCCGACAACCAACAGCGCCCAGGTGAAGAACGCGACCGGCCAGCGAGACATCAGATCAGTTGTCGGCGTCCAGTTATACTGCGCCTTACCGCTTCGTCTGCCGCCCTTCGGGGACAACGGTGACGGCCGCACCATCTTTCCTGCATCACGAATTCTCTTGTCCCAGAAGATGTCGAGCGCTTTGGTTCCAGACACCGGCACCGGACGAGGTTTCTTTGCCTTGCCGTCAGCGGGCTCAAGGAGTTTATCGGTGGTCAACCCGGGATCGCTGACGTCAATCTCGGAAGGCTTAATGCCGATTCGAAGCTCGACGCGTATTAGGAGCGCATCATCCGTAGCGTCGATCTCGAGATGAAAAGGCCCAACTTCGATAACGTCGCCCGGAGCAAGTGCTTCGTTCTCTTCGACTGGCTTGCCGTTGAGGATTACAGGATTCTTTGGTCGCAGCGCGAAGAGGTAATAATCGTCGCCGATCTGTTTGATACCCGCCTGCACGCGAGACACCGACGGGTGATTCAGCAACAACTCACACTGCAACAGCCGCCCGATCAACAACCCTTCCGAGACGATTGTGATCGGGTCAACCGGTAAATCATGACGGACAATAATGAACTGGTTCTTCGCCGCCATCCTAAAATCTGCGTAATCTGTGGATTATCTCACCTTGAAAAAAACCACCTGGCCGACATGCACCAGCATCAGCGCCAACATTACCGCCGTCGCGACAATGTGCATCGGTATCCAAAAACGCAGCAGCCAGTGAAGCGTCAGCAGCGCGTCGACGCGGCGCAACGTCACCGCGGTCTCCACTGCCGAGATCAGCAGCTCCCGCTCCTCGTCAGTCGCGGTTCGAGTCGTGCGTTCTTTGAACTCCTGTCGCGCCTGGGCCAACAATGCCTTCAGCTCCTCGCGTTTCAAAATCTGTCGCCACAGAAAACGAGTCGAAAGAAAACGCCCATAGACGCGATCGCGAATCTCTTCCTTCAACCACCCCTCACTCTTCCCCAGAATGGTTCGCACATCGGACAGCAACTCTTTGCGCCGGCCCTCGAGATCTTCAATCAGCAACGGCTCACCTTCGATACGCGTCATGATCCGCGGCGCGAGGTAATACATCACGAATCCCACGACTCCCGAAAGAATCGTGAGATCGAAAGCGACGTACAACAGGCTCGTGAGCAATCCACCAGTGCGCGGGCCTGAATGAAATATCAGCACCACGCCCGCGATCGCGCCGACGTAAACATGGGCCAGCATCCAGTAGCGCAATGCGCCCGCGCGACGCCGATAGATCTGTTTGCGCAGCGGATAGGTCATCACTACTGCGACACCCACCAATCCGACCAAACCCGTTAGCCAACGCATGGTCAACCAACTGCCGGCGACCACAGTATCGAACCCATACTTCGTGATGGCCCATCCGATGAGAATTGCTGAAATGATCGTGGCGGCCGCGCCGCCAAGATGCCACGCCTTTGCCAGCGGATCGCTCTTGTGAATGTTTCGACCGACGGCGTGAGTCTGATCTCGAAAAACAAACCCCTGCGCCGGCCCGATCTCGCTGAAGTATTCGATCGGATCTACGCGCACGAGCGCTCCGGTCGGACAGTTTTCCTCGCACGAATATGCCTTTCGACGCGCGCCCGGTGGATTGAGTGGAGTCGCTTCACAAAGATTGCACTTGATAGCGACGACGTCGTCTGAGGCCGCGGCAGTGCGCGGTACCATCGAGATCGCGTCGTAAGGACACTGCGTGGCGCAGTCGAAGCAACCAATACACGTTGGCGCGTCGATATCAACATGCCCAAGCGGATCCCGAAAGATCGCGCCTGTCGGACAACCAGTCAAGCACTCCGGATCGGCGCAGTGCATACAGACTTGCGGCACCAGCGCGTGTTGCAGGCGTTTCTTTCCGATCTTTGCTGGACGCTCGATCTGTATTCCGCGACGCAATAGACGCGACTGTCCGTGTACCTTGTGACAGGCGAGCGAACAATTGCCACATCGGATACAGAGGTCCATGTCCATCACGAGCACGTTGTTGCCATCGATGATGCCGGTTGCGATCTCTTCTTCGGCTGCTTTGAGCGCGTTGAGATCTGGAAGTGCTTCGATCGTCAGTGGTAACGAACTGCCGACGTTTGAGAGCGGAGAAAACGTATTGACGAGCTCGGCGCGAAGCGCAGGATCGGTTGAGAACTGATCGAGTGGTATCTCGAGCACTTCCGTTCGCGCCATGACGCTGGCGCGATACTTCCACGTTTCGGTCTTCGTCACTCCGTCCATGCCGAGACAATTGCCGCCACCGAGAAAATCAACTCCGATGGTCTCATCGACGCCCAACACGACTTCGGGCGTGGCGGCGTGAAAAGGAGCGCCATGCGAACGCCGCACCCAGCCACTCTTGATCAGAATAAGGCGGTTGATCCGATCTCCTTCTTTGCAGAGCATGTGATGTTTGCCGTAGACCATGTAGCGAGCTGTACGGCGCAGCTCGTTGCCAAGAGCTTCGCTGAGTGGTTTGTCAGTGATTGAAGAAAGGTCTTCGAGCACACGGCCGATTCCGTGTGAACGATAAGTTTCATCGAGTATTTGACCAAACTTCGG